>Ga0326727_10014190_pt1 | contig 17444 bp, 15 predicted proteins | sample MB2enrmetagenome_FD_207643 | JGI IMG/M metagenome (GOLD analysis project Ga0326727, IMG submission 207643) | Lab enriched peat soil microbial communities from McLean, Ithaca, NY, United States - MB29MY | ecosystem: Environmental > Terrestrial > Soil > Wetlands > Peat | place: USA: New York...
TTGGTTGACGGCATCGCCCAGGCGCGTTAGCGCCTGGGCGATGCCGCGCTGTGTTCTTTTGCGGCAAAAATCTCGTTGGAATTGCGTGATTTTTTCTTACAGTGGTACGGATTCCAAACCTTTTCCAATCAGGGCCAATCGTGCCCAATCAAGCCTGATCGTGTAATTTTTTTCAATCACCATGCTCGGATTTCCCAGGAACGTGATATGCGCCCGAAATTGGCCAAGCAGGGCGGTTCGGGCTTGTCGGGAGGCTGGTTTTTACCTTAGATTGCCCGGACAAATGAAAATCAAATCTTCGTCTTCCAGTCGCAAAAGCAAACCATCCGTGCGCCAATTCTCCGCCATCGTCCTGGACGGGCCGGAGCGCGCCCCCAGCCGCTCCATGCTCTACGCCGTCGGCTTCAAGAAGGAGGACTTCAACAAGCCCATCATCGGCATCGCTTCCACCTGGAGCATGGTCACCCCTTGCAACGCCCACATTGATCAGTTGGCCCGCCAGGCCGAAACCGGCGTCAACGGCGCGGGCGGCAAGGCCGTCATTTTCAACACCATCACCGTTTCCGACGGCATTTCCATGGGATCGGAAGGCATGAAGTACTCCCTGGTCTCCCGCGAAGTCATCGCCGATTCGATTGAAACCGTCGTCGGCTGCGAAGGTTTCGATGGTTTTGTCGCCATCGGCGGCTGCGACAAGAACATGCCGGGAGCCTTGATCGCCATGGCGCGCCTCAATCGCCCCGCCGTTTTCGTCTATGGCGGCACCATCCTGCCCGGCTGCATCACCGGCGATTCGAGGAAGCTGGACGTCGTTTCCGTGTTTGAAGCGGTCGGCGCTCACGCCAACAAACTCATTGACGACGCCCAACTGGAAAAGATCGAATCCTGCGCCATACCCGGTCCCGGCTCCTGCGGCGGCATGTACACCGCCAATACCATGGCCAGCGCCATCGAGGCCCTGGGCATGAGCCTGCCCAACAGTTCCGCCCAAAACGCCGTTTCCAAGGCCAAACACGACGATTGCCGCCGCGCCGGCGCGGCCGTGCTGGCCATGCTGCAAAAAGGCATCCGCCCGCTCGACATCATGACCCGCCCGGCCTTTGAAAACGCCATCACGGTGGCCATTGCCCTGGGCGGCTCGACCAACGCCGTCCTCCACCTGCTGGCCATTGCCAACTCCGCCGGCGTCAAGCTGGCTTTGGATGATTTCACCAGAGTTGGAAAGCGCGTCCCCGTGCTGGCCGATCTGAAACCGAGCGGAAAATATCTCATGTCCGAACTGGTCGCCATCGGCGGCATCCAGCCCATGATGAAACAACTCCTGGACGCCGGCCTCCTTCGCGGCGATTGCCTCACCGTGACCGGCCGCACGCTCGCGGAAAATCTGGCGGACGTGAAACCTTACCCCGCTTCTCAGGAAATCATCCACCCGCTGAACGATCCCATCAAAAAAGACAGCCACCTCGTCGTCCTTTACGGCAACCTCGCCCCCGAAGGCGCGGTGGCCAAGATCACCGGCAAGGAAGGCGCCTGTTTTGAAGGCGTGGCGCGCGTCTATGATTCGGAGGAGGCGGCCCTGCAAAAAATACTCGACCGCACCATCGGGCGCGGCGACGTCGTGGTCATCCGTTATGAAGGCCCGCGCGGCGGCCCCGGCATGAGGGAAATGCTCGCGCCGACCAGCGCCATTTCGGGCCGGGGCCTGGGCAAGGAAGTGGCCCTCATCACCGACGGGCGCTTCTCCGGCGGCACGCACGGTTTTGTCGTCGGCCACATCACCCCGGAAGCCTATGTCGGCGGCCCGCTGGCGCTGGTCAAGAACGGGGATAAAATTACAATTGACTCGATCAAGCGCCAGATCAACCTGCTCGTCTCCGCCGCGGAAATGAAATCCCGCCGCAAGGCCTGGAAGCCCCTCCAGCCCCGTTACACCCGCGGTGTGCTGGCCAAATACGCCAGCCACGTCACCAGCGCCTCGCAAGGCGCCGTGACCGACGCCGGCCTCAGACTGTGAACGGCCGATGGAAAACGAACTCGACATCGTGCGAGACGTCTCCTGGCGGCTGGACGGAGCGGGCATCGGTTATATGCTGACCGGCTCGATGGCGATGAATTATTACGCGCAGCCGCGCATGACCCGTGACATTGACCTCGTGATCGCGCTTGGCGCGGAGGATGCGGAGCGTGTGGTTGGGCTGTTCCGCCCGGACTATTATGTTTCGGGCGAAGCGGTCGCCGCTTCCATTGCCCATCAATCGCTGTTCAATCTCATCCATGAGGAAAGCATCATCAAAGTGGATTGCATCGTGCGCAAACGAAGCGAGTATCGCCTCACTGAGTTCAACCGGCGCCAGCGGGTTGCAATTGGAAGTTTCGAGACTTGGATTGTGAGCAAGGAAGATCTCATCATTTCCAAACTTTATTGGGCCAAAGATTCGCGCTCCGCGCTGCAACTCGGCGACGTGAAGAACCTGGCTTCCACCGGCTGCGATCGCGCCTACATCGCGCATTGGACAGGAGAGCTTGGTTTGAATACGTTATGGGAGGAAGTTTCGCATGGATGAAATGAATGACACGCCGCCGGAAATTGCCGAGATGGTCCGCCAAAGGATGATGACCCGCTCCGGCGCGGAACGATTTGTCATGGGCGCGCGCATGTTCGACGCGGCCCGCGCCATGGTGCTGGCTTCCCTCCCGGCCAATCTTCCACCGCAAGAACTGAAACGGCGGCTGTTTGAAAGAATCTATGGCCAGCCCGCCCCATTTTGAAAAGCGCGGTTCAAGTTCGTGTAATATGATTCCTCCGACTTCAAGACCCGCGTTGCGGCAGATTTTGATCGTGCTGTCGCTGCTGGCCGCCGTGTCCAACGCCCCCGCCGCCGACAGCGGCTATGTTCGTTTTCTTCCCAACGACGGCAACAATGTTTATCCCGCCACCGGCCTGCTGCGAAAGTGGCCGGCCGGCTGCCCCAAGGAACTCTGGCGCGCCGCCATCGGCCCCGGCAAAAGCGCCGTCATTGAAGCCGGCGATCGGGCCTTCACCGAGGCGCAGGCCGACGGCAAACAGTGGGCCGTCTGCCTGGATGTCGCCAGCGGCAAAACGCTCTGGAAAACCATGCTCGCCACCAACGAAAACCACCATCAAGTCCAAGGGCCGGTCACTTCGCCGGTGGTGGATGGAGACCGCGTTTATTGCATCCCCTATCAAAACGAGGACGGCAACATTTACAAGCTGCGCTGCCCGGTTTTTTGTCTGCGCGCCGGCGACGGCGGGGTGGTGTGGAGCGGAGGCGATGATTTCGTGGCCACGGAAGGCTCCACGCCGCTGATTGTCGGCAATACGCTTTACGTTTCCTCCAGCTTCCGCGAGTGTATTCTGGTCGCGGTGGACAAGATGACCGGCAAAGTCTTGTGGAAAACCCCCGAACCGGCCGACGCCGGCCAAAAGGATGTTTTTGGCTCTGGAGCGTCTTTGACCTATCAGGTCGTCGGCGGCATACCGCAAATCATCGTCAGCGTCTATCGCAACGACAACATGGGCGTCAACGCCCGGACCGGCGAAATTCTCTGGCATTGGCAGCTCCCAACGCCTGTTTCTTCCGGCCTGGTCAGCACGCCCGTGGCGGTTGGCTCGCGCCTCTTCATGTCCGGCTTCCAAGCGCCCGGCTCCTGGGGCATCTGCCTGGACATGCAACTCAAGGACGGCAAGATCGAGCCGGTCATCCGCACCAGAAGCCAACTGCTCCAATGCAATGCCTACCACACCGTTTCAATTGTTGACGGCGCGGTCTACGGCTTCGGCATGGGGGCCGAGCAGGAAAGTTTGCAATGCACCGATCTTGAAACCGGCAATCTCCTGTGGGAGCAGGGCGGACCGGACTGGAGCCGCAAAGGCAACCTCACGGTGGCCGACGGGCTGATTTTCGCCCTGACGAAAAAGGGCGAACTGGTGCTGGCGGAAGCCAACAAGACCGGCTACAAGGAATTGGGCCGCGTCAACCCCGGCATCAAACTGGCCATTCCCCAACAGCAGCCGACCCTGTTCAACGGCCGCCTCTATCTGCGCGGCGACGACACCGCGGTTTGCTTCGAGGTAGCGGGCGCCCCGGGTATCAGGTGAATCAAGGACGGAAATGATCGCTCTTATTGACTACGATTCCGGCAACTTGCGCAGCGTGCAAAAAGCTTTGCTCAAGGCCGGCGGCGATGTCCGCGTCGTCCGCCGCCCGGAGGAAATCGCCCCGGCCGGCGCCGTGGTCCTGCCCGGCGTCGGCGCGTTTGATGATTGCCTCAACGCCATGCGAAAACAGGAATTGCTCGAGGCCATCCGGCAATTCATCCGCGGCGGAAAACCGTTTCTGGGAATCTGCGTCGGCTACCAGGCGCTTTTTGACCGAAGCGAGGAATTCAACAGTTGCGCCCCAGGGCTGGGCATTTTTGCCGGGAAGGTCGTGCGATTCCCGGAGCAGCCGGGCCTGAAAATTCCACAGATCGGATGGAACCAGATTGCCGTGACTCGCCCCGGCTGTCCGCTCTTTCGCGGCATTGCGTCCGGCAGCTACGTCTATTTCGTCCACAGCTTTTTTCCCCGGCCGGACGATCCTGCCATCGTGGCCACCCGGACGCTTTACGGGGAAGAATTCGCATCCTCGGTCTGGCGGGAAAACGTGTTCGCCACGCAGTTCCACCCCGAAAAGAGCCAGACGGTGGGCCTGCAACTGTTGAGGAATTTCGTCGCGCTGGCAGAGGCGCGGAATTGACGCCATCACGGACGTGGCATAGCCCTTGCATGAAGTCAGCCATTGGAACATACGTCGTGGGCATGGGCATCAATGCCGACTTTCCCCTGCGTCTGGCCTCTCCGGAGGCATTCGCAGTCGTCAGAGATTTTTTTCGGCAGGCTGCCTTTGACGATGGCACAATTTGCCGTGGCTTGGGACTGCAAGAGATGAGCGAGTTGGGCCAGGTTGAATGGGGCAAAGCGAACTTGGAAGGCATGACGGCCACTTTGCGGTGGTGCATTGATCTGTTCCTTCGCCGCAGACAGGTCGCCGAAGAACCATGCCGGAAGATTTGCGGCGACGCCGCGTGGACGGCGTTCCAATCGTTGGGCCTGGTGCGAGCTTCCAGGAAGAACCCCGCCGCCGTTCACTGTCCGGTCTGGCTTTATCCCGCCGATGGCTTTGTCCTTGCCTCGGATCGGCCGGACGATCCCGAGGGAGGGCCTTTTTCGGCGGCTCAAGACGTTGTTTTCCCGGCGATTTACGGCGGCACGCTCCGATTCCTGTCCCTTCTCCCGCCGGCTGAGGGTGGCGACGCTCTGGATCTTTGCGGCGGCACCGGCATTGGCGCGCTACATTTCTCGCGCCGCGCGCGGTCGGCCATCACGGCGGACATCACGCCTCGTGCCGCCTTTTTTGCCGAATTCAACGCGCGATTGAATGGCGTGGTCATCGAGAGTCACTGTGGCGATCTCTATGCGCCGGTCAGCGGACGGCAATTTGATGCGATTTCCGCTCATCCGCCTTTCGTCCCGTCCCTGGCGCAGGATATGATTTACCGCGATGGGGGCGATTCCGGCGAAGAGGTGACGCGGCGAATCGTGGCGGGACTTTCCACCCACCTGCGTTGCGGCGGCACCTGCGTGATCTTGTGCGTGGCGCGCGACACCCAGGATCAGACCTTGGAGCAGCGCGTCCGCGACTGGCTGGGTCCTGCTCAAGACGAATTCGACGTCATCTTCGGCCTGGAAAAAATCCTCACGGTGGAGGAGGTGATGCAGTCCTTGCGCAAGAATAATCAGCAACTCCCGGAGGGGGAGGCGCGCCGCCTGGTAGAGCGGCAGAAGGCCTTGTCCACCCGGCAATTTGTCTATGGGGCGGTGGTCATTCGCCGCCATGCCCGGCCCCTGGGAGTCCAACCGTTGCGCCTGCGCCTTGCTCCAGAGGGCGCCGCCGCGGATTTTGACCGCGTTCTGGCCTGGCGGCAATTTTGCCGCGACGCGGCTTTTGCGGACTGGCTGGCGGCCTCGCGGCCCCGTTTGGCGGAGAAATTACAATTGACAGTGCGGCACGTGGCGCAGGATGGAGAATTGAGGCCCGCCGAATTCGTGTTCTCGATTGCCGGAGGTTTGCCGGCGGCATTGCGCCCGGACGGTTGGATCGTTCCCCTGCTGGCGCGTCTGAACGGAACGAGGTCACCGCGGGAAGTGCTGGAAGGCGCCCGCCTGGCGGGCGACCTGCCCGACGGTTTTGGGCTGGAGCCGTGGTTGCAACTGGTCGGGCGCATGATCGAACTGGGGCTGCTGGAGGTGCAATTCCCACGCCCGCTCCATTCTTGATGCGGCCGGGATGTTTGTGCCATGCTCATTTTGCGCTTTGAAGTTTCCACTTTGCACTTATAGTTGTCTCAATGCTCAAAAGCCCATTACTGCAACTGGATTTGCCAGGGGTGAAAAAGGTCAAGAGCGGCAAGGTGCGGGAAATGTTCGACCTGGGAGACCGCCTCCTCATTGTCGCCACCGACCGCATCTCGGCCTTCGACTGCGTGATGCCCAACGGCATTCCGCGCAAAGGCGAAGTGCTGACGCAACTGTCTTACTTCTGGTTCGACCTGGTCGCGCCCCTGGTCGCCAACCACCTCGCGGCGCGCGCCGGCGACCCGCTTCCGCCGGAATTGCGCCAATACTCCGGGGACCTGGCCGGCCGCAGCATGGTGGTGAAAAAGGCCCAACCGCTGGCCATCGAGTGCGTCGTCCGCGGCTACCTCACCGGCTCCGGCTGGAAGGATTACCAGAAGACCGGCTGCGTTTGCGGCATCAAACTGCCGACCGGCCTGCTCAATTCCTGCCAGCTTCCCGCCCCGGTTTTCACTCCCGCGACCAAGGCCGAAACCGGCCATGACGAAAACATTCCCTTCGAGGAAGCCTGCCGCATCGTCGGGGCGGACGTGGCGGAAAAAGCCCGTGATCTGACTCTTAAAGTCTATTGCTTCGCCGCCGAATTCGCCTTGAAACGCGGCATCATCATCGCCGACACCAAGCTGGAGTTCGGCCTGCACGACGGCAACTTGATTTTGATTGACGAAGTCCTCACGCCCGACTCCTCGCGCTTCTGGCCGGCGGCGCAGTACGAGCCGGGCCGCAACCAGCCCAGTTTTGACAAGCAGTTTGTGCGCGATTACCTGGAAACCCTTTCCTGGAACAAACAGCCGCCCGCGCCCGTCCTGCCGCCGGAGGTCGTCGCCAAGACCGCCGAGAAGTACCTGGAGGCCTTCCAGCGGCTGACCGGCCGCGCGCTCTGAACGCCCATCCGCCTCCGGCCCGCGCCGCCATGCAAAATCTCATCGAAGATTTTCTCTCCTTTTTGCGGCACGAAAAAGGCGCCTCGCCGCAAACCCAAAAAACTTACGCCGCCCTGCTCATGAACTTCACGGACTGGGCCGCGCGGCAGGAATTGCGCGATTGGACGCGGGTGACGCTGGCCCATCTCATGGCTTTCATTGAGCATGAGCGAGAGAGAGAATTGAAGGACGCGCCGCCCGGCGGCGGCAAAAAACTCAGCTCCGAAACCATTTACCTGCAAATCGCCGCGTTGCGCGCCTTCTACGCTTATGCGGAGGACGAAAAGCACCTCCCGCAAAACATCGCCGAAAACCTCTCCTTTCCAAGACGCTGGAAACGCCTGCCGAAATGGCTTTCCGGGGCCGAAATCACCCGGCTGCTCAAACCCGAAACCGCCGCCGGGCCTGGCGATTTGTGCGATCAGGCGGTGCTCGAACTGGCCTACGCCTCCGGCTTGCGCCTGGCCGAGTTGCGCGGCATCCGCCTCGAACAGCTTCACCTGGAGGCCGGCTTTGTCACCGTCATAGGCAAGGGCAACAAGGAGCGCGTGGTGCCGCTGGGCCGCAAGGCGGTGGAGGCGATCCGGCGCTACCTGGAGGCGGGCCGCCCGAAACTGGTCACGGCCCGGTCGCCGGCCAATTTATTCTTGACAAAGCGCGGCACCCCTTTCGCGGCCGTCACCCTCTGGCAGCGCATCAAACGCCGCGCCGCCCGGGCGGGCCTGGAGCGCAACATCACTCCCCACATGCTGCGCCACAGTTTTGCCACCCACCTGTTGGAGCACGGGGCCGACCTGCGCGTCATTCAGGAACTCCTGGGCCACGCCAGCATCAGCACCACCGAAGTCTATACCCATCTGGACGGGGAGCGTTTGCGCGAGGTCCACCGCCGATGCCATCCCCGCGCCTGATGGGGGAGAGATTTATGACAAATGGTGCCCACGACAGGACTTGAACCTGTACGATGTTACTCACTAGAACCTGAATCTAGCGCGTCTGCCAATTCCGCCACGTGGGCACACCTAAATTCCAAGCACTTACAACTTTTTCACAAAATAAATGTTGACGTTGTGCTACTTTCTGTGCTAGATTTACGACATGCAAGCCAATGCAATGACATTCAATCCGGCCGCAGATGAGGTTGCCGATAAACTTCAACATAGTGCGGGTTCAATATACAGGAAAGTCCTGGACAAACGCAAGCACGCAATTCGTGGTCTTTGGGTCCGCAACGGGCGGTACTACGCGCAGATCTCCGTGGAGGATCCAACCACTGGAATAAAGCGCGTAAAGCGTGTGCCGCTGGAAGGGGCCGGCACAGACGCGCAAGCCGTCGCCAAATTCCAAGAATTGCTGACGCAACGCCGCAAAGGTGCGCTGCCGGTACTCGACCGCACTCCAAAATTCGCAGATTACGCGGAACAATACTTCGATTATTACAAACAGGTGAAGGACGCCAAGCGCGAAAGCACGCTCTACACCGAACGGATTGCCGTCAACCACTGGATTGAACACTTGGGCCATGTTCGGCTTGATCGCATTACGCGCGCGCTGGTGAACGGCTACATTGCCAAACGCCAGGGTGCGGGCATGACGGGTCGAACCGTGAATCTGGAAGTGACGTGCTTCCGCAACGTGATGAACCGGGCGGTTGACGATGGCTGGATTCGCAGTCTGCCGACAGAAAACTTGCGCCCCCTCAAATGGAATCCTCGGAAACGCGAGCTGGTTGATTCAAGCCAAATCCAACAACTTTGCGAGGCTGCGGTCAAGGAATCAAGAAATGGGAGTGAATTTGCGGGGTATATTCGATGCCTGGCTTATACCGGGGCGCGGATGTCGGAGGCACTGCGTCTGAGATGGTCGGATGTGGAGTGGAACCAGCGACAGATCACGATTGGTTCGGATGGGCTGGCGAAGAACCACAAGGCCCGGGTCGTTGATTTTAATCCAAATCTCGAAAACCAGTTGAAAGAAATGTCTGCACGGAAGGCGCCGGATTCAGAGTGGCTCTTCCCGTCACCACAACGCGGCGGAGCGGACCGTGCGGCGAAGACATTTCGGGAAACGCTGCTGATCGCGCGGAAGGCGGCAGGTTTGCCAAAGTTTGGATTCCATGATTGCCGGCACTTTTTTATATCCATGTGCGTGATGTCGGGGATTGACTTCATGACAATTGCCAAGTGGGTTGGGCATCAGGATGGCGGCGTATTGATCGGCAAGGTCTATGGGCACTTGTCGAACGAGCACGCCCAAAGGCAGGCGCAACGGGTGAATTTCGGACCGGTTGTGCTGACCGATGCAATCTCGGCGTAATCAGCGAGGCAGGAAGGCATCAACGTCGCGGTCTCGCTGTTTTTCCATTTCAGCAAGCTCGACCTTTTGAGCTTCGGTCAGGGTGTCTGAGCCTGAACGGCTCATTTCCTGCATGAGTTCCCGGTGCTGCCATGCAACATTGAACATCTCTTTCACCGGCAGCCAACCAACCGATTTTGTCAATGGTATCTGGGCTTCGTTGCTTAATTTTGGATCGTCTTTGAAGCCAACTTGCCTGGCCAGCAAATCATTTTTGCGCAATTCGCCAACATTATAGAGCTTGGTTTCGGTTGCTTGGCGGTCGCGGAGCTCGGCGTCAATGTGCTTCTCCATATGGAATTCATTCTTGACGCGCTCAATGGCTTGAATCAATGCGTGGAAAACGACATAGGACTTCTCCACCCCGGGACGCGCCGACGCGGCGAGCAGCAATTCAACCAACTTCATGACCACACGCTCTGCCCCTTTAACAGATTTTTGATCGAAAAGAACTTCCTTCTTCCACGCCGCGTGATCCTCCGTCGTGTATTCGAGAGGCGTCTCTTCGGGAGCCGATATCAGCAGTCGCCCGGTTTCCGCAAATATCGCCGCTGACAAATCCTGGCTGAGTGTGCGTTTGCCTGCTTCGACCTTTTTGATGATGGAAGCGGATACCCCCAGTTTCCTGGCGAATTCTGGCTGGGACAATCCAAGCCCTTCGCGTACTCGCGTCAGATTGTTCTTAAACTTCGGCTTCTTCGGCATGGGACACATGTGCCCCAAAAAGTGAGGAAATTGCAAGTCTATCCACGACGCGCAAACACAAGCGGAGTCTATTGATCACGAAGATATGAACGTAATCGAGAAAACAGCGGGCGGGTCGCCAGATGGCCGGGCGGTTTTGAGCCTGAGCAAATGGATCGAGCAAGTCGGTGTCACGGCCTGCACGGCGTGGCGGTGGCGAAAGAAGGGGTGGCTCAAAACAGTCAACATTGCGGGCCGGCAATATCTCACCCAGGAAGGCATCGCGGAGTTCACGGAACGGGCGGAGCGTGGCGATTTCTCCCAGGTGCCCAAAGTTCCCTGTCGTAGGGAAGCCGGGCGATGAAAGTGACCTGGCTAAAGCCCATTGAAGATTTTCCCGCCGGCATTCCGCGCGACGACGGGGACCAACCAGCGCGGCGCATGAACACGGGCTGGCCGTGGGCGAGCGAACAACCGCCAGCCACAGAGGAAAGGAACAGATATGACAGTCAAAGTATTGGTAATGAGTGATCGGTCGGATGAGTACACGGGCAAAAAGGGCCTGGTGAAGCAGCAAATCATCACGGTGATGGACCAGAGCGATACGGGCGAGCGATTGGCACAGCCGATTGAATACGCCCTGAGCGATGAGGAGAAGCCCGTCCATGCCGGCAAGCTGCAAGACAGGGTGATCAACCTGGGCATTCGGGAACTCATCCCGTTTGGTGGCCGGATGAGGGCACGGGGCAAGATCGTCAGCCTGGTTGGGAAATAAGGGCGACCCATGCACAACCCCGAACTCCACGCCTTGGCTGCGGTCAACTGGCAATATTTCTGCTCGTTCTCATTCAGGAGCGAGAAGCATTGTGCCAGGTTTGGACCGCAAATGTTCGTCGCGCTGATACGGACCCAGGCGCGGAGTTTCGGTGTGCATTTTTCTGAAGTACTTTGGTGCTTGCGGCGTGAGCGTGGCGAGGCCACGGCCCGTTGGCATCAGCATGCGGTAATCGCGGGGCTGCCTCCTTCTGCTGGACCGCGCAATTGCCTCGCCCTGATGTCTCAATGGGAGAGTCTGGGCGGGGGGATTGCGCGGGTCAGCGTCTATATTTCTTCACTCGATGGACTGGACTATATTTTGAAGGGGAGCGGTTTGACCGAGTCAAAGGCCAAACGGTGGGCTGGCGACTATCACGAACTGGCAAAGTTTGGCGGTTCGTGCGACGTGACGCTGTCCGAGAGTGTTTGCCGACACCTGGCCAATCGGAGTCGTTCTGGTTGGCGCGGGTTGGGTGGACACGAGACGAGGGGGACAGACACGGCGTCGAGCACAGTGCAAAGCGGAGTAAGCAAAGCGCCTCCTTCTGAGAACGTCCCTGGACCGGCGATAACGGTTCAAACGCCTCTTCACCCTTGACCGGCTTAACGCCAGCCTCAGACGAGGCCGTAAACGTCAAGGGAAGGGCCATAGCGCGCGCCAAGGCTGCGGCACATCTGCCACCTGTGAAATGATGCAACGTGGTGCCCCCCACCACCCCCCGGCTTCAGCCGGGGGGTGGTGGGAGGCTCGCTTGAAGATTCCCTATGTACGAATGAAAACGACCGAACTGACGAAACTGCTCTGGCAAGCCGTGAACGTGAGCGACCCGGTGCCGTTCGTTGAGGCGGAAGGACGGCTGGACCACTACCAGTCCAGCCGAGTGGGTGTTGCGGGGTTCTAACGGTTAAGAATGGGAACCTCGGATTGTGGCGAGATGCGAACCAAGCCGGGCTTGGGTTGAATGCGGACACGCACCCCAAAAACGGTGGTGAACACGCGGGCTTGCTTCGTCACAGCGACAACGGCGGAACAATCGGTGACGCGGAGAACTCGGCATGGCTCGCCCTCCAAACGGATGACATCGCCAGCGCGGAGACGGAATGGGAAAAGGATTTTCATTTGGAATTTTGAGAGGCGAACAAACGCGCTTGCGCGGCTTCGGCGGCACGGCGGGCGCGGTCTGCCTCGGCCCGCTCTCTGGCGAGGCGGTCGCCGTCGGTCCCGGCTTCGGCAAACAAGGTGAAGACGCCTGGGACAAAGGAGAACTCATGCTGCGGGATTGGCAAGCGGCGTCGGTTGCTTCGCTTCATGGTGGGTGCTCCTTTGCGACTAATCCGCCGGGTAAAAGGTGGGATACTTGTCGCGCGGATCAATCCAAGTGCCGGGGCGAAAGTGGCCGCAAGGGTGCTGCCAAACCTGCCGCCTCCGGTTCCAATGGAATCCAAGTTGCGACAACTGCGCGGTGACGGTGCGCGGCTGCTTCCGGTGAAACTCAATCCAAACCCACTTGCCGACAACCTGGCACAATTCCCAAAAGCGCGGGGTCTCGTGGTAGAGCAAGTCAATGACTTGCGCTGTGGAGAGTCCCCGGTTCTGAAATCGGAGTCTGAAATCAATCCGATGCAGTGGTTCTGAATCCGCAGTTTTTGGAACCGACGATGGCCGGACATTCGCCGGTGCTGACGCTTCAATTCTTGAATGTGTTGTTTTCATAGCTTTTTTTTGAACCGCTGTCCGTCACCCTGCCGTTTGCTGCTCGCTTCACCTTTTTGGGAGACAGCGATGCCGTGCGCGAAGTGCATTCAATCCTGAGCGAAAGCTAAAACCGTGACAGTGGCGAAAAGGCAAAAGGGAGACGCTGGCGCGGTTTTTGATCTCGCTCCTAAAGTCGGCTCGGTGTCGGACAAGCGAGCAGCAAACGGTGGGGTGATGGCGTGCGTAAAAAAGGCGCAGAAAACAACCTGTATGAGGCGGGGAGGAGCGGATGAATAATCCAGGCACGCGGGGGCGCGATGTCTTGTCTCTCAGCCGGAAAGGCCCGGAGTGGAGCGGTCGCCTGTTTGCGGAGGCCCAGACGCGCAGAGCGAGAGCGGCGAGACCGAGCATCGTAGCCGGAGGGAATGGGCGAGAAAGCGGAACGGAAGGGTTTTCCGGCTGAGTGACAAGCTGGAATTGGGGGCGTGGGGAGTGCGGAAGTTTCGGGAAGGCCCTGATGCGCGGCCTGCCGGCTGATGGGACTTTGCGAAAGCTTCCGCTCTCACCACGCCAGGGTACAAGTTCTGAGCATCTAATGGCTCAAGTTTGTCGAAAGGAACTCTCGTCGGTAGCGTTCGATGAAACGCCAATCGGGGTCAGGTCGAGTGGTCCATTCTACCTTTTCGGCAGGATAAGGATGTCCTGGCACTGGTTCAATAGTAAATCCATGACCTTTGATTGAAATAAAATTAAGAATCCCTATAGAGATGGAACTTTCCGAAAGCGACTGGGTTTTCCTGAGTCAGGGTTTCGGCAAGAGTTAATAATTCTGTAGGTAAATTGATTGCCTCATGTTGAGTTAATAGCCCAACGTCCTCAAGTCTTTCAACATTTAAGTCGTATGTTGCGAGCTTCGTGTTGATTTTTGCATTCGCATCCTGCTCGTCTTCCGCTAGAACTACGACAGCAGTAAAGGCGCCAGTTGCACCTTGGAGGATTTCGTTGCCAGGTTTTGCCTTGACGTGGGCAACGGCAGCCCAAACTTCATTGTGGATACTCATGGTGGATTCTTGATTTGTCGCCTTCCTGATCAACGCCGTGAAAATGCCCTTCTCCCTCAGTTGGCGACGGATGTTTAACCGTTGTACCACCTTTTCCGACTTCAGCGCGAGCCGCATCTTTGGCTTCCTTCAATGTAGAATGTTCAACGTTGTGAATCTTGGGGTACCCGCTTGGCCCAATCTCGTTTTCTGGAACACCTGCTTTTAGAAAATGCTGTCGACGTTCCGTTGCAGTCATCTCACCGATGGTCTTTCGGACCGGGAACTCTTGCCTGCTTGCAGCCCCAGGTCCAATACCAGTTCCTTTTCCGGAAACCGCTCCAGCCAGATCCGCAACCGCATCCTTTTCTTCCGTCTGAACAGCACTCTTGAGGATATTGGCGGCAGCGCCTGCGCCTTTCCCCAATGCAAAGCCAGCAGGGACGATGGCCACGGCACGGCTTGCTTCCTGTACTCCTGCCAAGGCCACGTCGCCAAGCCGGGCGTGCGGGTCTCCGGAAACCGCCCCGGCGCTGCTTCCCAAACGCAGCGGCTCGGAAATGCCGCCCACCAAAGAATTGAACGTTCCCAGGGTTCCAATCCAAAAAGTGCTTTGACTGCCAGCGGTGCAATATTGAAATGCAGCGTTGACCCGCGTCGACCACCAATCCGCAATCTCCTTGCCCGCATGTCCATTTGGATCAATTATTTTCAGCGGGTTGTTTAGCGCGTAGGCATAACGGTCGTAGCTTTGAGGGTCGAACTCATGCGCGATGATCGCATCGGGTTGGATGAAACGGGCCAACTGTGGGTCGTAATAACGCGAGCCATAGAAGTAAAGGCCCGTTTCCTCATCGAGGACCTGGGCGGTATATCGGCGAGAAACTGGAAAAGCCGTGCCGCTGGATGTGTAACGGCTCTGGCCAAAAGCACTGTACTCATAATGCTGATAGGGGTTCCCGGAGCCGTCGGTTTCCACGGCGGTGGAATGGAGGTGGTCGGGGTGGTAATACTCCGTGGTTATGCCCGCCGAATCAAAAGTGCAAACGATGCGGTCACCGGCCAGAACATGGTACAGGATTTTGCCGTCCTTTTCCTCATAAATGCTGTCAATCCAGACTTGCAGGGTGTTGGTCGTTGCCCCTTGCTTCCACAGCCTGGCTCCGCCGGCATCATAGCCAAAGGCCACCGTGGAATTGCTCATGACCACAAGGTTCAGACGGTTTTCCGGGTCATAGACCAACTCCTGGCCGCCCCGTGTGAGCATGTTGCCGTTCTGATCGTAGGAGTAATTGGTGCCGTTGGCGGCCGTGACAGCGTGGGGCAGGCGTGTGCCATAACCATAGGCCGCGACCCCGTTTTCACTGTTGCTGATAATATTTCCGATGGAACTGTAATTGAACGTCGCGGTTTGACTGACAGCAGGGCGCGTCAGCGAGGTCACGCGATGGAGGTCGTCGTAGGCAATGTTGGTCAACGAAGCGGAAGCCGCGCCGGTATAGACGCCATCGCCCACGCTGAGAAGGTCGGAGACATGGTCGTAAGTATAGGTCAGGCTCTGCAAATTCGTGCTTTTCGATGTGACAAGGCTCTGCAGCCGGTGCGAATTGGCAAAGTAACTTTCTGTCGAGGAGACGCCATTACCGAAACTGATTCCGGTCAACAGGTCCAGCGCGTTGAAACCGGTGGCGGCGTAATAGACGGTGCCGCTCCCGCCCAATTGCTGCACCTTGGAAAGGTTCGCGCCGGTATCATAGATGTTCGTGACGGTTGGCCCGCCGTTGGGATAGACGGTCTGCGTGACCCGGTCCATGTCGTCGTAAAGATACTGGCTAGTGTAGGTGTTTGCATTTTTGGCCAGGTAGCGAGCCGTTTTCAAGATACGACCGCGCACGTCATAGCTATTCTTGACATAGCCTTCGTTGTCAATCGTCTCGAAAAGCTGGCCCGCATAGACCGTAAAGTTGCCGTCCCCTCCGCTGCTGTCATACACGTTGGTTAGTCCCAGGACGGGAGCGCCGGTGAAATCAGAAACCTTCCGCGTGACCAGCCGGCCCAGGGGATCGGTGTAGTCGAAATTGACGGTGTTGCCATCGCCGTCAATCTGTTTGCGCAAACGTCCTGCGACATCCCGTTCGTACTGCCAGACGCCTAAATCCGGGTCGGCCATTGCGACGATTTCCCCCCTGTTGTTGTACGCGTATTGAATCTGGTTGAGGGCATTGTCAGTGACGCTGGTCAAATCTCCGGCCAGATTCCATGCATAGGCGGTGGTGAAGGTGGAGCCGCCAAAAACTTCAACCACTTGATTGGTTCGCCCGTAAGCGTCCAGTGAATAGCGATGGACTTTGCTTTCCTCGTCCGTAGTGACGAAGGTCCAAGGATCCGTCCCGTAGCAATAAGAAACGGTGGAAGGGGCGATCGGCGAGCCGGTATCGCCTGTTGTGGGGGAGGTGCTGGTAAGCTGGCCGGCGGTGCTAAAGCTGCCGTTCACCGCGCCGGTTACGGTAATCAGCCGCCCAATAGGGTCGTAGCCGTGCGACAGGCCGATTAACGTGCCGGAGGGTTTGGCGAAATTCGTGCCGGAATTGAAATAGGGGTCGGTGACGAAAGCGACATTGCCGCGCTGGTCAAAAACCGTCGCGGTGACGCGGAATCCGCTGGTTTCGGACTCCTGTCGCGTTTGCACTACCCGGCCCAAGCCATCCGAATAGGTCAGGAGTTCGTGGCCATTCGCCGGGTCCACCCCGTCGTTCTTGCGGATGAAAACCGCGTTGCTGGAAAGACCGCTCGCCAGGCCCAGGTTGTAACCGTAGCGCGTCAGCCATTCGGTGGGACTGCCGTTCGGCGTCGTGGACACATCGGTTTCGAGGATGCGGAGGAATGGGTCGTAGGAATTGGCCGTGACCAGTCCGGCCGGGTCGGTGGATTGGACGAGCTTGCCGGAACGCGGGTCGTACTGGGTGGTCGTCGTGAAGGTGGTGGCGACGGTGGTTTGCGCCGGAAACGTCTGGTAAGAGGAATCATAGGTCGTGACCGTGACAATTCCTGCGGGATCGGTTTTCTGGTGTTCGTTCCCGTAATTGTCATACGTCCAGGTGGTGGTCCGGTAGGTGCCGGGGCAGATCAGTTCAAGCTCCTGGGTGAGGTTACCGGTGGCGTTGTCGTAACTGCAAACCTCTTGTCGCAGCGGACTTGAACCGTTGCTGTTGGTGGAAAGAATGTTGGTGGCCGGCTTGGCGGTAATGTTGGTGTTTGAAAGAACGGCGAAAGTGGTAAGTTTATAGACCGTATCGTTGCCGATGTCGGTGAACGTTTGCCCGTTGACAACAATGGAACCCACCTCCCCCCAGTCAATGGTGTTGGTGAGGTTGCCATTGTTCGTATCATAGGTGAACTGCTGCGCGGTGGCGCGGTAGCTGCTTCCATTGGTGGCATAGTCCAGCGTCATTGTCTGGCTGTTGAAGGCGAAGTGTTGTCCACCCCCTAAAACAGCCTCGTTCACTTTGTTG
>Ga0326727_10014191_pt1 | contig 17444 bp, 10 predicted proteins | sample MB2enrmetagenome_FD_207643 | JGI IMG/M metagenome (GOLD analysis project Ga0326727, IMG submission 207643) | Lab enriched peat soil microbial communities from McLean, Ithaca, NY, United States - MB29MY | ecosystem: Environmental > Terrestrial > Soil > Wetlands > Peat | place: USA: New York...
GAAGAAGTTCAGGAACTTGGGGTTGTAGTAATAGCCTTGCAGCACGGCATCGCCGTTCAGGCTGGTGCCATGACCTGAACCCTCGGCACCGTAACTGCCGTCATAGCCGTACCCGAGGGTTCCGCTCAGGGTCATGCTGGTGTTCTGGCCCACTTCCAGTTGTGCCCACGCGGATGTCGCCAGCATCACCCCGAATACCAGCAGGAAACCGAATACTCGCGCATTGTATTTGTGACTGCTCAAAACTCCCTCGCGCGGTTACCTCTCTTCTCTCGCCCCATCCCCGTCCCACTCTCTTCAGTCTGGCTTTACCGTTCTTCGGACCTCTAATTTCCGAGGGTTCAGCTTCTACAATCTGACTTCTAACTTCTGACTTGTTCTCACAGCTCCTGAATCTGCGCGTTCTGGTGCAACCGCTTATCCAAGTCCACCCGGAGCTGTTCGTATTTCTGCTTCTGAAGACTGACCATCAGATTCGCTTTTACATCTGCGAACTTCGACTTCCCGGGCGGGGTATGCGCATTCACTCGAATGATCGTCCATGCCGTGCCCAGCGGAATCAGTCCGCTCACCTCGCCCGGTTTCATCTTCTGCGCAACTTTCACCACTTCCGGGGGCAGCTTATCGCTCCCCACGACCTTCCGGTCGCCCATATCGACGCGATAGTCGTCTTCCGAAACCTTTTCCGCCAGCAGTCCGAACTGTTCATAATTCTTGGCTGCCTTGGCCTGTCCCAGAATGCTCTCTGCCCGTTTGCGAGCGTCCTCGACCACCTGCGCACTCGCCCTGTCCGGAGGAATAATCGAAATCGTCTGTAGCGCGAAAGTCTCGCCGTTCTCGAACTTCTTCGGATTTTTTTCGTAGTAACTGCGCGCCTCGGCCAGAGTGACCCCCGCTTTGTCGTCCACTTCCTGCTTCAGCATGGTCTCGATCAGGAGCGAGCGCTTGATCTGCTGCCGCAGCTTCGCCTCTGACCCGCCCAGTTCCGTCTGCAGGTAGGAGCTGAATTCCTCCTGGCTTGCAAACTGGCGTTTGAAATTGTTCTCTTCGCGAGCTACCCGCGCGGGCGCAATCGTCATCTTCCGCCGCAGTGCCTCCTGATACACCAGTTCTTCAAAGATGATCATCTGCATCGCGCCTTGCCGGATTTGCGCTTCCTGCCTCTTCGGGAAGCCGTTGTGCAGCTTCGCGTAGGGGAAGAGCGCGAACATTTCGCGCAACAGATCGCGATCCGTCAGCACCGCGCCATTCACCTTCACCACTGCCTTGCCCGTCACTTGCAGGCTGGATGGGTCAGCGCCCGACGTTACCGCTTTGGCAGCCTCCGGAAAAGACGTGCTCGCCGCTGCCGCCGAGGTTGGAGCATGCGAGGTCATCATCTGCTGCGCGCCGACGCTCCCTGCCACCATTAACCACAGCATCAGGCCCATAACCCCGATTCGGTATTTCATCTCAACTCCTAGCTAAAGCTCTTAAAGAAGGGGGGTTGGGGGAACCCCTCCCCATCCACGTACCTTTGTCGTGCACGGCAGTTGCCGCTTCTGCTGCCGCGGCTAGAATCTTCCTCAACTTGGCAAGTTATTGAAGCGTAAAGGGTTGCGGATCGCCGATTGGGTTAGCTGAAGGCTGGTAAAGTCGCCCTGGATGTCCCAAGTGGGCCTTCTCCCCCTGTCAGACTGTGAAATCACCCAAGGTAACTGGAAGCTTAATAAGGCGCTTCCGGGCCGGGATGCCTGCACGGGCCGCGAAAAACTAGGGTAGCGACGGGGCTTGCCCCGTCTTGGATCGCATCGGAACTTAAGTGGCGCGCGTCTCGGCTGGGGTATCGCTTTAAGCCCATGCCGGTCAGAACCAATAGAATCTCATCAAAATAAAAAAGGGGGAGAGCATTTCCTCTCCCCCAAGCTCATAACAAAAGCTCACAACAATTAGAACGTCGTTGGCAGTGTGCCGCCATTGGCTTCGTTCGACTCGCCAAAGTGGCACTGGCGGCAGAACTGGGTCGTGGAAGCGGCGGTTCCCAACGGAATGCTGACTGTGTCCGGGTTATACGGGCCGTTGATGAAGAAATACTTCGCATACGTCCCGCTGGTGTTGCCGGCGATTGGGCTGGTCGCGGTCGCGGCATACACGTTCATCGAGTGCTGGTCGTGGCAGGTCGTGCAAAGAATGTACGGAACTCCGGCAGCGTTGACCGGCGTGCCGAACGACAGGTTTGTGCCATGGGCGACGCCGGCGAGTGCCGGGTAGCCGTAGGACGTGACGAACTGCTGGTACTGGCCGTGAGCCGCGATGCCGGTGACCTTGCTAGCAGTGCTGATCGTGTAGACCAGTCCATTGCTCGCGTCGCCGTAGAAGCTGCCCATCACGGCGCTGATCGTCGCGTTCTCGCCGATCGGGTGGTCGTTGTTGTAGTCTCCACCAGTTGAGCTACCGACGTTGGTAGTGCCGTCTGCGCCCAGCAAGGTCGGGATCTTCCCCGTGCCGTAACTGCTCGGCAGGGCTTGGATCTGCTCTTCATAGGCCCAGTTCTGCATCATGGCGCCTTTCGCGACTGCGCCGTCATGGCACGCCAGACACATCACCGCGCCACGCATATCAGAGTATTGCTGCGCCGTCATAGCTGTGGGGTTGCCGTTAGCCGCGGTTACGAATTCATACTTGTTCCCGCTGCCGGTGTTGCTGACATCGCTGAAATCAAACGTCCGGCCCCAGAGTGGCCCCATATCCTGGGCAAACAGGGCGTTGATGCCAGTGTAGGTATCGGTCACTGTGTTGGTTAGGCCGTTGCCGCCCGCGCCCCAGGCGCCGCTGTGCGGAGCATGGCAGCCGGCGCAACCGCGGCCGTAGTTTTGGTGAGCGCCGAGGACGTCGACCGTGGGTGCGACGCTGCCCGGACCGTTCTTTGTGGTGGGGTTTGTGCCCTGGACTACCTGGGCGAGCAACATGGCCGAAGCCATAACCACCAGCAAAATTACTAAGAATAGCTTCTTCATTTATATTGCCTCCATTAATTAGAACTCTTCGGACTGGACCTAAAACGCCCGGTTCCTCGGTAAACCGAACTGCACGATGGTCACCGTACTTGGAAGTGCGCTAAGATTTTGAGCATCTACTTAAGTACTTGATTTTGCTGTAGATGTATCTCGCAACAAGAGGTGTTGCAAAGTTCACCACTGCCATGCGATCCATTCCGTTGGGCTTTCTTTCGCAGTAGCAAGATGTCAGAGCGTCAAAAAACCCACTTCATGACGGAAGGAACCATCTGCATGGTTACTTTTCCAATAATTGGAATCCAGTGGAAATCGGCAGTAGGAGGCTGAAGTCAGACCATGGAGCGTAGGGCGTCTCGCAAAGCCTGCCCTGATCATCCGATGATTCACTTCGTTTTCGGAGTGTCGCCCTTGTCGTTCTGCTTTTCTTGCGTCGGAAACGGCGGCGGTAACTCTTTTGGTGCCGGCTTGGTTCCAGCGGCCTTTGCTTTCTTCTCCGCCTCGCGCCGGTCGAATTCCTGTTTCGCCTCTTCCTGGGTCACATAGCGGAACTCCTGCACCCGGCCGGGATAGACCTCGGAGGTGAAGACACGGTTCTGCTTATCGATCAGGATGTACTGCAAACCGGAAAACGTGCCTGGTAGAGCGCCCTGCTTGTTGCCCATATACATCAGCAAGTCGCCCTCCTGCGTAAACAGGTGAACGCGGTTCTGCATCGCGTCCGTCACCCAGATGTGTCCGTCGCAATCAATGGCAATTCCCTTCGGCATGGCGAAATAGCCGGGACCATCGCCATGCTTTCCGAACGCGCGTATGAACTTGCCGTCGGCGTCGAAGACCTCGACCCGGTAATTGAGCATGTCGGTAACATAGACGTTTCCGTCCTGATCGACGGCTACGCTGCTGGGCTTGGAAAAGTCTCCCAATGCTGTCGACTGGTGGTTGGTGTTCGGAGTTCCGATCCTGCGGATCGGCGTGAGATCGTCGGCATCAAACACCAGCACCTGATCCAGCCCAATATCGGCGACATAGAGAAACCGGTTCTCGTTATCGATCGCCATCCCAGCCGGCGTCATAAGCCCTGACGTGATCGCCGCCTCGCCCTTGTGGTTCTTATCGAAAACCAGAATCCGGTGAGCCTGAGAGTCGGAGACGAAAAGCCTGTCGGAGTCGTCAATGGCTAACCCATTGATCAGCACAAAGCTGGCATCTTTGCCGTTTTTGATCATCTGCGTGTCGTGGGTTTCTGGGTCGATAATGAAGATAGCGGCCACCTTGCCGTCCGCAACGTAGAGCCTGCCCTTGGAGTCAACCGCCAGCCCATGCGGTTCGCCGAAGAAGAAATGGTTCTTGAGCGGGTTGGCGCCCCTTTCCTGGGTGGTGCCTGCCAGCCGGTCCATCCAGCTGCTCTTTGGCTTTGCCGGCTGAGCGGCGAAGTCAGGAAGCTTTTCGCCCGCGAAATAGTCCAGATACTTCACCCGCGCGATGTTTGGCGGTTGCGGCCACACCACCTTCGACTTATCGATCATGTCCAGAACCGAAACCTGCTTCTGCGGCGGCGGTTCGTCTTTCTTCTTTTTATCGCCGAAGGCAATAGACGAAGCCGTGAACAGCAACATCACCAGTACCGCGATTGCCACCCTTTTGTTTCGCGCCGGAACCCAATTGTGTAGTCGTCCAATCATCTTCGCATCCTCGCCGATCTTCGATCCTCCCCGAATTTCGCCACCTTCCATCATCCCGTTCCCCCTACCTTGGGAGAGCTTTGTGGCAGCTCGCACAGAACGCCGCGTTATTGGCCTGGTCTTTCGCCAGCAAGCCGGGCTGCAACGAAGCGTGCGGCTGATGACAGGTCAGGCAATTAATCGCGGTCTTGACCTTAGTGATATCCGTCGCTTCCATGACGTTCGAAACCGGATGCCGGTCAACCGGGTGGCCCAGGTTGTACTTCAGGGGCAGCACGGGGACCTTGGCGAAATAATCTTCCGGCAGCTTTACCTTGCCGCCGAAAATTGCAACCAGGTGCTCGCTTTCGAGTTTCTGCGGCTTCGCATCCGGGCCGTGGCATTCCAGGCACAACGGATTAGTTTCGGCGACGCGCAGCAGATGTTCGTTGTCGCCACCGTGCCCAAGGTGGCAAATCCCGCAGCCCTGCACGAATGCGGGCTGGTGATGAACGGGCTTCTTCTCCAAGTCGGCGATTTCGCTATGACAGCCCAGGCAAATGTTCACCGGATCCGTCTTCGGCAAATTCGGGTAAGCACTGGCATGTGGATTGTGGCAATCGGTGCAATCTCCAGCAGCGCCAGGATGCTGCACCTTGGCCGACTCTATCAGCTTTGGCTTGTCATCATGGCAGGTAACGCACAAGTCCTTGACGTTAGCTTGGGTCAGCACCACTTTGCCGTCTTTCGCCGGGGCATGGCACATCTCACAGTTCTTGTCGGCAAACGGCGGATGGAGGAACTTCGCCATGAGCTTCGGTTGGGCGGACTGGTGCGGGTCGTGGCACTGCAGGCAGTTCGCTGTTCCGAACGGCTGGTTCTGATGGGCCTTCTGCAAGGCAGAGTCTTTCGGATCGTGGCAGTCAACACACAGCGCTGGGGCAGCCTTCGTCAAGTGGAAGTGGTTCTCTGTCGTCGGTTCCGCTCCCGTCTTGTGCGTGACGTGGCAGGTTTCGCAGCCCATGTCGAGTGCTGCGTGACGGCTGCCTTTCTCCGGAACATTCGTGCCCTCTGTGTGGCAGGTGAGGCAGAGATTATCTTTCTTGTCGCCCGAGGTCGCCTTCAGCAACTGAAACTTGTTGTCCGAAGTGTGCGGATCGTGACATTTCAGGCAGTCGCGCACCGCCGGCGGATGTACGGTCCCTTTGAGTGTCGTCGCGTCTTTGTCGCTGTGGCAGGTGAGGCAGACTTTGTAGGGAACGGTGGTGATCAGCTTTACGCGGGTGACGTCTCTGTTGACTCGTATCTCGTGACAACTAGCGCAACCTATCGCAATGGCGGAGTGTACGAACTTGCCTTTCGATTTGTCGTCGTGACACTCGACACACTTGGCGCTGTCGGTCTTCGGATCCAGCGGAACAGGGTGAACCGCGCTGAAGGCACGCGGCATATAGATCGCAGCGAAGCTCAGCGCGAGCATGATGCGCGGAACCAAGATCGCAATCGCGGGAATCCACGAGCCGTGACTCCCGGGCAGTTCTGGGTTCTGGTTCTGGCGCATGAACGAGGGAAGGCTGATCACCGAAATCTCCAAATGGTACTGATGCACGAGAATCGCCGCCGTTATGGTTGTTGTGGAAATTTTCATCGTATCCGTAAGTGATTGGATTGGCAAGGGTTGGCGGGGAGCGTTACGAATTTTTGCGGAATATGTTAGGCACGGCGGGGTTCTGAATGAGCTTTCTCCCACAGTAGGGACGGTGAAATAACCCAAGTAGGGCCAATGGCCAAGCTCTGACCGCTGCTTGATCGGGACGGAGAAAAGTCGTACGTCCGCGCCGGCATCCTTCATCCTCATCTATCTACCAGCCCAGCTTCCGGAGGCGGCCAGTTCGTGTCCCCGTAGAGCATTGACCCGAATGGTGTGGCCGGAAATGCTGTGGACCGGCGGAACTGTAGAGGATGTGTTGGGACTTTACGGCTAGCGCGACACCCTGACAGATGTCGGGACCCACTACCGGTGCCGTGTGTCCGGACTGTGGATTCGCAGGAGGGACAATAAGGCAGCAGATCCGAGGTCTCAAGTTCACGACCCACCTCGCCGCGATGAGCGAGTCGTGCGTTCTCGGGTAAACCAGCGCCAGGCCAAGGACTCTACCTCCGCTTAACGGAAGCGCGGCTCCCTCGTGCCAGATATTGCTGATCGAGCGCTTGACGTATCAGCGTCTTGATGACCGCTTGTCGACTGATGTTCAGCTCTTTGGCGGCCCTGTCCAGTTCTTCCAGCATTCCCGATGCCAGGTCGACATTCACCCTCTGTATCGGCCCCATCATTCTTCCATTATTGGTGAAAAAAAGCGACACATCTCTTCCATTATCCGCAAGGCGGGCGATGGTTTCTGCCGACACTGGTTTCCGACGTCTACGAGTGTTCTCCATAAAGTTGCTGCTCCTGCTTGGTGGCCTTCCAGAGAGTCACAAGGTGGTAGTATTCTCCCTCTTCGTCCTCTCGCACTTCAAAAATGACGGTATACAACTGCTCCCCCACCCAGCCGATTGCCCGGTACTGCTCGGGCAAATCCGAGCGCTGGTCAAGATAGTACGGGTGCGAGAAAACCTCCTGCGCCTCTTCGAATCCGGCGCCTCGTTTCGGGTTTGCTCTTAACCGCCTGCTCTTTCGCTCATCGAAGTGAAATCGCAGTATAACAGTTATACCATATCAGACGGTGTAATGCGAACAACATTCCGGGGCAATCGCATGAACGGTTTTTTGCGGGCCAGTGGCGCATGCGAAATGCTCTCGCGGAGGCACGTGGGGCAGACACAAACAGATCGCCGTTTAGGGCCGGCTCTAGACAGACGCTTGCAGAGCCCCACCCCTGTCTGTGGCAAATATCACACTGCCAAGTGAGGTCATCTCTAGGCATCAACGCACTATTGGCCGCAGCATCATTCTCCAGTGCACCCTCGCGAATCGCCCCGTATTCGATCGAGAGATATCGGCTCAGCAAGGTCAGCGGGCATGAAAAGCGACCGAAATTGTGCAGCAGGCGCTTTACTTCCTCTTGTACATCGATAATAGTCAATCGCGTGAATTGAGACCGATCATTCGCACGAGTGACGGGAGACTCTCGAATCGAACCGTGAGGCCCGCGTATTGCCGATTGAACGGGCGATCCACATCGTGAGCAACAACTATATTCTCACCCTCAGGGTATTGCCGGCGGATTGCCTGCAGATTGGTGGCGTCGAAGGCAGAAGCCGACCACTTGCATTCGAGTGCCATTGGCTTACTTTGCCGCCCTGTCAGAATAAAGTCCACTTCATGGCCACGCTTGTCCCGCCAATAGGAGACTTCGCGGGACTGCTGCCTCGCCATGATCTCGTTCAGCACAAAGTGTTCCCATAGCGCGCCAAGATCCTCCCGGCGCAAATCTTGCCAGCCGCGGTAGTAGGAAACAAACCCGGTATCAAAGCCATAAACCTTGGGCGCAGAAACAATCTCCGTGGGTCGATGGGTGCTGAAGGGACGGATCACGTGCACGACGAAGGTGGCCTCCAGTACCTTGAGGTAGTTGCTGATGGTTGTGCGGCTCACTTCGCACGGGCCCGTGAATCGAGTGGCTTCGAACAGTCCGCCACTTTGAGTCATCAGCAATTCGGCGAATTTCTGGAAGGACGAGCGCCTCTCCAACCGGAACAGCTCTTGAATGTCCTTGGCCCAGTATGCGTCCATCCACTCCTGGAAATCGCGCTCTGGGAAACTTTCGGCGAAAAAGAATGGAGGCAGGCCGCCACGCAAGAATCGGTGCCGGAGATCGGGACGCTTGGCGTCTTTCAAATCTTCCAAACACATCGGCGTAAGCCAGACGGTTCGTTTGCGCCCGGCGAGAGTGTCCTTGAACTTGGCTGACGCTCCTAGAGTGGAAGAGCCCGTGGCCAACACGCGAATACGGGGATAGTGATCAGCGGCGATTTTGAGCAGTTCGGATGGATTGGGAAGGCGATGGATTTCATCCAGTACGATACGATGACTACCCAGGCCGTCAAGGAAGGCCTGCGGGTCTTCCATCATTCGCCGTGTACGTGGGAGCTCACAGTCGAAGTAGTCAATGCTGGGGAGACTTTGGCAGAGGAAGGTCTTCCCAACTCGGCGGACTCCCGCCAACCAGACCACGGAGCGTTCACGCCAAGCTCGCTCGACGAGTGCTTGCCAGAAATGTCGCTGTACCATATGCATGTATTATTGCACATGGTGCTACTAAACAACAATATAACAGTATTTTGATACTGACGGTTCCCAATTCTATGTCGACTGCGAATATATCAATGTACAGATTGACATTAGCGTTACATCGACGTGCTGCGCGCGGCTGATGCGCAAGATATCGGGCCTCTTCTTTTGTTTGCGCGCTCTTGAGGTCTCATGAAAACAACTACTCGAACAGCTTCGACTCCTGTGAACGTGACGATCTTAAAGAGCGTGTTGCCCGCTATAGCTTCTGCACGTTCCGGCTCTCTTTCTTAATTAGTGTCTCAATTATTTCTTCTTATTCCGTTGATAGGTGCGGCGCAGTTCCTTCTCCTCCACAGGATCGATAGGTAAATCTGTCACGATAAGACGCCATCGAATCGGTCCATCCGACTTATCATGCCCCGGATGTCGGGAAGGCAGTTTGCGACCCTTGAGGCCGGCGTCGATTACAATCTCCCAAGCACACCCTTCACATCTATATATGCCTGACAATGGCGTAAGGTGCCCTGGTTCACTCAACCGATCAAAATCCGTCAATTTCCCCTTTGGCGTTCTACCCAAATGAGAAAAATACTTGAGATGCTTGAATTGAGCCATGTTGTGGTTCTCCTTCTCGAATTGCTGTGTCCATTTAAATACTTATGTTCTCAAACCGGTAGATGATTGCCCGTGCTCCGCGGTACGAAAGTAATCCTGTTTATCTTATGCGCCGACATTATTTTGGGTTCGTCAGTGGCCTGGCAAACTCGCAGCACGCCCCATTCGCTCTGCCAGCATTAAAGATTCGGTCGCGCTGTCATTTCTATAGTGGTATCTCCTATGCTGAATTCCCACAGTCTTTTCCACCACATCTCTCTTGTCCTTAGAAGTTACCTGTCTTGCACGAGTACTTCAAAGGACCAGATGTGTCGGTCCTGTTGGAGCATGACCGGCTTAGAGCGGAGCGTTCCGCCCCATCGCCCAGGCAGCCTTCCGGCGGATCCTCAAGGACTCCGGAGTGCGAGCTGTCAGGAAAGGTGATGACGAAGGCGCGACGAGAGTGAGATCGATAACTTAGAGATTACTGAACTATCAAAGTCGTTTCCTAGAGCGGCAGTCTTGCATGCCCCGTAAGGGTCGACATCTCGAGGCAAATACAAACCGCATTCAACGAGGACGACATGGATAACGATAATGATCTGACTCCGAACGGTGGCAGTGGCTTCCAGCCCGACACCGACAACAATCCCAACCCCAACCAGCCCAACGACCCTCAAGTCACGGTCGACGGCTCTCAACCCAACCAGCCCAAGCGGAACGTCTCGGAAGCAAAGCTGCATGCGAATCGGGCGAACGCAAAGAAATCAACTGGCCCGAAAAGCGTCCGTGGCAAGCGTCACAGTTCTTTCAACTCCATCAAACACGGGTTGCTCGCCCGAAGAGTGATGTTTTCTGCCAGCGGAAAATTCAATGAAGACGTGCATAGGGTCCTGGAAAGCCTGCGGGAACATTTCGGCTGCGACGACGTCGTCACCGATTTGCTCGTCGAACAATTAGCCACGGATTATTGGCGTCTGCAGGAAGGCCTAAAGTTCGAAATCGAGAATGCGAACAGCGGCTATGCGTTTCACCCGCAGGGGATTACGCCCAACCTCTTCCGCTACGTGAGCATGAATCGCCGTTCATTCGAACAGACCCTGCAGACACTCATGCAGATGCAAGAAAATGCCGAGCAGGAAAAGGCGGAGGATGCGATGGAGAGCAACTCTTCGACGAACCCGCAGTCCGAGGAGGAAGAAGCCGAAGTTAAGGCTCTTCCTCTGCAAACCGAGAACCCACGCTCCGCTCTGGAGTCCAACAGCCGTTTGACTGATGAGGCTACCGAACAGCGTGTGCCCGAGTGCGGCTCCTCATCCGAGAACGAGGCAGCAAACGACAAAGACCCGACGCTCACGGGCGAAATGGAAGAGGCGGCCTAATCGGCGAGCGGCGGCGGGGGAAGCATCACTTCCCCCTAGCCCCTCGCTGCCAAGACCTTGGGCCATCACCCCACCCGGCAGCTGTAGGACTGCGGAAGTAGAACGGAGTCCGATGTCTCGATTACGCCGGCTGGCAAGAACCACCAATTTACCAAACGAACCCAACAAGTCTAGTGTTATCAATGGATGTCCCAGAGCTCCTCCTCGGATAGAAGAGGTTAGCCTGCGCCCAATCACAGATTAAGAGTCGGCCTATCCCGGCGATCGAAGGCTACGCGGAACCGGGCCTCAAGTCTGAAGTCGATCACGACAGAGATTAGATTCACCCGGCGCTTTTTAGTCTGTTCTCTCAACGCCTTTCAGGTCATGAATGCGGGCGCTCACGACAAGAGCGAGGCCACACCAACCATCCCGCCCAAGCCGAGCCTCGGTGAAGCACGGCGCGGGCCAACGCTGCGAACGCCAAGAGCGGGACCGAAGATGGCACTAGGGGTGGGGCGTGATCCGAGTGCTGCGGCCGGGCACGGTGTGGAGTTGCAAAAGTGTGAAGGATGCGCTGAACTTTAGATGCTGTCGCTGCACCGCGACGGCCGCCGGAACCCGAGCACCAAAGAGGGCACCTTATGTTTTCCGCCATTCGGGGCGGCCCGTGCTAATCTTGTTCAAACAAAACCACAGTCCTCAATACTCCGGAGGAGAGATGTTGGCTAAACGTCTCGCAGTTTTAGTCATGCCAGTTTTATTCCTTGTGGCCAGCGCTGGGGCGCAAGCCAATCAGATTTCCATTACGGCGGGGCGAGCTTTCGTCAGCACCCAGACGATCCTGAATTCGACCGCGTTCGATCGGGACATTCATTTTGGAAACGAGGAAATGGTCGAATTCAATTACGGTCGCCTGCTCAAGACCCATGGAATTTTCGGACTCTTTGCGGAATTGCCCGTCGGCATTTATCCGCGGATGGACGTGCACTCCTTCCAAGGCCAGACTCCCAAAGACATTGGGGCCCTGTTCGTGACTCCATCAGTTCGATTGAACTTTTTTCCCGGCGACTCCGTCACCCCATGGGTTAGTGCAGGCGGCGGCTACGGGCGCTTCCGGCAAGCCCCGGTTCTTACCTACGACGTGCCGAACCCTGGGCCCACCGGTACCAATACCGGCGTAGTCCAGTTCGGAGCTGGACTGGATGTATGGGTGTGGCACCGTTGGGGTGCACGCCTCGAAGCGCGCGATTTCTACTCCGGAGCTCCCGACCTGAACGTTGATACAGGGCGAAGCCGGCAACACAATTACTACGTAGGTCTGGGCGTCGTCCACCGCTTCTAGGCACGTTTGAGGACGGGCGCTCTTACCCGTCCGGGGATAGCTCTACAAACAGGAAAACTTTTTCACCTCTGGCATGACCTCGGGGCAGGCTCGAAACCGCCTGTCCCGCCCGTCCTTCCGGGCAAGTGGGCCCATCGGCAATAAAAAAGATTCTTGTTGCTTTTGGCTTTCTGTGGGGTAAGATGTGTCACCAGGTTTGGCGCGTCACGACCCTTCCCCATGTCGCGCCCTCTTCCTCTTGGGGTTTTACAAAGACTTAGATTTTTAGAGATACAAATCACGTTGCCGGAGATGTTATGCGCTTCGTCGTCGCTGCTGGGGTTCTGTGCCTGCGGGTCTGCGTGTGCTGTTCCTTCGTGTCCGCCCAGGTGTCCTAGCCAAACAAAAACGTAAACAAGGTTTGGAGCAAAAGCCCGCACGCGGTCAAGAGTTAAAAGGAGAATTATGAAATCACGAATCACGAAATTAATGATGGTGGCCGCGATCTCGGCCCTGATGCTGGTTGCGGGGAGCACAGTCGCTTGGGCGCAGAGCTGTCCCACTACCCCCGCCTATTCGCCGGATTTCACTTCGAACCAAAGTTGCCTGACGCTGAACGGCAATGCCAGTTTCCCGACCCCCGCCGGCAGCGCCGCGGCGATTACGTCATGGTCCGGCAGCGGCAGCACCGTTACCTTTCAAGCAGCCAACTCCTTCACCGCGGGCGAGCCGATTGTCCTCTCCGGCTTTACCACCGCGACCTTCTTCAACGGTCTCACCTTCTCCGTTCTCAAAACTGGCCTCAGCACTTCCCATTTCGAGATCGCTTTCTCCGGCTGGAGCGGTCCGAGCGACACGGGTAACGCGACGCCACTAAATGTACTGCAACTCACCCCAAATTCGGCCCATCAAGTGGGGTCTGCCTGGTACAACACTCAGCAGCCGGTTGCCGCCGCTTTTTCCACCACGTTCACGTTTCAACTGAGCAATCCCAGCCTGCTGCCCGCAGACGGCATTGCGTTCGTGATTCAAAATTCGGCATCGAGCGCTTTGGGACCTGATGGCTGCGGGATCGGATTCGGTTTCAGTTCCTCAGGTTGCACGACCGGTCTCGGTATCCCGGACAGTCTAGCCGTAGAGTTCAACACCTACTTGAACCTTGGTGTTGACAAGAGCAGCAACAGCGTTTCGGTTCAAAGCAACGGGACTAATAATAATTGCGTAGACTCGAGCTGCACTCTTCCGGGAGGGCTTAACTACAAGCTGCCGGTCACCATGGCGGATGGCAACATCCACACGGCGACGATTTCATATACGCTGCAATCTGCACCTACACAAACCAGTTGTACCGTGGGCGGCGCTCCCGGGCCATGCCTCGATGTGATCTTGGATGGCAATGACCTGTTTCCCGCCGGCGTCCCAGTCAACCTGAATTCCTTGCTGAATCTGAACACCGGAGGTACTGCCTGGGTCGGGTTCACGGGGTCAACGGGCGCTCAGTACACCAAGCAAGTCGTCCCGAGCTGGACATTCACGCCGCAAGCCCAGTCCCAAACGGGGACGGTGACGCCGGCAACCCCGGCCACCTACACTTTCAACGGCGGCTGCACTGACAACGGCAGCGGCTGCACAGGCAACGGCTACAGTAACAGTGCAGGGGAAAACCCCGGATCCAGTCTGACTATAAACAATATGGTGGTCACAGCGATACCTATAGTAGCTTCATCAGGGCTACCGGCGGATAGTCAAACACTCTGCAACAATATCGTGCAGGCACTCAACCCCAACACAAGCAGCTCACCCTTCGTTAGCCAGAACTCTGTTCCGCCACAAACAGCTCAGTGCTTTGTGTATCAGAATGGCGGTGGCCCGGGGGTGGACGTGCCGGTGATGTTCGCGATCACATGCCCTTCGATCGGGCCGTGCGACACGTCGGCCAATCCATTTTATGCGGGGCTAGCCTCCTATTTTAGTTTCACTTGCTTGGAGAACCAGCCTCTCAGCCCCTCCGACTGTTCACCAAGTTCGCCGTCCAGTTTCGGCAACTTCACAAGTCCACTAGGTCCAACGTCGATCACCGGCCTCCCAGCGGTTGGATTTCTCCAAGGCGCAGGCCCCGATCCGAACAACCCCTGCACACCGGCTACGGGCACCGGCGCGCTACCTCTGTTCCAAAGCAACCAGATCGTCTCCTTCATTTTAGGAGATACAACCTCCAAGCCGGTTAAGGGCGGCAGCACAACATTGACTTCGTGCTGGGTGGCAACATACGACACGCCGGGTGTGATACCGACCGCTACCATCACCGGACCCACGAATGGTGCCACTTATCAACAGGGCTCAACTGTTCCCGCGAACTACACCTGTTCCCCAGTGGACACCGACCCGAACCACGAGAGCATCCAGGACCCCAGCGGTTACCCTGCAGCCGGACCGTATTTGACGGTGAGTACCTGCACCGCGACCTCCGGTTTGACCGCAGGCGGAGGGACGTCCACAAACAGTTCATGCACCCCTGCCTCCCCGCACGACTCATGCTCTGGCACGATCAATATCGACACGAGTGAGGCAGGTCCACATACCCTGACTGTAGATGTAGAGGACTCCGCAACGAACACCAGTTCTTCAACGGTGACTTACAACGTGCAAGGGAGTTCGAACACAACGGTCACTTCCAGCCCGAATTCTTCGGTCTATGGCCAAGCCGTTAGCTTCACCGCGACCGTGGTGGGAACGGGGACTCCGACCGGGACCGTGCAGTTCGCGATTGACGGCAGTTCCTTCGGTTCGGCAGTCCCTCTGTCTGGGGCTTCGGCCACCTCAGGGAACATTTCCACGCTGACGGCGGGGACGCACATCGTCACCGCGATGTACTTGGGCGACAACTACAACAACCCAAGCACGGGGACGCTGAGCGGCGGCCAGGTGGTCACCCCGGCGACTCAGATGATCACCGCCAGCGGTGGCGCTATGACCTATGGAGGCACCCCTCCAACCATCAATCCCAGCTACGGCGCGTTTGTGGGTACGGACACGCCTGCCAGCCTGGGCACGGTAACATGCACGACGACAGCAACCAGTTCGAGCCCGGTGGGCAGCTATCCCAGTTCCTGCTCGGGAGCGTCGGACGCGAACTACACGTTCAGCTACGTGGCCGGCACGGTGACTGTGAACGCGGCACCGCTGACCATCACCGCCAGCAGTCCGTCGATGACCTACGGTGGGACCGTGCCCTCCATCACCGTTCTCAGCTACAGCGGGTTTGTGAACGGAGACAGCTCCGCGAGCTTGACGACTCAGGCAACATGCACGACGACAGCGACCAGCGCGAGCCCGGTGGGTAGCTATCCGAGCTCTTGCTCGGGAGCGGTGGACGCGAACTACACGATCAGCTATACGCAAGGCTCGGTGAAGGTGAACCCGGCGTCCCTGACTATTACCGCCAGCAGTCCGTCGATGACCTATGGTGGGACGGTGCCGACCGTCACCGCCAGCTACAGCGGTTTTGTGAATGGGGACACGGCTGCGAGCTTGACCCCCGCGCCAATCTGCTCGACAACAGCGACCAGCTCGAGTCCGGTGGGCAGCTACGCCAGCTCTTGCTCGGGAGCTTCAGATCCGAACTATGCGATCGGCTATGCGCCCGGTACGGTGACGGTGGGCACGGCGACGCTAACCATCACCGCCAGCAGTGGCGCGATGACCTATGGAGGTACCCCTCCGACGATCAGCGCCAGCTATAGCGGTTTTGTGAATGGGGACACTGCCGCGAAACTGACCACCCAGCCCACCTGCTCGACCACGGCCACCAGCGCTAGCCCGGTGGGCAGCTACGCCAGCTCCTGCTCGGGAGCTTCAGATCCGAACTACTCGATCGCCTACGCGCCCGGCACGGTGACGGTGAGCACGGCGACGCTGACCATCACCGCCAGCAGTGGCACGATGACCTATGGAAGTACCCCTCCGACGATCAGCGCCAGCTACAGTGGGTTTGTGAACGGGGACAGCTCCGCGAGCTTGACAACTAAGCCAATCTGCTCGACCGCAGCGACCAGCACAAGCTCGGTGGGCAGCTACGTCAGCTCCTGCTCGGGAGCCGTGGATGCGAACTACATCATCGGCTATGTGAGCGGTACGGTGACGGTGATGCAAGCGAATCAGACCATCAACTTCGGGGCACTCTCGAATCAGGTACTGGGCACCGCGCCATTCGCAGTCGGCGCGACCGCCAGTTCCGGTTTGACGGTAAGCTTCAATTCAAAAACGACGGGGGTGTGCACGGTCTCCGGAAATACTGTGACGCTGGTCGCTCTTGGCACCTGCACCATCCAAGCGACGCAGGCAGGCAATGGCAACTACGCCGCCGCCACAGCCGTGAACCAGAGCTTCCAGGTGATCCCCCCACCTACAGTGACGATCTCGCCGGCGAGTTGGAGCTTAGGCACCTTGTATCTGGGGCAAAGCGCCAAACAGACCTTCACTCTGACCAACCCCGGGACTACCTCGGTCACGATTTCGAGTATTACTATTCCCGGAAATAATGTTGAGAACCCGCAGCCACCCGGTGATCCGGATGATTTCCAGATTACCGCCAGCAATTGCTCGAGGACGCTCGCCGCCGGGGCGAGTTGCAAAGTCACGGTGACTTTCACCAGCGACAGCGACGATCCCGGTCTACCCAACGGCGACTACGCCTCTTTGACGATCACGGACAACGGGGCAGGGAGCCCGCAAACGGCATACATGAGCGGGGCGGTCATCAACCCGAAGGTCTCCCTGTCGGCGACTAGTTTGAGCTTCGGGAAGCAGACAACAAACACGACCAGCACGGCGAAGAAGGTGACGCTGACCAACTCAGGAACGACGACGCTCCAACTTACGGGCCTGGCGATCAGCCCTGCTAACTTCGCATTTGCCGCCGGAACGACATGCACGGGCAGTACGACGCTCAGCGCCGGAGGGACTTGCGCGATCTACGTGACCTTCACGCCAACGACGAAGGGCACGACATACTCCGGCAGCGTGACCATTGCCGACCTTACGCTGAGCGGTACGCAATCCATCTCGTTGTCGGGCACAGGAAACTGATAGGGATGGAGATCTGAGGAAACTGAGAGACGAGTGCCGGTAAATGCCGGCACTCTTTTTTTGTGTGTGCCGAGCATGTTCGACAGCTGGAGGGTGAAAGTCCCTTTGACAACCTGATGGAGGTGAAGTCATAGCGAAGCGCAAGGGTGAAATCACACTCGCCGCGAGGCGGGGCCTGAAAGA
>Ga0326727_10014193_pt1 | contig 17441 bp, 13 predicted proteins | sample MB2enrmetagenome_FD_207643 | JGI IMG/M metagenome (GOLD analysis project Ga0326727, IMG submission 207643) | Lab enriched peat soil microbial communities from McLean, Ithaca, NY, United States - MB29MY | ecosystem: Environmental > Terrestrial > Soil > Wetlands > Peat | place: USA: New York...
AACCAATTCCAACTGAAGAGGCCGCATCGCAACCGGGTGCGGCCTTTTCAATGGCATGGATCTCCGGCGCAGCATTTTGCCGCCCATCAAACCCTCTACCGCCATCTGCTAAAGTTATGAGTAGCTTCCTCGCTTAAAACCTTATTTTTAATGGTTTTTTCGCAGATTACCGGGAGGCCCTTTCAAAAATATGCCCCACGACCTGCCCAAAGCCTACGACCCGACCGCCATTGAAGACCACTGGGCCGAATACTGGGTGCGCGAGAAGCTCTTCGCGCAGCCCGCGCCCGATACAGCTAGTTTTGCCGGGGACCTCTCCGCGAGCGAAGCGAGCATCCGCCCGGCCGGCAAGGCCTTTACCATTCTGCTGCCGCCACCCAACGTGACCGGCCGGCTGCACATGGGCCATATGCTCAACCAGACGGAGATGGACATTCTCACCCGCTGGCGGCGCATGACGGGCCGCCGCGCCCTCTGGCTGCCGGGCACTGACCACGCCGGCATCGCCACGCAGATGATGGTCGAGCGCCAATTGATCAGCGAGGGCAAGACCCGCCAGCAGCTTGGCCGCGAGGCCTTCGTCGAGCGCGTCTGGGAGTGGCGGCGCCACTACGGCGGCGCGATCCTCGACCAGATGAAGCGCCTGGGCGCGTCGGTCGATTGGCAGCGCGAATACTTCACCATGGACGAGCACCTGTCGGTCGCCGTTCGGGAGGCCTTCGTCCGGCTGCATGAGCAGGGGCTGATCTATCGCGGTGCCTACATCGTCAACTGGTGCCCCCGCTGCCAGACCGCCATCAGCGACCTCGAAGTTGTCCACGTGGAGCAGAAGGGACACCTGTGGGAGATCCGGTATCCGGTCCTCGGTGAAGACGGTAAGGAAACCGGCGAGTTTTTGACTGTAGCGACCACCCGCCCCGAGACCATGCTGGGCGACGTGGCTGTGGCCGTTCATCCCGAGGACGAGCGCTACCTGCACCTGCACGGCAAGAAGCTCCGCCTGCCGCTGGTGGACCGCGAAATCCCGATTATTTTGGACGAGTGGGTCAGCCGCGACTTCGGCACCGGCGCGGTCAAGGTGACTCCAGCCCACGACCCCAACGATTTTGCCCTCGGCGAGCGCCATCATCTGCCCTCGATCAACGTGATGGACCCGATCGGCCACATCAACGCCGAAGGCGGCGCCTACGCCGGCCTGGAACGCTACGCTGCGCGCAAGAAGATCGTCGCCAACCTCGAAGAGCAGGGCCTCCTGGCCGCCGTGAAGGACTACACCAACAATGTGGGCCACTGCGACCGCTGCAAGACGGTCGTCGAGCCGCGGCTTTCGACGCAATGGTTTGTTGCCGTCAACAAGTCGCCCAGGGACGGCGTCCCCTCGATGGCCGAGCTGGCCCGCAAGGTAGTTGCCCCCGATGCCGACGGCAAAAAGGCCATCACGTTTACGCCGGAGATGTACGAAAAAACCTATCTCGGCTGGATGGAGAACATTCACGACTGGTGCATCTCGCGCCAGCTCTGGTGGGGCCACCGCATCCCGGCCTGGCATTGCGCCGACTGCCACAAGATCACCGTCGCCCGCGTCGATCCCACGGCCTGCGCCCACTGCGGCTCGGAGAAGATTACGCAGGAGACCGACGTTCTCGACACCTGGTTCTCTTCGGGCCTGCTGCCGGTTTCGGTCTTTGGCTGGCCGAATCTTGGCCGATCCAACACTCCGGGTGCCCCAGGTCCCTCGCACTTGGGGACCTGGGAAAAGGGAACAAATCGCGCCGATTTCGACGCCTTCTATCCCACCAGCCTCTTGGTCACCGGCTTCGACATTCTCTTCTTCTGGGTGGCGCGCATGATCATGCTCGGCTGCTGGTTTGCCGGGGATGTGCCCCTGCCCGACGGGAGCCCGCGCTCGCTGGCGGATTCCGTCCCATTCAAAGAGGTTTATATCCACGCGCTGGTGCGCGACGCCAACCGCGAAAAAATGTCCAAGACCAAGGGCAATGTCGTTGATCCCATCGAGATCGTCAAGCAGTACGGGACCGATGCGGTCCGGTTCACGCTGGCCTCGATGGCTTCGCCCGGCACCGACATCGCCTTCAACGTGGCCCGCACCGAGGGCTACCGCGCCTTCGCCAACAAGATCTGGAATGCCGCGCGGTTCCTGTTCATGAACGTGGACCGCGCGGCCGAGGCTGGAATTTTTGTTGACCCTGCCGCGCTGGGCGGAATGCCCGTGGCCGCCGAAGACGCACCGCTGGAGGCCCGCTGGATTGTGGCCGAACTGCACGCGACCGCGGCCAAGGTCAACCAGTCGCTCGAAAACTACCGCTACGACGACGCGGCCAATGCGATTTATCAGTTCTTCTGGGGCAGTTTCTGCGATTGGTACCTGGAAATCGTCAAGTTGCGGCTGGATTTCCCGATGGATGGCCCAGGCGGCGAATCAGCAAGTGAACAAGCCAGCAAGCGTAATAGCATGCGGGCTGCTCTGACCACGCTGGTTTCAGTCTTTGAAGCCTCGCTGCGGCTGCTTTCGCCCTTCATGCCGTTTATTACCGAAGAAATCTGGCACGCGCTCTATGACGGCAATCCGCCGGCCAAGTCGATTGCGCTGACGGCGTACCCTACACTTTCTGAGAAGGAGATGGAAGAGAGGCAAGGTAGCGCATTTTTGGCCGGAACCTACGTCCATATGTCCTTTCTCCAGAACCTCATCGGCCTCGTAAGAAACTTGCGTAAAGAGCAGGATGTTCCTGAAAAAGAGGTCGTGCCGATTGTCATTCATGCTGTTACTGATGCACAGAAAGCGTTCACTGAGAATCTGGACGTCGTTCAAAAATTAGCGCGCATCTCGACAATTGAGTATTCCGAAGCTGATCTTCAAGGTTCTGACGTTAGCCGCCACCTGAGCCACTTTGCGGCCAAGATCGTTTACGAGCGCACCGTTGACGTAGCCGCCGAGAGCGCGCGGTTGACAAAGGACATCGCCAAGCTCGAAAAGGGACTGGCCGCAGCAGAAAGGCAGTTGGGCAACGAGGGCTTTCTCAAGAAAGCCCCGCCGGAGGTAGTTTTGGGACTCCGCAAGCAGGAGGCGGATACGCGGATGCTGCTCAACAAGGCGCGGTCTGCGCTGGATGCGCTACCGCCGGAATGAGAGTAATCCCAGGTCTCAAAAGCGAGACCTGGGGCATCCGAATTTGTGGGCAGAATGAAGGAAACCGGATTCGGCTATGAGCTTCGTGGTTTCCCACCCTTGCCGCAAAAACAAAGACGCGGCAAGGATGGGGCACCCAGACAAAATCGGAGACACAGCAGCTAGAAGCTAAGAGCTAAAAGCTGTTTTCCGAAGGAAAACATCATGGATTGGAACAACAGCCGCATCGACGCATTGCTGGAGTTGGCGCTTCAGGAAGACCAGGCCACTGACGACGCCACCACCAACCTCACCATCGACGCCGATCTGCGCGCCAGGGCCACGATCCTGGCGCGGCAGGAGATGATCGTCTGCGGGCTGGGCGCGGTGCCGCGTTTTCTGGAGATTTTTGCCCGCCTTGACTTTGCCCGCCTCGACCGGAATCCGCAGGCGCGGAGCCCCTTCGCGATCGAGATTCCCCCCGAAATCAGAGACGGCGCGCGCGTCCAGGATGGCACGGTGCTGGCCGTCATTCGCTCCAGCGCCCGGACGCTGCTCAGCACCGAGCGCGTGATTCTGAACCTGATGCAGCACCTGAGCGGCATCGCCACCCAGACGCGGCAGTACGTGGACGCCATCGCGGGCGCGCACCCCAGCCTGCAGGCGCGGGTGCTGGACACGCGCAAGACCATCCCCGGCCTGCGGACTCTGGAAAAGTACGCCGTGCTCAGCGGCGGCGGAACGAACCACCGCATGGACCTGGCCAGCGGCATTCTCATCAAGAACAACCACATCTCGCTGGGCGGCGGGCTGCCCAAGGCTCTGACGCGCGCGCTCGATGGCCGGCAACCGGGCCAGCGCGTGCAGGTCGAGGTGCGGACGCCCCAGGAGCTCGATGAGGCGCTGGTCTTTGGCGCCGAGGCGATTCTCTTGGACAATATGACGCCCGCCGAGGTGAAGCGCTCCGTCGATCGCATCCGCCAGTACACACGGGAGCTCGAAGCAGCCGGGGAGCCGGAGCGCTGGATCTCCGCCGAGGCCTCAGGCGGCATTGTGCTCGAAAACATTCGCGCCTACGCCGAGACCGGCGTGGACTTCATCAGCGTGGGCGCGCTGACCCACTCGGCCAAGGCCGCCGACATTTCCATGCGCATCAGCGCGGAGACGGCCTAGCCGTGTGCGAGGCCGCGCTGGACCTGTATGATCTGGCCGGATTGGAGGCGGCGCTGGCCGGCACTGTTTTCGCGGGCAAGCTGCATTATTCGCCGCTGACCGGCTCGACCAACAGCGATGCGCTGGAGGGGGCGCGCCAGGGAGCGCCCGGCTGGTCGGTCTACCTGACCGATGAGCAGCGGGAGGGACGCGGACGCGCCGATCACCAATGGCATTCAGCCGCCGGAGAGGGGCTCTATGTGAGCGTGCTGCTGCGGCTGCCGATTCCTGCTCTCCACCTGTCGCTTCTGCCGCTAGCCGTGGGACTGGCCGCCGCCGAGGCTATTTGCTCCGCCAGCGGGTTAACCGCCGACCTGCGCTGGCCCAACGATTTGTTGCTCGGCGCGCGCAAGGCCGCCGGCATTCTGGTGGAAACGAAGACCTCAGGCAGTGAAGTCAATTTTGCCGTGGCCGGCATCGGCATCAACGTTCATCAGCGGAGCTTTGCCCCGGATTTGGCCACGCCAGCGACTTCCCTGGATTTGCAGACCGGCAGACGCGTTGATCGCCAGGCGTTACTCATCTCCCTGCTAAAATCGCTGGAGCGCAAAGCGCGCGAACTGCTCGATCCCGAGGCGGCAGCCCTGATTCCCAGGCGGGTGGAACAGGCTTCCACGTGGATGCGCGGACGGTGGGTTGAGGTGCACGGCCCGCAGGCCTGCGCGGGCGTTACAGCCGGGCTGGACGAGCATGGATTCCTGCTGGTGCGCACCACGGATGGGGTCGTCACCATACAAACCGGCGGCATTCGCGCTGCCGAAATAGATTCTGGAAAGATGGACTGAAGACCATGCTACTGGCTCTCGATGTGGGCAACACGAATACGAAGCTGGGTCTGTACCGGCTCGACGGTGAAGAGCCGGAGCTGGCCGCGCACTGGCGGCTTACTACGCACCACACCCAGACCGTGGACGAGTACGGAATGCTCTTTCTGAGCCTCTTTGAGAGAAGCGGCATTGCCACCAGCCAGGTGAAGCACATTATCATCTCCTCGGTGGTACCGCCGGTCGAGTGGACGCTACGCCAGGTTTGCGAGAGCTATTTTCACGTCGAGCCGCTCTTTGTCGAGCCGGGAATCAAGACGGGAATGCCGGTTCTGGTGGACAATCCGGCAGAACTGGGCGCGGACCGGCTGGCCGACTCGATCGGCGCATACGAACGCTATGGCGGGCCCTGCATCGTGGTGGACTTCGGCACGGCCACCAAGTTCGAGGTGATCTCCGCGCGCGGCGAGTACCTGGGCGGCGTGATCGCTCCAGGGCTCGGCCTCAGCGCCGAGGCGCTTTTTTCGCGCGCCGCCAAGCTCTCCCGCGTGGAGATCAAGCGGCCTGCCAAGGTGATCGGCACCAGCACCGCCGGACACCTGCAGAGCGGCCTTTATTACGGCTTCATCGGCCTGGTGGACGGCATTCTCGACCGCATCATTGCTGAACTTGGGGCGGACCTTGGAACCGAACCAGGCGCCAAGCCGCGGGTGATTGCCAGCGGCGGCCTGGCGCAGTTGATTGCCGGGGACTCACGCTACATTGCCGAGATCGACGATATGCTCACCCTCGATGGCCTGCGCATTCTTTTCGAGCGCAACCGCGCGGCCAAGCCGCGCGGCCGGGCGCACTGAGGCGCCATTGTGCTGAATTACTTCAACTACTTCACTGAAATCGAAGAATGCTTTCAGCAGCGGCGCGGGTCGCTGCTGCTGCTGTCTACGCTGGACTGGGCGCTGATCGAAAGCTGGCGCGAGGCGGGCATTCCGCTGGAAGCGGTCCTGCGCGGCATTGACGCGGCCTTCGACAAGTACGAGGCGCAGAAGACGCGCGGCCGGAAGAGGCGCATCAACGGGCTGGCGTGGTGCGCGCAGGCGGTGATGGTGGCCGCCGAAGAACTACGCGAGGCCGCCGCCGGCACGGCTCCCGCCGGTGCTGCAACGGTTCAACGCGAATCGGGTTTCGAGCAGGAACGCGTGGCCGCGCACCTGGAAGAAGCCGCCACGGCGCTCAATGCGGCCACGGTGGCTCCCGAGGCCTGCGCCGCAACCGCGCTCCGCCTGCGCGAACTGGCCGCCGGAGTGCGCGCCGCCGCTAGAGAAGAAAATGCCGCCGCCGAGGGCAGCGCCGCAGCTCAGGATTTGGAGGCGCTCGAACGCACCCTCACCGTCCTCGAAGAGAAGCTCTTTGCCGCCTTGACCGCCGCGGCTCCCGAGGAGCTGCTGGTCGGGCTCAAGGAGTATGCGGCGCGCGAGTTAGCGCCCTACCGCAGCCGCATGGGAGCCGTGCAACTGCGCCAGGTGGAACGGCAGTTCGTGCAAAAGCAGTTGCTGGCGCACTATAACCTGCCCAGACTCAGCCTGTTTTACATGAGCCAGCAATGAAGCCTCCCAGAAAACAATCCACAAAGCCAGGGCGCGAGAAAGCTGTAGAATCCCACCCTAACCGCAAAAACAAAAACGCGGCGAGGGTGGGGCACCCGCAGGTTCTTCGAGCCTCCGTCGCGCCTCAGCTCGTCGAAATCGAGAAACCAATCTATGGCGGCGCATTTCTGGGACGGATCGAAGGCAAGGCCGTTTTTGTGCCGCTCACGCTGCCCGGCGAGCAGGTGCGGGTGCGCATTACGCAGAGCAAATCCGGCTACGCGACTGCCGAAGCCGAGGAAATCCTCCGCGCCGCGCCTGAGCGCATCCTGCCCGCCTGCCCGCATTTTGGTCTCTGCGGCGGCTGCCACTATCAGCACACAGACTACGCAACCCAACTGGCCTTCAAGCAGGCCATCCTGCGCGAAACCCTGGAGCGCTGCGGCGTGGCCGTTCCCGAACAGATCGCCGTGCTGGCCGCGGAATCCCCGCTTCAGTCCTGGGCTTATCGCAATCGCATCCGGCTGGCCTTCGATGCGTCGGGAAACCTGGGCTATCGCGGCCGGCGGTCTCATGCAGTCGTCCCCATCCGCGAGTGCCCCATCGCCGCGCCGCTGCTGGTGGAGGCCGCGCAAACTTTTGCCCAGGTGGCGCGCGGATTTGCTCCGGCACTGCGGCCCACAGAGATTGCGCTCTTTTGCAATGCAGACGAAACTGCGCTGCTGGCCACGATTTTCACGGCAAACCCGACAAAGAAGCAGTTTGACGCGTTGGCGCAGGCGTTTCACGAACAAATTCCCGCTCTCGTGGGCGCGGAACTGGTGGTCGAAGGCCACGCCAGCCAGCCACCGCGCACCCTGGCGCGGTGGGGCGTGGCCTCACTCACCTATCGCGCCGCCGGCTTTGATTATCGCGTGGATCACGGCGCGTTTTTCCAGGTGAACCGCTGGCTGGTGGACGCATTAGTCGAGCGGGTCATCTCCGGCCACGGTGGCAAACTGGCTTGGGATTTGTTTGCTGGAGTGGGCCTCTTCGCCCGGCAACTCACGGCCCGCTTTGATCGCGTGGTCGCCGTCGAGTCCGCTCCCTCGGCAACCGCGGCGCTTGAGGAAAATCTTCGCGGGACTGTTGGTGTAGCTGTCAAGATGGAGACCCTCGCTTTTCTGCGCCGCGCCTGCAAGCCAGCGCCTCCCGGTTCAACTCGCCCTGATTCAGCCGCTCCCGGTTTGATTGTGCCCGGCGTGATCGTGCCAGATTTGATCGTGGTGGACCCGCCGCGCAGCGGCCTGGGCGCGGAAACCTGTGCGTTGCTCGGCAAGATTGCCGCTCCCGCCGTGGTTTACGTCTCCTGCGACCCGGCCACGCTGGCCCGCGACCTGCGCGAACTGATCGCTTCCGGCTACCAAATCCAATCCATCACCCTTGCCGACCTGTTTCCCCAGACCTTTCACCTGGAAACAGTAGTCCAGTTGCACCGCTCCTGATAGGCTTGAGGGCCAGAACATTCTTTTTGAAGATTCGGGCACATGGAGTCTGACGCACCCAAATTCTGGCAGGTCATTTTTGGCCGCGCCTCCACCCCTCTGGGTGCTGGCCCGGGTCCCATTCCGCTCTTTCATGCGGCCTGGCTCTTTGCCGTGGGAATTGCGGCCACCGAGGCTCTCTTGCTGCGGCCCAGCATGGTGCTGGTTGCGCTGACGCTGACAGCCGTGCTGTGCGGTGTGGCGGCCCTTGGCGCCCAGCGCGTCGTTTGGCTGCCGCTGGCCGCGTTGTGGCTGCTGCTGGGCGCGTGGTGCGCGTTGATGGAGCCGCATCCGGCGCCTGCGCCCATGCTGGCCTCGCTCTCCGACGGTCTGTTGCGCACCGTCGAGGGCACCGTTGTCGATACCGGTCCTATGCGCGGCGAAGTCGAGCAAAATCTGATCGACCAGGACGAACCCACCGAAGCCGCCCCGCCCCAGCAGCAGCCTACGCAGAGGATTGACCTGCGCGTCTCCAGCCTGGAGGTGGTCACCGATGCGGTTGACGAACAAACGCCGGTCCCTGGTGGCGTGCGCCTGACAGTTCGCTGGCCCTGGCCTTCGCCCGGCCTATCAGCCCCACCCGGTTTGTCAGCCCCGCAGCCCTTTCAGTGTGGCGAGCGCGTTCGCGCCGTCGTCCGCCTGTTGCCGCCCGAGGTCTATCACGATCCCGGCGTCTGGAGCCGCGAGGATTTCCTTGTCGACCAGGGCGTCACCTCCACGGCCACGGTGAACATCGACCGCATTGAGCGCCTGAACACTCCGGCCGCTCCCGGCCAACCCGGAGCCCCCAGCGGCGGGTCTTCGTTGCTGGGACGGAAGGCTTCCGGCCCCTCTTTCGCCTGTTGGGTGAGCGGCTTGCAGCACGCCACCAGCGCACGCCTGCTGGCGCTGCCTGGGGCCATGCGCCACCTGCCGGCCCCGTTGCGCCTCTCCGGGGACGACGCCGTCATGCTGGCCGCCATGGTCACCGGCGACCGCACCTACCTCACCCACTCGCTACGCGTAGGCTTTGAGCGCACCGGTTCCTTCCATATGCTGGTGGTTTCCGGCCTTCACCTGGCCATTGTGGCCGGCTGCCTCTTCTGGGTGGCGCGCCGCCTGCGTCTGCCGCGCGTTCCGGCCACGTTCGCCACCATCCTGGCCTCCTTCGCCTACGCGCTGTTCACCGGCTTTGCCACGCCGGTCGAGCGTTCGCTCTGGATGGTCACCCTCTATATGCTCGGCCGGCTTCTTTACCGCGAGCGCAACGCGCTGAACACCATCGGATTTGCCGCCCTCTGCCTGCTGGCCTTCAGTCCTCGCAGCCTCTTCGAGGCCAGCTTTCAGATGACCCTGCTGGCGGTGGTGGCCATCGGCGGCGTCTCCGCTCCGCTGCTCCAAAGCACGGTTCATCCCTACCTGACGGCCACGAATCACTTGCGCCTCACCGCCTTGGACGTCAAGCTGCCCCCGGCGCAGGCTCAGTTTCGCGTGATTCTTCGTATGATCGCAACAGCGTTGCAGAAGGTTGCCGGGGGACGCGCCGCAGCCTCCGAATCCCGCTCGACAGCCGTCAACGACGAGGCACCCCCACAGTGTGCCCTGTTCCGCGAAACGCTGCTTACCACCGCCGCAGCAACGCTGTCGGCCCTTGAAGGTCGTTTTGCCGGGTTCATTGCCTGGCGCTTCTTTCCCTGGTTGGTGCGCCTCATTCTCCGCATCGTCGAACTGCTGATTGTCTCCTGCGTGGTGGAGTTGGCGATGGCCCTGCCCATGGCCCTCTACTTTCATCGCATTACGGTCTTCGCCCTGCCGGTCAACGTCTTCATCCTGCCGCTGCTGATGATCCTGATGCCGGCCGCGCTGGCCACCTTGCTGGCGCTCGCGGTCTGGCCTGCCGCCGCAGTTCTCCCGGCCATGATCGTGGCTGTCTTTCTCCACCTGGGAACCAGGCTTGTGCTTAGCTTCGGTTCCCTGCCTCTAGGCGACCTGCGCATTCCCGCACCTCCACTGTGGCAGTCTCTCATCTTCTGCGCGCTGCTCGGCGCGGCCATTGTGCTGGCCCGCCTGGCGGTTTCTTCTGGACTTCGCTGGCCGAGCAGCGCCGCCTGGGCCGCGCTGCTGCTGGCCGCCGCAGCCGCCGTTCTGCCCCGTCCGATTGACCACCCCCGCGACGCTCTGCTGATGGAGGCCATCGACGTGGGCCAAGGCGACTCCTTGCTGTTGATCACGCCAGACGGCAAAACCCTGCTGGTCGATGGCGGCGGCTTCGGCGGCGGTCCGCATCAGGCCCCGCAGGATTACGACATCGGCGAGGAGGTCGTCTCCCAGGTCCTGTGGTCGCGCGGCATTCGCCACCTTGACGTGGTGGCCCTCAGCCACGCTCACTCCGACCACATGGGCGGCCTGCCCGCCGTGCTGCGCAACTTCCATCCCGATGAGCTTTGGGTGGGCAACAATCCCCGCTTCGGGGCTTACAACGCGCTGCTCGACGAGGCCGCCAGCCTCCATGTGCGCGTCCGTTCGCTGCGTGCCGGCGACGCTTTCCCCTTCGGCCCGACCCAGGTCAACGTCCTGGCGCCCTTTCGCGACTACCAGCCCGGCGCGGAGCCCACCAACAACGACTCGGTGGTGTTGCACGTGGCCTACGGCGCAACCTCCGTGATGCTGGAGGGCGATGCTGAGGCTCCCATCGAGCAGGCTATGCTGTCCGAGCCCGGTCTGGCCAGCACACTGCTGAAGGTGGGCCACCACGGCAGCATCACCTCCACGCGCCCCGAGTTTCTGGCCCGCGTGCACCCACAGTGGGCCGTCATCTCCTGCGGCCTGCGCAACCGCTACGGCCATCCCCGCGAGGAGGTGCTCGAAGAGCTCGAAGCGGCCAGGATCGGCACCTTCAGCACCGACATCAACGGCGCCACCTGCTTCCGCCTCAACGGCAAAACCACCACTCCGGACCAGGCCTGCGGCTGGCGGCCAGGGCTCTGAAGCCGGCTTGAGCGGTTCTCCTGGCTTTGTTTCAGGAATCGGCTGCATGAAAGTCGCAGAACTAGCCAAAATCCTTTATTTGAAGCTAATCCAGCGCTTTCATCGGGCTCGCCGCTGTTCATGGGGCATATAATTCCTGCGAGAAATCATTCAGTTGCAAGAAGCCGGGAACCGGCCACTGCGACTGAGGAGGCTGTCATGCTCAAGCCGTTGCTCTTCGCCGCAGCGATTGTACTGTTCGGGATTGCCGCCTCATCCGCCCCAGTGTTCATGGCCCAGGAGGCCGCTCAGGCCACCGCCTCCGGAGCAGTGAATCCGGTCAAGCCTACTGCACAGTCGCAGGCGCGCGCCAAGAAGATTTATGGGATCGATTGCGCGATGTGCCACGGGGACAATGGCGATGGCAAGACCGATCTGGCCAGGGACATGCAACTTACGCTCAGGGATTGGACCGATCCCAAGGCGCTGGCTGCGATCCCGGACCAGTCGTTGTTCGCCGCCATTCGCAATGGCAAGGGCAAGATGCCTCCCGAGGCCGAGGGCCGCGCCAGGGACGATGAGGTGTGGAACCTTATTCTTTACATTCGCTCCATGGCCCGGCAACAGCCAGAGGCTGCGCCCACTCCGGCAGCCGTGCCAGCCGGGAGCAACTGACTGGGCTTCATCGCAGGACTTTCGGTTTTTGGAGTTAGAATTCGTTTGCCGACGCCGGCATTGCTGTAGATTGCCACTGCGCTACGGGTAGAATCGGAGCATGCTGCCCCCTGAAGCCACTGTTGGCCGGAGGCTTATCTCACAGCCCTCAATCCGTTTTCCGTTGCGTCCAATAAAGGAGTTCCCTTCCCCGCAATGCGTCTTCCCCGTTCTCTTTTCGTCTTCGTGTTGTTGCCGCTCCTGTTTTCAGGCCAGCCGGGAAGGGCGGCCTCATCCTCTCTGGGGGCAGAGGCGGACGCCCCACATCTGCGTGTCGAACTGCTGGCGCCGGGCGACAGGCTTTACAGCGGAAGCCGGTTGAACGACGCCGGGCTCTACTTCAAGTTGGAGCCGGGCTGGCACATCTACTGGAAGAATCCGGGAGACGCCGGCCAGCCACCGCGAATTCGCTGGACTCTGCCCAAAGGGATCACCGCCGGCCCGATGCAATTTCCCGCGCCCCGGCGCCTGCCGCTCGGTTCGCTGATGGATTTCGGCTACGAGAATGAGGTGCTCTTTCCGCTCAAGCTGCGCGTCGCACAGAGCGTCAAGCCAGGGCCGGTTTCGTTGCGCGCCACCGTCGATTGGCTGGTTTGCCGTGAAAGTTGTATCCCTGGCAGGGCCGAACTGGAGGTGCGGCGAAGCGTGGGGGCCGGTTCGCCTCGCCTGCCCTATACCCCCGGCCCGCTCTTTCTGCGGTTTTTTAATCAGCTTCCCCGGCCCCTGCCCGCAAAGGCCCATCCAGTCTTCCAGCCAACGCCGGAGGGTTTTCGCCTGGCTATCGAAACCGGCCGGCAGGAGACGATGGCGGCTTTTTTCCCCGCCGAGCCGGGGATTTTGGAGAATTCCGCCCCGCAAAACCTTGCTCCCACGGCAAAAGGCTTGATTCTGGACCTCAAAAAAGACGCAGGGCTCTCCACTCAGCCCACCCAATTGAAGGGGGTTTTGGAGCTTTCCGGTGGGCGCGCATTCGAGCTGACGGCCCGGCACGGCACGGTGGTGGCCGCTCCAACTTCACTTTCTTCATCGTCCATGGCGGTTGCCGCGCCCACGGCTTTTTCGCTGGCCCCTGCTCCAGCAGCGAGCGCGACCAATTCCGGCCCGTCCATGGCGCAAAATTCCTCCCGGACAACTCTGTTTCGGGCCATCGGCCTGGCGTTTCTGGGCGGCCTGCTTCTGAACCTGATGCCCTGCGTCTTTCCCGTACTCTTTCTGAAGGCGTTGGCGCTTGCGCGCTCGGGGCACAGCGAATTGGAGCGGCTGCGGGCTCACGGCCTGGTCTACGCCGCGGGCATTCTGCTCTCGTTCTGGGTGCTGGTTGCGGCGCTCTTGGGGCTGCGCGCCGCCGGCGCCACGCTGGGCTGGGGTTTTCAGTTCCAGTCGCCGGTTTTTCTGGCACTGATGGCCGAGTTGCTCTTTTTTCTGGGCCTGTCGCTGGCCGGGCAATTCGAGATCGGCCTCAGATTGACCAGCGTGGGCGGCTCACTGGTTACAAAAAACGGGGCGGCCAGAGAGGGCTATGCGGGCAGCTTCTTTACCGGCGTGCTGGCCGTGGTGGTGGCCACGCCCTGCACCGCGCCGTTCATGGGGGCGGCCATCGGCTATGCGCTGGCGCAACCGGCGGCCATCGCCTTTGCGGTTTTCACCGCCCTGGCGCTGGGGCTGGCCGCGCCCTACCTGGCGCTGACGCTGCAACCGGCCTGGACGCGCCTTCTGCCGCCTCCCGGCGCGTGGATGCAGGTGCTGCGGCAGGCCGTCTCGGTGCCGATCTTCGCCACTGTCATCTGGCTGGCGTGGGTGCTGGCGCAGGCCTACGGGGCCAACATTCTGACGGCGCTATTGGCCGGTTTTCTGCTGCTGGCGATGGCGGGCTGGTTTCTGGGCCGCTGGCCGGCCCGAAGATGGGCCGCTTCGCTGGCCGCGCTGCTGCTTTTGGCGGCCGTGGTTTTGGCCATTTGCGGCCAAAGGCTGGCTGGAGCGAGCACGGAGAAGATAGATCTGAGGGCAGGAACGGGCGAGAATGCCGGAGCGGAACCGAATTCGGCTGGCGATTGGCAGCCGTGGTCGGCCGCAGCGGTCAGTCGTTATCGGGCGCAGGGCAGGCCGGTTTTTGTGGACTTCACCGCGAGTTGGTGCCTCAGTTGCCAGGTGAACGAGCGCGTGGCCTTGCAACAACCCCAGGTGCAACAGGCCTTCCGCGCAGCCAATGTTGCCCTGCTGCGCGCCGACTGGACGCGCCACGACGCGGCCATTACCCAGGCCCTGGCTGCGCTGGGCCGCAGCGGCGTTCCAGCTTATGCGCTCTACGCTCCGGGCCAGAGCGAGCCCCGGCTTCTTCCCGAACTGCTGACCCCCGGCATGGTCACCGATGCGCTGCAGCGGTTGCCGAAGCCTGCTTCCTCTTCGGCGCGCTGACGAGTTTCGGCGACCGGCAGAGGCAAAAGCAGGCTCCCTTTGACTACGCTCAGACGCCCTCCCCGGGCTTCCACCGCACCACCTGCACGCCAGCATCGACCAAGGCGGCCAGTTGATCCGGCGTCCCTTTCAGCGGCGGGAAGGTTCCGAAGTGCAGCGGCAAGACGGTCTGCGGCTTTAAAAGGCGCACGGCCAGCGCCGCCTCCTTCGGTCCCATGGTGTAGTGGCCGCCGATGGGCAGCATCGCCACCTCGGGCCGGTACAGCTCGTGAATCAGCTTCATGTCCCCGAAGACCGCGGTGTCGCCGGCGTGGTAAAGAATCGGGCCATCGGCGATGGTCAGCACAAATCCCGCCGCGACACCCACATAGTGGGTTCCCTGTTCATCCTGCGCCGAGGAGGAGTGCTTTGCCTCGACCATGGTGGCCGCCACTTCGTTCAGTTGCGCGGTTCCACCCAGATTCATCCCGATCGTCTGAGTTGCGCCACGGCCGGCAAGATAGCCCGCCAGCTCGTGCATGGCCACCACGGTGGAATGGTGCCGCGCAGCCACCGGCACGGCGTCGGCGATGTGGTCCATGTGGCCGTGGGTCGCGAGCACGTAGTGAATCTTTTCCGGCAGCAGAAAACCTTTGGGGTAGGCGGGATTCGGCGCAATGAACGGATCGATGAGGAGGTTTGTGCCCTGGGCGGTTTCCACCAGCACGGTCGCGTGTCCCAGCCAGGTGATGCGCGTTCCCTTGAATGGCATGGTGCTCTCTCTCCTTCCTTGCAGGGCGGCTCAAAAAGCGCCGCGTCTGGGGCCTTACCGCGTAATAATAAGCTCCGAAATGCTGTCTTTGGCCAGGAACTGGCTGTAACCCGACCAGGTGGCGAAGAGGCGTTCGATGCCGCGGTTGGTGAAGGCGCGCTGAATGGGAAATGGCGGAGCCAGCCGCACCTCGACCTCATCACCGGCGGTCACCAGGTAGCGGCAATACTCTGTCTGCTCACCCTGGCTCCGGGTGTGGAAAAAGGCCAGCACCTGCCCGCCCGGATTTATCACATCAAAGAGGCGCGCCACCACGGGCGCCACCAGGGCTTCGGGCAGATAGTCGAGCGTGCTCCACAACAAAACCACGTCGAACATACGGCCAGAGAAGTTGAGCGACTGCGCGAGAAAGCCCTCGATGTTCCAGACCGGGTTGCCCTCCTCGTCGAGGCCGGTCTGCCAGTTTCCCGTGCAGGCGTCGTCCACTATATCGGCCAGGAAGATGCTGTGGCCCATGCCGGTCAGGAAGTTAATGTTAGCCGGCGATGTGCAGCCGACATCGAGCACACGGAGACCCTCGTCGGCCAGAAGGCGCTTGCGCAGCACCGCCCAGCTCCCGGAGTGGCGCAGGCTTTTGGGCCCGCTATGGGCTCCGGGAGGGCCAGAGGCGGGAGCGGACGGACCGCTCTCCTGTTTTTTGTCGAACCAACGGCTGAGCACCCCCACCCCCCCTTGCGGTCCAGCAAGTGACACGTGACAGGCTGGCGAGCCGGCGAACTGCCTATTTTCCAACGGCTGGCGGTGCAGTGGCACCACCATGTTCCTTGGAAACGCCCTGCGTCAGGTCCACCTTGCCGCGGAAGATGGCGTTGTCCTCCACCGCCAGGCGGAGGGCGCAGACGTCGCCTTCGACGGCGCAGCCAGCGCGCAGCTCGACGCGGCCGCTGGCGACGATATTGCCCTGCACACGGCCCATAATCAGAATGTCTTTGGCGGCCAGATCGGCGACGACGTTGGCATTGGGGCCGATGGTCAACCGGCTCTCCGAGAGGTTTACCGACCCCTCCACCCGCCCATCCACGATCATGTCTTCACTGCCCTTCACTTCGCCGCTAATCACGATGGTCTTGCCAATGCGCGCTGGAGCGTTTTCAACTGCCATAGTGCGATTCCTTCCGGGCTCTTGCTGCAAGCCTGTTCTGTGAGTCTGTAACCAGGTGCTGGCCGGGCCTGGCCGTCGCTCCCTGGGGGGCTCTGGCACAAAACCGTCTGCTTCAGTCTACGGGATTTTCCGCCATGCAACAGGCTCTGACCGAACTATACGCAACCCGGAGCCCTTGCTTCAATGCTGGCGTGGCCGAAAGACCGCTTCGCCTCCAATAAACGGCACTGGCGCGTCCCGATAGAGAGCAGCTTTGCGTCCAATACAGAAAGGAGTCCAGTTTGTGATTCACGAACGGCATGCGCTCGCTAAACTGAAGATTATGCGCAGAATTTTACCGCTTTTATTGTTCTTCCCCCTGGTCGGCTTCGCATTCGGGCAGCCTGTCCCCGCGGCCGGTCTAACGCCCGCCCAGGCCCAGGCGCTGGAGCAACGGGCACTGGGCACGGAACTGCGCGCCGCACGCGACACAAGTCACCCCATGTGTTACCGGCTGCGCAAATCCAGCCCGCGGCTGACCTCAACCAAGGAGATTGTTGAAACCCGCGACGGCGACGTGGCCCGGCTGGTGGCGCTCAACGACCGGTCGCTGAGCCCGGCCGACGAGCAGCGGGAAGAGGCCCGCCTCGATGCGCTGGCCAGCGACCCCAGCCGGCAGCGGCATCGCAAGCAGAGTGAGGAGTCCGACACCGGAATTGTCCTGAAGCTGTTGCGCATGCTGCCGCAGGCATTTCTTTACGAATACGCCGGGCCTGGCACAGGCTCCCCGGGAAAGGTGGAGCGATTCACCTTCCGCCCCAACCCCCGTTTCAGCCCGCCCGACCTGGAGACGCAGGCGCTGACCGCCCTAAGCGGCGAGATTTGGATCGACGCCGCCCAGGAGCGGGTGACGCGTCTGGAGGGCCATTTGCAGCGCGACACCGACTACGGCTGGGGCGTCCTGGGCAAGTTGGACAAGGGAGGCTGGATTGTCATCGAGCAAGCCGACGTGGGCCATCTGCAGTGGCGGATCGTGCGCTTCCAGATGAAGATGAACCTGCGGGTGCTGTTCAAGACCAGGAACTTCGACACCGTCCAGGAGATGACCCGGTATGAGCCCGTCGCCGCCAGTCTGGGCTACCGGCAGGCAATTCAGATGCTGCGCGCCGATCAGGGGAACAGCGCCCAAGGCGGCCGCTAGAAGTTCAGCCTCAACGGGAAAGCGGCCCCATCCCTTCGGATGAGGCCGCTAGGCTAACGAA
>Ga0326727_10014194_pt1 | contig 17440 bp, 17 predicted proteins | sample MB2enrmetagenome_FD_207643 | JGI IMG/M metagenome (GOLD analysis project Ga0326727, IMG submission 207643) | Lab enriched peat soil microbial communities from McLean, Ithaca, NY, United States - MB29MY | ecosystem: Environmental > Terrestrial > Soil > Wetlands > Peat | place: USA: New York...
AGCGGCACGGCTTTTGGCGAATACGGCGAGGGCTATCTGCGCTTCAGCATGGCCAACTCACATGAGAATCTGATGCGCGCCGTGCAGCGAATTGACGAGTTCATGCGCCGGCTCGGATAATTCTGAAACCCGCAATTCCCGGATCTCGTCAACACGCACGGTGATCCCACAATTTGCTGTGCTATGCGGCGTGATTTTGGCGCACGCTCAGCCGGCAACAGCCAGCGGCGTCATCCGCTCCACCACACGGCTGGTGGAAATCAGCGTTGTTGTGCTGGACAAGAAGAGCAACCAGGTGACCGGCCTGACGCGCGGCGACTTTCAGATGCTCGATGAAGGCGTTCAGCGCAACATCAGTTTCTTCACAGGTGCGGGCGTTGCGCCGGCGGCGGCAGGCCGGGCTCCGGCCACGACCGGTCAATCTGGCGCCACGCCAGCGCCATCACGGTTTCGAACCGCGAGGGGATGCCGCCCGGTTCGAACTCCGTAAGCATCATCCTGATTGACGAGGCGAATACTGCATGGACGGATCTCCTGTTCGCCCGAGCCCAGGTGCTGCGATTCCTGCGGTAAATTCAGCCGGAGGATCGAATCGGCTTGTACACGGTGGATTGGGGTGCGTTCACGTTCTGCATGATTTCACGCAGAACACTGACGAGCTGATCGCGCGGCTGGCGAAAGCGGATCTATCGGCGATGCCGAAGTACACGGGAACGCCGGAGACCGAGGACAATCTTGGCGCGTGGCTCCACGGGCGCGAGGCGAGCTATAAAGTAGCGCAACTCGGATCCGCCGAGCGCCAGTCGGGCTCGTGCGGGAGCGCGCCCGGGCTGGACGGGATTCGCTGGATCGCCCATCACGTGGCGGGCATTCCGGGGCGCAAAAGCGTGATCTGGCTGTCGGGCGGCTTCGATGCGCCGGTGGGCACGATGGGTCCGCGCGGCGCGGAGTCCCCGGTCCTGATCCCGCAGAATTGCTTTGCCGCGGAAACGTCGGCGGTGCGCGCGGCCAACGCGGCGAATATCGCGGTTTACTCCACCGATGTGCGCGGAATCGTGGCGCCCTTGCCAGGGGGCGGGGGATTGCTCCCGGGCACGGCGTCTCGCGCTGTCATCCTCCTTGAGCAGGCAAAGATGCTTGCTTTCCTTGGCGGCGTTGAACAGGTGCGCGCGGTGATGGCGGAAACCAGCGATCGCACGGGCGGCGTGCCTTCACCGAAACCAACGATATTCTCGGCGCGATCGGCACGGCGTTCGATGAGGCGCGGCCGGCGTACATGCTCGGCTTCTATGCCGATTCGGCGGCCCCGACGAACCGCTACCGGCGGCTGCGCGTGACCATCCCGGGCCGCAGCGATTTGACGGTGCGCTGCCGGCGCGGCTATTTCGACGCGCTCGAATCGGGCAACGCCGAGGAGCACATCCGCGACGCCATTGTGAGCCCGCTGGATGCGAATGCCATCCCGCTGACCGCGAGTATGATTCCCGCCGACGCCGGCGTGGAATTGCGCCTGACCATCGGAGTGGAAGGCCTGGCGCTGCTGCCGGAGGGCGATCGCTGGAAGGGCAAGGTGCGCGTGGTAATCGCGCAGAGCGATGACCGCGGCGCACAAATCGCGTATCTTGACCAGACGATGGGGCTGAACCTGAAACAATCGACCCGCGAGTCGATCATGAAGAGCGGCTTCCATGTGATCAGGCCGATCGCCGTGAAACCCAGGGCGTCGTCGATTCACGTGGTGGTTCGCGACGAGGCGGGCAACCTGGGCTCGGTTATTCTTCCGGTGCGTCCGTAGTAGCGGTTCCCTGGCGGGTCACGTCTATACTTTCGGTGGTGCCCCGTTTTTCTTTATTCCTGTTCGGTGCGGTGGCCTTATGCGCTTCCTGTCTGGCGGCCGACTCTTTCACCCCCGCCAACCGCCTGACGGCCATCGGCATAGACCGCGCCGAGATCACGAACCTCGAGCTCGACGAACGGGTTCGCCTGATGACCGAGGCGCAGACCTTCGCCATCATGCGCGACGCGCGGGCGCTGGCCGGGGCCGAGCGCATGACCGCTCCAAAGATGCAGAAGCTCGTGAAGGACGCGGCCACCCGCAGCGGGATTCCCGCATCGCTGATCTCGGCGATGGCGTTTCTGGAGAGCTTCGGCAATCCGACCGCGGAGAGTCCCACCGGCCCCAAAGGCATCATGCAGATTTCCCAGGCCACGGCGCGCGCCATGGGCCTGAGGATGGTCTACTCCACGAAATACAAGGTCCACACCGAGCGCCGCAAGGTCACGCGCCACGGCAAAACCACGTACAAGAACGTGAAGGTGAAAACCGCCTACCACGTGCTCATTCGCGACGAACGGCTCGATCCCGCCCGAGCTCTCCCCGCGGCAGCCCGCTACCTCGCCGGCATGGAGAGGAAGTTCGGCGGGCTCGACTGGGCCGTGTGGGCCTACCACTGCGGGGAGGGCTGCGTTTCGGAGTTCCTTAACATGGCCCGCCACGCGAGCAGTCTGCACGGCGATCCGCCATCGGTCGCGCAGGTGTTTTTCTCGTCGAGCCCAGTGCACAATCGCGAGATCTGGCAGGCGCTGGAAGAGCAGATGGAGCGCGATTATTCGCCCACCTACTGGTTCCGCGTGCGCCGCGCCGAGCAGTTGCTGGGCGTGTACCAGGAGGATCCGGACGAGTTCCAGCGGCTGCAGGAAGAATACCGCTACGATTTCGAGCCGCTGCAGCGCGCGCCGAATCGGCTGTCGGTTTGGGTGAAGCCGCAGGACCTGACTTACCACACCTGTGAAGACATCGAGCACGATGTCGGGGCGCGCCTGGTGCGAGCCATGGACAACCCGAATTACTTTGGATTTCGCCTCCGGCGCATTGGCTACGGCTCGCTCGGCGAGTTCGATCCCGAGCATCGGGAATCATACCTGAACGCCACGCCGTCCGCGTTGGGAACACTGCTCACCATCGCGTTCGAAACGCGCCGTTTGTACGAGGCGACGAAGCCGCGGCACGAGACCTTCATGCCCATTGAAGTCACCGGCCTCGCGCGGCCGCTCGACTACGCCGCACGCGCCGGGAAGGAGTTCGCCACCGGCAAAGCCCACTTCGACGTGCTGTGCAGCGGCCAGGCTTTCGAGATTTCGTTGGCCAACCTGCCACTGGGCGAGCGCGAATGCCTGCGCTTTATCCTGGAGGACATCGGCTGGCTCGGATATCTGGGCTTCGTCGAAGAAACCCCTGGCAGCGGCGCCCTGGTGATCGGCAGTTCGCCCGGCTCCCGCGATTTCTTCACGAAAGTTTACGAAGAAGCGGCAAGCGCAAAGCCTTCCACCACGTCGGATTAACAGAGCTTAATAAAGCTATGCCGACCCTGGAAGCATTCACCAGTGCCAGGCGCGTGCATCGCAGCATGCTCGCGGCCGGCGAAAAGAGACTCCTGATCTGGATGGCGGAGCGCATGCCCCGCTGGGTCAACTCCGACCATCTCACCGCACTCGGATTCCTCGCGCTCCCCGGCGTGGCTGCGGCCTACTACTGGGCGCGATCGTCGCCAGCGGGATTCACCCTGGCGACAATGCTGTTCGTCGTGAACTGGTTTGGCGACAGCCTCGATGGAACCCTGGCCCGAGTCCGCAACTGCCAGCGCCCGCGCTACGGTTTCTACATCGACCACGTGCTCGACACTTGCGGCAGCGTGTGTGTGTTCGGCGGGCTGGCACTCTCCGGCTACATGAGTGAGCGCGTCGCTCTGGCGCTTCTGGTAGCCTGGCTGCTGCTGAGCGTGGAAGTGTATCTGGCCACCTATGCGCTGGGCGATTTCCACCTGTCGTTCGCGGCGTTCGGGCCAACCGAGTTTCGTTTACTCATGATCGCCGGGAACATCGCAGTGCTGTACCGGCCCGTCGTGACCCTGCTCGGTCATCGCTACCTTCTGTTCGACGTTGGCGGAGTGATTGGCGCGGCGGGAATGCTGCTCGCGTTTGTCTGGTCGGCCGCGAAGCACGGAGCCGAACTCTATCGCGCCGAGACGCTGCGGTGATCCAGCGCTGGCTGAAGTTCAACGCGGTGGGCGGAGCCGGGCTGATGGTGCAACTGGCCGCATTGTGGCTGCTGGAGCGCGCGGCCGGCATGCAGTACCTGGTGGCAACGCTGCTGGCAGTGGAGATTGCCATCCTGCATAACTTCGTCTGGCACCAGCTCTGGACCTGGCGCGATCGTCCGCCGGAATCGGTTGTGCGCCGTCTCCTGCGTTTTCATCTCGCCAACGGGTTGGTCTCGCTCGTGGCCAATTCCATCCTGATGGCGCTGCTCGTCGGCGCGCTGCACGCACCGCTGATCCCGGCGAACCTGCTGAGCGTGGGACTGGCGGGAATGCTGAACTTTGCGCTGGCGGAAGTGTGGGTGTTCGGGCGTTAATGTTTGTGTTCGTGCGCGTGGCTGCCCGCCATTCCTGTCCCGACGGCAAGGCCGTCGCACTTTTCCGGAGTTGGTTGCAGTACTTCAACTTATGGCCAGTTCGAGATTGAAATCGGAGCCCGTTCCTGTCATGATGCGGTTGAATCCGATACCTGGGCCGGGGCGGGCACATTCCGTGTTCGTAGGGGCCGGTATCCTGGGGACCGCTGGAAGCAAACCCGGACGGAGAGGCCGGGTGTCGTCTGCGCCGGGCACTCCGAGCGGGTGCAACAGCAAACATACTGCGAAACGAGGACATCTTACGATGCGAATGGTGAAGAATCTCTGGTTTCTGGCTGCGGCTTTGCTCATGTTGTTGGGAGTGAACGCAACGGCCCAACGATACGGCGACGATTATTACTATAGGCACTGGGGCCGCGAGCCACTGGATCGCGTGCGCGGGGACCTCAACCGGGCCGAACGGAATCTGTCCTATCTTTCTGAAGACGAGATGCGCCGATTCCGCCATATTCGGGAAGCGATCAATGATTTTCAGCGTAACTGGGAGCGGGGACGGTACGACGGGCCCGCCCTGGATGAAACGATTGGCGGTTTGCACGCACTGGTGGACAGATCCAAACTGCACCAGCGGGATCGGGACGTTCTGGCCGACGATCTTCACCGATTGCGCGACCTCCGCGATCGCTGGGAACACCGCGACCGCGACCGGTATTGAGGCCGAGCCGGGGCACGCCGTGGGATTTCATGGCGTGCCCCGTCAAGCGCCCAGGTCTGGTTCCCGGGACTCGGGAGGCTCTTTTGCCTGAGCGTTGGCCGGCGGGTATTCCGAACTTCGCCCTTGCGGAAATCCGGGTGTTTGGGCGGGACCAGGGTGGCTAATCTCTCTGACCGCCTGGGTACAACTCAATCCTCTCCCGAAGCGCGCTCATGTGGGGCATAGGAACACCGAGGCTCTGGCCCGTATTGAGCACGTCGAAATAGAACCGCTTCATCTCCTCCGCGCTATTGGAGAAGTGTCCCGCTCGCAAAAGGCGCCGACCTTTTTCCGTTAACCGAACGCCGGCGACCGCGGCCAATGCCGCGAGCCACAGCGGAGTGTTCAGGGCGCCTCTCGCCTCGGGGTAATTATCCGGATTGACGCCGCGGGCTGCCACCACGGCCAGTGCTTCGCGCACGGCCTGGACGCCGAGCCGCATGGCCGCCGGACTTCGCGTGGCTTCGGCGATGCCTCCCGCCCAGAGACAGACCCCGATTCCGCCCGCGTTGATAGCATGGTGCACCCACAGCCACTCGATGATGTTCCGCTTTACGTCCAGCGCGAAGCCGGCGCGCTGGAACAATTCCTTCACCGCCTGGAATCGGTGGGGATCGGAACCCTTCAGCATGCCGAGGCGCAAGGCCGGGTCGATGGTGGCAACCAGGGTTCCCAGCGCGTCAATGCCGCCGGTCGCTTTCGCATAACCCCAGAGCGCGGAAGATGCCGGCAGAATCCTTTCGATCTCCTCGGCTCCGTCCCAATTCGCCGTGAACAGGAGGATGGTCGCGTTGGGCACGTTGGGCAGATATTGCCGGATCGCCTGCGCGGCCTGGTAATGCTTCGTCGCGACGATCACGAGATCGAAGCCATCGGACGCGCCGATCTGCCGGACGGTCTTCGGCGCATATGCAACGCGGCTGTGTTTCGAGTGCCCGGGCCGAAGGTCCAGCAGGTCCAGCGACTGAGTTGTCGGAAGCCCCTCCCTCCGGACAACGTGAGTGGTGTCGACGCCCGCTGTGGACAGCGCCCATCCGTAGACCGTGCCGACAATCCCCCTGCCGACGATGAGGACCTTCATCTAATGTTGAGTCCGTTCCAGGATTTGACAGCGTCGATGGTGCCTGCGTGGGGCAGGCCCGTGGCCTGCGGCGGCCTCGTAGGCCGCCCGGCGGGACTGCGAGTCCCGCGCAGCCTGAGAGGCTGCCCCACCAGGATCGTTAAGCCTTAGACGGGACATGACCCTAATGTTCGTGTGTCTGGCCGCCGGCCATGCCACAGCCGCTGTCCGACACCGCGCAGGGGACGTGCTCGAACTGCACGGTGCAGTGGTGAATGCCGAAGTCGCACAGGACCGCGTTGATCTTTTTCAGAATCGATTCGCTGGCCGAGGGCGGCATATCCTCAATGAGCACGTGGCAGCTTAGCGCGTGCGCGTGGCTGCCGAGGCTCCAGATATGCAGGTCGTGCACGTCGATCACGCCGCCGACTCCCTGCATCGCGGCAGTCACCCGCTGCAGCTCAATCCCTCGCGGCAGGCCCTCCAGCAGAATGTTGAGCGATTCGTGAATGATGTCCCAGGCAGTCCACACGATCAGCGCGGCGATGGCCACGGAGAGTAATGGGTCGAGCTGCTGCCAGCCGGTAAAACGGATGACCACGGCGCCGGCGATCAGCGCGATGGAGCTCAGCGCGTCGCCGGCCATATGAATCCAGGCGGCGCGGATGTTCAGATCGTCGTGACGATCGCGATTCAGTCCCCACATGATGGCTGCGTTCACCAGCAATGCCAGGGCCGCGGCGGCCATCATCAGCGGCTCGTTGACCGGATGTGGATGGAGGAACCGTCCCCACGCTTCGTAGCAGATCACCAGCGCGATCAGCGCCAGCGTTAGCGCGTTCACGAAGGCCGCCAGAACGCCGGCGCGCTGGTAGCCGAAGGTCTTAATCTCATTCGCCGGTTTCGACTGGAAGTAAACGCCGATGGCCGCCAGCACCAGCGCCAGCGCATCGGTGAAGTTGTGCCCGGCGTCGGACATCACCGCCAAAGAGTGGGCGCGCAGGCCGGCCAGAACCTCGGCGACCACCAGCAGCACGGTCGCCGCGAACGACCAGCGAAGGACCCGGCCGGTACCGTGGTGGTGATGATGCGCGTGGTGGCGCTGGTGCCCGTACTGGGACATGCCGCTATCCCAGTGTAGCGTCCAGTGAAAAAAGAGGAAACCGGCGCCCGGTTTCTTCGTATTCCAGTCTGAAGGAGTCTGCCGCTTGAACTTCGTATCGGATGTCCGTCTTGCCGCGCGCAATCTGAGGAAGGCCCCCATCTTCGGCGCGGTCGCCGTGCTGTCGCTGGCGCTCGGAATTGGCGCAAACACCGCGATCTTCACGCTCATCGACCAGCTCATCCTGCGCCTGCTGCCGGTGAAGAATCCGCGCGAGCTGGTGCTGCTGGACAGCAACGGCGACCATTACGGAAACAACCGCGGCTCCAACTCCTTCTCGTATCCGAAGTATCGGGACTTTGTCGCGCGCAACCAGGTCTTCAGCGGGATTCTGGGCCGCGTCGATACCGCCGTCAGCATGAGCTTCCACGGCCAGACCGAACGTGCCGCGGGCGAGCTGGTCTCGGGCTCCTATTTCGACGTGCTGGGCGTGCCGGCGGCCATCGGCCGGACCGTCGCTCCCGACGACGATACAACCGTGCTGGGCCATCCCGTCGTGGTCCTCAGCTATCGCTACTGGCAGAGCCGCTTCGCCGGCGACCCCTCGGTGCTGAACAAAACCATGATCCTGAACGGCCACAACTTCACCGTGATCGGCGTGGCCGGACGCGGCTTCGACGGCATCGAGCCTGGCTCGGTCACCCAGCTCTTCATGCCCATCACCATGAAGCCCTGGATCATGCAAAACGCGCCGGGCATGGAGGAGATGACCGACCGCCGCGCCGCCTGGATGCAGATTGTCGGCCGGCTGAAGCCCGGCATCACCCAGGCGCAGGCGAAGGCGTCGATGCAGGTCCTCTTCCACCAGATCATCGTCGAGGAAGCGAAGGACCCGATGATCGCCAAGGCAAGCGAGTACGATCGCCAGCAGTTTCTGAAATCCACCATCGATCTGATCCCCGCCGCCACCGGCCGTTCCTTCCTGCGCTGGCAGATGTCGCGACCGCTGGAGGTGCTGATGGCCATCGTGGCGCTGGTGCTGCTGATCGCCTGCGGCAACGTCGCCAATCTGCTGCTGGTGCGCGCCGCCGGACGCCAGAAGGAGATCGCCGTGCGCCTCGCGCTGGGGGCGGGCCGCGGACAGATCATGCGCCAGTTGCTGGTGGAGAGCGTGATGCTCTCGCTGGCGGGCGGCGTACTGGGCGTGGTCCTGGCCTGGTTTGGCGCGAAAGCCCTGTTGGGATTCCTTCCGCAGAGCAGCACGCCGCTGGGTCTCTCCGCCGCGCCGGATGGGCGCATTCTGTTTTTCAATTTCGCGGTAGCTCTCCTCACTGGAATCCTGTTCGGTTTGGTTCCCGCGCTGCAGGCCACGCGGCCCGACGTCGCATCGACGCTGAAGGATCAGGCCGGCTCGGTGGCCGGGACCGGTCATGCGCGGCTGCGAAAATCGCTGGTGGTCGCCCAGGTCACGCTTTCGCTGCTGCTGCTCATTGGCGCGGGACTCTTCATCCGCAGCCTGCGCAACCTGCGCGACTCCGGCACGGGCATTCAGCCGAGCAACCTGATCTCGTTTGCGGTCGATCCGTCTCTGAACGGCTATACGGGGCCGCGCACCATCGCTTTCTTTCGCGATCTGAACCGCAACCTGAGCGCCACCGCCGGCATTCAGTCGGCCGCGCTGGCCTGCAATGCCATCCTCGCCAACGAGGAGTGGGACAGCACCGTGAACGCCGAGGGCTACACGTCGAAACCGGGCGAGGACATGAATCCGAACTTCAACTGCGCCGGCCCCGGTTATTTCGCAGCGCTCGGCGTGCCCCTGATCGAAGGCCGCGATTTCAACGAGCACGACACCGGCACCATCATGCACAAGGGCATTCCGTTCCCGGTTCCCAGCACGATCATCATTAACCAGAAGATGGCGAAATACTTTTTCGGCAATCGCAGCGCGGTCGGCCGTCACATCGGCTTTGGCAACGAGCCCGGAGCGGTGGCGGACATGGAGATCATCGGCGTGGTGAAGGACTTCAAGTATCTCGGAGTGCGCGCCGACATCACTCGCCAGGCCGTCATCCCGTATCTGGGCCTGCCCTTCGCGATGAACATGACCTCCTACGTGCGCACCTCTATGCCGCCCGAGCAGGCGTTCAATCTGATTCGCCGCACGGTGGCGAATCTCGATCCCAATCTGCCGGTCTACGGCATGCGCACGCTGGAGAACACCATTGACGAGTCGCTCCTGAACGAACGCCTGGTGGCCAGCCTCTCCGCGTTGTTCGGCGCGCTGGCCACGCTGCTGGCGATGATCGGATTGTACGGCGTGATGGCTTACACCGTCGAGCAGCGCACGCGCGAGATCGGTATCCGCGTGGCGCTGGGCGCGCAGCGCGGCAACGTGGTCTGGCTGGTGATGAAGGAAGTGCTGGTCATGATCGCCGTGGGCTTCGGCCTTGGACTGCCCGCGGCGGGGTTTGCTTCGAAGCTGGTGGCGAGCCTGCTCTACGGCATCCAGCCGGGCGACCCATTCTCGATTGGCGGCGCGTTGCTGTTGCTGGGCGCCATCGCGGTCCTCGCCGGCTACATTCCGGCAGTGCGCGCCTCGCGCGTCGATCCGCTGCGAGCGCTGAGATATGAGTAGCGCACGCGCCCACGCGTGCCGCGTCGCCACTCCTGGCGACGCGCGGGCTGGAACCAATACTGCTCACTTCGCGTTCCTCCGCCATTGGGACACGCGGCGACAGCCGCGTCGTTAGCCGCTACCGAAGGGACGCGGCTTGCGCCGCGTAACGCGGCGTCAGCCCGCGTCCCACTGCGGAAGAAGCCAAAGTGAACAGGATTGGCGCTAAAACTTCGTCACTTCGGTGAAGTTGAAGGCCTGCACGGTCATCGCGGGGACCACCATGTCCATCGCTTCTTCGCCGCTGGCGCGCGCCGGGAGGCCCATGGCGATCACATTACGCAACAATTCCACTACGCTTTGATTGAAACGGAGGTTGCGCAGGCCGCAGGCCACCTGCCCGCCCTCGATCAGAAACGTGCCGTCGCGAGTCATGCCGGTCATGATCTTCTCGAACGGATCCACCTCGCGGATGTACCAGAGCCGGGTTACGAGAATGCCGTGATCCACCGCGGCGATCAGGTGTTCGAGGCTGGTTTCGCCTCCGGCAATCACCACATTCACCGGCATTTCGCCTGTTTCGTTGGGGAGCGGTAAGCCGTGGCCAGTCGGCGCGACGCCGGCCCGTTTCGCGCTGCCCCGCGCATAGGGGATTTCGCGAAGGGCTCCGCCCTCCACCAGCCGCAAACTTCGGCGGGCCACGCCTTCTCCATCGAACGGCGCGCCGGATTGCAGCGGATGCCGCACATCGTCGTCGATGGTGATGTTCGGGCCGAACAAGGCGCCTGCGGGCCGCCCGGTGAGGAAGCTGCGCTGATCGTGAATGGCCGTGGCGCTGAAATCGCCAAAGATCTGGCCGATCAGATCGAGCACGGCGGCAGGTTCGAGCACAACCGTGTAGCGGCCGGGCGCGGCCTCTCGGGGCGATGCGGAAAGGCGGGCTTTCCCGCTGGCGTTGCCGGCGAGCGCCGCGGCATCGATGGCGGCTGCTGAAATGGCCGAAGCTTTGGCCCATCCCGAGCTGTCGGCGGCCGTGGCGGTGATGGAAAATCGCGCCGAGGTTTCCTCGTGATAGCGGAACAGCCCGCGTGAGTTGATGAGCGCCTCCGTTGCCGCACCCGTCTCGAAAATGCCCGCGGCGGTTGCGCCGGCGCTCTCGACGATGGCGATGGCCTCCTTCACCGCAAGCGCGCGGCGCTGGGGTGTTGTCTCCGCGGTGGCGGCATCGAACCGCGAGGGGTGCTCCGGGATCTCGCCGGCCTCCGCAGGGGAGGGAAGCGGCAGCAGCTCGTCATTGGGCTCCGCCACCTTCGTCAACGCAATCGCCTCTTCCACTACGCGGCAAATGGAATCGTCATCCACCAGATTCGTCGTCGCGCGTGCCGTCCGCGAGCCCATCGGTACGCGAACCGAGACCATGCGATCGCGCTCCGCCACGTTCTGGTGAATCGCGTTGTTGGCGAACCGGGTCAGCGCGGTAGTGTGCGCATCGAGCAGCAACTCGACGTCGTCCATTCCGGCGGACCGCGCCGCTCGCTGGGCGACATCGAAGATGCGCTGGCATTCCACTCGGGTCATTTGCCGTATCCTCCGCCGACGCGCACATTGCGGAACCGCGCCGGACTGGCCCCGTGCCCCGTCCCCATCACCTGCTCGGGCTGGCCTTTGCCGCAGTTGGGAACGCCCCACAGCGTCCAGTTGTCGCGGTTGGCAATGCGCTCGCACGAATTCCAGAATTCGGTGGTGATGCCGCTGTAGGTGGGATTGCGCAGCATGCGGGCGCGCTTCCCATTGCGAATCTCCCAGCCGATCTCACAGCCGAACTGGAAGTTGTAGCGCTTGTCGTCGATGGACCAGCTCCGGTTGGTCTCCATGTAAATCCCGTGGTCGATATCCAACACTTCGTCGAGCGTGTGCGGGCCGGGCAGCAGGCTCACGTTGGTCATGCGGATCAGCGGCAGGCGGGACCACCCCGCTGCGCGCATTGCGCCGTTGGACCGCGTCAGGCCGATCACCGGCGCAGTTTCCCGCGAAGCCAGATAGCCCCTGAACTGGCCGTCGCGAATCACATCGATCCGCTGCGCCGGCACACCCTCGTCGTCGAAGGCGAACGTTCCCAGGCCCGGTCCATGTTCGAGCCGCGCATCGGCAACGGCGTTGACGATGTCCGAGCCGTAGCGCAGCGTGTTGAGCTTGTCCACGGTGAGGAAGCTCATGCCCGCGTAGTTGGCCTCCGAGCCGAGCACACGATCCAGCTCAATGGGGTGCCCAATGGACTCGTGGATCTGCAGCCCGAGCTGGCTGCTTTCGAGAATCAGCGGGAATACGCCCGCGGGGCATTGATCGGCCGAGTGCAGCGCCACGGCTTCTTCGGCGATGCGCGGGGCGTGCTCCAGCAGGGCGAGCTCGTGCACCAGCTCGTAGCCCTTCAGTTGCGCCTGGCCGCCAAACGATGTCGGGTAGGAGCGTTTCTGAATCTCGTTGCCCTTGAACGCCCATGCTTCGAATCCCGCCTGGCTGGTGGTTCGTGCCTGGTCGATGATGCTGCCGAGCGAAGAGACGAACACCTGCCGCGTCCGCGCGAAGGTCATGTTGGTTTCGGCGAGCGTCACGCCGGAATTCCGCCTCAGCTCCGTGTCCACTGCCAGCAGAAGCCCGAGCTGCTCTTCGATTGGAACCGCGAACGGATCGATGGCGCACGGCGACACCCACACGCATTCGTGTTTGTCCTCGGGCGCGAGCCGCAATTCGCCTTTCGATGCCAACGCCGATGCCCTGGCGATCGCCACGGCCTGCTCGGCGGCAGTGGAAAGCCCCGCGGCGGAGAGATCGTCCGTCGCCGCGAATCCCCACGCGCCTTCCGCCACCACCCGAATTCCCGCTCCCGTCGATTCCGACGAGCCCAGCCGACCGGTTTGCCCGTTCTTCGTCCCCAGCGACCGTTCGCGTATGTGCTCCACGCGCACGTCCGCGTAGGTGACCCCATGGGCGAGGGCGGTGTCCAGGGCCCTGAGTGCGACATCCTTCATGAGAACAGTGTCGCAGGGTGGGGGACAGGCGGCGTTAGCCGCGTCCCTTCATGACATGAGCGGCCATCGAGGCGGCTGACGCCGCGTGTCCCACTGGCCCGCTACAATATACGCCAGACACCATGCCCTTCTGTGGAAACTGCGGCACCAACCTCGCTGACGACGCGCGATTCTGCACCGGCTGCGGACAGCCCCAGGTGGCGGGAGCCGTACCCGTCGCCGCGCCCGTGGCGCCGGTGGTCCCGAAGCTCGAATACACCATCACCGGCGAGAATCTGCAGATGGCTCGCGTAAAGCTGCGCCCCGGCCTGGAGCTCTACGCCGAGGCCGGCCGGATGATCTACAAAACACCCTCGGTGGAGTGGCAGACGCACATGAGCGGCGACAGCCTGGGCGACAAGATCTGGGGCGCGGTGAGGCGCAAGCTGATGGGCCAGTCGCTGTTCCTGACTTACTTCCAGACGGCCACCGCGGGTGAGGTGGGCTTCGCCGGCAACTATCCGGGGCGCATTCAGGTGTTCGATTTGGCCGCCGGTCAGAGCGTCATGGTGGAGCGCGACAGCTTTCTCTTCGCGCAGAGTACCGTACAACTGGACATCGCGCTGGTGAAACGGCTGGGGGCCGGGTTCTTCGGCGGCGAGGGATTCATTCTGGAGAAGCTCACCGGGCCGGGCGCCGTCTTCATCCATGCCGGCGGCGATTTCGTGGAGTTTCAACTGGGCGCGGGCGAGGCGCTTCAGGTGGACACCGGTTGCATCGTCGCATTTGACCAAAGCGTCGATTACGATATTCAGCTTGTCGGCAGCATCAAAACAGCGTTATTCGGCGGCGAGGGGATTTTCCTCGCGACGCTGCGCGGACCCGGTCGCGTCATCATCCAGAGCATGACGCTGGAGAAGATGCGCCGAGAGCTGGCCCCGGCGCACACCGGCGGCGACGAGCACCGTGGGCTGGATGCATTGAGCGGACTATTCGATCAGAATTGAGGCGGCTATGCACAGGATGGTGATCGCGTTCGCCCTGACTGGGCTCGCTGTTTGGGCCAGCGAGAAGCCGGTTGCTTCGACATTCTCGATTGTCGCTCGCGATCCGGCCACGGGCGAACTCGGCGTTGCGGTAGCGTCGCGCTACTTCGCGGTGGGCGCCGTGGTCCCGTGGGCGAAGGCGGGCGTGGGTGCAGTGGCCACGCAGTCGTTCGTGAATCCGGCGTTCGGGCCGCGCGGTCTGGATCTGCTTGCAAAGGGCATGAATCCCGAGCAGGCGCTCAAGGCTCTGCTGGCGAATGACGACGACCCGAACGGCCGGCAGGTGGGCATTGTTAGCGCGAACGGCGAGTCAGTGACGTACAGCGGCCCGAAGTGCAACCCGTGGGCGGGCGGCCGGCACGGGCCGAACTACGCGATCCAGGGCAACATCCTCACCGGCGAAGCTGTTGTGGACGCGATGGAGACGTCGTTCCTCGGGACGAAGGGCACACTGGCCATGCGCATGTTCGCGGCGCTGCTGGCCGGCGACAGCAAGGGCGGCGATTCGCGCGGGCGGCAATCGGCGGCGCTCATCGTAGTGAAGGAAGGCGCGGGCGCCGGCGGCTACGATGACCGCGCCATTGACATTCGTGTTGACGACAATCCCGATCCGTTCCGCGAGTTGGGCCGCCTGCTCACGCTGGCCGAGACGAATTACCTCTGGAACACGGGCTGGACGGCTTTCACGAAGAAGAACTTCCCGGCCGCGCTGGAGGCGCAGGAGCGAGCGGCCCTGGTCGCCCCCGAAAACGCCGAGCTGCTATACGATCTGGCGGTGATTCGTCTCGCCAACGGCCGCCGTGCCGAGTCGCTGGCCGCGCTGACGAAAGCGCTGCGCCTGAATCCAAAGCTGAAACAGCAGGCAGCGAACGACAAGGACCTCACTTCGCTACACGGCGATGCGGCGTTTCAGGAGCTGGTGCGATGAACCCCGCCGACGAACCCGCTCCCGCGCCCGAGTACAGCGAAGACGGCGTCGATTTGTCGCTGATCCGCTGGATGCTCGCGCTCACGCCGGCCGAGCGGCTGGAGTTCCTCCAGCGTCGCATCAACGACATCCTGACGATTCGTGAGCTCAATGCTGAAAAGTGATTTGTCCGCTACCCTCGGGGCGCTTGTGAAGGCCGGCGTGGAGTTTGTGCTTGTCGGTGGACTCGCCGCTGTTCTGGACGGTGCGCCCGTGCAAACGTATGATCTGGACATCGTGCATTCCAGATCCACTGACAATATCGCCCGGCTGCTCGCCGTGTTGGAATCACTGGATGCCGTCTTCCGAATTCAGCCGGAGCGCCGGCTCCGACCCACTGCGTCTCACCTCGGTGGCCCGGGTCATCTAAATCTGATCACCCGATTCGGCCCGCTCGACATCCTCGGCACAATCGGCCGCGATCTCGGCTACGACGATTTGCTCCCCCACTCAGTTGAAATGGACATCGGCGGAGGGCAAATCCGTGTGCTCGATCTCGAAACGCTGATCGCCATCAAGGAAGAACTGAACAGCGAGAAAGACCGCGCCGTGTTGCCGATTCTCCGCCGAACGCTCGCGGAGAAGAAGAATCATTCCTCCCACTGACGCAACTGCCTCGAACCCAGCGCGAACCCCGCGACAATCAGGATGGTCGCGATGCCGCCGCCCACCACGCTGGGCACCGCGCCAAACCAGGCCGCCGTCCAGCCCGATTCCGCCGCGCCCACCTGGTTCGAGCAACTGATGAAAATGTTGTTCACCGCCAGCACGCGCCCGCGCACAGCGTCCGGCGTCTTCTTCTGCACCAGCGTCTGCCGCAGCACCACGCTGATGTTGTCCAACCCGCCGACCACCATCATCATCGCCAGCGACAGCCAGAACGAACGCGAAAGTCCGAACGCCACCGTTGCCGCGCCGAAGCCCACCACCGCCCAAAGCAGGGCACGCCCGGCTTTGTGAATCGGCCGCGAGTGCGCCTGCAGGAAGGCCATGAGAATCGCGCCAACCGACGAAGCCGCCCGCAGCCAGCCCAATCCTCGCGGGCCGGTGTGGAGAATGTCCACCGCGAAGATGGGCAGCAGCGCCGTGGCACCGCCGAAGAGTACGGCAAAAAGGTCCAGCGAGATCGCCGCCAGGACAAGCCGATTCCGCCACACGTAGCGAATTCCTTCGAGCAGCGACCGCCGGTCGGTTGGCGCAGCCCGGCCCACCTCCGCGGCGCGATATCGCAAAAACCAGACGCACCCCAGCGACAGCACCGCGCAAACGAGTTGCACCGCATAAACCGTCCCGCTGCCCACCGCGGCGATCAGAATGCCCGCCACCGCCGGACCGCTGATGCTGGAGATCTCATGCGCACTGCTTTGCCAGGCAATCGCATTGCTCAGCGCCCCCGGCGGAACAATCCCGGGCAACATGGCCTGCCGCGCCGGCCCCTGGAAAGCGCGAGCCATCTGCAGCAGAAACAGAGACGAGTAGATGAGCGCGACGGAGCGCGTGCCCAACGCGAGCAGCACGGATGCGGCCAGCAGAAGCGTCTGCGTGACCAGCATCACCCGCCGCCGGTCGTAGCGGTCGGCGAAATGGCCCGCGAAGAGCGCAAACAGGATGAATGGCGTGACCTGCACGAAGCCGACGTTGCCCAGCACGATGGCCGAGCGCGTCTGCAGCCACAAATCCCAGCTCACCGCCACCGACACCATCTGCATACCCACGTTGGCGAGGAAGTTCGCGCTCAGCAGCAGAGGGAAATCGCGCGAGCGGAACGCGGCGTAGGCGTCGTGCCGGTCCGTCACCGGTAGGCCACGAAGAACAACCTGCGAAATGGAAACAGCACGCGCCCGTTCGGCTGGCGCGGGTAAACCGCGATGTATCGCCTGAGCAACATCATCTCGAATCTCGCCCGCTCATCGTCGGAGGAGAGGGCCTCCAGAAACGGGCGCATCCCAGTGCCCCGGAACCACTCCACCAGCGCATCCGGGCCGGACACTTCGTGATAGTAGATGGTCTCCCAAAGGTCGAGACGCGACGCCAGCGGATGCAGGGTGTCGTAGTAGAACGACGGTGGCTCCTTCGTCAGCGCGGTGCGCGCCTTCTGCATGCGCTCGTCCCACGCCGCGTCGCGCGAGACTTCCAGGATCTCGTGGTGCATGGGCAAATCGTGATGCGCGGGCACCTGCACGGCCAGCGCCCCGCCCGGCGCCACCTGCTCCAGCAGCCGGCGGCACAGCCCGGCGTGATCGGGCAGCCAATGCAGCATGGCGTTGGAGAAAACCAGATCGAAGGGCTGGCTGGTGGTCCATGTGCCGGCGTCGCCCAGAATCCACGTGCCATCGGGGTAGGAGTGCCGCGCGTTCTCGATCATCTGCGGCGAGCTGTCCAGCCCGACCACCTCCGCCTCGGGCCAGCGGGTGCGCACCACCTGCGTGCTGTTTCCCGGCCCGCAGCCCAGATCGATAATCCGCCGCGGGC
>Ga0326727_10014197_pt1 | contig 17439 bp, 13 predicted proteins | sample MB2enrmetagenome_FD_207643 | JGI IMG/M metagenome (GOLD analysis project Ga0326727, IMG submission 207643) | Lab enriched peat soil microbial communities from McLean, Ithaca, NY, United States - MB29MY | ecosystem: Environmental > Terrestrial > Soil > Wetlands > Peat | place: USA: New York...
GCGATGGTGTTTTCTTCTCTGGTATAGGTGATTTTCACCGGCTGGCGCGCTTTCCTCGCGAGGAGGGCGCAGATCACATCCGCGGGCGAGATCTCCGAGCGTCCCCCGAAGGCCCCGCCGATGGTGATCTTCCTCACCCTCACCTTGTTGAGGGGCATTTTGAGGCAGTTCGAGAGCGGTTTTGCCTTCAGGTGGGGCCCGGCGTTGGGCATCCAGATATCGAGGTTGCCCGCATTGTCGAACTGTGCGACCACCGCATATGGCTCTGCCTGGAAGTAGGATTCCTCGGGCGCGCTGAACGTATCCTCCCTCACGTAGTGGGATGCGGCGAAGCCCCTCCCCACGTCGCCCACGTCGATTTTCACATGGACGTTTATATTGCCGGGGTTGTTCTCGTGGATGAGCACCGCTCCGGGCTTCATGGCCTCATCGATGGTGAAGACGGCGGGCAGCTCCTCGTACTCCACGGTAATGAGGTCGAGGGCTGATGCCGCCGTGTCCTCGTCTACGGCGGCCACGGCCGCAACCTCCTCGCCTATGAAGCGCACCTTGTCGGAGGGGAGGAAGGCCTGGTCTTGAGTGTAGCGGAAAACACCCCATTTCTCACCCGTACTGTCCCCGGACGTGACAACCGCCCTCACACCAGGGAGCCGCTCCGCTCTCGATGTGTCGACGCGGAGGATCCGCGCATGGGCGTGGGGCGACCTGAGGACCTTGGCGACGAGCATACGGGGCAGGGAGAGATCGGCGGTGAAGAGTGCTTCACCGGTTGCCTTTGCGCTCGTATCCACCCGTCTCGTGCTTTTTCCGACAACAGACAGCTCTTTCATCCGCTATTTCTCCCTGGCCGAGGCAGCCTTTACCGCGTCGACTATCTTTGCATAGCCCGTGCACCGGCATATGTTTCCGGAGAGGGCGCGGCGTATCTCTTCCTCCGTGGGCTCCGGAACGGCGTCAAGCAGTGCCTTGGCGGTGAGTATCATGCCGGGGGTGCAGAAACCGCACTGGATCGCATGGTGCTCCACGAATGCCTCCTGGAGCGGGTGTAGTTTTCCCCCTGCCGCCAGACCCTCGATGGTGGTGACTTCCCTGCCCTCCGCCTCTATGGCCAAAAGCAGGCACGAGCGGACCGGGGCCCCGTCGAGGAGGACCGTGCACGTGCCGCACGCACCCTCACCGCAGCTCTCTTTTGCCCCTGTAAGGTGCAGGTCTTCCCTCAATACCTCGAGGAGCGTCCTGTGGGGATAGGTGAGAAGGTCGTATGCCTCTCCGTTGACCCGGAGGGTCACCCTGTTCTTCTCCATCACGCACCTGCCTTCCGAAGACCGAGGAGGGCTCCCTCGATCGCCCGTTTTGTAAAGACTTTCACCATCGCCCTCCTGTATGAGCCGGGAAGCGCGAGGTTGTCGATCGGCCGTGACGTGGAAAACGCGCTTTGCGCGGCCTTTTCAATGTCTGCTTCCGCCGGTCTTTTCCCTACGAGAAACGTGGCCGCCCCTTCCACGACCGTGGGCGCGGGACCCACCGCTCCGACCACCACACGGGCCCGGTCGATCACCCCCTGGCTCGACAGGGAGAGGAAGACGGATGAGGAGACGAGGGGGTATTCGAGGCCGCTTCGGAGCCTGAGTTTCCGATAGGAAGAGCCATAGACCCCTTTAGGGATGGGCACGATGATATCGGTGAGGATCTCGTCATCCCCTATCGTCAGCGGGTGTCTCCCGTTTCGGGAGAAGAGATCCAAAACAGGGATGGTCCTCGATGCGCCTGCCTTCTTGAGCACGACACTCGCATCAAAGGCGATGAGCGACGGCGCCAGGTCTCCCTGATAGACGCTGAAGCAGCGAGTTCCGCCTTTCAGGGCGGCGCAGCTCTTACCCCCCTGCTTCAGGCAGGGCGGGGCTGCCTTCCGGACCAGCTCAGACTGGTTGTAGTAGAGGCACCGGGTGTTTTGCAGGAGATTGCCCCCAACGGTTGCGACGTTCCTGATCGGAGGAGCGGCCACAAGGCCGGCCGACTCTGCAATACCGGCAGCGAACCCTGCGATGTCGGGAGATTCGACGATCTCCCGCAAGGTGGTGGCCGCCGAGATAAGGAAATGCCCCTTTTTGTTCTTTATCCCCCTCAGGTCTGAAACTCCCTTCAGGGTCATCGCGTACTGCGGCTTGAGGAGCCTCTGCCTCAGACGGTTTATTATATCCGTCCCCCCCGCGATTATCTTTACCTTTCCCTTGTACCGGTCCAGGATCTCCAGCGCCTCCTTCGTGCTCCGGGGCGAGAGACATTGAAAGAGGGGCAATCTCATCTTTTCCTTCCTCCTGTTTTCCCGACCTTCCTCGCTTCCAAAAGTTCTTGACAAACAAATGGCGTTTTCACTATACTGGACAAATGATTGTATACAGTATACCGCATGGTATTATAATAGTACAAACAATAAGGTTTTTGTGTCAACCTAAAAATAGGGCAAGTGAAATTTTTAACAGCCGGTTGGGAAAAGGGGCGGACAAACTCTTCTGAGGAGGACGCGATGGACGTTTTCAGAAATATGACGATACTCTCCCTTGAGCAGGCGACTGTGCTTCCTTATTTGAGCTACCGCCTCGCGATGGACGGGATGCGGGTGATCAGGCTCGAGCACCCGGTCTACGGCGACCCGAACCGGATGATTGGCGAGAACCGGCTCGGTGAGGAACGGATGAACACCTATTTTCTGGCGATAAACTCGGGCAAGAAGGCGATTACCCTTAACCTGGGATCACCGGAGGGACAGGCGCTCCTCAAAGAAATGATCGTCAAAATGAAGGTCGATATATTCGCGACCAACCAGCTTCCGCGGAACTACGAGAAGCTGGGCATAGACTACGAGACCCTGAAGGCGGTCAAAAAGGATCTCGTCTGGGTGGGTCTTACGGGGTTCGGACCTGAGAGCAACGAGGCGGCGTACGACCCGATCCTCCAGGCGAGGAGCGGACTCATGGAGCTGACGGGGAACGTGGGTGAGGATCCCCAGGTTCTCGGCATCCCCCTTCCCGACATGGGGACAAGCGAGCACGCCTACGGACTTGTGATGAAAGCCCTCTGCAAACGGGCGCTCACCGGGCAGGGTGAGAGAATCGACGTGTCCATGTTCATGTCGGCTACCTCCTGGCTCACCGTCCCCACCACGCTGACAAAATCCTTCGGCAACAAGATCACCCGGCGGGGGAACACGCACGAATTTTTCGCGCCTGTTTCTGTCTATGAGACCAGGGACGGGTACGTCTACATTGCGGTAGGCAACGACCGGCAGTGGGTCTCTTTTACCCAACTGCCCGGTTTCGAAAAACTTGCCAAGCCCGACTACGAGAAGAACAGGGGGAGGATCCTCGACGTGACGAACCTCAACAGACAGATCACTACATGCACAAAAACACGGACCACGGATGAGATGATCGACCTGTGCAACAAGGCGACTATCCCCATATCCAAAGTTAACACCGTTGAAGAGGTGCTGGAGGACCCTTACGTGTCGGCTTCGCTGCTCACCGCCGTGGACCCTGTGACGACGACGCAGATATGGATGGCGCCGCCGCCCTTCATGACATCATTCCTCGAAGAGAGCGGCCGGCGGATGACCTTTCCCCCACGGTTCGGGGAGCATAACCGTGAGATATACGGCGACGTCCTCGGTTACTCGGAGGTGCAGATGGAGGGGCTCAAGACGAAACAGGTGATCTAAAGAGGAAGTACGGATAGGGGGATCAATTGGACTTCAGGCTGACGGAGCCCCAGCGATTTTTCAGGGAGCAGGCAGCGCAGGCCCTCACCCGTCTCGTGCCGAAGGCGGAGGATATCGACAAGGAAGACGACTTCCCCCTCGACCTCTTCAAAAAGCTGGGGAAGCTCGGCTATTACGGGATCAGATATCCCGCGGAGATCGGCGGGATGGGAGCCGATTGCGTCACCTTTACGATCCTCGCCGAAGAGATCGCGAGGGTTTCGATGGGGCTCGCAGCGGTTGTCACCATGCAGTGCCTCATGGGGACGGATTTCATCCACCATTTCGGCACGGAAGGGCAAAAGGAGCGGTGCCTCATCCCCGCCATACGGGGCGAGAAGATCGGCACCATCGCCTTTACCGAGCCCGATTGCGGCTCCGACCTCGGGTCGATCAAGACGAGGGCCGTAAAGGACGGCCGCACCTACGCGATCACGGGCAGGAAGATGTGGATTACGAACGGCCAGGTCGCCGACTTCGTGACGGTCGCCGCCACAACCGATCCCGCCAAGAGGCTCGACGGCCTCGGCTTTTTCCTCGTCGAGAAGGGCACCCCGGGATTCTCGGTGGGCCAGAAGATCGAGAAGATATCGGCCCGGGGAGCGAACACCGCAGAGCTGATTTTCGACGGGTGCCGTATACCCGAGGAGAATTTCCTCGGCCGGGAAGGCAAAGGGGCACAGCACCTCAACGACATACTGAGCGAGATAAGGACAATGATCGCGGGCCTCGGCCTGGGGCTCTCGAAGGCCTCCTTCGCGGCGGGGCTGAAGTATGCCGGCGAGCGGGAGGCCTTTGGCCGCAGCATCGGGAACTTCCAGCTCATTCAGGAGAAGATCGCGGAGATGGAGATGCGCATCAAAGCCTCGGAGTTCCTCACGTATTACGCGGCCTGGCTCAAGGATAGCGGGGCGCTTACGGGCAAGGAGGCGGCCATGGCGAAGCTCTATTCGACCGAGACCGCCTGCTTTGTCGTGGACGAGGTGACCCGCATACACGGGGCCTACGGCATAGCGGAAGAATATCCGGCGCAGAGATATTTCCGGGATGCCCGCTTCCTCCTGTTCGGCGGAGGGACATCGGAGATACTGAAGACGCTCATCGCGCGGGATACGCTGAAGAAGACCCGGTGAACGTCATTACGTAAGGAGGGGTTTAATGGATTTCGCGCTTACGGAGGAACAGGAGTTTTTCAAGAAGATGATCACCGACACGGTCGACCGTATGATCGTGCCCAAGGCCCGGGAAATCGACGAAAAGGACGAATTCCCGTGGGAGCTCTGGCGGGCGTTCAGCTCACTCGGCTACCTGGGGCTCCGGTACCCGGAGGAGATAGGGGGCATGAACGCGGACCCGGTGACGGCGATGATCTTCTACGAGCAGATAGCGAGGGGATCGGTCGGGTTTGCCCAGAGCGTGATCATGAACATCCTCATGGGCACCTATTTCATCTACCGCTTCGGCTCTGACGAGATAAAGAAGCGCTGCCTTTACCCCGCCATGAAGGGCGAGAAGATCAGCACCATGTGCTTTACCGAGGATCAATCGGGGTCCGATCTGTCCGCCACAAGGACAACCGCGCGGAAGGAAGGCAAGGAATGGGTGATAAACGGGACCAAGATGTGGATCACGAACGGCCCCATTGCCGATGTGGCCACCGTCCTCGCCACGACCGATCTCTCTCTGGGCGCCAAGGGCCTCAATTTTTTCCTCGTCGAGAAAGGGACCCCGGGCTTTTCCGCCGGGCAGGTGCTCGACAAGCTGGGCTGCAGGGGAACCATCACGGGGGAGCTGGTCTTCGACAACGTGAGAGTGCCGGAGGAGAACCTCCTGGGAAAAGAGCTGAACAAGGGGGCTGACTATCTGGGCGAGATACTGGACGAGGTGCGGGTGATGACGGGCGCCATGGCACTCGGGGTCGCCCGGGCGGCTTTCGAGGAAGGGCTCGAATATGCGAGAAAACGTGTCGCCTTCGGGAAACCGATCGGCACGTACCAGCTCATCAGGGCCAAGTTTGCCGATATGGCCACCGAGATGGAGGCGAGCAGGCTTATGATTTACTCTGCCGCGTGGCGGATCAGGGAAAAGCTGCCATGCCGCAAAGAAGCGGCTATGACAAAGATGTACGCCACGGAGACGTGTTGCAAGGTCGTTGACGAGGTGACGCGCATTTGGGGCGCCAACGGTTTTGCCCACGAGTATAACCCCCAGCGTCACTTCAGGGACGCGCGCTTCATGCTTTATGGCGGCGGTACCCACGAGATCATAAAGGATCTTCTGGGCAGGATGATTATAGGAAAGCTGTGACAAGGAGGCAGGAATTACCGGCGATACATTGTGCGGAAACCGATTATTTCACAGCCTCCAACCGCTGAACTGAAGAAAAAGCTTTCCGCGCAGCCATGGATAAAGGGAAGGCGCCCGCGACGGGTGAGCGTGGTTGAGCACTACCGGTACTGAAGACAGGAGGAATAGCAGGTGGGGACGCAGGGGACAGCAGGCAAGATCAAAAACCCTCTCAAAGGGATAAGGGTTGTGGACAAGACACGCCCCATCGGAGAAATGGCGTATGTCTCAATAAAAGGGGCGATCGTCAAGGGGGACCTTCATCCCGGACAGAGGCTCGTGGAGAGCGCATTATCCGCCCGGATGGGGATCAGCAGGATACCCGTGAGAGAAGCAATCAAGAAGCTTGAGCAGGACGGTCTCATCGAAAAGCTGGGAAAGGGCGGCTTTATCGTAAAAAATCCCTCCAGGAAGGAGATAGAGGAGACCTTCGGCATACGGGCGTGTCTCGAGAGCTACGCGGCGGCCCTCGCCACCGGGCACATGGACGCGCCGACGATTGACAGGCTGGAGAACGTCTTGAGACGGTACAGGGATGCGCTGGAGCGGCGTGACATAGCCAAAATGACTCAGTTGAACAACCAGCTCGACGAGATCATTTTCAGCACATCAGGGAGTAGAAAGCTCTATGCCCTTATAGCAAATTTCCGCGATTTTATCTTCCGGTACAGGAAAGTGCTTCTCACCTGCATGGAGTATGCGGCGATTTCTCTCTCCGAGCACGAAGAGATCGTGCGGGCGATGAAGGAAGGGGACGGGGAAAGGGTTGAGAAGCTCGTGAGGAAGCATCTGCTGCGGGGAAGAGACATTCTCATAAGGGATATGGAATTGGGAAAGGAAATGTGAAGGTTTTTGTGGTTCGTCAACGGTATACGGCGTACTGAAGAGCAGGGTAAGATTTGGGAGGAGACCTTGGAGAATCAAAAGAGCATAAGGGTGTTGATAGCCAAGCCGGGTCTCGACGGCCATGACAGGGGGGCCAAGGTGGTGGCCCACGCGCTCAAAGAGGCAGGCATGGAAGTGATCTATACCGGCCTCCACAGAACTGTCGATCAGATCGTGAGGATTGCTATCCAGGAGGATGTGGATATCATAGGACTTTCGATCATGAGCGGCGCCCATGTCCCAATCGTCGAAAAGCTGATGAAAAAAGTGGGCGAGGAAGGGATAGGAGAGAAGATGGTCATCGTGGGAGGCGTGATCCCGAACCAGGATGTGAGCCGACTCAAGGCGCTCGGCGTGTCGGGCGTTTTTCCCGGCGGCGCCGGCTTTTCTGAGATCGTGGCTTTCATCAACGAGCGCATGGGACGGGCCTAGGAGGAACAATGGGAGTTGCAAAATATACAAAGGATCAGAAAGGCCGGATCACGGACGTGCTGCTCCAGTCCGGCATCCACGTGAAACCGGTCTACGGACCCGTTGACCTTGAGCGGATCGGTCTCTCCTACGAGCGGGACCTCGGTGATCCCGGCGAGTACCCCTTTACGAGGGGCATACACCCGCAGGGTTACAGAAGTAGGGCCTGGACCACGAGACAGTATACGGGCTTCGGGACGCCCTCTGAAACGAACGAGCGGTTCAAGCTGATGATATCCCACGGACAGACGGGGTTGAACGTTGCCTTCGATCTCCCCACGCAGATGGGTTACGACTCGGACGATCCCATGTCCGAAGGTGAAGTGGGGCGCGTGGGAATGGCGGTCGACTCGCTCAGGGATTTCGAGGCAGCCTTCAAGGATATCGACCTTGAAAAGATAGGATCGGGCCTCACCATCAATGCGGTCGCCTCGATTATGCTCGCCATGTACCAGGCGATGGCCGAGAAGTTCGGCTACAGCCCGAAAGTAATTTCGGCAACCCCCCAGAACGATATCCTCAAAGAGATGATAGGCAGGGGCGCGTGGATTTTTCCCGTTGAGCCTGCGGTAAAGCTGATCGGGGACACCATCGAGTACTCCATGAACGTGCTTCCCCGGACAAACCCGGTGAGCGTCTGCGGCTACCACATCAGGGAATCGGGAGCGACACCCGCGCAGGAGATTGCCTGTGCCATCCTTATCGCCAATGCCTATATCGATAACGTCCTGGCGAGGGGTTTCGACGTAGACGCCTTCGTCGGCCGGTTTTCCTTCAACCTCAACGTCTTCGGCAACATCTGGGAGCAGGTGGCGAAGTTCCGGGCGGCCCGTAAGCTCTGGGCAAGAAACCTGAAGGAGAAATACGGCGTCAAGAAAGAGTCGAACATGCACCTGAGGGGCCTCTTCGGCGGAGGGGGATACGGCCTCACAAAGGCGCAGCCCGAGAACAACATCATGCGCGGGGCCTACTACGCCCTTGCTGCCGCCCTCTCGGGGGCCCAGACCATCGCCCTGTGCAGCTACGATGAGGCATACACGATCCCCACTCCCCATTCCGCCATCATATCGCTGCGCACGCTGCAGCTTCTCATGGACGAGATCGGTCTGAGGGATACCGTCGATCCTTTGGCGGGCAGCTACTTTATCGAGACGCTGACCAAGGAGATGGAACAGAAGATCGAAGAGGAGATGGAGCGGATAGAGCGGGTGGGCGGCATCGTGCAGGCGGTGGCAACCGGCTACGTCCAAAGGCTCGTGGCGGCGCAGGCGTACGAGTTCGAAAAGGGCATCCAGTCGGGTGAGCTTCTCAAGGTAGGGGTCAACATCTATACCGAGGGGGAATCGAAAGACGTGGAGCTCCACCCGTACAATTGGAAATCGGCTACGATGCAGATTGAAGGACTCAAACAGATGAGGCGGGAAAGGCATAACCGGGAGGTCGGCAGGAGCCTCAATAAACTCGAAAAGGCGACCCGGGAGGGCAAGAACGTGATGCCCTTTCTCGTGGACTGCTGCAGGGCCTATGCGACGGTCGGGGAAATGACGGCCGTTTTCAGAAATATTTATGGAGAGTTCGATGAGCCGAGCCTGTTTTAGAAGGTAGACGGCCACACCGATGCCATAGGGGGGTTGATATGAGGAAGACTTTTATGCCCGTGCAGAAGACACGGGAAGAGTTAGCCGCTTTCCAGCTCGAAAGACTCAAATGGACCGTACACCACACGTATCACGGCTCGCCCCTTTACCGCCAAAGGTTCGAGGAGGCACACGTGACGCCGGATAAGATAAGGACCCTCGATGACCTGAAGCTCCTGCCTTTTACGACGGCCGACGATCTGAAGGCCGGGTATCCCTTCCCGCTTCTGAGCGTGCCCCTGGACGACGTAGTGAGGATACACGCCTCGAGCGGCACGACGGGAAAACGAAAAATCCTCTCCTATACGGCCAAGGACATAGACGACTGGGCATACTTTTTTGCCCGCTGCTACGAGATGGCCGGCATGAGCTCGTCGGACCGCGTCCAGATCTGTGTCGGCTACGGTCTTTGGACCGCAGGCGCGGGCTTCCAGAACGGGTGCGAGCGCTTCGGCGCCATGGCGATACCCATGGGTCCGGGGAATCTCGACATGCAGTGTGATTTCCTCGTCGATTTCGGCGCCACTGTCCTGTGCTGTACCGCCTCCATGGGGCTCCTCATGGCGGAGGAGGTGGAGAAGAAGGGGATCAAGGAGAAGATCAATCTCAAGAAGATGATATTCGGGTCGGAGCGGTCGAGCGACGCTATGAGGGCCAGGATCAGGGAACTCCTCGGCGTGGAGCACATATTCGATATACCGGGGATGACCGAGCTCTACGGCCCCGGCACCGGGCTCGACTGTGTCCATCACCAGGGTATCCACTACTGGGCGGATTACTACATAGTGGAATTCCTCGACCCCGACACGCTTCAGCCCGTGCCCGAGGGCGAGATCGGCGAGATGGTCGTGACAACGCTGCAGAAAGAAGCGGCGCCGCTCGTCAGATACCGGACGAGGGACCTCACGAGGGCGATCCCCGGCACGTGCGCGTGCGGCTCCATCCTGCCGCGCCACGACCGCTTCCTCGGGCGCTCGGACGATATGTTCATTTTCAGGGCGGTCAACATCTACCCGGGCCAGATCGACCACGTGCTCTCGGCCATCCCCGGCATAGGGAGTGAGTACCAGGTCCACCTGACGCGGGGCAAGGACGGCAAAGACTACATGGTCATAAAGGCGGAAAGGGGCAAGGAATGCCCGGCCGACGATGACGCGAAGTGCAAGAAGCTCATCGAAAGCGAGGTGAAAAAACAGATCATGGTAAGCTGCGAAGCCGCTATCTGCCGTTATGGAGAACTGCCGCGCTCCGAGAGGAAGACGAAAAGGGTATTCGACAAGAGAGACGAGTAAGGCGAGGACGCCGCCCGGGCGATAAGGGTAGAAGCGGTGCAAGATTGGCTTGGGTGAACGTCTTTATAGGTCCTGTAGGCCTTATAAGACCTGTGAGAACGTTCAGGGTGAAGCACCGGGTGAGGACAAAAAAGCGATTTTCGCGGAGGAGGCATTATGTTCCGGTATGAGTACTATAGGCCCGCTACCATCCAGGAAGCCCTCGGCCTCATGGAGCGGTTCAACGGGGATGCGGTCTACATTGCGGGCGGAACCGATGTGATGGTGCTGATGAGACAGAAGAAGCTGAGGCCCAAAGCGCTCATATCCCTGAGAAACATAAAGGAGCTTTCGCGCAAAGAAGAGCTTGTCATCGGCGCGGGGGTGACCCACAGGGAGATCCAGCAGGACGACGCGATAAGAAAGGGTCTCGAAGCGCTCCACGACGCGGTCTGTCGCCTGGGCTCGACCCAGATCAGGAACGTGGCGACTATCGGAGGCAACATCTGCAATGCAGCCCCTTCAGCAGATACGGCATGTCCCCTCCTCGTCCTCGACGCGGAGGCGGTGCTTGTGGGGACCAAGGGCGAAAGGCACATCCCTCTGGACGACTTCTTTGTCGGGCCGGGCAAGACGCTCCTTCAAGAGGGCGAGATACTCAGAGAGTTCACGGTGCCGGGTATTGGCGGAAATACGGGATCGGCCTACATAAAACATACGAGAAGAAACGCCATGGACCTGCCCATCATCGGTATCGCTGCACGGGTGACCGTCAACAAGAAGGACCTGCGGTGCAGGGATATCATCTGTGCGACGGCGCGCTCATCAGAGCTGCTCACCCATTTCGCCGACGAAGAGCTCAGGTGCGAGGATATACGGATAGCCATGGGAGTGGTAGCTCCCCGCCCTATCAGGGCGAAGGCAGCCGAAGCCGTCCTCAGGGGCCAGGTGATATCGGGTGAGACCGTCGCCCGCGCCGCGGAAGTCGCCGCATCCGAGTCCAGCCCGAGGGACAGTGTAAGGGGCGAGGCGTGGTACCGCAGGGAGATGGTGAAGGTGCTCGTCCAGAGGGCCATCATGAAGTCGATCGATCGGGTCCTTCGCCCGGATGAGCTGGTCTATCCGGACCGACTCTGGTAAGGAGGGAGAAATGAGGAAAGAATTGTCATTCGTACTTAACGGCGACGAGGTACTGGTGGAGGTGGAGCCTCACTGGACCCTGCTCTATCTGTTGCGCGAGGTACTTGAACTGAAGGGGTCGAAGGAAGGCTGCGGTTACGGGGAGTGCGGCGCCTGTACGGTCGTCATAGACGGGAAGGCGGTCAATTCATGTATCTTTCCGGCCATGGAAGCGCAAGGGCGAAGTGTGGTCACCATCGAGGGCATCCTGCCCAAGGACGGCTCCCTCCATCCCCTCCAGCAATCCTTTGTCGACCACGGGGCCGTGCAGTGCGGTTTCTGTTCCCCCGGCATGATCATGTCGGCCTACGGCCTGCTTCAGGAGAAGGCCGACCCGACGGACGAGGAGATCAAAGAGAGTATAGAAGGGAACCTCTGCAGGTGCACCGGGTATGTCAAGATCATCGAAGCGATAAGATCGGCCGCGAAGGGGGAGTGAACATGGAACTGACCACCATAGGAAAAAGGATCTCGAAGAAGGACGCCCCTTCCAAGGTGACGGGGGGTGCCGCGTTCATCCAGGACGTAGCCCTGCAGGGGATGCTCTATGGCAAGATCCTCTACAGCAGGTATCCCCATGCGCGGATAACGCACATCGACACGACGCGGGCTTCGATGCTCGCGGGCGTCAAGGCGGTCCTCACGGGGGCTACCATCCCTTCCTTTACCTTCGGCGTGTATAAGGACAATCCGCCGCTCAAGACGGGAAAGGTCTGCTCCCTCAGGGATGAAGTGGCGGCGGTGGCCGCTACCGATCCGGACATCGCGGAGGCGGCCCTCGACTTGATAGAGGTGGAGTACGAGGAGCTGCCAGCCGTGTTCGATCCTCTCGAGGCAATGAAGGAGGGCGCCCCTCTCATCCATGAAGGCCACGTCGGGGGCAAGGAGAAGAAACCAACGAACGTGCTCAATATGCCCTGGAGGCTCCTGGCGGGTGACGTGGAGGGTGCCAAAAAAGAGGCGGCCTTCGTCGTGGAGGGCACATTCAGGACGCAGTGGGTGACGCACTGCTGTCTGGGCGCCAGCGGCTGCGTCGTTCAATTCGACGCGGCGAACAACCTGACCGTCTACAGCAACACCCAGATCCCCTCTCTGGCCCAGAAGGATTTTGTCGAAGCCCTGGGCGCCTTCGGTCTGAAGAACAGGAAGGTGAGGATCATACAGAGTATGATAGGCGGCGCTTTCGGGAGCAAGCTCGACACCTACGCGTACGAGTACATCGCGATCCTCCTCGCCATGAAAACGAGACGGCCGGTGAAGATCGTCTTCACGAGGGAAGAGGAGTTCCTCGCCACGTCGCCGAGGCAGTGCACGATCACGCGGATCTCGCAAGGGTGCACGAAAGAGGGGAAGCTCCTCTTCAGGGACATGGAGATGATCCTTGACAACGGCGCCTATACGTCCTGGGGCGCCACGACCCCGTCGGTGATGATGCTGCCCATATCGTCCCTCTATAAGGTGCCGAACGTCAAGTACAGCGCAAAGTGCGTCTACACGAACAACACTTACAGCCAGGCCATGAGGGGCTACGGAAACCCGCAGGCGACCTTTGCCATAGAGTCCTCCATCGAAGAGCTGGCGGAGGCCGCGGGTGTCGATCCCTACGAGTTCAGGCTGATCAACGCGAATGAGCCCGGAGAGACAACCCCGCAGCGTTTCAAGGTGACCACCTGCGGCATGAAGGAGTGCATGCAAGAGGTGAAGGGCAGGCTCGGCTGGAATGGAAAACGGCGCGAGAAGAGCGGCCGCGGGTTCGGCATGGCCGCCCTCGTGCACGTGGGCGGCGGCGCCCGCGTCTATAAATCTGATGGCTGCGGTACGATTATAAAGGTCGATGACTACGGAAAGGTCGATGTCTTCACGGGTTCCTCCGACATCGGGCAGGGCTCCGAAACGGTCATTGCCCAGATTGTCGCAGAAGTCCTCGGGATCCCCATAGACGACATCAACGTCATCAACAACGATACCGACGTCTGCCCCTGGGATGTGGGCGCCCACGCGAGCCGGACCACCTTTGTCGGGGGCAATTCGGCCCTCGGGGCGGCCAGGGAGATCCGCCGGCAGATCCTCGAGGCGGCAGGTTTGGCGCTCGATGAGGACCCGTCGGGGCTCGACATCAGGGCGGGCATTGTGGTCGCGAAGCACAATAACGACAAGAATATAGCCCTCGGCAAGGTCCTGCGGAACATGCACTATATGCCCGGCGGAAAGATGCTCATGGCCGAATACTTCTACGATCCGCCCAACGAGAACTTCGACCGCGAGTTCAAAGGCAACCTTTCGGTCACCTACGCCTACGGTGCCCATGGGGTAGAGGTAGAAGTCGACAAAGAGACGGGCCAGGTGCGGATCATCAACTACGTGGCGGCCCATGACGTGGGCAAGGCCCTCAACCCCATGCTCCTCGAGGGACAGATATCGGGCGGTGGTGTGATGGGTCTCGGTTATGCGCTCACGGAGAACATGGTCTATAGGGACGGCAAGTTGATGAACGCGAACTATCTGGACTACAAGATGCTCACCGCAAAGGATATACCGCCCATGCAGGCGGTGATCGTCGAGACGGACGAACAGGACGGCCCCTACGGCGCAAAAGGGATCGGTGAGCCCGGTCTCGTGCCGACGGCGCCCGCCATCGCAAACGCCATCTACGATGCAGTGGGGGTGAGGATACGGGACCTGCCCATTACGGCGGAGAAAGTCCTCGCCGCGCTGAAGGCGCAGGGAAAGGAGAAATAGCATGTGCATGGAGCGGACGGTCATGCTCTTTCGCATTCGGTTCATCCTTTTTATGAGGGGGTGGCTCCATCCGGCTCCGCCGGTGGAGGGGGCGACCGGGTACCCGCTTGCGGGTGTCCCAGTAATTGCAAAGGAGACCTAGCATGGAGGAAAAGTACTACCGCCTGGGCTGTGACATCGGGGGCACTTTCACCGATTTTGTCCTGTTGGACGATAAAACAGGGCAGATAAGGACCGGCAAGTGTCTCACGACGCCCAGAGACCCTTCCGATGCCGTGGAGCTGGGCATCAGGACGCTTGAGGCCGTGACCCCGGGGTTCGTGCCGAAGCTCCACGAGCTGATTCACGGCACCACGCTGGTAATCAACGCCATCATCGAGAGAAAGGGCGCCAGGACTGCCCTCATCACGACGAAGGGCTTCAGAGACGTCCTCGAGATCGGGAGGGAGATGCGTTATGCCCCTTACGATATCTTCGCCGAATTCCCAAGGCCCCTGATCCCGAGGAGGTACCGATTCGAAGTCGATGAGAGGATCAGGAGTGACGGGACCGTCATCAAGCCCCTCGACCCTGAAGAGGCAAGGCGCATCGTAGCTGACTTGCCCGAAATGGGCATCGAGTCAGTGGCCGTCTGCCTGCTCAACTCCTTCGAGAATCCCGCCCACGAGCTGATGCTCCTGGAGATCATCGGGAACGAGGCTCCCGGCATACCGGTCTCCATCTCGTACCACGTGCTGCCCCAGATAAAGGAGTATGAAAGGACGAGCACCACGGCCACTAACGCCTATGTGAAGCCCCTCACCGAAAGATACCTGTCGAAGCTTGCCGGAAGGCTCGATTCACTGGGTTTCAAAGGGAAACTCTTTATCATGCTCTCAAGCGGCGGTGTAACCTCTGTTGAAACCGCTGCCCAGTTTCCGGTGAGGATTATCGAGTCCGGTCCGACTGCTGCGGTCATAGCCGGTCAGTACTATGGCAAACACTTCAATATCTCCGAAATGTTCTGCTTTGACATGGGCGGCACGACGGCCAAATCGTGTCTGATCCAGAAGGGGGTCGCCGGTGTCGTCCCTACCTTTGAGGTGGGCCGTGTGCAGAGGTTCATGAAAGGGAGCGGACTCACCATCCAGGTGCCTGTCGTCGACCTGATGGAGATAGGTGCGGGCGGGGGCAGCATCGCAAAGGTGAGCAGGATGGGCACGCTCCAGGTGGGCCCGGAGAGCTCGGGCGCGGAACCGGGACCTCTCTGCTACGGCAGGGGAGGGACCGACCCGTGCGTTACCGATGCTGACCTGCTTTTGGGGTATCTCGACGAGAATTACTTCCTCGGGGGAGAGATGCGGCTTGACAGAGAGGCGGCGCGACGTGGGGTTGAGGAGCGGATTGCCCGGCCCCTCGGGGTCTCCTACGAGCAGGCCATCTGGGGTATCTATGATCTCATTAACGAGACCATGGCGGGGGCGGCGAAAACACACATCGCGGAAAAAGGGGGTAATCCGAAGATCGTCACCATCGCCGCCTTTGGCGGGGCAGGCCCCGTTCACGCGTATGGTCTTGCCAGGAAGCTGGGCGCCCCTCGCTTGCTTGTCCCGCCCAACGCGGGCGTCGGCTCGGCCCTTGGCTTCTTCACCGCCCCCCGGGCCTTCGATCTCCTCAGGAGCCACAAGGTCTCCCTGACGGAAGCCCGTTTCGAGGAAATAGAGCGGATCTTCACCGCCCTGGAAGAAGAGGCCGCCAAAACACTCAAGAAGGACAGCACAGGGGAATCGATCCATTTCGAGAGATCTCTCGACATGCGTTTCGTGGGACAGGGCGCGGAAACGAACGTGCCCATTTCAGGCGGTGCATTCTCGAAGATCGAGAAGGGGGAGATTCGCCGCTCGTTTGATGAAGTCTACAAGAGGCTGTACGGAAGGACCTATCCTGATTCCGAGGTGGAGTTCATCAATTTCAAGGTCAGGGCCAGCCTCCCTGAAAAACTCCTGCAATTACCGAAATTGGAAAAAAAGCAGGGACAGACCCTGGAGGGGGCAGTCAAGGGAAAACGGAACGCCTACTCCCCCATCAAGAGGGACTTTATTCCCTATATGGTGTACGATCGCTACAAATTATTTCCGGACGCGGCTTTTCGCGGTCCCGCCATCATTGAAGAGAAGGAATCGACCCTCATTGTGGGGGAGGACGCCCTCGTGCGGACGGACGAGTTCGGATTCCTGTGGGTTGATCTCAAGGAGGCGTGAAAATGGCAACGATGTTCGACCCTATCACCCTGGAGATCCTGTGGCGCAGACTGATCTCCATAGTGGATGAAGCAGACGGCACGGTCGCCCGCACGGCCTTTTCAAGCCTGCTCCGCGATGCCCATGACTACACCTGCATGTTTACCGACCGGCAGGGACGGGAACTGGCCCAGGGGTCTTTTGCAACTCCCGGTCAATCGGGCGCGATGGCACTGGGCATCAAGAACCTCGTCAACAGCCTCTCGCCGGACACGTACAGGCCGGGGGACATCTTCATCACGAACGACCCGTGGGCCCTGGCGGGCCACCTCAACGACGTCTGTGTCATGAGCCCCATCTTTTACAGCGATACGCTGGTCGCCTTTACCGCCTGCGTCTTCCATCACTCCGATATCGGAGGCCGCGTCTCATCGGACAACCATGAAGTATTCGAGGAAGGCCTCTTCATCCCCCTCGTCAAGCTCTATAAAGAGGGGGTCCTCAATGAGTCGGTGCTCGAAATGATCAGGTGGAACGTGCGCACGCCCGATGAGGTGATCGGCGATATCAGGTCGCAGATCGCGGCCAACCACGTGTGCGCCGAGAAGATATGCCAGATGCTCAAGGAAAACGGGCTCGATGATCTCGACGATCTGGCAGACCAGATTATCAGCCGCACAGAGAAAAGCATGCGGGAGGAGATCGAGAAGATCCCGGACGGGGTCTACCGGGCCGAAGGCATCGTGGAGCAGATGAAGGACAGGGGAGACGTCCTGATCAAGGCTGCCGTCGAGGTGAAGGGGAGCGATATCGCAGTGGACCTCGCCGGCTCTTCCCCACAGGTGGATTGGGGGGGCAACGTCGTATTCAATTTCACCTTTGCTTACGTATTCATGGCGATGAAGAGTATGTTCGGTCCCGACATTCCGAACAAT
>Ga0326727_10014199_pt1 | contig 17437 bp, 11 predicted proteins | sample MB2enrmetagenome_FD_207643 | JGI IMG/M metagenome (GOLD analysis project Ga0326727, IMG submission 207643) | Lab enriched peat soil microbial communities from McLean, Ithaca, NY, United States - MB29MY | ecosystem: Environmental > Terrestrial > Soil > Wetlands > Peat | place: USA: New York...
TCGGGGCAGGCGCCGTGGTCACCAAAGATGTTCCGGCCAGCACCATTGTGGCCGGCAATCCAGCAAGAATTCTGCGTCACATCGAAACGGAGGTAGCGCAGTGAATCATTCGCAAAATATTCCTTTTCTAGATCTGGTAACGCCGCACGTTGAACTCGAAGCGGAGCTGACCGCGGTTTTTCAGCAGGTAATCCGCAGCGCGGGTTTCATCGGCGGCCCCATGGTGGACGGATTCGAGAAGGCTTTCGCGACTTTTTGCGAAACCAATTTTTCAGTCGCAGTCAGCAGCGGCACCGATGCTCTGCGCTTTGCCATCATGGCCTGTGGCATAAGACCCGGCGACGTGGTCGTGACTGTGCCGAACACGTTTATCGCAACCACCGAGGCGATTTCGCAAGCGGGAGCGCTTCCTGAGTTCGTCGATGTCGACGAGCGCACCTACAACATGGATCCGGAAAAGCTGCGCGAATATCTCGAGACGCAGTGCACAACGGACCAATCGGGCAAGCTGATGAGCCGCCGAAGCGGCCGTCCGGTCACTGCCATTGTTCCCGTCCATCTCTACGGACAGACCGCCGACATGGATGCGATTCTAGAACTCGCCGATCGCTACGGCCTGGTTGTGATTGAGGACGCTTGCCAGGCCCACGGCGCCGAATATTTTTCGCGCAAGCATAATCGTTGGATGAAAGCGGGCTCCATGGGACGGGCTGCCGCTTTCAGCTTTTATCCGGGCAAAAACCTGGGAGCGTGCGGCGAGGCGGGCGCGGCGACGACGAACGACGAAGCCCTGGCCGCAAAGATCAAAATGTTGCGCGATCACGGCCAGGCCAAGAAGTACTACCACGACGTGGAAGGCTACAACGGGAGACTGGATGCCCTGCAAGCTGGAATGTTGCATGTAAAGCTGGCTCACCTGGCGAAATGGAACGCCCAGCGCCGCGAGCGCGCCGCCGAGTACAATCGCTTATTCGCAGCGGCGGACGCGGCGGTTGTTCCTCCTTTCGAGCCTTCATGGTCCCGCGCCGTATATCACCTGTATGTAGTGCGCGCCGACGACCGTGACGGACTGATGGATCATTTGAAGAAGGCTGGCATCGGCACCGGGATTCATTACCCCATTCCGCTGCACCTGCAAAAGGCCTATGCCGCTCTGAACTACCGCGAGGGAGACTTTCCGGTGTCCGAAGGAGCCGCCGCGGAAATCGTCTCCTTACCGATGTTCCCGCAGCTTATCGGGGAGCAGCAAGCCCGGGTCTCCGAGGAGATTATGAGCTTCGCCCCGAGTGCAGTTCACCAACTTGGCTGAAGCCATCTCCTTGGCCCGCACGAAACAGACCGTATAACCGAGGCCGGGCACGGCACCCCCATGGACTCCGGGGGGGGCCGCTGAGGAGATTCCGAACGGTATTCGAGTTCGGGATGGTTCAACGCTTGTTCATTGATTCTATTGTAGTTATGGGCCTTTCGGCGAGGTCGTCGTCCACTTTCGAGTGCTCCCCATGTACCAGTGATACTTTACGCCAGCGTCCATTTCCTCCATCATCGGGCTTAGAGACGTAGCTCGACCAGTCTCGAGAGATGCCCGTCGTATGCAGGTGTGCGACTCTTCCCCGGAGGAATGCATGTTCACAGTTCGAAAGTCCGCAGTAGCTATCTTATTTCTTATTTTTGTTTGCCTGGTTGCGACTTCCTCGGCGTTCGGTTCCGCCGCCAATATTTACATTACTCAAAACGGCAGTCCCAGCGGAAACTGTACCACCAACGTGCAAACGCCAGCCTTTTTCAACAACGCCGCAAATTGGGGCAGCGGCGCCAGCCAGATTGGACCGGGAACTACCGTCTTGCTCTGCGGCACTTTCACAAGTTCGGCTCAAGGCGGGAACGTATTGACCATGCAGGGCAGCGGCTCCCCAAACAATTACATCACAATTACCTTTGACACGAATGCCCAAATGAACTCTAGCGGATGGTGGGGGTCATACCCAAGCTGTTGCGGTCAGGGAGCTATTACGGTCAGCGGTTTCAATTATGTAATCATCGACGGCCAGAATACGGGAATAATTCAGAATATGCTGGCTGGGACGTCCAGCGCCTCCTGCCCCGCCGGCGCATGCACGCAACAGCCTGGGAGTAACGGGAGTTTGGGAGTTGCGCTAAAAGGCGATCACCTGATTGTCCGCAATCTTACCATTCAGAACATCTACATAAACGACGGCGCCAATAGCGGAGCCACCGATGCGGCGGGCCAGTGGACAGGAGATATCCTTGTCGACAACGGCTCCACCAATGTTCACCTATACAACAATATCCTCAACAATGCCCGTGCGGCAATTTGGTCCGAAACCAGCGACACTCATGGTCCTAACAGTTGTCCCTTAAACGGTGCTTCCGACAATGACACCGGTATCTGTTACTACAACAACACGTTGACCGATCATGCATGGCAAATGGCGATCAATGGCAGCGGTACAGCCAATGTCTACAACAACGACATCGGCACGAATGCCAACTGGGCCTACCCTTCGAATACCTACCACACCGACGGAATCATCACTTTTGGTGATCCTTCTAATGCCATTATCACCGACTATATTTTCAATAACTACTTTCACGGGGATTTGGGGCTTGGGAGTCCGACTGCGGAGATCTACTGCACATATGGAATGTCGGGCAGCGGATCGATCTGCTACATCTTTAATAATGTCATCGTTGGTACGGGGACATCGGCGACCAACGCCGTTGGGATTTGGGTTGGTGCAAGCGTCCCAGGCACGAATCCGATCGGCCCGATCTATATGTTTAACAATACGATCGTCGGATTCAACGCCAGCATCCTTCCCTACGGTGCCGTGCAGACAGGGCTGACTATCGAGAACAACTTAGCCTCGACGGACAGTAGCGGTTACTTTTTCGAAGAGGATCTTCTTACGCCCGGCAGTGTAATAGTCGCCTGCGACCACCACAACTGGTATGGCGGCCGTGGCGCTCCGTTCACCGGAGCAGGTAGCTACTACACCTTCGCTCAGTGGCAAGCAGCTGGCTTTGATATAGACGGCTCTAATGGAAACCCGAATCTCAATGGCAACTATACTCTCCAGGCAGGATCGTCTGCGATAGGGCTTGGAGCTAATCTTACGAGCCTCGGGATTACAGCCCTTAATTATGACAAACCCGTGAACGTCGGTGCCGGATATGTCGGGGCTCCAAACAACCCGCGTGCGGCAAGCGGTACTTGTAAACCTGGCGTGACGGGATGCTGGGATGCCGGAGCATATCAGTATGCTTCCGGTAGCGGGCCTAATCCTCCGACGAAGTTAACTGCTAAGGTCAATTAGAGTGGCAGGCACCTCGTTGGCCGCGAAGCAGGTCGGCTATTGGTTTGGCACGTTGTTGCGCCAGGCTGTGGAAGATGCCGGTCTGCAACTGCGTTTTGAAAGAGCGCCGCTTCCAGCGGCGCCGAGGTCCCTGCAAAATCAACAGCGCTTTTAGCTGGCGAGGCGCACTCGGCCAGCAAACTGATCCGTTTCCGCTGTGTGCGCGGATGATCATGCCTTCAACCTTCCCCTCCAAGTGATGGAGAATAAGAAGTCTTCCCCTCTACCGACCGAGTAGAGGTCACATTCGATACAAGAAGGGTTGAAATAGTGCCACAAGTGGTTCAAGAAGCGATGCCCCGGTCTTCGAATTCAAAGCGCAATTTGGCCGCTACGATTGGAAGAAACACCATCTTTGGAGTGATTGCCCGAGTCGTCCAGGTAGCCACTCGTTTGGTAACAGTTCCTATCGTAATTTCTCACCTCGGGCTGGGTGGTTATGGGATCTGGTCGATCATAATGACGACCGCCGCGTACATGCGTTTTGGAAGTGTAGGTGTCAAATCCGCCTTCCAGAAATACGTCGCGGAAGCTACAGGCGATGGCGATTTCGAAAAAGTAAACAAGCTGTTAAGCACTGGATGTGCGGTTATGCTCATCCTCTCTGTCGCGGGCTTGATACCGATCGCATTGTTTTCAACCAATCTAGCAAAGGCTTGCGGAGTACCAAACGAATTCCTTAGTTCCTCCGCAAGTGCCATTTCCGTGCTCGCGCTCATTATGGTCATGTCAAATGTCGGCTCGGTGTACGAAGCAATTGTCATGGGGGGACATCGAATTGATCTCGCCAGAAAATTCACGACGGCGTTCACTGTCGGCGAGGCGGTAGCGATTGTTGTTTTACTGCACTTCGGTTATGGCCTTTTCGCTATGGCTTCGGTTATGGCTACATCCGAGATAGGATTCGTGCTGAGTTGCTATATTGCATCGAAGAGGGTCGTCCCACAGATTCGACTAAGCACGAAATATGTGGAAAGGAGTGTCCTGGGCGAATTGCTTCGCTACGTTGGCAGCTACCAATTGGTCGGCATCTTAGAAGTACTTTACGCCGCGATATTACCCATCGCGATCCTGCGACATTTTGGGGCCGACGCATCGGGCGTGTACGCTTTGGCGACGAGACTGGCGACGTGCGCGATCACACTGCCCGACGCGTTTCTGCTTCCAATTCTCTCGAGTGGTGCCATGATATATGCCTCAGGATCCAGCGAAGAAATACGCCTCTTGATCACCAAGGCTTTCAAGGTAACTCTGGGTTTAGGTCTATTTCCGATAACGTTCATCGCCATGTTCGGTGCGACGATGATATACGCATGGACTGGCGAAAGTGCCCCCACGTTAAACGCTGCCTTGTGGATGGTAGCTCTCGCATCCCTCTTTCAGACCTTTTCTCGACTCGGGTTGGTCTTGTACAGGGTGTCGGGACGTGCAGTTCTCGACAATGTCCGACAGCTCCTTACCATTGCAATTCTCGTTTTGATCGCCGTCTTCGCGCGCCGACTCGGATTCTACGGAGTCCTAGGCGGTCTGGCGGCGGCAGAACTGGTTGGGATGGTTTTCATGTTGTTTGCTATTACGAAGACATTCCGACAGTTTCGGCCAAGCTCTTTGTTACCCGATGCTCTGAGACTGTCTGTGGCGACCGCCGGCATTCTCGCCGTCGGAGCGATCGCCATGCGGATACCTCTTCCCACATTTTCAAGTGCCCGTCTGATGGCGGCGCTCCAATTAGGAAAAGTGTCTCTCGCCTGTACGCTGGCGATATGGCCAGCTCTCTGGCTTACGAAGTCTGTAACTGACCGAGAAGGCCAGGCCCTTGTTCACGCTCTCTTCCCGCGCAAGAATCGCCCAGACCAAAGGTGCGTCGAAAGTGTCACTTAGCTACCTGTGAAAGCAATTTGGCGGGATTGTTGCCGCACCCGTATTCCACGGCTGGGCGGTCCCGACTCTCAACGAGGAGTTCTGATGTCTTCTGAGCGTCCCCTAATTCAGGCGGGCAACAAACTGTCGTCCGAGTCCCCAAAACTGTGTCCCATCTGCGGCTTCGGGGCCCCCGTTCTGCGGTTGCGAGCACCCGACCGTTTTCATTTAAGGGGGCAGGTCTTCGAGTTAGTCCAATGTCGGGCATGCTTTCTGGTGTGGTTGGACGACCCGCCCAGCCCTGAGGAAATGCCATACCACTACGGGTCGAGCTATCACAGAACTATAACGGCATCAGGAGAGCGTGACCTGGACAGGCGCTGGAAAGAACCCAAGGAGGCCGTTAGCAGGCTGTCCGGAGGCGGTGCGTTACTCGACGTCGGCTGCAGTTCGGGTTCATTCCTGCGCACCATGAAAGCTGGCCCCTGGCAGCTATACGGGATTGAAATCTCTCCTGAAGAGGCGCATCGAGCCGAGGCGGCGAGCGGAGCGCAGGTGTTTGTGGGTGACGTGCTGGGAGCTCCCTTTTCCCCGAACAGTTTTGACGTAATTACTGGCCTGCACATCCTTGAACACGTGTACAACCCCAGAGAGGTGATCAGCCGCATATGGAAGCTGCTTAAGCCGGGTGGTGTGTTCTACATGCTGTGCCCCAATATCGACGCAATAGAAGCGTCTATGTTCGGGTCGTATTGGTATTGTCTCGAACTGCCACGACACCTTTATCATTTTTCTCCTCGATCATTAGCACACTTATTTACTTACGATGGATTTGATAAAGTCGTGTTGCGAACAATCCCGAATTGCTACGTTGAACGCAGTATGTATTACATCACTAGTGATGTGCTCGCGCGGTTTGGATTGTCACGCCCGCCTCTTGCCGAGGCGAGCTCTACCGCAAGTCTTCCCTGGCGCGTCGTCCGTAAAGCAATGAGGCTAAGCGTGCTATGGCCGTATCGTCAATTGGCGGCTGTTGTCGGGAGAGGGCCAGTGATTGAGGCGGCCTTTCGCAAACGACGTTGAGTGATTTGTTGGCAGTGCTGCGACTTGTCAGAGACTAAATGACGCCAGACGGTTTACAGAGCAATTACTATTTTGGAGGAGGAGGGGATACCCTCATTACTCCTGCTGGACTGGTCATCTTCCTGGTAGGAGTGTGCTTAATCCTGACCCTACCACGTAAGTACGTTATCGTTCCCTTGCTTGCAGTAGGGCTGTTGACTCCCCTAGGGGAGAAGATCGTTATATCGGTGTTCCACTTGATGATCTATCGACTCATCATCTTGGTGGGATGGATTCGTATTGTGTGCCGCCGTTCGTCGGCAGAACCCATTGTCCCGCGGCTGAACAAACTTGACAAGGCTTTCTTGGCATGGGCCGTCGCCAACGCAGTAATGTATGTGTTCCTCTGGGGACCAGAAGCCATTGTCAACAAGCTAGGGTTTTTGTACACGACCCTCGGGGCATACTTCTTGCTAAGGCACCTGATCCGCGATCGCGAAGATGTTATTCGCACAATCAGGGTGCTCTCACTGGTCATGTTTGTAATCGCTGTATTCATGTTTCGCGAACATCAGACAGGACACAATTCATTCGCGACCATCGGAGGAGTAGCGGAGATATCCGAAGTGCGTGACGGCAGTATCCGGGCAAAAGGACCATTTTCTCACTCTATCATCGCCGGAACCGTTGGAGCTATGTTGATTCCCTTATTCGTAGCTTTGTGGAGGGAGGGGAAAAGGAATCGACTTGTGGCAGGCGGTGGACTGTTGGCAGCAATCCTGATGATGATCTCCTGTGCCTCTAGCACCCCAATAATGACGAGCGCGGCTGGAATACTGGCGCTGTGTTTCTGGCCCATGAGACAAGGGATGCGAAAAGTTCGTTGGGGTATTGTATTCGCCCTGATCGGAATCCAGATGTTCATGAAGGTGCCTATCTGGTTCTTGCTTGGGAAGGCTAGCGGAGTCCTTGGAGGTACAGGGTGGCATCGGGCCGTGCTGATTGATGAGTTTGTTCATAGGTTCTTTGAATGGTGGCTGATCGGAACGCGGAACAACGCCAACTGGGGCCTAGATATGTGGGACTGCATCAATGCCTATGTGAATGCTGGGGTGGAAGGCGGACTGGTCACGTTTGTTCTGTTTCTCGCGCTAGTGACCTATGCATACAAGGCAGTAGGAAAGGCGAGACGTTTTGCCAGGCGGAGTGGCAGGGACGAATACCTCATATGGTGTATCGGGTCGAGTCTCTTCGCCAACACAGTCGCTTTCTTCGGAATTATCTACTTTGACCAGAGTGTCATCGTCTGGTATGCCCTTCTCGTGATGATCTGCGCGATTGCAAAGTCAGTGGGTCGGCCCATCGGGAGACCTACGATCGCCACGAGTAAACAGTTGCGGATAGAGACACTTCTGGACGTGGACTCGGAACCGGCGACAGCAACGACTTCCGGGGTGCAGTGGAGTGAGTAGGCGATATCCTCGACTCATGAAAAGCCCAAATGAACCTATTCGTGTCCTGTACAGTTTCCCAATGAAACTGGGCGGCGGCCGGGTGAATACTACCGCTTGGTATCAGGTGACCGGGGTTGCAGCCGCGGGAGCAAAAGTGTCGGTGTTTCCCGGCTCGATTCACACGCCCGTGTCGGAGGCAATCAACGTTTTCCCAACTCTCGCTCGCGGAAGAATCCGTATTCCCTACCGATTATTAGGAAGGCTCCCCGCATATGCCCTGCACGACTACATCGTTTCACGGAGACTAGGGGCTCTAGTTGGCAAAATCGATATTATTCACACCTGGCCTCTGGGAGCGCTACGAACTCTTAAAGTGGCAGCTCAACTAGGAATTCCGACAGTCTTGGAAAGACCGAATGCCTATACCGGCTTTGCATTTGAAGTCGTCCAACGCGAGTGTGAACGACTGGGAGTTACGATGCCAGAAGGTCATGAGCACACCTACAATCCCGAGGTACTTCGCATAGAGGAAGAGGAATACAGGCTCGCAGACCGGCTGCTGTGCCCCTCCGATTTTGTTGCCCGCACTTTTCTCGAGCAGGGGTTTCCGAGAGAGAAGCTGGCGCGACACCAATATGGTTATGACGACAAAATCTATCATCCCCTTAGCGAAAAACCCGAGGCTGGGAGCGGCCTGATGGTGCTGTTCGTGGGCGGTTGCGCGCCGAGAAAGGGACTGCACTACGCCCTTCAAGCTTGGCTGCAATCCCCTGCCCATCGAAACGGCATCTTTCAGATTGCTGGGGCATTTATACCAGGATATGCCGAAAAGCTTGCGACGATGCTTTCCGATCCGAGTGTCCGCGTTCTTGGACATCGAAGTGACATACCGGAATTGATGCGGCAAAGTGACATTTTAGTTCTGCCCAGCATCGAGGAGGGAAGCGCTTTGGTGACGGCGGAAGCTCGGGGTAGTGGATGCGTACTGCTTGTCTCGGAAGCGGCGGGGGCAATTTGTCGACCGGGAGAAGACGCTCTCGTGCATCAGGTTGGGGACGTGGACACTCTTGCGACACACATAAGGATGCTGCACGAGGATCGAATGCTCTTGAAGAGATTGCGCGCAATGTCTCTGAAGACACTGCATGAAATAACTTGGACAGCGGCCGGCAGGAGACTGTTGGATGTTTACCGCGATACAATTGCGCTAAGATCAGAAACTCGGGCTCCTTTTTATGATGTGAGCGTCATATGAGCATCTGGCAGGGTGTTAGGGGTTACTACACGCTGTCCGGGGTGAGAGGCCTCTTGGCCATATCGTCTTTCCGTATCTTGGGATCGCCAAAAGAAATCTCCGTAAGGCCATCCGGAGTGAAATACCCGGTGAAGCTCAGGTTAAGAACTTCCGATATTTCGGTATATCATGACATTCTTGTGCGTGGGGAATGTGATGTTCAGTTGCCAGGGTTTGTGCCGCGAACAATTGTGGACGCCGGTGCTAACGTGGGCATGGCCTCGATCTACTATGCCAACAAATTCCCCGCTGCCAAGATCATTGCGGTCGAGCCGGAGCCGTCAAACTACGCTGTGCTCGTGAGAAATGTATCTCCATATAGTAACGTCGTTACCATTAATGCGGCGCTATGGAATAGAGATGGAAAAATTAGCTTAGCAGTTGGTGGTGAAGGCACCGATGCGTTTAGCAAGTGGGGCTTCGTCACACGAGAGGGCGATGGTACTAAAGTTCGGGCGATGACCATGCAGACTCTGATGACTGAGACTAACCTCGATTTCATTGACCTGCTAAAGATGGATGTGGAAGGCGCTGAGAAAGAGATATTTGAGAATTGTGAGTGGGTTGCGAAAGTTAAGGTTATTGCGATCGAGTTGCATGAGCGACTAAAGCCGGGGTGCAGCGCCTCGGTCTCCGCTGCTATCGGCGACTTTCAGCAGTGGCAGCGTGGAGAACTAACATTTGCTTTCCGTGATCATCGATAAAGAGCTCGACGAAATGAAGGTCATATGGGGTCTTTCTCGCGGCACTGTTCCGTCGCCGTACGCGGCAGCAACACGTCAGCTAAATACGTCTGGACTTCTGGGGACCGTTAGGCCCGCGATAGAACGACAAAAGGAGTTTGGAAAACAAAACAGAGTTGGTGTGGCGAGCCTGTTGTGGCTGGAGAAACATTTATGAATCCTCGTAGTCCGGATGTGTCTATCGTCATCGTGGCCTGGAACGCAAGAGCTTATACACTTGAGTGTCTCACCTCGTTGCATCGGCAAGAACCTAGTTTAGCGATCGAAATCATCGTCGTTGACAACGCATCGACGGATGGGACTGCAGAGGCGGTTACCGAGCGGTTTCCGTCTGTCCGGTTGATTCGCAACGCGAAGAATTGTGGTTTTGCCAAAGCGAATAATCAGGGTATTCAGGCCAGCCGCGGCCGCTACTTGGGCCTTGTGAACTCAGATGTTGTTTTGCCCCAACAATGTTTGTCACATCTGCTTGCATACATGGATGCCAATCCTGACATTGGACTGTTGGGGCCGAAGATGTTGACACCTACGGGTGATGTTGGGTGCTCCGTCATGCGGTTCCCCACAGCTTGGAATACCTTTTGCTGCGCTCTAGGCTTCAGTGGGTTCATGATGAAGGGTTTTAGCTACGACCGCACGGGAGATGTTGAGGTACTTACAGGATGGTTTTGGGTGGTACGGCGGTCTGCGTTCGAAAAGGTCGGCGGCCTAGACGAGCAATTTTTCATGTATGGAGAGGATATCGACTGGAGCCGACGATTTCACAACGGCAGTTGGCGAGTAGTTTACTATGCCAACGTAGAAGCGCTTCATTATGGTGGGGCAAGCTCAAAAATTGCGCCAGCTCGATTCTATATAGAAATGCGGCGAGCGAATTTACAGTACTACCGAAAGTACCACGGTCGTCTCAGTCGCGTTGGTTACTGGTTGGCTGTTTGGTCGCATGAATTAGTGCGTGTGTTTGCATATGGGTCAATCTTTATTGTGCGACACTCGCGGCGTGCGGAAGCGTCATTCAAGATCGAAAGGAGCTTGCGTTGTATGGCGTGGCTCACTGGGGTTAGGTCGGGACATGAGTCCTAGGGCCCCGGACTCAGCGGAGTCCGAGTCGCTTGATGCACAAATGTCAGAAACGAAACAGTCCCTTTAGCGTGGTCGACGCGGCGAAGCGAGGTAAAAGTGACCGAAAATAGATACGTTCTGGTAACGGCTGCCTATAACGAGGAGGCATTCATCGAGACGACAATTCGTTCGGTTGTGGAACAGACCCATCGCCCTGAACGATGGATTATCGTCAGCGACGGTTCGACTGATCGAACAGTCGAGATTGTCCAGGAATTCGCAACCCGTCATGCCTTCATTGAGTTAGTGCAGATTACCGAAGATCACGCGAGAAATTTTGCAGCCCAAGTGAATGCGATAAACGCCGGGGTCACTAAACTCCAGCACCTACAGTACGATTTTATCGGTAATTTGGATGCTGACGTATCATTTGACCGAGATTACTTTGCGCGATTGCTGCTCAAGTTTCAAGACAATTCGCGGCTGGGGCTTGGTGGCGGGTTTATCTATGACAAGTGCAGCGATGGTAATTTTCGAAGACGAACATGGAACAGCGTGAATTCGGTGGCGCACGCTGTCCAGTTGTTCAGGCGGGTGTGTTTTGAAGTGACTGAGGCATATCTTCCGCTACCTTACGGAGGTCCAGACTCCCATGCGGAGACGACAGCCAGGATGAAGGGTTGGGAGGTAGAGTCGTTCCCTGACCTAGTTGTGTTTCACCATCGGCCGACAGGCAGCGCTGGAGGAGTCTTGAAGGGTTTATTGCGACAGGGAAAGATGGATTACTCCTTAGGCTATCTGCCATTGTTTGAAATTCTCAAGCTAGCATTTAGGATGTCGAGCAAGCCATATGTCGTGGGCGCAGTCACAAGATTGGCGGGTTTTGTTGGATCGTATTGGCGAGGGGACAAACACGCGGTCACACCTGAGTTCATGAACTTTCTCAGAAGCGAACAAAAGCGCAAGCTGAGGGAACTGCTTCCGATGTTGGCCTCGTGGGATTTGAAGAAAATCTGCAAGACAAAGACGACCGCGGTCCGGTAGCGTGGAACCGGAAATGTCAAGTCACTGAACTCCTATCGATTGTCCGTAGTGCTTTACAATGGTCACTCCTGGTAGTTCTGTCGCCCGAATCCGCAGAAGAAGCCGTGTCCGGTGCAAGTTCGATGATTATGAAGCTGCGATCTTACATTCACGCAATACACGGGAAAGTACTTAGGTCTGTGTTTCGTCGCACTGTGTATCTCTACGGCCACGGCCCGATTGTGTCATTTAGCTTCGACGACTTTCCAAGGTCGGCTTTCACAGTTGGAGGAGATATTCTCAAACGCTATGGCGGTAGGGGAACCTATTACGTCGCTATGGACCTCATGAATAGCACGAACGCCCTGGGAGAACAGTTCGAACAAGGAGATCTTCATCTTCTGGCGCGAGATGGACACGAGCTGGCGAGTCACACAAGAAGTCATTTGTCTAGTCGTGAAGTATCATTTGCGACATTTTGCGACAATGTGAAGAAGGGGAGAGAAGCAATTGCTGAGATGACCGGGCTGCAGGACTCGGGCAATTTTGCATATCCATATGGCGACGTGACCTTGGAGGCCAAGCGCAAGCTGGATTTGGGTTTGGCTAGTTGCCGTGGGACATGTGGAGGAATTAACGGGCCTGAAATTGACTTGAGTCTACTGAGAGCAAATAGCTTGTATGGCGACGTGCGCCAACTGGAACGAGCCAAAACACTGATTCGACAAAATCAGAGGATTAAAGGCTGGCTCATTTTTTACACACACGACGTTACTGAGAACCCTTCAGCGTTTGGGTGTACACCTGCGCTTCTAGAGTCGACGGTTGCTTACGCTGCCCAGACATCTAGAATTATGACGATCACCGCCGTTCTGGCTCAGGTTCGAGTTTTAACGTGCGGCAGTTGAACTATGCGATGAATTGAATGCCATTGGGATTCTCGTGGGTCGTGATGCAGTTTCTAGGCGTTTCCTGGAGAGCATCGAGTTAGGTTCTGGCGCAAGCCCTCCATTTGGCATTGTCAAAACGATCGAGGACGGACTAACGTCATGATAACTCTTGTTAGCAACTTCAAGGCTCCGATCGTTCCAACGTTCCAAACCAAATTGATAAGATCATTCTTACATCGTGCAGTACTGGAGGGCCCAAAGCAGGCGCACAGTTGGGAAACAAGGTCCTTGTGAATGTTGAAGACGGCCTGCGCCGTACGGTGAAGTGGTACAAGAGCCAGGGTCGGCCGATCGGATCCTAAGGGGCGAAATCCGAGTTGACTGCGAGAGCAGCGGTCATTGCAATGCCTGCTGACTGTGAACTGCGCGCGGTGGACTTTATCCAAGCGATGAGTTCGTCCAAGTCATAGCGGGGTTAAAAGAGCGGCGCCAACCGCTTATGTTCTTGTCTAGTTCCTGAGGGGACTTTCCTTTTAGCTTATCCTTCGCGTATTCCAACGAGTGGCCTATCGGAATTCATGCTTTCTGAAGCAGGACATCAGCCCACGACAAATGAAGCTAGGTTGAGGGCAGTTTGTCGCTTCCGGGACGAATAGCCGCGCCGAGCTTCGCAGGGAATAACATATTTGTTTTATCGGGTGAACAGAAGGTCATAGCAAGAAAAGAGAGAAGGCTTGCATGAATATCTGTATGATCGCGTACTCGGTATACGATTCGGACAACCGAATCTTGCGCTATGCCGAAACTCTGCAGAGGGAGGGCCACAATGTGGACGTGATTGCGGTATCCATCGATAAGACACTGGGGCAACATGTCGTCAACGGCGTCAATGTTTTTCGCATCCAGCATCGGACCCGGCGTGAAAAAGCAGTCGTTTCCTTTTTGTTACCGATTCTGTTGTTTTTCTGGCGTGCGATGTTGTGCTTGATCAAACTGCAATGGCGCAAGAAATACGATGTCGTTCATGTTCACTCCGTACCAGATTTCCTTGTTTTTGTTGCCTGGTTTCCTAAAATTGCGGGCGCCAAGATTATTCTGGACATACACGACATTCTGCCAGAATTTTATGCAAGCAAGTTTGGCTGCACTGAGAAGGCCTTCAGCTTTCGCCTTTTACTGCTGGTGGAAAAAGTGTCGTGTGCGTTTGCCGACCACGTCATCATCTCCAACGATATCTGGAAAGAGAAACTTGTGAGGCGGGCTGTCGCAGCGGGCAAGTGCACCGCCATCATCAATTACCCAGACCGGACGATTTTTGTTCGGCGTGGCAGGACGCGAGCAGATGACGGCAAGTTTATCGTTACTTACCCAGGGTCGATCAATTGGCACCAAGGAATTGATCTGGCGATAAGAGCGTTCGCAATTATTAAGGATCGGGTACCTGAGGCTGAATTTCATCTATACGGCTCAGGTCCCTCTCTCGATAGCTTGATCAAGCTTGCTAGGGACCTCGGGGTGGAAAGGACTGTTCTGTTTAAAGGTAACCGGCCACTGCGGGAGATCGTCGGCATCATTGAGAATTCTGACCTTGGTGTGGTTCCCAAGCGAAATGACTCTTTTGGCGATCAGGCTTTCAGCACCAAGATCATGGAATTCATGTCGATGGGAGTTCCAGTCGTCGTTTCCGAGACAACGATTGACCGGTACTACTTTGACAGTTCAATGGTGAAGTTCTTCAAGCCGGGGGACGAAAAAAGTCTGGCCGAAGCATTGCTAGAAGTCGTGACCAGTCGCCCGTTGCGAGAGCGATTGGTTGCGAATAGCAATAAATTCATTGAAACAAATGACTGGGAAGTGAACAAGCATAAGTACTGGGAGATCATCGAGAAGCTAGTCCCTCAAAGTGTGGAGTCTCGCGGAAGGCAAATTCTGGTTCCGGCGAAGGAAATACTTGCGGAACACGAAGATCCGTTGTTGGAGGAATATTACAGATGCAGGACGGGAGAACTGCGGTTGTCAGCTCAGCGGTCGCCGTCATCGCACCCGCGGTTCTTCAAGTTCGGAAACTCGACATGTTTTGGCAAATACAACGAATCATCAAAGGGTGAGGGTACTGTTTGGCCGGATGCGAGTGACTGCATAACTAGGGGTGTAGATGGCAGCACGTTGGTACCTTTTGATCCCTCGGAAGTTGCCCACAACCTGAGACGCGAAAAGTACTGCGAAGGGTATCCAGCGGGTCGGTCTCGACTTGACCACGCAATTGTTTCAGCGTACTACCTAATCCGCCCACTGCTTTCCGTATCAGTCCGCAAGCACCTGCAGAAGAGGCGGCTCGATGACTGGCAAACCCTCGAGTTTCCAACTTGGCCCGTAGACCACACGGTAGACAGTTTGTGCCAGGAGTTGCTGCTGCAATGCATGTGGAATCAGGGGATAGAGAAAGTGCCGTTCATCTGGTTCTGGCCGGACGGTGCTCCAAGTTGCGCGATTATGACCCATGATGTTGAGACCGCCGCGGGTCGAGACTTTTGTAATGTTGTGATGGACATGGATGATGCATACGGAATTAAGGCTTCATTTCAGGTAGTTCCGGAGGTTCGGTACACGGTTCATCCTTCCTATATAGAAGGGCTTTGGAGCCGTGGGTTCGAAGTGGCCGTGCAAGACCTGAACCATGACGGCCGCCTGTTCAGCGACAGGGAGCGTTTCCTGAAGCGATCAAAAAAGATCAATCGCTATGGCCGAGATTACAAGGCAAGCGGATTTCGAGCTGCCGTTTTGTACAGGAATCAGGATTGGTATGAGAATCTTGATTTCGAGTATGACATGTCTGTTCCAAGCGTGGCGCATCTGGATCCGCAACGAGGCGGGTGTTGCACGGTGATGCCATATTTCATTGGCAACAAAGTCGAGTTACCGGTAACGATGACCCAAGACTATTCTTTGTTCCATATCCTGAAGGATTACTCGCTGGATCTATGGAATCGTCAAACGGACGTTGTCATGAGACAGCACGGCCTGATCAGCTACATCATTCATCCCGACTACGTGATTGCCAAGCGCGAGCGAGACATGTTTGAGGCATTGCTTGCGCGACTGGCTGATCTGCGCAAGGAGACAGGACTTTGGATCGCTCTTCCCAAGGATGTTGCCCGCTGGTGGAAGCAAAGGAACGCAATGCGGATCGTCGGAAGCGGCGGCAATTTGTACATTGAAGGTGAAGGCAGCGAGCGGGCCCGAATTGCATATGCGAGTGAGAGTAATGGGCGCATCGCCATTGAACTGGAAGCGGCAAAATCGCTAGCTCGAGGCGAGTGAGTTCCGTCGGAAGGGCTTGCAGGTTTTTCGTGAGAGTTGACGTTTCGAAAAAGTCGTCATCGCGCTTCCCGGGAAGAATCGGGATTCCCGTTCGCGGACCAGTGCGCACATGACAGGCACATTGAGTTTATGAACTCCGAGGAAATCAAGCAACCGAGTTGGGCAGTTGGTCTGGGGAGAAGTCCGGCCCGTGTGGCGTCTGACTGCCTCGTCCAGGACTTGTTCGTTGAACAGGCGGGGCAGACGCCAGGGAACCCGGCCATTATTTCTGGCTCGCGAACGCTATCCTACGCTGACCTGCTTTCTGTGTCCCGCGGTATTGGACACCGCTTGCGTGCGCTTGGAGTCCGGCCGAATACTCTGGTCGCAGTCGTGATGGAAAAGGGATTGGAACAGATTGTTGCTGTGCTGGGCATTCTCCAGGCGGGCGCGGTTTACTTGCCCATCGATCCGAATATTCCTCCGGAGCGCCTTTCGTATCTGCTCGAAAATGGAGAGGTCGAGATCGCGCTTACTCAATCTTGGCTGGATGAAAGGCTGTCGTGGCCCGCTGGCGTAACTCGGCTTTGTGTCGACCGGGAGGATGCAGATGGCGGCGATTCCTCTCCGCTTGCTCGCGTGCAGACTCCAGATGATGTCGCCTACGTTCTCTACACTTCCGGATCGACGGGGAAGCCAAAGGGCGTGATGATTGGCCACCGCGGGCTGGTCAATTGCATCCGGGAGACGAATCGCGAATTTGCAGTGGGGCCGGGCGATCGCACGCTCGCGGTTACCGCCTTGCACCACGATATGTCGGTGTATGACATTTTCGGATTGCTGGCCGCCGGGGGAGCCCTTGTCATGCCCGATCGCGATGGGACGCGCTCTCCCGATCATTGGGTTGAACTGATCGATCGATACCACGTCACTATTTGGAACTCCGTTCCGGCTTTCATGGATATGCTCCTCGTGCATGCATCTGCCCGGAAGCTCACCATGCCAGATCGTTTGCGTCTGGCCTTTCTGGGCGGCGACTGGATCCCAATGAGCGCGCCCGCGCGTATTCGTGCGCACTTCGGCGATGTGCAGGTTGTGAGTGTTGGTGGTCCGACAGAGACCACGGTCTGGAACATTTGGTACCCGGTGAAGGAAATGCGGGCGGAATGGAAAAGCATTCCGTACGGACATCCGATTGCCGATACCTGCTACTACGTGCTCGACGAAAATCTCAATGATTGCGCCGCGGGTGAACCCGGCGAGCTCTGCTGTTCCGGCGTCGGCCTCCTCAAGGGCTACTGGCGCAACGAAGAGCAGACCCGCGCCCGCACTGCGATTCATCCTCGCACGGAAGAACGAATCTACCGTACTG
>Ga0326727_10014202_pt1 | contig 17436 bp, 11 predicted proteins | sample MB2enrmetagenome_FD_207643 | JGI IMG/M metagenome (GOLD analysis project Ga0326727, IMG submission 207643) | Lab enriched peat soil microbial communities from McLean, Ithaca, NY, United States - MB29MY | ecosystem: Environmental > Terrestrial > Soil > Wetlands > Peat | place: USA: New York...
GGGCGCATCCTGCACCGTCTGGGTGCTCTTCTTTCCCTCGGCCAGGGCCACGGACACGGCTGCCGTCACCATCGTCGACAACGCGGCCGGCTCGCCTCAGAACATCCCGCTCACTGGCACGGGACATTAGCGCTGGCGCGAACCTCATATACCCGCCGGAGAGGACGGCTTCAAAGCCGCTCTCTCCCGCGGGGCTGGACAAAACGGGACTCTACCGCGAAGTCACCTGGACTCCGTCGGAGGCAGGTTTGGGCTTGTTCGCGGCAGCAATGCTTTTCGATGCCGGCTGGCCGAAGACCTCTGGATGCAGATAGTATCCCTGCTCCGAGGCCGGCTTCTCCACCTCAACCGGGATACGATTGGCGTTGGCGTACGCGTCCTGGCGGATGCCGGTCACCTGCCAGGAAACTTTGACGCCCGGCTTGCTGGTGCGAATCACAAAATGGTTGTTGTCGATCTCCTTCTCGACGATTGCCTGCGCGAACTGCCCGATCACGGTGAGCTGATAGCGGAAGTCGCGATTCAGCGCCTCAAAGTAGTCAGGCAGAACAACCGTGGCCAGTCCATGCTTGTCGGTGACGATATTGCCGTTGTAGACATTCATCATGTCGGGCGACTCGACAAAGGAGTGGTAGAGATACTTGTTGGCCGGATCGAGCGGATCGTCGATCTTGAACGAGCCACCCGGCTTGCTGACCGTGCCCACCAGGTCCGTAGTCCCGTTGACGGTGAGGTTCCCGGCGAGAGTGACGTCGCCGCTGGCGTCGAGAGTAAATACAGTTGCGCCCTGGGCTCCCTGGCCGAAGAGCACGTAACCCTGCCCGCTGCTATTGATAAAGTATCCAGCCATGCCGCCTGGGCTTGAAACGGATCCTTCCACGCCAACCGTCGATCCGGACGATGAATAGGCGCTGCCCAGCACTCCAATGCCGCCGCTGCTCGATGACTGTCCGAGCACACCGTAGCCGACACCCGATCCAGCAGTCTGCATTCCGCTCACGCCTGCCGCGCCCGCGGCCGCTCCTGTCGTGCCGTAGACTCCGGCGCCACTCTCGCTGTTGGCCGTGCCGTAGACGCCGTAAGAGTTCCCCGACGTGGCCGTTGCACTGCCGTACACCCCCGAGCCGCTGGTGCTGGCGGAGGTGCCGTAGACGCCATAAACCGTGCCGGTTGCCGCGGTTTCAGTACCGGTCACGGCTGCGGCGTTCGTGGTTGTGCTGCTGCTGGTGCCCGTCAAGGACGCCCCCGAGGCGCCCATCACGTTGAGATTGCCCGCGACGCTCAGATTGCCGGCAAACACGCCGTTGCCGCTGGTATCCACGGTAAAGACGGGGTTGAACTTCGAGGTGGCGGAAAGAACCAAACCAGAACCGCTCAGGTTGGAAAACACGCCCGCGATGCCGGCGGGACTATTGACCCAGCCCTGCACTCCGGTGGTGGGGCCGGATGTGGCAGTGGCATTGCCCTGAATGCCGACGCCTCCGGTGCTCGACGAGACACCAACTATGCCGTAGGCATTTCCGGTGGTGGCGGTGTTGGCTCCATACACGCCGTCGCCTCCGGCGCTGGCGGTTTGGCCGTTGACGCCAACGGCAAAACCCGTGGTAGCAGTTGCTGTCCCGAGAACTCCATTGCCGGTGGTGCTGGCGGCTGTGCCGGCCACGCCATTGGTGGCTCCGGAGGCGGCGAATGCTGATCCAAACACCCCGACGCCTCCGGTGCTGGCCGTCGAGCCCTGGACGCCGAAAACCTGGCCCGTCGTGGCGTCTTCATGGCCATTCACGCCCGCCGCGCCTGTGGTTGTACTGGGTGTGCCTCCATTGACGCCAAAGACCTGCCCGGTCGTCGCGGATTCATAGCCGGAGACGCCCGCGGCGCCATTGGCCGTGCTGCCGGTGTCCCCGGCAACGCCGAAGACCTGCCCCGTGCTGGCGCCCTCGTAGCCGTAGACACCGGAGGCATATTGCGTTGAGCTCTCGCTGTTGCCGCTGACACCATATACCAAGCCCGACGCGGCGCTCTCATAGCCAGCGACGCCAGCGGCATTGCTTCCAGTGCTGCCGGTGGATCCGAATACGCCGGCAACGGTGCCTGTCGCGGCGCCTTCAAATCCGTTTACGCCCGCCGCGTAGTTGGTCGTACTGTTGGCCGCCCCGTTGACCCCGTAGACTTGCCCTGTAGTGGCTTCCTCAGCTCCATTTACGCCCGCCGCGTTGTTGGTGGTGCTGCCGGTGGTGCCGAAGACGCCGTAGACCTCGCCTGTCGTTGCGTTCTCAGAGCCGAAAACGCCTGCGGCAAAGCTGGTTGTGCTGACCGCGGTTCCATTCAGTCCATAGACAGCGCCGGTCGTAGCGCCCTCAAAGCCCGCCACGCCTGCTGAAGCGGCCGTGGTGCTCTCGGCTGTTCCCTGCACACCAAATACCTGGCCAGTCTTGGCGCTCTCAACGCCGCTGACGCCGGCGGCGTTGTTGGTCGCGCTCTTTGCGGTTCCCTTGACCCCATAGACGGCTCCCGTCGCCGCGCTCTCGACACCCGCCACGCCGGACGATCCAGCGCCGTCGCTTTTCGCGCTTCCGCTCACGGCCGAGATGGCTCCGGTTGCAGCCGTATTGTTTCCCGTAATGGCGGCCGCACTGGTGGTGGAATCGGCAATGATGCTGCCCTTGGCGGTCACCGTCGTTCCCGACTCCGTGAGCACGGAGTTACCCAGCACACTGGCTTTGGTCCAGACCGGAATGGCGCCCGCCGTGCCGGAGCCGGTGGGCGCTGCTTCGCCATGCGCGCCGCCCTGTGCGCCGGCGGAAGCCGCTCGCGATGGCATGGATTCAGCCTGGCCGGCGCTAAGCTGCGCCCTGGTCACAAAGTCCGCCGCGGGCACGCCGCCCAGCGTCTCGGCATCCGCGGCCTTCATGGCATACGCCACCGAGGCCAGCGGGACACGCGCCTGCTCGGGACGACGCTCGATGCTGATTCCCAGCCAGCGCGCCTGGCCGGCGGCAAATACGGTCTGCGGCAGTCCACCCTCGGTCGCCGATCCCAGCAGCACCGAGTATTTCCCATCCATGTCGATCGACACGTGCTGCGTCTCGCTCCAGAGAGGCTCACCGCCTTCCGCGGCAGCGTAAATGTGGAACGCCACCTCTACCGTGTCGCGCGCGCGATCCTCAGCCACTCCGTTGTACTTCATCATCTGCGGCACGACCGGACCGGCGACCGCTTCCGGGCTGATGGCAGCGGCGGTTTGCGCGGTCTGGCTCCATGCCGGAATCCCCGCTGCGAGCGAGACGATCGCCGACAATACAAGGCTGTGGAATGGGCTGGCTGGAATCCTCACGATGCGACCTCCGATAAAGCTCCGGCTGGAGCTGGTTCAAGAGAGTTGACAGGATGGGGGAAAAACACCTGAATTGTAGCTCAGATTTTCATAGGGTTTTAAAAAATCACCAATCGATCCATAAGCCTGCAGTTCGAGGGAGAGTCCGCGTCTCTCCGCATTCCCTAGAAAAAACCTTGGCGTTCGGAGTTGCTTTTCCAGCATAGTGGTAGTGTCGTCTTCAATCGAATCTCAACCCGGCCCCCACCCCTGGGGTCAACCAAACCGCGGGCAGCATACGAACCTGGAGGCATTGTGCGCACCATTGATTCCCCTGGATTGACTGCGGACGTTTGTGTCTTTGGCTTTCACCGGGCATCGCCCAAGGCTCTCTGGATGGCGGGCTTGTCGATCCTGCTGTCGATGCTGCCCGCGCTGGCCGCCGCGCAGACCAACTTCGGCGCCATCGGCGTAGGTGGCAACACGTCCGCTTTAGTCACAGTTACGATTCCCAGCGCGGGCACTCCGAGCAACATCTCCGCGCTTACTGAAGGTGCGCCCAACCTCGACTTCACCGTCACTGGCGGGACCTGCGCGGCCGGGACTGCCTACGCGGCGGGCGCAACTTGCTCGGTGAGGGTGATGTTTGCCCCGCAGTTCGCGGGAACGCGCTATGGCGCGGTGGTCCTCAGCAATGCGAATGGCGTGCTCGGGACGGCCTATCTGCAAGGAACCGGCAGTGCGCCTCAGGCTATCTTCCTGCCCGGCGTGCAGGCCGCTGTCGGCGGCCATTTTGGCGAGCCGCAGAGCGTGGCCGTAGATGGCAGCGGGAACTTCTATGTCGTCGGCGACGGCGAAGTCTATAAGGAGACGCTGGCCAACGGACAATACACCCAGACTACAATCGGCAGCGGCCTCTCAGAACCCCGGGGCGTAGCGGTGGATGGCGGCGGAAATGTCTACATCGTCGACAGCGGCAACCAGGCCGTTTACATGGAATCGCTGGCCAACGGGCAATACACGCAGACCACGGTCGCCAGCGGGTTTGCTGAGCCCTGGGGCGTGGCCGTGGATGGCGGCGGGAACGTCTACGTGGCCGACTGGAAAAACCAGGCCGTATACAAAGAAGCGCTCGCCAACGGCCTGTACGCTCAGACGACGGTCGGGACCGGCTACGGTCAGCCCTATGGTGTGGCCGTGGACGCGGTAGGGAACGTGTACGTCGCCGACTCTGGAAACAGCGCAGTTTACAAAGAGACGCTGGCTGACGGGGCATACACCCAGACCACCATCGGCAGCGGCCTTGGCTTTCCCAATGGCGTGGCTGTGGATGGCCTCGGGAACGTGTATATAGCCGCCCTCGACGACCAAGTCATTTTCAAGGAGTCGCTGGCCAACGGACAGTACACTCAGACCACGCTGGGCGGATTTGCACAACCCGAGGCCGTGGCCGTGGACGGCGCGGGGAACGTGTACGTCGCCGATTGGGATAACAGCGCCGTCTTCAAGGTGGACCTGGGAGATCCACCGGCGCTGGCCTTCGCCACCACCATGCCCGGCCTCACCAGCTCCGGCAGCCCGCAAACGGTGACCGTTTCCAACTTCGGCAATGAGAAGCTGGCGTTTTCAGCTGTCACCTACCCCGCCGACTTCCCCGAAGCCACCGGCGTAATGACCGATTGCACGGCGAGCACCTCACTGGCCGTGAACGGCAGTTGCACGCTCACCATCGACTTCACGCCCACGGGCGCAGGCCTGACCACAGCTTCGCTTGCGCTGAGCGAGAGCGTCGCCGTAACGACTGACACGCTGAACGCCGCCGGCACAGCGCAGAAAGTCGCGACATCCGGAATTGAGACCACATACGACTTTCTCGTGGGAGTCGCGGCACAGGCCAATCCAGGTGTCGTGGGCGTGCCGGTGAACTTCACGGCCACAGTGACCGGGGTCAGCGCTGCCGCCGGGACAACGCCGACCGGTACCGTTACGTTCTACTCGGGCGCGAACTCGCTGGGCACGGCGACCCTGAGCAACGGCGTGGCTGTACTCTCCACTAGCTTCTCAGCGCCCGGCACTTATTCGATCGGCGCGGCGTATTCGGGCTACGGCGCTTTCGCAGGTGCGCCGTCGAATCCTCTCACCGAAAACGTCTATGCCGTCTTCGGAGACGCGAGCATTGGCGCGCTTTCCGTGGGCACCACCAGCAGCCCTATCACCGTGACGGCGACATTCCCGTCGGCGCAGACGCTGGGCAGCATCTCGGTGCTGACCCAGGGCGTGCCAGATCTGGACTTCATCAATGCCGGCGGAGGCACCTGCACTGTGGGAACCGCCTACGCCCAGGGCGCTACCTGCACCGTCAAAGTGACGTTTACGCCCAGTTACGCCGGGCCCCGCTATGGCGCGGTGGTCCTCGCCAACGACAGTGGCGTCATTGCGACCGGCTACCTCGAAGGCATTGGCCAGGCGCCGCAGACCGTCTTCCTGCCCGGGACCGAGGGCACGATCGGCAGCGGCTTTGGCAGCCCCCAGGGCGTTGCGTTCGACGCCAGCGGCAACATCTACGTGATTGATAGCTATGCCAGCACCATTTACAAGGAGACTCTGGCCGATGGGCAATACACTCAGAGCACCATCGGCAGCGGCCTCAGCGAAATGAATGGCATCGCGGTAGACGGTGGCGGGAATATCTACGTCACGAAAAAAACTGGCAACTATTCGGGTGCCGTCTACAAGGAGACCTTGGCGAACGGACAATATATCCAGACCCTGATCGGGAGTGGCTTCAAATCCCCTTCGGGCATCGCGGTGGATGGCAGCGGAAACCTCTATGTTGCCGACAGCGGCGCTGGCGCGGTCTACCAGGAGACGCTGGCCAACGGACAGTATACCCAGAGCACGGTCGCCTCCGGTTTCAACCAGCCCACCGGCGTGGCAGTGGATGGCAGTGGGAATGTCTATGTCGCGAATCTCGGAGCCCTTGGAGAAGCCTCTTCGGTGTACAAGGAAACGCTGGCCAACGGACAATACACGCAATCCACCGTTGTCACGAATCTTCTTGAACCCGAAGGAGTAGCGGTGGACGGCAATGGGAACGTCTATGTTTCCGATCCGTACTTGGCGGTCGTCTACCAGGAGACGCTGGCGAATGGGCAATACACGCAAAGCAAGATCGGCAGCGGCTTCTATGAGCCCATTGGTATCGCCGTCGATCCGGCGGGAAGCCTCTTTGTCGCCGATAAGGGCAACGTTGCAGTCTATAGATTTGACTTTGCCGATCCGCCGGCCTTGAGTTTCGCCACAACGCAGGCAGGCGCGACAAGCACCGACAGCCCGCAGACGGTGACGGTGTCCAACCTGGGCAATCTCACCCTCGAGTTTTCCGCGGTTAGCTTCCCTCCCGACTTCCCCGAGGCAAAGGGCGTCACGGACGACTGCACGGCGACCACTTCGATGGCGGGGAACGCCAGCTGCACGCTGACGATCGACTTTTCGCCCACAGGGGCTGGCATTCAGTCAAATTCGGCGGCCCTGAGTGAAAAGGTATCCGTTACCACCAATACTCTCAACACCAAGGCCACGGTACAGCAGGTCACGGTGAGTGGAACGGAGACCAGCACCAAAGCTTCCTCAACGGTCAAGGTCACCGGGGCACCGAATCCGGCGGTCTTTGGGAACACGGCCACGTTTACGGCGACTGTGGCGGCGGCTGCTGGAGGGACCTCCGCGCCGATGCCCACGGGCACGGTGACGTTCAACTCGCAAAACGCCTTGCTCGGTACAGCGACGCTTAGCGGCGGAATAGCGAAGGTCACCACCGACAACCTGGAACTGGGGATGGACAGCATTACCGCAACTTACAGCGGCGATTCGAATTACAACGGGTCCACTTCCGCCATCTATACCGAGACAGTCGACGCCCTGCTGACGCCCGTGGTGACTCTCAGTGCATCGCCGAACCCTGGTTTGGTGGGGAGCGCGGTGAAGCTCATAGCTACGGTGACGAGTGGCAGCGGCTCGCCGGCGCCCACCGGGTCGGTCGCCTTCCTGTCCGGAGCAACGCAACTAGGCATGGCCACACTGGCCAAGGGCGTGGCGACTCTTTCGACGAGTAAGCTGACCGTGGGCAAGCACTCGATCGTAACCACGTATTCGGGAGATACAAATTACACCACCTCGACCTCCGAGGCTCTCTCCGAAACCATCGACAAAGTAACTCCCACGGTAAAACTGACATCGTCTCTGAATCCAGCTTCGGTGGGTAAAGAAGTTACCTTCAAGGCAACCGTAACTGGCGGCGCGCTTACTCCAACCGGCACAGTCGCCTTTTACTCCGGGACCAAGTCGCTGGGGACGGCGACACTGAGCAAAGGCGTAGCGAGTTTCTCCACCAGCAAGCTGGCGGCTGGCAAATACAGCTTCACTGCTAAGTACAGCGGCGACGCCAACGATCAGGCTGCTGAATCCAAGGCGCTGACCGAAACCATCGACAAGCAGACGCCGGTGGTGAAGCTGACCTCGTCGGCGAATCCGGGGACGGCGGGTAAGGCCATCACCTTCACCGCTACCGTAACCGGCAGCGATGGGACGCCCACGGGTACAGTCGTCTTCAAGTCCGGAACCGCAATTCTCGGCACAGTCGCTCTGAGCGGCGGCAAAGCGGCTTACTCGACCAGCAAGCTCGCGGCCGGCACTTACACCATCACCGCGAGTTACTCCGGCAATGCGGACTACTTATCCGCAATATCCGCGCCGCTCAAGGAGATCGTCGATAAGTAGCCAACCCTGGCCGGGTACGGGGCCGAATCGACGCGATGATGCCTCACAGCCCCGCTCTGGTCTCCTCGGCCATGTAATCGACCACGGCTTTCAGGTCGCCCTTGGTGTCTTCGAAGACCCTTAGCTGGCGATCGGCGCCGGTACCCGAGGCCATGATCGCGCGGATGCCCTCGATGGCCGGTCGGCTGCCTAACTCATCCACCACCGGGTCGATCAGCGCAAGATACTCCTCTAGCAAGTCGCGCTCGGGGATCTCCTGCTGGCGGCCGAAGTCGATCAGCTTGCCGTCCAGGCCGTAGCGCACGGCGCGAAACTTGTTTTCCATCAGCAGCGGCCGCGCGTACTGGCGGAAGTCCTGGTTGGAGGCGTGCAGTTTCCACAAGTAAACCGCCGTGGCCTGGATGAGCGCCGCAATCGCCACCGTCTCCTCTGCGCGCAGGGGTATGTCGCAGGCGCGCACCTCCACGGTATTGAAGAACGGATGCGGACGGATGTCCCACCAGATCTTCTTGGCGTTGTCGATGCAGTTGGTGCGCACCAACAGGCTTACATAGTTCTCGAACTCGGAGTAACTCGCGAAAGCATCGGGAATGCCGGTGCGGGGGAAATTCTCGAAGACCTTGGCGCGGTAGCCCTTGTAACCTGTATTCAGTCCTAGCCAGAAGGGTGAGTTAGTGGCCAGCGCCATGATATGGGGCAGAAAGTAGCGCATCGAGTTCATGATGCGGATCGCCGCTTCGCGATCCTCGATGCCCACGTGGACGTGCAGGCCGAATATCAGGTTGGCGCGCGCCACCAGTTGCAGGTCCTTCACCACCTGGTGGTAGCGCGGGTCGGGATAGATGCTCTGGGTGCGCCAGTCGGCGAAGGGATGGGTGGCGCCCGCCACCAGGATCAGGCCGTTTTCCGTGGCCAGCTTGATCATCTCGCGGCGCAGTTCGTAGATGTCTTCGCGGGCCTCGTCGATGTTGCGGCAGACGCGCGTGCCCACCTCCACCACGGACGTGTGCATCTCCGCCTTCACGCGCTCCTGCAGGCGCAGTTTGCCCTGCGCCAGCATCTCGGTCTGGATGTGGGAGCGCAGGTCGCGCGTGACGGGATCGACGGTCTGGTATTCCTCTTCAATGCCAAGCGAGAACGATGGCCGCATGGGTTGACCTCGGGACAACTGGGGCAATTGTAAGGCAGCGCGTTGCCTAAAGGAAAAGGTCTGAAGCTCAGGAGGTTGCGCCGGGCTCGGGAAAGTCCGTCCGCGAGTAGATACGCGGCGTGCCCTTGCGCGCAAAGAACAACGCCAGTAACAACAGCGTAAAAATCGAGCCGATGATTTCGTTGGCCACGTCCATCAGCCAGAGCTGCGAAAACGAATCGAGCCGCGCCTGCTCCGGATGGCCCTTCGGGTAATGGGCCTGGGCATGCTCGCCCACCTTGAAGACTGGCGGATTCGTAGCCATGTTCGAAGTCACGGTATACGCCCGCCCATCGCCGGCGGCAAAAGTAAACACCGGCGCATAGCTCGCGGTTGTGTGATTGAGATTCCAGAACTCTTGCAGTCGAATCACGGTAGCTTCGGCCGCTTCGCTCGTGCTGAGAAAGGCATGTGTGCGATATGCGGAGATGAGAGCTGCCGCCAAGAGGCAGGGGCCTAACAGAAAGAACGTCACTCCAAACAAGACCTTCCACGGTCCGCCCTTTGCGCTGGAAGCCATGCGAACAGCGTAGCAGGTGCACGGAAGAGATTGGGCCGTTTATGATTCTCGCAGGGGAGCGAATGTGTGGCTGGAGTCGCCGATGAAGCTGTGCTTGGAATGCGGAATGCGCGCTGATGATTCCCGCCCTGCCTGCAAGGAGATGTGGGACGAGCTGCTGACGCGCGACTTCGAGCGAGCGGCTTATTGGCGCTACCATCGGCTGGCGGTCGACGCCTATTGCCTGCAACACCCCGCAAGCATGTGCGCCTCGGCAAAGTCATTTGCGGCGCATCTGTGCGGCCTGTGCATCGCGCTGGAGATGGGCAACGACCAGGCGATGTTAAGTGGGCTGCAACGATGGCTCAGCACCAATCCGGGAATTGCCAAGCCGGACCTGCCAGGCTTCCGCGGCGCAAAGATCATCGCGGACCTTCATGGACTGGAGGATATAACCGCTTACGGGCGCGCGCTGGAAGAGTGGGCGCAATCGGTATGGACGGCGTATGGCGTTCTCCACGGCCTGGCGCGGGACTGGATTGCAGAATCGCAGCGGCCGGGCGCTTTCAGGCCAGCCAGGCCGTGACACTGCCGTACTGGACCGCGGCAGCCTAGCCAGCAGGCTCGGAACTCGCTTTCATTACCGCTGGCTTGGAGCTCTTTTTGGCGGCTGGCTTCTTCGGAGCCGCCACTGTTTCCCCGCCCAGAAAAGCAGACCACTTCAGCTCCGGCACGTGCGGCGCGCTCTTTGCCTTCGCAATCGCCAGGTCGGCCACCTCGCGCACGATCCACTCGAAGTTAGCCTGCCCCACCGAATGCAGATCGGCGTCAGGCGCAGGATTCATGAAGTCGATGGCGTAGGGGATGCCGTTCTCGACGGCAAATTCAACCGTATTCAGGTCGTATCCCAGCGCCTGGCAAAGCTTCAGCGCATCCTGCTCCACGCGCTTCAGCAGCTTCTTGTCGTACGCCGGCGGGTTCTGCACATAACGTTCGGCGTGCGGCTTGCGCGGGTCGTAGGGCATGATGTGCACATTCTTCTGCCCCACCACGTAGCAGCGGAAATACTCGGTGAAGTCGACCGCCTTCTGGTACAGCATGCACAGGTCGCGCGACTGGTCGTAGGCCTGGAAGAATTCCTGCCGATTGCGAATGTGATACACATCGCGCCAGCCGCCGCCGTCCACGGGCTTCATGAATCCGTGCTCTCCAACGTACGCAAACACCGCGTCCCAGTTAAGTGGAAATTCGAGATTGCGCATGGAGCGGTCGGTGGTGCCCTCAGGATGCTTCTTGTGCGGCAGGATCACGGTCGCCGGCACGGCCACGCCCAGCTTTTCGGCCAGCGTGTAGTTGAAAAACTTGTCGTCTGCCGACCACCAGAAAGGATTGTTGATGATCACCGTGCCGTTGATGGCCGCGTGCTTCAGAAACGCGCGGTAGAAAGGAATGTCGTGCGAGATGCGGTCCACAATCACCGCGTAGCGCGGCGTTTTATCCAGTTGCACCGCGCCCGTCTCCACAAATTCGGCCTGAATGCCGTCGAGGTTCCGGGCATTGATGTGCTCCACCAGCGCGGGGGGAAAGCTGTTTTCCATGCCGAACAGGACGCCGATCTTTTTCATGCCGCTGCCTCCTTTGCTGGAGCGGCGGCCCTTGGGGATGGGCCGCCGCTCGATGCGCGTAACCAGTGTACGGCAGACGGAAGGCAAGGCGTCTCACGGTCGATTTGCGAAGGAGCTTCGATGCCGTGCGCAGGCAAATCGTCGCGGTTCGCGAACTCCCACCCTCGCCTGCAAGAGGCCCGAAAGGGCGGGACATCGGGGTTCGATCTGCCTGGCAGCTCTATTTCGTTGCCGTCACGTCCCAGTCGAAACTGATTTGCGAGATCAGTTCGTTCAGCTTGTCCTCGGCGGCCTGCTTCTGCTGCTCCAGATCGGCGGTCTGCTTGCGCGTGGCCTGCAGCAGGTCTTCGGCGCGGTTCAGTTCGTCCACAAAGCGCTTGGCCGCGTCGTTGCCCTTCAGCGCGGTCAGGTTTTCGCGGTCGCGCGCCTCGTCGGCCGCGGCGGTCTCTTCCGTCTTTTTCGACTCCTCGATGCGATGGGCGAGGTCGGCCAGGTGGATCTGCGCATCGATCACCGGCTGGATCTTTTCCACGGCGTCGGGGGCGCGCTTGCCCAGGTCGAGCAGATACGAGGTCTGATCCTGGTTCGCATTCAGGCTGATGGTCGTGTACTCCGGCCCGCGCTCGCGCACCTCCAGCTTTTCCGTCGAGTGCGCGGGCACGGCCAGGCGGAAGCGATAGAGGTTCGTCGAGGTCTCCGCGGCTTTCAGGCCTTCGTCCAGCGTCCAGCCGTTGTTGCGGCGCTGATGCTCGAGCAGCACCACTCGATCCACGTCGCCGGAGTTGGTTGCTGAATAGGTTACCGAGGCCACATCCATGTGCGTCTCTACGATTGCGCCCCTGTGAATGCTCAGATGATGGAAGGTGCGACGCGTGCCGCGGGTCGCGATCTTCACGCGCACCGCCTGGTCGGCGGCGTAAGAGAGCAGCCGCTTCTCCCCGGGATGGATGGGATCGAGAAGGCCTTCGCCGGCAAACTCGCCGCTTTCAAAAATGGAAAAGCTGCCCGTATCCAGGGTGAGCTTGGACTTGTTTTCAAGCCACACCGCTCGCAGCGGCCTGGGCTCATGCTCGCTCCACAGGGTCACGTGCTCGGCGGGCAGCTCCCGCTGCAGGATGGGCACCATCGCCGACTCGTTCTTGTGAATGGTGACCGGCTGGGTGAGCGCGTATTCGAAAAAGTCGTCGAAGGCGTTGGTGGAGACGTCGCCCTCCTGAAGAGCATCGGAGGGACGATAGATGCCGCCTCCGTAGCCGCTGCCCACACCTGAACCACCGCTGGCATTCATCCCCAGGGATGCCAAAGCCGCGAAGTTTCGCCCTTGCGTCGGAAGTTCCTGAACCTGCTGAGCGTTCACCTCGACGGTCTGGTTGGAGTTTTGGAGTTTCTTATTGAATGACTGCATCGGGACCTGCTGCGGGACTGGCGCCGCCATGTCAGCCGCTTCATGCGTCTGCGGCGTGGTTTGCGCCTCGGTGGAGATAGGAATCTCAGGCCGCCGCGTGTAGAGCGGCTGCGAGAGCGGCTGGATAAAACTCTGCGGCGCGCCGGCCACCAGCGAGAGCTGCACATTGTCCCAGTCCGCGCCCACCGTGTTATCCACCACCGCCCAGCCCTGGAGTATGGCGCTTTCGCCGTCCTCGCGCGGGAAGACGATCCGATAAGTGCACTTCCACACCGGCACCTCGCTGATGTAACTCACCCGCAGTTGGCGCGCGCCCTGGCCCAGCGCGTCGAGCGTGAGGTGGCGCAGGCCGGTCGAGTGGGTCGTCGAGAGCAGCTCCAGATAGCGGTCGAGCTGCCCCTGGAGATTGGCGTCGATCGGCCTCACGCTCAACGCCGGGGTAAGCTCGATCACCCGCACCGCGCCGGAGCTAGCCACCAACGTCAGATAGAACTTGTCCACGGTAGTGGCATTGTCGCCGCCGTTGCCGGACTTCTCCGTCCGCGATTCGATCGACATCAGCCGGCCGGTGATCTCGCCGCCCGGCCCGCCTGTGACCTCGACCCGCTGCCCCCGCAGCGCCTGGAACAGCTCCGTCGAGTTAGGGTCGTCGCTCATGCCCAGCGAGAGCGCCTTGAGCTGCTCGGCCAGCGGCGTGGTGGAGTTGTAGTTGACCCCCGCAATGTGCCCGCCGCCCTCGTCGAGCACGGTCAGCGACTGCAGCACATCGTTCAGCTGTGGCGAGGTGAAGTCGATGGCCACCCGCTGGTTGCCCGTGATCGAGCCGGCGTGTTCAAAGTAGCCCACGCCGTTCTTGTAGAGCACCACCTTGCGCACCGGCAGGTCTTTGATCAGCGGCGGAATCGTGGCAGCCGCGGGCGCGGGCGGTTTGGACTTTGCCGGGGACCCAGCCGGTGATTGCGCGGCCAGGGCAAGCGTGAAGGCGAAAAGGCATGAGACGGCAAGCGTACGGCGCATCGGGGCCTCCTTGGGCGAGCGAACGGGTAATGCTACTCCCTTGGACCCCGGCTGCTGGGAAATGGTTCCCGGTAAAAAGCACGATCGCCGCGGTCCGTACCCTGGGAACGGGGCCGCCGCGGCATCTTGCACGGTTTTGTTTTGTTGCGCAGGTTGGGGCAGCGGCGCGGACCGGATGCCGCGGACTTCGCTGCCGCTCAGGGCTGCGGCCGCCGGAGTTACTTCTTCTCGCTGGCCTGCGTAGCCAGGTAGCGCTCGTAGCCAAGCTCCCCAATCTGGTGCATCTGGGCCTCGAGCCAGTCCACGTGCTCTTCCTCGTCCTTGAGCAGCACGACAAAGAGGTCGCGGGAGCCGTTGTCCTTCTGCTCCACCGCGATCTGCACCGCTTCGTTGTACATGGCGACAGCGCCGATCTCCAGCTTCAGGTCGGACTCAATCATGGCTTTGACATTGCCGCCGATGGTCAGCGACATGGGCTCCATGCTGGGCGTGCCATCCAGAAACAGGATGCGCTCCATCAGCGACTCGGCGTGCTTCATCTCGCCGATGGACTGCAACTTGATGTACTTGGAAAGCCGGTCGTAGCCCCAGTTCTCGCACATCTCGGCGTGAACGAAGTATTGGTTGATGGCGGTGAGCTCCTCGCGAAGCGCACGATTCAGTTGCTCAAGAACTTTCGGGTTGCCCTTCATGCCAAGCATTCTACAAGCACGCAGCCGGGTTGGCGAACCGGGCGGGCGATCTGCATCACGCGCCAGCCAGACGCCTCAACTGTGCCAGGTGATTCAAATCGTGCCCCGCCATGGTCTCAACGAGGGTTTTGAAGGTCATGGCGCCGCGCTCGGGATGCGTAACCACGCGCTCGGCCGCCTCCGGCAAAGCGGCGCCGATCAGGAGCCGGTTCCATCCCCGCATCGCTGAAAAAACCTCCAGCGCCTGCGCTGCTGGAATTCCGGCATACGTCGCGGCCCATTTGTCCTGGTCGAATGGCTGGACCGTGGGCGCATCCTCTGCCAGGGTCTGGCGCAGCCGAAACCCGAAGACCAGCTCGCAGTCGGCCAGGTGGCAGACGATCTCCGCGGCGCTCCATTTGCCAGGGGCGGGCGAGGTGGAGACCTTTTCCGGCCCGATAGCCTTCAACAGGTCTGCAATCTCCGCCGGCGTCGTCGCCAAGATAGCCTCCAGCGGCCGTCCATCAAGAAAGCGATCGTAGGGATTCTGTGTGCTCATTTGTGTATCCTCGTTGGGTAGACCTGAAGGCGCGAGCCACTCGCGAACAGTTGACTCTAATCGCTAGGCAATGTCAACGCAACTCTGAAACCGTCTCCGTCCCCCCAGACGTCATCGGTCGCACTTGATCGAGCTGCGGATCGAAACCATTCGCCTTTCCAACCCTGAGCCCCTCCCCTCTCAATTCGCTTCTTTTTCCGGCTCATCCCGTCGGAATCGTCTGGGTCAAGCCAAGGCCGCCCGTCGGTTGGCGCGCCTTCATATGTTGGGTGGTAGTCATCGAGCACCCATTCGGCCACGTTGCCCTCCATGTCATATAGTCCAAAGCCATTGGCGGGTCCAGAAATCCCGCCCTCGGAGATTGTGTATTCGCCGGGATAACTGCTGCTGGCGCCCACGCGAAACCGAAATTGGTTCACAAGGTCTGGCGTGAACACCGGCCCGAAAGTGTAGGCTGTGGTGGTTCCAGCGCGAGCTGCATATTCCCATTCCGCTTCCGACGGAAGTCTGTAAGCCTTCCCTGTAAACGCCTGCAGACGCGCACAAAACTCCATTGCCCACTCCCACCTGACTTGACCTGCGGCGATGTCTGGCCGTGTCTTACCAAGAAGAGCCGAACCGCTTCCCACCATCTTTCTATGCACCTTGGGTCTGGCCAGCATCGCCTCGTATTGACGTTCCGATACTTCCATTTCTCCCATAAAGAAACGCGATACATGCACCTTGTGCTGCGGGCCTTCGTCCGTCTTGCGGCCAACCTCCGTCTCGGGGGAACCCATGACAAAGTCCCCTTCGGGGATTTCCATCATGCGTAGTTTCACGCCGTTCCCCAAGTTCTCATCAAAGCATCGCGTCTGGCCATGGTGCCGCTCTGAGATCACCCCCAAGGAGTTCGTGTAAACATAATCAAATTCGCAAATCCGAAAGGGCGAATGGAGCACCTTGCGCTCCTCGGCTCCTGATCGGGATTGGGAAGCTTGTGAACTCAACCCTTCTGCCGCGAGGAGCGTAAAAACGCCAAGGGTTATTTGAAAAAGAACTGTCGCATTCTTCAATGCGATACCCGCTCCCCTCGTCACATCATGTCCAAGTCCTATCCATCGATAGCAACGGCCGAACACGCGGCTCAACTCCCGTTAGGTTGCGTATGCCTGTTCCCTAGTCCCTGCTCCCCGGTCCCTAGTCACAGATACTGATCCACCATGCGCATCCACGTTGGCCAGTCGTGGGAGTTATAGGAGTCCCATGTATAGAGCTTGTGCGGAATTCCGCGATTACTCATCACCCGGTCGAGTCCCTGGTTCTGCCCCAGGCACTGGTCGTCCCAGCCGGTGGCCAGCACGTAGCTGTTGTTGCGATAGCGATCGAAAAACCACGGATCGCTCAAATTCGGCAGATAGTCGAAAGGCTGGTTGAAGTAAACGTCCTGATCGTAGTAGCCATGCAGAAAATTCTTGAGGTCGAACGCGCCCGACATCGACAGGAAGCCCGTAAACACATCCGGATGGCGCAGCGCGATATTCACCGCGTGATAGCCGCCAAAGCTGCAGCCCAGCGACACCAGGTGCCGGTCCCAGTTCTTATTCTTGATCAGCGGCACCACTTCATGGATTACATAATCCTCAAACTGCACATGCCGCGCGATGCGCCACCGCGGAGGCACATTGCGGTTGTACCAGCTCTCCATATCCACCGAGTCGACGCAGTAGACCTGCACTTGGCCGGCGTCGATCTTGCCGCCCAGCGCGCCGATCATGCCGCGGTCTTCAAACTCGTAAAAGCGCCCGCCCGACGTGGGAAACACCAGCACGGGCAACCCCGTATGGCCAAAGACCAGCAGTTCCATCTCCCGGCCCAGCCGGCCGGAATACCACTTGTGATACTCGCGATTCATCGGTTGCTTGCTCCACAACGGTCTTTCCGCGCCTTGTCCGGAATCTGCCCGCGCCGGCCGGAATGTTGCCTGCCTCGGTCCAGCCTCAGGTCGGCCCCACGAACGGGCAATTGGAGAACCGCTGTTTTCTTGATACTGTAACAGCCACGGGCTGCCCTTTTTCCTGGGCGCTCGCTCGACGGCAGCCGATATTCTAATCAGACACTAGAGGACCGCAGGGATTGAATCTGGAACCGCATCCATGGGCGCTTGCGCCAAAGGGCCTGCTGGCGGCGGGCGAACACACTCCGCATCCCAGGCTCCGGCTCCACAAGGACTTCCCCAGCCACTACCTGCCCGACAAGCACAACCTGATCGTCTATGTGCCGCCGGGCTACGACCAGCATCCTGAACGCACCTACCCGGTGCTCTACATGCAGGACGGCCAGAACCTCTTTGACGGCCGCACGTCATTCATCCAGGGCCGCACCTGGGAGATGCGCGAG
>Ga0326727_10014205_pt1 | contig 17430 bp, 38 predicted proteins | sample MB2enrmetagenome_FD_207643 | JGI IMG/M metagenome (GOLD analysis project Ga0326727, IMG submission 207643) | Lab enriched peat soil microbial communities from McLean, Ithaca, NY, United States - MB29MY | ecosystem: Environmental > Terrestrial > Soil > Wetlands > Peat | place: USA: New York...
TGGTTACGATTACTGCTTGACACTCTTGGCGCATGTTACTCGTCGTCGTCTTCTGTAACGGAAAGACCAAGGTGCCACTCGATCACCGCCAAACGATGGGCGAGAATGACAGGCTGCGTGTCGTGGTGGTCTGGGACACGTGTGACAAAACCGCACGTGCATTTTGCCCAGAAGCTCTGATGACCGTCACAGTAGTGGTCACCACATTCGCCTTCGTCAACGCGGATGCCTGAGACTATGTGCTTCTTGACACTCAGGTCACCCGCGTCTTCCCTCGGTGCTTTCTTCCTGTTTTTGAACGTCATTAGATGTGGCAGTCTACCACTGAAAGTAGAGTGTCCTCCGGCAGTCCGTCGATCAAAGCCGCAAACTGATTGACCCATTCGTTGCGGTCTTTCTCATCATGCACCACGCCCCACCAACCCATCTCGCCGCGTTCGTACCACTTGCCGTCCTTGACTACAGCGAACGTGGCGATGGCTCCGTTGCGAGCGCGTGCCACAAACTCTTCCCGCGTGCAGAGGAAGTTGTCGGCCTCTTCCCACACGGTTTCGTCATTGCTGCGGAGCAGTTTGACTTCAGGCTGCGCGTTATACTCATCACGCGCCTTGCCATAATCAACTGACGGCTCGCCGTCCGCATCGAACTCCCCGGTGCGGTTCTTTACCTTGATCTCTTCCCACGTCTGGTGGGTAGGTCTGCCGCCAAGAACTGCAATCACCTTGTCGTAGCGCTTGCCAGCTTCTTCCCCGGCTTCATCGCGCATCCCGTCCCAATCCACGTCGCACTTTAGAACAACATCGGCGCGGTCTTCAGACGGCGGTTCGTAATCCTTGTTCATGGTCTGAAGTCCAGCGGTGCCAAGAACCCCAACCGCCATCGGCTTCACTTTGAAGAAACCGTTCCAGCGGCCGCCCACTTGATACCAGTCCCATTTCTTTTCCGGGTTGGTACGGTCGATCACCTTGGTGATTTCGCCCTTCTCGTCCACCAGAGCGTAGCCGTACTTGTGCTCGCCAGCTAAGTCGGGGATTTCGCCGAACGGTACGATTTCCTTACCGTGCCAGTCTTTTACGAAGTCGGCGAAGGTCTCAACGTCTTTCTTCGGAACTTCAACTTCAGTCCAGCCTTCCGGCAGCACGTGAACAATCTTGGCCCGATAGCCTCTGCCGTCGTTCCAGTCACGTGACGACCATGAGATTTTGCCGTTACCACCGGAACCCATGATGCCGCCGCCGTGTTCCTTCATTTCTTCCGGCGTGAACTCGCGCACAAACCGTTCATCCCAATCACCTTCTGGAGTGAAGAGATTGTGAAGATTGCCATCGGGGTCTTTGAAGCGCGTGGTAGTCTCCGTCTCGAAGGACTTCCGGGTTTCATCAGTTATGTCGATGTCCTGAACGTACTCGTTGTCTTCCCCGGTGCATTCAAACTCGTGGAAAGGTGCAAGCTGATCGTCAACGTTTTTGCCTATGACCAGAACGGAAAAGTGCGACATGATTAGTTCTCCTGAATGATGATCTGTACAACAGACTGTTCGGGCACCAGATTGGAGTTGAGCATACAGCTTTCGTCATAGCCGTAGTCAAGCTTCTGGTAGCCGTACTTGTCCTTGCTTCTTTTGCCACAGGCGGCGCACTGAAAAACGTAGCCGTCCGGTGCGATCTCGTTTGCCATTACTCTTCTGCTTCCCCGGTCAACTCGTTTATCTGGCTGATGAACCTGTCCTCGTTCGGGAGCCTTCCAAGTTTGTAGGACTTGACAAGGCGGACAGGGAAATATTTGTTCTCACCCCTGCGCTGTTGTTTGAGCGGCAGAGAAGCGAACCGATCCGTCTTCTTCAAAAGGGTGGTGTTGAACCCCTTATAGACTTCAAACGTGTTCGTGTCGAAGTCCACCACGTAGGCCCACTCGCAGAACAGGGAATCAGCGGCAAAATCCAGCGAGTCTTTGAGCTTGATCGGGTGCCACACCTTTGACGCGTTGGCGACCAATCGCAAGATTTCTGCACCATGGTCGCGTGTGAAGAACGGATATTCCGCGTCCCACTTGCGCCCTTCTTCCATCGTCCAGAAGTCCTTGCCGTCCAACCCCAGCCGCTTAACGGTCTCATCCATCTCTTCTTGGCTGACAAAAACACAGTGTTTCAGCGCCTTTTTGAGCTTGTTGCGGTTGCGTTCATTGCGAAGAAAGTTCAGAGCGGTTGCACCTTGACCACCGGGATAGCCGTCCCACTGCCCGTACTGGGCGATTTTGTATTCACCGTTGATCTTGACCGCTGTTAGATTGCGAGTACCCATTAGATTTTCTCCCACCAGCATTCAGAGCCTTCAAGCACTGTGCCGTCGTCCAAGGTAATGATCGGAACGAAAAACGGTTTCAGTTTTGTGCTCCACGCCAGAATGTCTTTCTCTCCGGTGATCGTGCCTTCCTTACCTTCATGTTCCGGGTGCGGCTGGCGCATCGGCGGCTCCACCGGACAAATCCTGACTCTCCAGCCCACATCGTAAAACTCACCCATTTAGCACCACCCCGGCCCACGGTCAGGGCACATCAAATGATGAACGGTTCGGACTTCTCCGAAGCGAAGCTCCGTATGGCACAGGTGGTTGCCGCAGAACGGAAGAGAATCGCAGCTTTCAAAACGGCGTCTGTCACCGTTGCCCTTGCGCCGCTCAACTTTGTGTTCTTCACACTTGCCGTCCCGCACCACGGGCTTACCGCAAGGGATCATGCCGAAATCAGCGGCGAGTTCTGAGCCATACTCATCCCAGATTGCTTGGTTTTCTTTCGCGTGCGCGTGGTCGAACACCATCACGTTACAGCCCGCCATACTATCTCCAGTGTGGGCGCTCGCGTACCCACTCGATCCATTTTATCACGTCTGGCTGTGCCTTCAACAGTTCAATCGTATTAAAGTTCCAGCCCAATTCTTTTTCGGTATACAGCGCGTGAATTTGACTGTGACATGGCTGACAGATCATCACCGTCTTCTTCATCAGCGCCATTCCGAACACTTCTTTGGCACGCTTATTTTTATGCAGCGTGCGCGGAATCAGATGGTGCGCGGTTAGCGGCTGTTCAATACGCTCGCAGAGCCTACACGTTCCCGTCATACACGTGCTTGATACTCATCCGGGACGTTCATGTAGGCGATCAATCGGTTGAAGAGCACGCAACAGCATCCACTACACCATTTATGGTCTGTCTGTGCGTATTTCTCGTCGTAAGTTAACGGTTCCCACAACGTGAGTCTGGTCCCGCAATGGGGACACCAGCAAGAACGATCTTCGATCAGCTTTGCTTGCGCACACAAATCCGTGAAGCGCGTCTTCCGGTCTTCCTCGTCACGATCTAGCTCTCTGACCCAGCCACTCATCTTAAAATATCCATTCTATGTTCAGTTCCGACCACCACGCCGTGGCTACTCCCGCGAGACAATCAGCACAGACCCACAGGTAAGAATCTTCGTCATCTTCCGGCTTTGCTTTATCCCGCAGAAATATGAGGCGCGTCGGCAGATTATTGCACCGCTCTTCGCCGGGATAAAACTGGCACGGGTGCATGAATTAGCCCTGCGGCGGTGCCACGTCCAATGTGAAGTACACCACGGTGACCCAATGCCAATTCCCACGGTTGTACTGATTGCCGTTTGCGGCTGCGGCGGTGTAGATTTTGTCTACGTGAATGTCTTTGCCGTCTCTCGCCACGAGAGCTTGGAGAGCTTGGTATTGGCTCGATTCAGTTGTGTCGAACACTTCGATGTGCATTTAGTCCTCAGCGTCTTCTTCAGAGTACGTGTACGTGATCTTGGCGCGTTTCGCCTTGACCACGTTGTCTTTCACGATGATCTTGCCGATGTCGGTGTTTTCTTCGCCTTCCCACTCAACCTCACCGTTAAGTGTCAAGCCCCAAGGCTGGAGGAAATTTTTGATGATGTATTTGAGCCAAGGAATGTATTCGTAGAACTTCTCGCCGCCGTCCCACTCGATACCTTCACCATCATCAGTCGGCACCCACTGGCACCAAAGTCCGGGTTGGGTTTTTGGTTCTTGATTGGCGTCGATCACAGCGTATTCATCATCCCCAACGTAGAACTCCCCTTCAAAACCGATAGGCAGCCCCACCTTTGTTCGCGCCGGATCGGGGCGGTCTATCAGCAGGGCCACATTGCGACGCATGTGCCGAGCTTCGGAGAACTTTTTTAGATAGTTGAACTGAGCGATTGTCAGCGGTTTGTCCAGCGTGAACGTGCCTGTGAAATCTGTCGTGTAACCCATTACCTTCTCCAGCCCCAATGCTCGATCTGCGCATCAGTGATGACCTTACTTATTCTCGCACGATCAAGTTCTGCGGGCAAGGGACTCCCCGCTTGTGCCGCTTGCAGTTCTGCAAGGCGCTGCTCGTACATCTGCTCTATTTCTGGCAGCGTATACGCACCGTTGCGAATCGTCTTCAGAAATTCCGCGTTCGGACGCGGGAGCGTGATTCTACCGTCGTCCATAAGCTCGCGGCCTTCGTCAAGCACGCGGATCAAGTGCATTGCCGCCTTCACGTCATAACCGAATTCTGCTTCAAGTTCCGGTCGCTGCCCGTGCTTTCCCTGCCCTTCACCCTTGAGCCGCTTGAGCATGGACTTGCTGAACTCCGCGAAGTGGAATCCGGCGCGGCGGCTCACGAAATCGAACTTGTTGCTTGCGATGTGCCGATTCCAGATGTACGGATTTTCAGCCTGATTGTCGTTGGCGAACAAGAACTCTAAGGCGGTCGTGTTCCCGGTTGCGGCCATGGTTGCCCACTTCCGCAGCGAGTACAGGTTCAAGTCCACGTCCCCTGCCTTGTTCTTAGCGTGGTCGCCGGACGATGACCACACATGCACGTCAGGATCAAACACCTTGCGGGTGCCATCTTCATTCACAATCATTTGGGAAATGCCAAGAATACGGTCTGCTGGCTGGATGTAAATGCCGTTGAGATCGAGATCAGTCGGCTTGTTCCCGGTCGCACCATGAAGCCCCGACCCACCAATAAACAGGTGAATGAGTTCATCGGGCCACTGAAAAGGTGGGATGGACTGAGAGATTACTTCACGGAACTTTTCTGCGAGTTGAGACATCGGATCACATTCCAGATAGACAAGGCGGTAAACACAACAGGCACCACCATTAGACTTAGTTTATGCAAAGTAGAGACAGGATACAAGTACAAAGAATTCCCGGTGAAGCTGGCAATCCAGCCGAAGTAGGGACGGCGCGGGATCAAAATGTAAGACAGGATCAAAATCATTGATCCCAGCCAGACCATCCATTCGGCTTGCATTGTGCTCCTAAACGAAAGGGGCTGCCGTATAGCAGCCCCTCAAGGTTGGTGTTGCGTTCGGCTTATCTGCTTGACGCAGCCTTGCCTTGCAAGTTGTTCAAGATGCCTTCTAAGGCAGTTCCCTTGAACACACGCTCTAACGTGGTGCCGAGTCCGGTCTGCTCGTGCAGAGCGAGCGGAGCAACAGCGGTTGCCAGCTTGGTTGCGAACTCCGTCTGACCCAGCGTGTTCATTGCTGCAATCAGGTCCGGCGTGATCGCCTCGAACTTCGTCTTGAAGATGTCGGCGCGTTCCTGCTCCAACTCCAGCGTGTAGCCTTCATCTGCCTTGCGGCGAGTGAGTGTGGCTTCCGCGATGGTGTTGAGCGCGTTCTGCTCTTCAACCTTGGCGGTCATGCGAGCAACGGTCTGCTCGATGTCGTCCTGCAAGCGCTCCATCGTGATTTCCGCTTCGCGCTCTGTTACCTTGGCGTCGAGGTTCAGCTTCGTGATCTCCAAGCCGTGTTCCAGCTTGGCAACTTCAGTCTGAATCTCCGTGCGCTGACGGGTGGTGACCAAGTTCGCTTCTTCCGAAGCCAAGTTGATCGCGTTCTGAACCGCCTGCTGCTGAGCGTTCTTGAGCAGGTCAGCGATGCGTGCATCTGCAATCGTGGTGCCCAGAACTTCAACGTCGTACACGTCCATGCCGTTCTCCGGGAAGAAGTGAGAACGAGTCTCGCCTTCGACCTTTTCGCCCAGCACTGTGTCGCGCACAACAGCGGTGGAATTCTCGATGAATTCCTTCACACCCAACTGCTTCACAGCGCCCTTCAGGATCGAGCGCAGGTGATCGCACAGGTACTTCACGTAGTTCTCAACGCTGAACCACTTGTCGCTGTGCTCACGCAGGAAGTTCACGCGATAGCTCAGCTTGATGTCCACGTTGACCAAATCCTTCGTCTCAACGCGAACGATGTCAGAGACGAGGTTGTTGTCCACGCGCAGGTACACGGCGCGAAGCAGGTTGTCCGTGGTCTTCGGCTTTCCGGTGGAGAGTTCGAGAACCGCAAGGCTCTCATCGTACTCCAACAGGATCGTCGCAGGACCAACCACCACGCGGCGGTTGCCGGACTTGTCAACGACCTGCACGGCATAGCCCACGTATGGGCTGATCGTCGGCACGCCGTCGTACTTCGTGTTAAGCGTAAGCGTTGGCGGCGGCGTGAACGTGGTGCCACGAGCCAGCTTGTCACCTTCGAACGACTCAGGAGCGGCGGAAGCGCCCAAAAGCGCCTTGCTGCCCTTCGTCTGGCGGTTCATGCTGCGTTCCAGACCAACCGAAGCGCTACGGACGAGTGAATCCGCCACATAGTTGTCGCCGCTGTCGTCCAGCAGTTCACGCAGGTTCTCGTTGTACTCCAGTGCTTCCGTGTTGCCGGGATACCAGAGTTGCACGGTCTTGTCGTCCAGCACGCGGCGGACGATGACTTCGTTGCGCGGGTCCGGCAAGAAAATCTGCGGGCCCTTTTCGGTCATCACGTCGCCTTTGTCTTTCACGAGGACGTAGCGTCCCTCGCCCTTCGGGATGGCGATGCCGTAGTAGCGCTCACGCTCGAAGCCGCCCTTGGGGTCTTTGTATGAGATTAGGGCGTGCTCCGCACGCGGGTAATAAATCTTCGCCTGTGCGCCAGTGATGAATAACTCGTCACCGGGCTTGTAGGTGACATTGTTCTCGCTGTATTCGGCGATGACCTTGATGTACAGACCCATCTGGTCGTTCAGTTCGATTGCCTTGAACTTGCGGTTGTTGTTCTTGGTCATGAACTGCTCAGTCGCTTCAGGAAACACAACCTTCGGGCCGCGCTCGAAGCGCTTCTCGCCGGACTCAGCCAGCAGGATGCAGTATTCGAGACGTTCCAGAGTCAGAGCTTCACGAACGAAATTGCCGTTCTCAGCCATGACTTCAAAACCCGTTGGCGGGATGAAGAACGGAACTTCGGTGCCCTTGATGACGAACAACTGACCGTTGGCGAGCGGACTGTCCGCCTTCAGAGAGATTCCGGCAGCGGCAACGTTCTTGGTCGCCTGTTCCGCGTTGTACACGCGAATGACGAGATACTGGTTGCTGCGCAGGTGATGTCCACCGATGACCTTGGCAAACTGTCCGGGCCACAGCGGGAAGGTTGCGGGGCCGGGGATGTTGATCTTGCGACCTACTTGCAGGGATGCGGTGTCGGACTTACCGACCTTCGGATTGACCAAAGCACCCGTGTTGTCAAACGCCGGGTTTTCGAGGACGATGTAGTTGCCTTCGGAAACCAGCGGGTTCTGCTGAATGGCTTGCTGCAAGGACGCTTCGATGAACTTGTCCTTGGTGTTGTCGTAGATGACAGGCTTGTCGTTGCTGGATAGCGCGAGAGCGTGGGGACCAGCGTAAACTTGCACGGTGCCCTTCGTCGCGTCTTGAATGAATGCGTATTGATTCTGGGCAAGAACTAACTGCCCTGTGGTGTCCGCCATGTTGTTCTCCAATTCCTTCTCGGTCTCTATTACTGTGATACCACCGCGCTACGAAAACATCAACAACTATTTTTCGAGTCCGTCGCTGCGGTATTCTTCGGCGTCCATGGTGTTGTTGCGGACGATGGCGAAGAAGCCTTCCGTTTCCACTTCAGTCTGCTTGTGGAAAGCATCGCGGCTACCAAGAACGGTGTAAACTTCGATCTGGTCGCCAGTTGGTGTCACTTTGGTTACGGTGTACTCGTGTGTCGAGTAGGCCATTTTTCTGCTTCGCTTTGCTTTGGTTGTCATAAGGTTGTCCGTTGAAGAGTAATCCATTTGTTATTGGTGTCTCGCAGGCATCCTTGGTCACGCGCCAGAATCATCGCTTCGGAATACACGTAGGTGGGAATGTAAAAGACATTGAATTTAAGCGCATCTGCGGTGTCTTCGATGTCTTCCCAAGTGACCATAACCGAAGCCCGGTCGGGCCTATTCTTGGGGCCGAAACTGCGACATAAACGGTTGTGAACCAATTCCTTCGTGATCGTAAGCAACAGTTGTGGCGTTAACGTAGGATTGTCTGCCATGGCCTCATCCTACCGCCGCAGCTAAATTTTGGCAATTACTTTTTGAAGATAGATTGCCACTTCCACTTCCTGAGTGGTTCAACATCGGACAAATCAGGAAGTTCCGGTAGTGGGGGCAAGGGCGGTAACGGTGGAAGCGGCGGTAGGGTGTCAAAGATGCTCTCCGGGCGCGGGTTTATCACCGAATACTTTTCCCGGTCGGCCGGATCAATCATGTCTTCTTCCATCAGTGCGCCGGGATCGCGGGGGTCATGCGGTTCTAGCGCCGTGTGGGGCCCAGCAAAGACACCGTATCGCAGACGAGCCGTATGGGAATTGCCAATGTCGCATCCCCCACAAGTACGAGAGAAAGCCCATTGCCGGAAACAGACCTCAACGCCGCATCTCATGCACACGAACGGCGGCGTGAAGCGCCAGCCACGAAAATCTATGTAGATGTCCCTTGGCATTGGCGAATGCAGATGATCCATGCCTTCAGGGAATGGACAGATAGGATGCTCTGCGGTTGGCGCGTGAGACTTCTTGCACTCTACGCACCAGTATTCCCTGTTCTTACGCGGATCGGCTGGATGCAGGTCATTCATCGGGGTTCTCGCCGATTTTGGTGTTGATGTCCTTGATTTCGTCAAGGTTCTCTGGCAGGCGGGAGTCTTCCATGTCAACCCAAACACTCTTGTTTGGGATGCCAATTGCATCCAGCACATCTTCTTCTTGGATACTGTGGCCTTCTCGGACTAGCTTACCGTCAACGTAGATTCCAACCCAATCCCCGGAGTTGTCGTGGACAATGACAATGTTACTCGTCGGCTTCTTCGCCGTACTCTTCTTGGACATACTTCTCTCTCGCGACTAGGCGTTTCTCCGCTAATGCGTGCGCTTCGCGGATGGCCTCGCCTTCAGAACCATCATACTGATGATAACATCCAAAACCGGAAAGTGGGTGCTTGCAGGCGGTTACCAGTCCCATGAGCACTCGCGCCAGCGCGATCTGATCCGCTTCTCGCTTTTGTTCTTTCGTGGAAAACTCCGGTGGTGTCCGTCCCGCCGCCTTGGACATTTTCCGCATCAACCTATGGGACGTGACGTGGTTCGGGACGAACGTAGAATACCTCTTCTGGCAGTATTGCCACGCATCATCACTCAAAAAGAAGCTGTAGCGGAAGCTCTCTTCCTCGAAAGCATCTTGAAAAGTGTCCAGCAGTTCACTTTCGGCCTTCGTCAACTTGCGCTTCGACTCCACCCTGCCGTAGTCATCGTAGGTGCCGTGGAACACTTGCGCGTCGTTCCCCCACCAAGTTTCACTGGAGCAGAGCCACATCATCGTCCACGGCTTGATGTCTTTTGGGAGAATGACCAAGTGGCACTTTTCTCCGGCGTAGATCGGCGTGTTGGTGAAGGCGCATACGACGTCGTAACAACCCATTTTATTCCCTCGGTTTGCTGTTCGGACACCAGTGATTAAGGCACTGATCCTGATCGTTCTTTCCCTTGCGGGACTCCTCGTTCCGCAGCTTGCAGCCGCACTTTTTGCAGAAGCGGGGAACGGGGACCGGATCGTAGTCCGGGTGCGTTTGTTTCCACTCCCACACGCGCAACTTGTGCGCTTCGCATCGCTCGTTATTCTGGTGATACACGAAAGGGAAGTCCGGGTACTTCTTGCGCGTCTTGGTGTAGAAGTCCCCTTCGTTCGGGCCGAACGCGATATTCGCTTTGCAGTGCTTGCAGGTTTTGGCTATACGTTCCGCGATTGGCTCCCGGTCTCTTTGCAGATCATACCACTCACGCCGCCGCGACTCAAAATGGCGGTCAACTTCTTCGGCGGCCGCACGGACATTGTGCCCCAGCCATAGTTCCGTTTCATGATCGAGTTCAAGCTGTTTCTCTGGGGAAACTTCCAGATAGCCATGCGTGATGTAGCTATAGATTTCATTGCGCGGCACAGGCTCCGCGCTCAAAGTATGGGTCATTTTGTTGACGATGACTACTTTGATCGGGCTGTCGCCGTCACAGTCGCGGGGGATCATTTCGTCGCGCAGCTTTTCAACAGCTTCCGCGAACTTTTCGAAGGTATCGAGGGGGATGTCGCCCCAGCTTCCAACTCGTTTTGCTTTACTCATTGAGATCACCCCTGAGAGTCGGGAAGAACAACGGCTGCGATTCTTGAACTTCAACGCCTTCCCGGTAACGCTTCCAACTCCATTCATGCTCAGCAAGCCACAAACGGCCCCAGCAGTCAATGAAGCTGGACGCACGGTCGGTGACACGCTGCACGCGCAGCATCGGTCTACCGCCCAGCAGTTTTTGGATCAGAAGGTGCATTCAATTGGTCTTCATAGAAAGCGAAAAATTTTGACTCAGCAGCGCTCAGTGGCGGCACGCCAGCGATCACCGCACGTAACTGCTCGATGGACGGTGCGACCGGATACGTCCGTGCGCCGACGAATACTTCATCGTCCCAAGAAAGAACCGTCACGTAGCCCCAGCCTAGTTGCTTTGCTGCGCGTTCGGCCTCGCCGCTGGTATCAAAAGGACCATACTGAGCGCCTGTTCCCCACGTTTCATCCGTCTGCGCCACGTAAATCTTCTGCATCACTCACTCCCAACCGGGTGCCAGTCGCTCTTGCGCAAGAGCACGTGTTCTCCGGTGATTGAATCCCCATACAGCAAATCCAACTGTTCAGTCGGCTTCAGCTTGTCATGCGTAAGCTGATCCATGACGGCACGCTCCGCGATGAAGTGAAGCACGTGGCTGGCTTCCGCAAAAACCTTGCGCATCTCCACCGGAGTGCTCTCGTCCCATACCAGCCGGACATCCGTAACCATGAGCACGCCGTACTTCTCAAGGTCTTCACGCGTAAAGCCCCAGCCGTTCCGCTCACGCTTCTCTACCGCCAGCGCGTCAAAATCGTTGACTGTGAATCCTTCCGGCATTACTGACCCTGCTTATTCCATCGGATTTGTGCGCGGTCTTCCGGTGCGAGCTTGGCGTGTTCAGCGCGATATTTTTTGGCGAAATCCCCAAGTGAAACTTCCGGCGTTCCACCAAACTCCCAAAGCGGGCGCTCGCCATGACCTTCGCTGATGGAGTTGTTTCCGAGCAGGTTTTGCATTGGTGCCAGATCATGCTGGTCCGCGTGACGCGGGTTGCTGGGCGGCTGATAAGAAGGCCCGTTGAGTGGGCTGATGGAACTGTACTGCGCGTGGGCAAATGTGCAGCCTAAGAACAGCAGGACTACGAGCAAAATTATGAACGGCATTACGTGGCGTTCTTTCATGGCGTCCCCTTTCCAAGTTCTCCCTTGGCGTGACCTACATCGTGAAACCCAAAAGACCTCAGCTTCTTTATGATGCTGTCGCATTCAGCTTCGATTCGATTTAATTCTTGCTCTAAAAGAATAGTATCTTGCCTAGCTCTGGCGAGCAAAGCAGCGGTGTTGCGGCGGGCTTCATAGCACGCCACACCATCCTGTACTAATCGCTCGACTTGTTCGCGGTTCTCCATCAATAGAACTTTGGCGGGTTCCCGGCTGCGATATAACCGAGTAGCGCCGCGCCGCCGAAGAAAACCGCGTAACCGTTGTGATGCAGGAGCGCCGCCAGTCCTGCGAAGGCGATCAGCACCAGCATGAGCTTCCGGCTTTCACCGAGAGCCGCGAACACCAGCCAAGCTATGAAAATCACATCACCGATCTTTTTCATCCAGAGCACCCAAGTCCGGCTCCGCGTTCGGGTCCAGTCCAGCTTGACGCAGGATGCCGCCTAAAAGCAACGTCACCGCGATCTCACGGTGGAAATCGTTCAAGTGGTCAACGAGTAATTGCTGCTCACGCTTACCCAACGTGCCAACCGCAGCCTTGAGAACCATTTCGAGTGACGCCAGAACTACACTGGTTTCTTCCGTGTCCACGACGTCGATGATCTTCCGGCTGAGCGTGTCAACCTTCATTGCGAACTCAACAAACTTCGGGTCGGCGTCTTCGGGAATGCCGTCCAGTTCCGGCTTCTTAAACTCAACAACCTTCGGGGAGAGAATGCCTTTCTTAGCTTTTGCCATATCAGTAGCCCTCGCTAAGAGTATACTACGGGCGCGTTGCTGACGTATAGCAGCGTCCGATGAAACCTTCCGTGAAGTGGCACTATTCCTCCTTGGTTACCACCACATCTTGACCAGCACTGGCTCGTGCAGAGCGTCTACACCACGGGCTTCAAGCCAAAGCCTGTACTCTTCGATTGCTTCTTCAAAAGTCGGCGGGGTCTTAGCTTTGAAGGCTTCCAGTTGTTCTTTGCCGCCTGAGTAGCAGTACGAGTCAGGATGCGAGATGCGCTCGTTATACTGCTTTCTCTGGTTGTCGCCGAACTCGATAGCGTCTACGAAGCGCTCCCACCATACTTCGTGGATCAGATCATTCGGCGTCTCGTAGATCACCGCCCACAGCAAGTGGTAGACGGCGGGAGTCACTTCTGGATCGTGAATATCGAAGTACCAGTGCTTCTTCATCGGCGTCGCCATTAGTCTCCTACCTTTTCAGCTTTCCCGTCGATGGCGTTATCAATACACTCGCGCCAGTCTTTACCACGCACGATGTACCAGTCCGAATCACTGAACCACCGGATGTAGAAAAACGCAATATGACCGTCCACGACCCTGTAGTCCAAGTCCGCGCCGCCGTGGTCGAAAAGCCATTCGAGTCTCGCGGAATCGTTCATTTTCGAAAGACTTCCTTTTCAACCACTTTACGTGCGCGATCTGTTGCGGCATAGGTGTTGCCGCGCCAGTCTAATTCTATCGCAGCCAGCCAGCCCCAAGAAATGTATTTTTCTACGGTGCCCACGTTGCAGTTCACGTGAGTCGGCGATTGCCCTTCGCCGTTGGAATAGCGGAGATACGCGCCTTCGGAGTCAGGTCTGGTGCCATGCCAGCGGTGAACGGTCACCCCCGGCTTCACCATCTCTGTGAGCAGGTCAAGTTGCTTTTTCGTCGGCTTCGGGCCAAGCGAATCTGGCGGTAGGGGGATCATCAGTTGTCATTCTCCGTCAGGCGCTTGCCGCAGGACGTGCAGTTGTAGTCGCATTCTTCATACGGCGGATGCACCGAGTTGTAATCGAAGCAATTGCCGCGACCGTCCGGCCCTTCGCCAGTGATCGCTACGTTGCCGTACTTCTTTTCGGCAGCGGCTTCCGACTTCGGAAAGCATCGCTTACAAAAATCTTCGGGATCGGAACATGATGTGTAAATGCGTGGCATTATCGTGGCTCCGTGAGTGTGATACATTTTGGGCAGGTTGTGCAGGGGCCGTTATAGCCGCAGGTTTTGCAGTGGCGCGGCAGGTCAAGAGTGTACGAGATGCCGTCAGGGATGCTCTGCTGTTCTTCGTACTGACCTTCTACGTGGCTCTCGATGTTGCCGGAGTCCGGGTAGACTGACACACCGCGAGCACGAAGTTCCAACTCAACAATCTTCAGCACTTCAGAGAATGGGACGGTGATCTTCATCACCCCAAGTATACTCGAAAACGGGGAAAATAGGCCAGAAATAAAGCTTTTACAATGAGTGGTTTAGCCGCGAAGAGCTTTCACGACTTTGCCGTCCTTGACATGCAGGCTGATGCGGAGCGGATCGTAATCCGCCTTCTCGGTGTGAAGGGAGCGACCATCGGCCCAGACAACGCGGGAATCGTAGCCGTGGTCTTTGATCTCAGCCTGCGCCTTGATGAGTGCGAGACCGACGAAAACATCGGGGTCTTCAATTCTGATGATTGGCATACACAAAGGGTTCAGGTATTACAAACCTGCGATCTCACGAAGAATTTTTCGAGCTTCTTCATCTGCAATGGTTGGAGTGTGCTCGCGGAAAAATTTCGTCATAGGGTTTTCGTTAAGCACGATCACGTAACGTTCGATCCCACCCCACTGCACCACAACATGCACAGTGATGTCTTTGAACATGTATGCACGCAGATGAGGCCACTTCGCCAGTGTTTTATCGACAAACAGTTCTGGAGGCCCTAACGACCATTCCTGCATTTCGGCGAATTCTTGGGGAGTGACATGCAACTCAGGCTCGTTCAAAGTCATAATTCAGCCGAAAAATGAGAATGTAACTGTTGCGAACTGCTGGCACGGTTCTCCAGCGGTAGAACCCACGCGGGTCGCGTTCCACGCCAACAAGGTCGCCGATGAATTCAAGGTCGCTTCCGGCTGCGCTAGGAAGTTCGAACCTTTGTTTCCACCGGGTAGCCGTTTCGTTTGCAGAATCGGTCAAGCGGTTCCTTATGGCGGTACACTTTGTCCGCCGGGTCAAACTCTACTGGTGCGCCGCACTGGTCACACACCAGAATTGCCATGAGTTGTTCTTTGAGAGTAGCCATTTATCAGTGATCGCCCCACTGTGAACCAGCATCCTTTGGATAAAACCACATTTCCGTACCGCACTGTCCACATTCAGACCGAGCCATTGCCCCTTCGCGCTGGTCATAGGTCGGATGAAGCTCGTTTTCTTTCGCTTCCCATACCGCGCCGCATTCGTTGCACTCGCCGCGCCAGATTTTCTCTTTTAGCTTACCTTGCTTGACCTGTCTCATGACTACCTCGAACTCGAACGCCGTAAATATTCACGATACGAGTAATCGTCTTTTTTAGACATGAACTCTTGAACCATTTCAGTCACGCGGTCGTTGAGTTTTTTGATTTCCTCGTTCATGTTCTTCTTGTACCACTCGGCTTCTTTACCTGTGTCGTTGCGATGCGCCAGCCAACTGTCGTCCAGATCGCCCACGTATCCCAAACAGTGCTCGTACTCATCGGGTGGAATAACAAATAAAGACTTCACCCAGTGTGCTTCTGTTGCGGGATACCCTTCGGTGGGTGTGCCTTCGTCCGCTGGCACAAAATCATCGTGAATTTGGAACTCGAACTTACCCATCCAAAAGCGTAACCGCCAGTGTCCAGCGGCAAAGTAAATGTCCCACTTACCATCTGTGATGGACGGCCAAACAATTTTTGCACGCTCTTCAGGCGTCTTGGGGAGCTTCGCTTGGTAAGCTTTCTCTTCCGCCGCCGCTTGACGTTCAGCCCGTAGCTGCTTTGCCTTGGCGCTCCTAACGTTCTTGGTAACGGTCTTTTCCAGCGTGCTCTGTGCTTTCTTTGCTTTCATAGCTTGTTCACTAACTCCGCGATTACATCGCAATGGCAGTCTTTCGGTTTGCACCAGCAGCCAAGAACTTTGTCCTTTAACTCCGGCAGCCGCGCCATCAATTCCGGGCTGTTCAGCAGATATTGCCTGAACTTCTCGATCACGCACTTTCTGCCGCAGTACGGCTCAACCTTAAACGGGTTGTGCCAAATACTTTCATCGAATTCAAGGAACGCTCGTCCGCAGTAAACATCGAACGGTGCCTTGCGCACATGCACCACATAACAGGGCATCGTTATTCCTGCACGGAAAAATCATCTTCACCTTCGGACGTGTAGCCGTTGAAGGTGCCCTTCTTGAAAACGTATGTGCGGTCGTCCCATTTCTCAAGAACGATTTGGTTGCCGGGGTGCTGCACCGTGCATCCGTAACTGTTGTCAGTCCATTGGTTCTTCGTGGGATCAACAAAGATGTTGCGTTCGCAATGAAGCTTTATGTGCTCGCTGCCATGCCGCACGACGATATACTGTCCGCCGTCTCGCATGTCTTCCACAAGGTAAACATCTTTTTCAATGGGGGATTGTGCTTTCCAGTTCGTGATAGCTCTAATGCCACGAATCCCGCCGAAAATGATGGCGCTTCCGGCGACCAAGGTCAAAATCGTCTTGCGTAAGAGGGTACTTCTCAACGCCAAAAAGAAAGTTTTCTTTCCCAGCACCAGCCCATGCCCGATGAACCCACCGATACGAACAGGCCCGATGTTGACGCTATCGAGATCGAAGGTGTTCATTTCGCCCCCGGCACTGACGAAGGCATTACCGTGCCAAGCTGCACTTCTGCCTGTGGCTTACCACCAAAGGTAAGCCCCACACCCTTTAGCGTGTAACAACTGTTGTAGTCTGACACGTTGGTGTCTTCTAAAATCATTCTGATCCGCTTGCCGGGAGTGAAGCGTGCGAGCGCGTCGCCGCAGAAGTAGGTATACTCTGGCTTGTCATCCGTTCCCGGTTCGTAGGTTTCAACTTCCGTGTTGTCCGGCTGATAGTGCGTCTTTTCCTTGTCAACACCAATCGCAGGATCGTTGCCGTTCCATTTCACCGTCCACACCACGCCTTCAACAATCTTCTTGGCGTGTGGGATTTCGGGGACAGGTGGGGCGTAAGTATAGACCTTCTCCGGCTCAGGCTTGGCGACAGGGGGCGGCTGAGTTTGTAGACCAAACTGCTGCGCTGGTTTCGCTGCTTTGGTGTCATTGCTCGAAGACATAAAGTGGATAACGCCAGCAATCACAGCGACAACAAGAAGCAGAGCGAACACTGAACCAATCTTGTTCTCAGCCGACATGTCAGCCCAAATTCCCACTTAGAACCCCAATCGCGCCATTTCCGCCTTGTTCTTTTCGGTAAGCTTGCCAGCGGCGGCACGCGCCTTCAAGCAGTCGCGGCGATACATCTTCTGAAACTGGTGGTGTTGCGTATCAGCCGCATTGATCTCGCGCTTGCGGCGCTTCCAAGCTTCAAATGCTTGGGGATTTGTAACGTTCTTGGTTCTCTTTCCGGGCATTTTGCTCCTACTTGGTCTGGTATCCGTCGATCTGATAGCAGCCGCGCTTCATGTTCAGGTTCGATTCCCACTGACGCCAGTGATATTGAAGGACGACCGCCTTGCCAGCCGGGACCACCTGCTGGGTGCAAACTGGGTAGAAACGCTTGGTGAACCCGCCGTTTTCTGTGAAAGTAAACGCCAGATAAACGTCATCGTTTTGGCCCGTGCCTTCAAGTGGAATGGCACTGACATCTGAGATGCTGCCGGGGCCGATCTTTTCTGGGCAATCTGGCGATCCGGTGCAAGGTGCCGTAGACGGCTTAGCCTTCGCTTGCTCCTGCTTCAACTGGTCAAGCTGCGCTTGTAC
>Ga0326727_10014207_pt1 | contig 17428 bp, 15 predicted proteins | sample MB2enrmetagenome_FD_207643 | JGI IMG/M metagenome (GOLD analysis project Ga0326727, IMG submission 207643) | Lab enriched peat soil microbial communities from McLean, Ithaca, NY, United States - MB29MY | ecosystem: Environmental > Terrestrial > Soil > Wetlands > Peat | place: USA: New York...
GTCGAGATAGTGAATGCCTTTCGTCGCCAGTGCCTTGCCGCGGCGGATGTCGTCTTTGTAATACGCGTTGCCGCCGTCGATGATGTTGTCGCCCTTGCCAAGAAGGCCGCCGAGCTCATTGACGGTGTCCTCGGTGATCTTGCCCGCGGGCAGCATGACCCAGACCGTGCGCGGCGTCCCGAACAGCTTGTCGACAAGATCCTTGAGCGACATGGCGGCCGTCGCGCCCTCGCCACCCAACTCCTGCGCGGCCTTCTGGTTGGTGTCGAAGACCACGCAGTGATGTCCCGCGCGCGTCAGCCGCCGCACGATGTTGCCGCCCATGCGGCCGAGGCCGATCACGCCGATCTGCATTGCTGTCCTCCGTCGGGTTGGGTGTCAGGATCGACGCAGGGCGGCACGCCCCCTCGCCCAGGCCTCGCGTCAATTCAACGCCCAGATCCCGACCTCGTATCCCGGAACGAAGTTGCGGTTGTTCATGTCCGGATTCCGATTGATGAACGTCCGATTGAACATGGGATGCCGCATGCTGCGGGTCTCGTGCTCGATGCGGAATATCGGTTTGTTGGTGTCCACGTCGACAATATCCAGGAAGCGGTATTGATGTTGATCGCTCTCTTCGCTGATCAACCCACGCTCCTGTAATTTCTTATGTGGCCCGGAGAAGTCGGCCAGCGTGATCTGGATGTGATGGCCGTCGTACTCGGGCAGTTTCTTCTTGGTGGGCCGATACGTCACCTTGCTGTCGGCCGACATGCTGGCCCAGGCATATTCGCCGCGTTCATCCGTCGCGACCCCGGCGATACCCCCCAGGATCTCCCGATAGAAGCGCGCGATGCCGGCCAGATCGGCCTTTGCGGGCACGTCGAACTCAACGTACGGCATGCCGACGCGCATCTGCGGGAAACGTATTGGATCCGGTCCGTGTACGCGGATCCGGTTGCCCCACGGGCAGGTCGCCTCCACCACGTCGCCGGCTTCGCGGAAACTGTACTTGGTGTCCTTCAAGTACTTCTTCACATAATGCAGCCGCTTCAGCAACGCTTCCAGATCGGGCAGCACCAGCGCAGTCGTGCCGCGCACGACCTGTGGCGCCCGCGTCGGCAAATGGAACTGCCCGCGACCGACATTCACCCACATATTTTCCAGACCCGCCATAAGATACGGATCGCGCGTTAGGCCCAGACCCATCAGATAAAACGCCGTCGCCTTGGTCTGGTCGGGCACGGTCACGTTGACGTGCCCGAGCTCGACGATGTTGCCAAGGTCCTCGGCCGTCCGGTCGAAGTGCGGCATCGTCATCGTGTCGTTCATTCCCTGGTGCTCCCCTTTGCCGGAACGGTACATTTCACGGCATTATACCGGCTGACGTGGCGCCGGTCCACGCCGCCTGGCCCGACCAGAATGAACGCATTGCGGCGCCGGTGCTGCGGCTGACGCGGCCAGAGTAAGTTTCGGACCGCGCGCAGAGGAAGGCCACCGCCCCCCTATTCGGCGGCGACCTGCTTCAGCCGGTCCTTGAACGCCTTGCGGAACTTGGCGACCTTCGGTGCGACCACCACCTGGCAATAGCCGCTCCACGGGTTGCGGGCGAAGTAGTCGTGGTGCTCCGCCTCGGCCGGGTAGAACGCCTTCAGTGGCTCGATCTGCGTCAACAGCGGCGCCGGCCAAATATTCGCCGCCGAGATCTCCTGCATCACCGCCGTCGCCGTTGCCGCCTGCGCGTCGGAGTGCGTCAGAATGATCGAGCGATACTGCGGCCCGACATCGTTGCCCTGCCGGTCCTTCGTCGTCGGATCGTGCGTCGTGAAGAAGACCCGCAGCACGTCGGCGTAGTCGATCTGTGCAGGGTCGAAATGCACCTGCACCACCTCGGCGTGACCGGTCGTGGCGCTGCACACTTGCTTATAGGTCGGGTTGGCGACATGGCCGCCGGCGTAGCCCGACATCACGCTGGTGACGCCCCGCAGCTCCTTGAACACCGCTTCCAGGCACCAGAAGCAGCCGCCACCCAGGGTTGCGATCTCTTCGCTCATTGGCTTCCCTCCATCCAGATCCATGCCACGATACCACCGCAGCCGTTGCCGCGACAGCGTGGCGTCGGCCGTAAGTCTCGCGCCGGGGTCAAGCGTTACATGCGCCCGGCGGAACCGATTGTTCTCGCAGGCTCGACCGCCGGTTGACGGCATCGGCTTCGCTCTGCGACGCTGCCCGCAACGCCGCGACAGTCGGCGCCAGGGGGAACGACAGCATGACCCAAACGATTGAGGGATTCGTCGGCACGTCGATGGACGAGGCCCGGCTCAGCCCGGTTCACTATCGCGTGTTTGCCTTGATCGCCGCGGGGTACTTCTTCGACGTCGCGGACTACGTCATCCTCGGCTCGCTGATCCCCGACATGGTGCGCAGCGGCTTCGCCACCGCCGCGCAGATCGCCCTCGTCGGCAGTGCAACGTTGCTCGGCCTGTTCGTCGGCACCATCGCGCAGGGCGAGTTCACCGACCGGTTCGGCCGCAAGACGGTCTATCAGTTCAACCTGTTGCTCTACGGTGTGGCAACGATCGTCGCCGCGTTCTCCCCCGATTACATCTGGCTGGCGGTGCTGCGCTTCATCGCCGGGATCGGATTGGGGGCGGAACAGCCCTTGTGCTTCGCCTACGCCGGTGAATACGCGCCCAGGAACATCCGCGGCCGCTTTATCGGCGGCGTGCAGTTGATTGGCGGCGCACTCTCTTGGCCGCTGACAACCTTGTTCGCATTGGCGTTTCGTGATTCGCTGGGGTGGCGCGGCTGCTGGATCGTCATCGGCATCTGCGCCCTGGTGGTCTTCGTCTTCCGCTTCACCTTGCCCGAGTCACCGCGCTGGCTGGCCACCCACGGGCAGGGCACGCGTGCGCTGGAGCTGCTGGGTCGCATGGGCATTGCCGGCCCGAAGCCTGGCGAGAAGCTGGTCGCCGACGCCGCCAGCGACAGCAAGAGCGACCCGATCGGCGTGGTGTTCCGGCATTATCGCGGTCGTGTCATTGCCAGCATGATCTGCTTCGTCGCGTTCTTTGGCGTGGCCTTGGGCCTGGGCGCCTGGCTGCCAAAGATGATGGCCGACCGCGGCATGACGATCACCCAGTCGCTGGTCTACACCTTCGGCATGACCTTGGCGTTTCCCTGTGCCAGTGCCTTCATGATGTTCGCGCTGGAGCAGTTCGGGCGGAAGATAACGTCAGTCGTCGCGTTCGTCTTCGCCGGCGTGTTCGCGGTGCTGTTCGTCAACGCGGTGAACGACACCATGCTCCTGGTGGTGGGATTCGGCATGATCTTCTGCGTGCAATTGGCCGGTAACTCGATGCAGATCTTCGCCTCCGAGATGTTTCCCACCAATGCGCGCGCGTCCGGGTTCGGTATCGCCCAAGGCGTCGGCAGGCTTGGGGCCGCGTTCATTCTGCCGGCGATCCTGTGGGTGCAGGTTGGCTACGGCATCGATACGGTGTTCGCCTGCGTCGCCGCCGCACTGGTGATTGCGGCGGTGTCGGTGACGATGATCGGGCCCGAGTCGCGAGGGGTCGCGTTGGACGTGCTGGCGCCACCGGAGGGATGATCACAACCATGTCGAACGGTCATCGTATCAAATTCCTTGGCAACACCGACCAGGGCGGGCGGCCCGACGGTGTGCAGGTGATGGTCGCGAAGCGCCATGCCTATGTCGGCCACATGTTCTCCGACGGCATCGCCGTCATCGATGTGGCCGATCCGCGCGCGCCGCGGCCGGTAAATTTCGTTGCGGCGCCGGCCAACACGCGCGCCAGCCACATCCAGGTGCATGATGGGCTGCTGCTGGCGGTCAATGCCGCGAATGTGTGGGCGCTGCAGCAATACGAAAAGCAGGGCGACTATTTCGGCAAATCGCTTGCCGACAGCTTCGATCGGCGGGATCGTGGCTTCGCGGCGGGCATGCGCGTGTTCGATCTTGCCGATCCGGCGGCGCCCCGGGAAATCGGCTTCATGCCGGTGCAGGGCATCGGCCTGCATCGCATCTGGTGGGTCGGCGGACGTTACGCCTATGCGTCCGCGCATTTCGACGGCTTTATCGACCATATCCTGGTAACGATCGACATGGCCGATCCGACGAAGCCGGAGATCGTCGGCCGCTGGTGGTTCCCGGGGATGCATCGTGCCGGTGGCGAAACGCCGACCTGGCCCGATGGCCAGCGTTGCGCGCTGCATCACATGATCACCGCGGGCGATCTGGGCTACGCCGCCTGGCGCGACGGCGGTTTCACCATCATGGATCTCAACGATCCGACAGCGCCGAAGCTGCGCGCACACCGCAACTGGGCGCCGCCTTATGCCGGCGGCACGCACACGCCGCTTCCGTTGCCAGGACGTGGCCTGGCGGTCGTGGCCGATGAGGCAACAGCAAACCGTTGTGCCAAAGGTCTTGCGTACACCTGGGTGCTTGACGTGCGGACGCCGGACAATCCAGTAACGATTGCCACGCTGCCGACGCCGACCGATGAGGATTTCTGCGCCAAGGGCGGCAAGTTCGGCCCCCACAATCTGCATGAGAACCGCCCGGGGTCGTTCCAGAGCGAGGAACTTATCTTCGCCACATTCCACAACGCCGGCGTGCGCGTGTTCGACCTTGCCAATGCGCATGAGCCGAAGGAGGTGGCGCATTTCATTCCGCCCACGCCGGCGCGGATCGTCGATATCCGTCCGGGCGCCGAACTGGTGACGCAATCCACCGACGTCTTCGTCGCCACGGACGGAACGATCTATGTCACCGACACCAATGGCGGTCTGTCAATTCTTGCGTTCGACGGCTGACCGCGGTCTGCTGCCCGTCAACCAATGACGGAAAGGATGCGCGCCATGACCAGCCTGCCGATCACGCTGACCGCCGCGGACTACGCGCGCCTTATGCCGCTGGCGACGCGCCGGGTGGTGCCGGATGGGATCGACCTGACGCTGCTGCTCGGGCGGGCGGGTTCCTGGCCGGAGCGCGCACAGATGCTCAATCGTGCCAACACCGATCCGGCGGTGCATGGCGGCGAGTCCTCGATGGGTGGGCATCTGCGCCGCCTCGACCAGGGGGATCGCAGCCTGGTCGCCTTGCCGGTGTTTCCGCTGCGCAACTTCACTGCGCGCGATTTATATGTGCGCAAGGATGGTTCGGTGAAGACCGCGGAAGATCTGCGTGGCAAGCAGGTTGGCATGTACGACTGGGTCGCCAGCGGATCGATCTGGTACCGGCATTTCCTGGACTTTATCGGCGTGCCGCCCGGGCAATTGCAATGGTGGATCGGCGAGGTCGATGGCGCGCGGATCACCAATCATGTCTACAAGCTGCCGGAGGGCGTGCGGGCGGCGCCGCGGCCGTTGTCGGAGATGCTGATCGATGGCGAGCTGGATGCGATCTACAGCCCGCCGCGGCCGCATCGGTATCATCCGACGGAGGGCCCGATCGTTCGGCTGTTTCCGGATATCCGAGCGGTCGAACGCGACTATTTCCGCGCGACGGGGATGTTCCCGCCGCAGCATCTGGTCGTGCTGAAGCGCGAGGTATGGCAGGCGCACAAGTGGATCGCGCGCAGCCTGACCGATGCGTTCGTTAGCGCGACCGAGGTGTTCGGCAAGGCGCAGCGGTCGTTTCCCTATGTTTCGCCGTGGTTGGACGCGGAGTTGGAGGAGACCGAGGCGCTGATGGGAGCCAACTTTCACGCCGATGGTTACGAGCGGAACCGTGCAACGATCGAGGTGTTCAGCGAGCAGGCGCGTGCGCTCGGCATTATCGGCCGCCGCATCACGGCGGAGGAGTATTTCGCGGAGTTCCTGGAGTCGCCGTCAATGTGATCTGACTGACTCCGCGCAGAAACTCTAAGTCGTCCTGGCCGGGCTTGTCCTGGCCATCTATCGCGGCACCGGCGGCGCGCAGAAAGCCAGGACAACCCCGGCCATGACGGTTGAAGCCCGGTCTTTTCGCCGCCTGGTGTAACCTGTCTCCCCCAACGTACCGGATCAGACCTCCCCATGCGCGGGCGCCGCCGCCTTCTTCCCACCCTTGCGTTCCTCAAATCGTTGCAACACCACGAAGAACGACGGCACGAACAGCACTGCCAGGCACGTCGAGGCGATCATCCCGCTCATCACCGAAATCCCCAACGACGCGCGTGCCGATGCGCCAGCGCCCGTCGCTGTCACCAACGGCACCACGCCCAGAATGAACGCGAACGAGGTCATCAGGATCGGCCGAAACCGCGCGCGTGCCGCATCGATTGCCGCGGTGATGATCGGCTCGTTGTGCAGCAGGCGCTTTTCGCGCGCCACCTCGACAATCAGAATCGCATTCTTCGCCGCTAGTGCGATCAACAGCACCAGGCCGATCTGCGTATAGAGGTTGTTGGCAACGCCGAGCGCGGTCAGCACCACCACCGGTCCCAACAGCGCCAGCGGCACCGCCAGGATCACGCTCAGCGGTGCGATCCAGCTTTCATACTGACCCGCCAGGCACAGATAGACCAGCAGCATGCCAAGGCCGAACACCAGGAAGATCTGTCCGCCGACGATCTTTTCCTGAAACGACATCGCCGTCCATTCGTAACCGAAACCACGCGGCATCGCCTTGTCGGCGATCTCCTCCATCAGGCTCAGCGCCTGGCCGGAGCTGAACCCGGTCGCCGCGCCGCCGACGATTGTTGCGGTGGGGTATAGATTATACAGGCTGATCAGCGCCGGTCCCACATCAGGCTTCACCTGCACCAACGCACCCAATGGCACCATGTTGCCGTCCTGGCTGCGCACCGAAAGCTTCTCGATATCGCTGGGCCGCAGACGGTATTGTGAGTCCGCCTGCACATACACCTGGAACGTCAGGCCGAATTTGGTGATCTGGTTGACGTAAGACGACCCGATATAGCCTGACAGCGCGGCGAACACATCGCTGACGGCGACGTGCAATGTCTCTGCCTTCACGCGATCGACCAGCACCTCGATCTGCGGCACGTCGGCCCGGAAGGAGGTATTCAGTTGTTGCAATCCCGATTGCGTGCCGGCGTCGGTGATGATGGTGCGCGCGACGCGCTGCAATTTGTCGTAGTCGAATGCGCCGTCGCGTGATTCCACCTGCATGGTGAAACCGGAGGCATTGCCGATGCCCTGGATCGGCGGCGGCACCAACACGAAGCCGATCGCATCCGGCAGTTTCCTCAGCGCGGCCGTGAGGTTCATGTAGATCGAGCGCAGGTCCGCGCCGGTCCCTTTGCCCCGCACGCTCCAGTCTTTCAGGATGACATAAACCGCGCCGGCGTTTGACAGGCTGGCATTGTTGTCCAGCACCGATATGCCGGAGATCTCGATCGTTTGATCGACCCCCGGTGTTGCCAGCGCGATTCGTCCGACCTCATCCAGTGCGGCCTGGGTGCGCGACAGCGATGCGGCGTCGGGTAGTTGCACGCCGATCACCACATAGCCTTGATCCTCAGTCGGAATGAAGGCGGTGGGCAACATGGCGATGCCCCAGCCGCCGGCGCCGGCCACCAGCAGCGCGATGATCACCATCAGCAGGCTGTGGCGCGCCATGCCCCCGATCAGGCCGACATAGGCATTCTCCAGTTTGCCGTAGACGCGATTGAAGCCGCGATAGAAGAAGTTGCGCTGCTCGGGCGGCACCGGGCGGCGCAGCCACAAAGCGCACTGCGTCGGCTTCAATGTCGCCGCATTCACCGCGCTGATCACCGCCGTGGCCGCGATCACCAGCGCGAACTGGGCGTACATCTGCCCGGTCAGCCCAGGCAGGAACGCCGCCGGAATGAACACCGCCATCAGCACCAGCGTGATGCCGATGATCGGCCCGAACAGCTCATCCATTGCCTTGATGGCGGCATCGTGGCCGCTCAGACCGTTTTCGATATGATGCGCCGCACCCTCGACGATAACGATGGCGTCGTCCACCACGATGCCGATCGCCAGGATGATGGCAAACAACGTCGACAGATTGACGGTGAAGCCCATCGCAGCCATCGCGGCGAACGCACCGATGATGGTGACCGGCACGGTGGTCGCCGGCACCAGCATGGCGCGCCAGTCCTGCAGGAACACCAGGATAACGATCAGCACCAGCACCGCGGCCTCGATCAGCGTCTTGTAGACCTCCTCGATCGAGGTCTTCACGAAGCCGGTGGTGTCGAACGGAACCGCATAGACAATGCCTTGGGGAAACGCTTTCGCCAGCTCATCCATCTTGGCGCGCACGAGCTTCGCGACGTTCAGTGCATTGGCGTTCGGTGACTGGCTGATGGCGATGCCGGCCGCGGGCTTGCCGTCAAGCTGGAACACCTGCGAGTAGGTCTGTGCCCCCAACTCCACCCGGGCGACGTCCTTCACCCGGGTGATCTGCCCGCCATTGGCGGTGGCGGCCTTGACGATGATGTTGGCGAATTGTGCCGGGTCCGACAGGCGCCCTTCGACATTCACGGTGTATTGGAAGTCCTGCGTGTCCGGCGCCGGCGGGGTGCCCACCTGGCCGCCGGTGACCTGCTGGTTCTGTTGCTGCACCACGCGGATCACGTCGGCCGGTGTCAGTCCGCGGGCGTAAAGTTTCTCCGGGTCGAGCCAAATGCGCATGGCGTACTGGCCAACACCGAACACCGTCACGTTGCCCACGCCCGGCAGCCGCGCGAGCTCATTCACCAGGTTGATGGTGGCGTAATTGCTGAGGTACAGACTGTCATATTTGCCGTCTGGTGCCGTCAGGCTTATGATCTGCAGGATCGAGGTGGATTTCTGCTGCACCACCACACCCTGTGCCTGTACCGCGGTCGGCAGCGACGCCGTCGCGCGCGCCACCCTGTTCTGCACCAGCACCTGCGCGTAATTCAGATCGGTGCCGATCGTGAACGTTACGATCAGCGAGTAGGTCCCGTCGCTCGCGCTGGTGGATTGCATGTACAGCATGCCCTCCACACCGTTCACCTGCTGCTCGATCGGCAGTGCCACCGTGCTCATGACCGTCTGCGCGCTCGCGCCGGGGTAACGCGTGGTCACCGACACGGTCGGCGGCACCACATTGGGATATTGCGCAATCGGCAGGGAATACAGCGCGACCGCGCCCAGCAATACGATGACGATCGCCAGCACATTCGCCAGCACCGGGCGCTCGATGAAGAATTTGGAGATCATCGCGCGGCCGTCACGACTTGCCGGCGCTGATCGTTGCCGTTTGCGGCGTAACCTTCTCCCCCGGGATCGCACGTTGCAGGCCGGAGACGACCACCTGGTCGGTAGGCTGCAAACCGGTCTGGATGACCCGCAGCGTGCCTACCAGGGCGCCCGTCGTCACCGTGCGCTGCTCGATCGTGTTGTCGTTGCCCAGCACCAGCAGATAGCGGCCGGCCTGATCGGTCCCCAGTGCCTGATCGGGCACCAGCAGCGCCTGGGTCTGCTGGATGGCCAACGGGATGCGCAGGCGCACGAACATTCCCGGCAGCAGTGCGTGGTCCTGGTTCTGCAACAATCCGCGCGCGAACAGCGTGCCGGTCGATGGATCCAGCGTCGGCGCAGCGTAGTTCAACACGCCCTTGTGCGGATAGTCTTGTTCCGTCATCAAACCAACCTCGACGGGCACCTTGGCGAGATCGGCGTCATTCAGCCTTCCCTTCGATGCCAGTGCCGCCCTGATGCGCAACACGTCCTGCTCCGCAACGTTGAAGGTCACATAGATCGGGTCGAGCTGCACGATGGAAGCGAGCTTGGTTGGCGCCGTGACCCCCACCAGTTCGCCGGCGGAAATCAGATGGTTGGTCACCAGCCCGTCGAACGGCGCGGTCACCCGCGTGTAGCCGTAGTTGATCGCCGCGATGGTGACGCCGGCTTCCTGGTTCGTCACGTTCGCCATGTCGGAGTCGCGCTTGGCCAGTGCCTGGTCATAGGTGTTCTGCGCCGAGACGTTCTGCCGCAACAACGTGGCCTGGCGCGCGAGTTCGGCCTCCGACTGAACCAGCGCGGCCTTGGCGGCATCGAGTGACGCCTGCGCCTGTTGCAGTTTCGACTGATACGGTAGCGGCTCGATCACGAACAGGGTCTCGCCGCGTTTGGCCATCGCGCCGTCCTGGTAGTCGATCTCCTGCAGGAACCCTTCGACGCGCGCGGTCAGATCCACCTCATTGAACGCGGCGGCATTGCCCGTCAGCTCAAGATAGGGCGTCACCGCCTGTTGCAGGGGTTTGGCCACACCCACCTCGGGCGGTGGCGGCGGCACGTAAGCGTTCTGCTTCTTGCATGCGGCGAGGGCAAGCAAACCCACGAGCAAGCCGGCGAGCGTGAACCCGAAGCGGCGCTTTACGCAATGAAGCTGCGGCACGCGGCTTGTCTCCCCTTCTGGCGCGGTATCAGCCGCGCGTCGCCGTGGTGCGTATGCGCCGATCACTCTTACCGACACAGCGGCCATGCTTCAAGCCGAACGGTACGCGTCGTCAATCAGTCGGGTCAGTAGCCGGCGCCGGCGTAAGGGCTGTCGCCGCCGCGCCGGTAGACCAGCAGATTGCGCCGATATGTCAGCACAGTGATGCCGTGCTGGTTGCGGGCGCGCGTTGTAACCGAAACAATCCCCTCTCCCGGCCGCGACCGGGATGCACGGGTCTCCAGGATGGTTGACTCCGCCGCGATCGTATCGCCGGCATGCACCGGATGCGGCAGGTCGATGTCGTACCAGCCGAGATTGGCAACGACGCGGCCGAAGGTGCGCGTTGTGGCCGCGGTCGCCTGGGCGATGACGAAACTTTCGGCAACGACAAGCCGGCCTTCGTTGCGTCGCGCGACCCAATCGAGATCGTGATACTGCGGCGCCAGTTCCAACGCCCGTGTCGCGTGAGCCAGCGAGGCCGATGGTGCGAAGCTGCGGCGCGGGGCGTGCACGAAGCTCTCGCCCGGGTGCAGGTCCTCGAAGAACAGCCCCGTCTGCTCAACCAGCGCGCCGTCTTCCGCCGCCTGGTAAGCGGCGAAGCGCGGCTGGGTGTCGATCGTGCCGGCTTCGTCGCCGCGACGGAGAATGTCGAACCGGCAGACGAAACGACCGACCTCGCTGCCGTCGGCTTTCAGGGCGCGCAGTCTGGCGGTAACGATGCTACTGCCCGCGTCCCGATTGGCCATGTCCCCATCGGCGGCCACGTCCCCATCCGTGTCGGGTCTCGGCGTGCAGTCCAGCACCTCGCTCTCGGTATACAACGTGTCGCCACCGAACACCGGCGCGGTCAGTGCGATTTCGGAAAAACCCAGGATGGCACGGCGGTGGCCGTACGTCTTCGCGGCCATGCCGATGACTCGTTGCAGCACCAGCGTGCTGACCATCAGCGGCCGCCCCCATGTGGTCGCGCCCGCGTAGTGCGCATCGTAGTGCAGCATTGCGGCGTTCAGGGTTTCCAGCGCCTCATCGGCGTTGTCCTGCTGGCTCAGCGTAACGCCGGGGCGATGACGAAAACGCTGACCGGGGGCAAATTCCTCCAGGTCGAGCCCAATGCGCTCGTGGTAGCGATTGTCCCCCAGGCGGTGGTAGGCCGACAACATGTGCGATCGTCACCCGGCTGCGTCACCATTGCCACCCCGGACCGGTGTGCGCGATGCCGGCCGCCGTGACTTCCGATCTGGGAGTCTGAAAGTGTTCGAAGTGAAACACAAGGTTTGTCGCCCGTGCCCGGCGGGGGCGTCGTCCGCGGACGAGCGCTTCGGTCAGGCACACGCCGTCGTTGGCTTTGTCGCCGCGCCGGTCCGTGCGTGATCGACATGGAATACCAGGGACACGTAGTGCGCCCTGATCTGCACCTCTTTCCGGGCCGCCCGACGCAGCGGAATGTGAGCGCGAATGCAATAGGCGATCAGCATCGATCCCAACAGTTCTTGTCTCAAGGGGATCGAGCGCTCCTTGGCGCCGCGACCATACAGCAGATTGAGGCGGCCCTCCTCGGGCAGCAGGCCGATGGCATCGGGCGCGGCCGGCAGCAACTCCTTCGCCGTCGCCGTCTCCAGCGACCAACTGATGGCGACCAGTAACGCGGCCGGGCTGAACCGCAGCTCTCGTCGTTCCAGAATGTGCCACACATGTTCGGCAGGGCGATGACTTTGCACCGCTGCAGGTTCGCATGACGGTTGTTAAACAAGCGTTAAGTTGCAACGGAGCGCGCGTCGACAGCTGGATTTGGCACCAACGCACCTCGGCGTTGACCTGACAGCCGGGTCGCAGCAAACCGGACCCACCAGAAGCGCGCCGTTGCACACCATGAAGACCCTGCTGGCCCATGAAGAGCCTGCTGCCCCATGAAGACCCTGCTGATCGTGTTCCATTCGTTGACCGGCGGCGCGCGCCAGATGGCGGCGGCGGCGCATCGTGGCGCCGCGGCGGAGGCAACCGTCACGGTGCGCCTGCTGCCCGCGTCGGATGCCGGCGGGGATGATTTGCTGGCGGCCGACGGCTACATCTTCGCGACGCCGGAGAACCTCGCGGCGATGGCCGGTGTGATGAAAGACTTCTTCGACCGAAGCTATTATTCGGTGCTCGACCGGATCAATGGGCAACCCTATGCGACCCTGATCTGTGCCGGCAGCGATGGCACGAACGCCGCACGGCAGATTGCCCGGATCGCCACGGGCTGGCGGTTGCGTGCGGTGGCCGACCCGCTGATCGTGTGCACGCGGGCGCAGACGCCGGAGGCTATCATGGCAATGAAAACGATCGGTGCCACCGATTTGGAACGCTGTCGCGAACTGGGGGCGGCAATGGCCGTTGGCTTGGCTTCCGGCATCTTTTGAACGAGCTGCTGAGCAATCAGCCGCGCGACAGCACGCCACGTTCAAGGAAGATGCCGGTGATCGTTTCCTCGGCCGCGAGGAACGCCGGATCCCGCCGTGCGGCAAGGCCCCGCGGACGCGGCAGGTCCACGTTCAGGATCCGCTCGATCCTGCCTGGCTGCGGCGACATCACCACGACGCGATCGGACAGCAGCACCGCCTCATCGACACTGTGCGTCACGAACAGCACGGTCATCCGCCGGCGCATCCATAACGCCTCCAGATCGAGCCGCATCTGCTCGCGCGTCAACGCGTCCAGCGCGCCGAACGGCTCGTCCATCAGCAGCAGGTCGGGCTCGTGCACCAGGGCGCGCGCGATTGCCACCCGTTGGCGCATGCCGCCCGAGAGGGCGTGCGGATAACTGTCAGCGAAGTCGCGCAAGCCGACCTGCTCGAGCAATGCAAGGGCACGGCCGCGCCATGGGCCGGCGCGTTCGCCGCGCATTTCCACCTGGAACAGGACGTTACCCAGTGCGGTGCGCCAGTCCAGCAGCACCGGCTGCTGGAACACGATGCCGAGCTCGGTCACGGGCTTCGACACGTTTCGGTTGTTGATCGCGACGATGCCCGCGCTGGCGGTCAGCAGGCCGGCGACCAGGCGCAGCAGGGTCGATTTCCCGCAACCGGAGGGGCCCACGATGCTGATGAACTCGCCGTCGCGCACATCAAGATCGACGGGCGCCAACGCCTGCACCAGGCCAAAGCGCTTCTCGACCTGCGCCAGATGCAGTGTCATGCGGGACCTTTGCTGATTGCCGCGGTGCGATTGGGCGGGCGGGCCGGCCAGACCGTCGCGAGCGCGCGGGCGGTTTCGCCGAGCGTGGTGGCGAGCGCGCCGATGCGCGCGGCGGGCACGCGCAGGCTGGGGCCGGCAACGGAAACCGTTCCGACAGTGGTCCCATCCGCGCCGCGTATCGCGACCGCCACCGCGGTGACCCCGAGCTCCGCCTCCTGCTCCGCCACCGCGTAGCCACGTGCACGTATACGTGCAAGCTCGGCGAGCAATGCGTTGTTCGTCGACAGCGTGTGCCGGGTCGGCCGCCTTGCGCCCAAGCCGCATCGACGCGCCAGGCGCAGTGCAGCTGCATCATCCAGCGTCGCCAGAAATGCCTTGCCGTTGGCCGTGGCGTGCAGCGCCAGCGCGCCGTCCATCGATGGCTGGTACATCAGGCCCGGCGGTGCGCCCTGCGCGGAGGCCAGCCAGACGAGGCCATCGCCGGTTGCCACGGTAAGTCGCGCCAGCTCCCTGGTGCGATCGGCCAATTGTTGCAATACCGGCTGCGTCAGATCGACCAGACCGATGCCCTGCAGCACGCGATGGCCCAGCAGCCCGAACCGCAACGTGAGGTGATACGGACCATCGGCACCATCCTGCGCCATCCAACCTTGCGCACAGAGTTCGCGCAGCAGTCGATGCGCGGCGCTCTTTGGCAGATCGAGCGCCTGGGCGATGTCCGACAGGCGTTGCGCGCCGGGGCCGCCGGCCATCAGCTCGGTTACCTCAACGCAGCGTTCGAGCAGTCCCTTGACAAGGCGCATAGTAACAGAACACTGTTCCAGTAACAGCGGCAACGCTAGTCGTCTTTCGGCATCGGCGTCAATCTCCGGTCGGCTCGCCGAAGTAACGAATGCGGAGGAAACGAATGCGCAGAATGGCGCGCAGGGTGGCATGAAAGCTGTCGCGGCTCGGATGCGCGCATTCGTGGGCATCGTGGCGTTCCTGCTGCTGTGGGAGGCGGCGGCGCGTGCGTTCCACATCCCCGGTTATATCCTGCCGCCGCCTTCGGTTATCCTCGGCGATGGCGCGGCCAAGTGGCGCAGCCTGCTGAACGGTGCGTCATACACGGTGCAGCCGATGCTGGCGGGGTTCGTCGCGGCCGTAGTGCTGGGGGTGCTGATCGCGCTGGCGATCGCGTTTTCCCGCGCCGTCCAGGCGGTGGCCTATCCGCTGCTGGTGTTCCTGCAGATCGTGCCGAAAATCGCGGTGGCGCCATTATTCATCATCTGGTTCGGTTTCGGATTGATGCCAAAGGTGCTGCTGGTGTTCCTGCTGTCGTTCTTTCCGGTGGTGGTTGCCGCAACGACCGCGTTTGCCTCGATCGAGCCGGAGATCCTGGAGCTGGCGCGGTCAACCGGCGCGGGCCGCCTGCGCACCTTCCGCATGGTGCAACTGCCGCACGCGCTGCCCGCGCTGTTCGGCGGCTTCAAGGTGGCCGCGGCATTGGCGGCGACCGCGGCAGTGGTGGCAGAGTTCGTCGCCTCCGACCGCGGGCTGGGCTATCTGCTGATGGAATACAACGGGAACCTCGACACCTCGATGGCGTTCGCCGCGATCTTCGTGCTGTCGGCGATGGGATTGGCGTTGTATGGCGCGGTGGAGCTGCTGGAGAGCGTCGCGGTGCCCTGGCATGTGTCGCGCCGCCGTCTGTCCGGCGACGTGCCTGGACTGTAACGAACGGGGAAAACGAATCATGCGACGCGCATTACTGACAGCGATCGCCCTGCTATGGGTCGGGCTCCTTTGGGTCCCTCAGGCCCATGCCGACGACAAGGCGACCTTGCGCCTGAACTGGCTGATCTACGGCTTCCACACGCCGTTTTATCTCGGCGTCGAAAAGGGATTCTACAAACAGAACGGTATCGACCTGACCATCGGCGAGGGGCAGGGTTCGGGCCGTGCTGTCCAGATCGTTGCGTCCGGGTCCGATACGTTTGGCCTGGCCGACGGCTCCTCGATCATCGCCGGCGTCACCAAGGGCGCGCCGGTGCAGGCGGTGATGGGGATCATGAACCGCAGCCCGTATGGCATCGCCATCCGCAAGGACAGCGGTATCACGACGTTGCAGGGGCTCGCCGGAAAGACCCTGGCTGCAACCACCGGCGAGGCCGGGCTGGTGGTGTTTCCCGCGATCCTGAAGCGCAACAACATGGCGCCGGACGCGATCTCCTTCCTGCGGGTCGATGGTGAGGCGAAGCTGGTCGCCATTCTGCAGAACCGCGTGGTGGGGATTCTGGCGGGTGTCGAAAACCAGGCTCTGATACTGCCCAAACGTGGTCTGGAGGTCACTGTGCTGAGCTATCCGGACCTTGGGGTGAACACCGAGGGGCTGGCGATCCTTGCCGCAACGGACACGTTGCAGAAGAACGCCGATCTGGTCCGCCGCTTTGTCATCGCCACGCGGATGGCGTTCGCGGCCGCGCAAAAAGATCCCGAGGCGGCTATCGCGGCGGGCATCAAGGTGAAGCCCGACATGGATCATGATCTGTCGCTGGCCCAGCTCAAGGCGGGTATGACGCTTATGACCAGCCCGCATGGTGCTGACCAGCCGATCGGCTGGATGGCGGCACAGGACTGGGCGGAGACGCTGCAACTGATGAAGGAGTATCAGGATCTGAAGACCGACCTGCCGCCGACCGCGTTCTGGACCGACGCGTATCTGCCGAAATGATCGCGTCCCCAATGACCAACGGCGCGGCGGTCGTTATCGAAGCGCTGTCCAACCTGCCCGGCGATCGCGCAACTTCCTGAGGGAGACATGACGTTGCTGGCAGGCGAGGCAGTGGTGGCGATCTGGAACGGTATCGCACCGGAGGCGCGCGCGCCGTTCTATGACTGGCACATCAACGAGCACATTCCGGAGCGCGTCGGGATACCGGGCTTCCGGCGTGGCCGCCGCTATATCGCGGTCGATACTGACACGCATCCGGAGTTCTTTACCCTCTACGAGACCGATACGATGCAGGTGTTGCAGGGCAGCGATTACACCAATCGGCTCAACCAGCCGACGCCATGGACGAAGGCCACGACGGCGCATTTTCGCGATACGGCGCGCGCGTTGTCGCGTGTGGTTGTCAGTCACGGCCCGGGCGCAGGCGGCGTGATGCTGACAATTCGTTTCGATTGCGACGACAGCCAGATCGACGCCCTCGGCGCACTGGTCGGCGCCGCAGCGAAGGCGCCGCGGATCACCGGTGCGCATCTTTGCCAGGGCGATCGCGCCGCGTCGGCCGTTCGCACAGCGGAGAGCAAGGATCGCACGGACATTCAGGCACCGCCCAACTGCTTTATCATGCTGGAGGCGACCGACGCCGCGGCGTTGGCGTCGCTTGTGCCGGATCAAGCGATGGCCAATGCCGGGGCGCGCGGACCATTTGTGCGAGGCGTTTATCGCTTGGAATACAGCCGCACGAAGACTGCGTTTGTGCCGTAAGGTCGGCGGGCGGGCAGGGCATCCCGGCTGCGCAGCAAGAGCCGCAAGGATCGCTCGCACATAGTTGATGAACGTTGCGACCCGGCCCCGCGTCCGGCAGAGCCATGTGCGAACACGGAAGAATGCATCCCGCCCGGACCGCGACTGCGCCGGTGTGGTTCCAAATCGGTTTGCCGAGGGGGCAGTCTTGTAGGGTTTCTTCGACCCTGGGTGGTGGGTAGCCATTCGCATGCCCATATCGCCCGTCGTGCTGACAGAGATGCCCCCTTAAGTGGAACCATGACGATGAACCACATCGACCAGCGATCGCCGCAACATAGCCAGCGCCGAACCGGCCGTCGGTCGCGCGCGCGGTACGGCGCCTCGCGCTAGACTCATGCGGCACG
>Ga0326727_10014208_pt1 | contig 17428 bp, 18 predicted proteins | sample MB2enrmetagenome_FD_207643 | JGI IMG/M metagenome (GOLD analysis project Ga0326727, IMG submission 207643) | Lab enriched peat soil microbial communities from McLean, Ithaca, NY, United States - MB29MY | ecosystem: Environmental > Terrestrial > Soil > Wetlands > Peat | place: USA: New York...
CATGAGCTTCCTGAAGCTGGTCTTCGGTAAGTCCAGGAAAGCGCTCCAGCAGGAGGGGCCGGATCTCGCCCGTCCACATTAAATCCACAATCTCTTCGTGGGTCAGGACGGAGTAGGCAAACGACACCCCAGTGCTGCCCATCAACACAACGAGAACAATCGCCGCAGCGCGCAGCAAATGAAGGCGCCGCAGCGTGGCCACGGCGCCCGAGAATATCAGTGTCTGTCGCATAACTTATTTCCGTCCAATCATATGCCGCGCCGTCCGCTCACCAGGTTGATGATGAGAACGATTACCGCGATCACCAAAAGAATGTGAATCAGGCTGCCGGCAATGTGGAAGCTGAAGCCAAGAAGCCATAGAACCAGAAGAATCACGAAGATTGTCCAAAGCATAAACCCTCCCATCTGCGCATTGCGGGCGCCTGAGAGCTGAAACCTGCCCAAGGCACCCGCAATGCATCTTACCACCGATTATCAACCGCTAGTTCCTACCTGTCATGGGACTGCATTTTTGCACCCCTGACGGCGTCGATGAACCTGTCTGCACCGGCAGGCGTCGCAACTTCGCCGCGCAGAACGCGGTGCGTGGAGACGTCATGCCCGTAAAAGACATCCATGGAATCGTTGTCCCGGCGAACATCGGCGCCGGTCAGAGTAAGGCCAGCAAAGGCGCCCTTGGCGCGCGAATAGGTCAGGATCTCGGTATTAAGCTTCCAATCGGTATCGGCTGTGGCATGGCGTCCAACCGGCCCGGCTGCTGCTGAGGCATCCGCACCCAACTGAAACTTGGCCGATTCCAGCCGCTGCATTCCTCTGTCGCCCTGGAAGATCATGACCAGATCCACGCCTTCGACGCCGATCTGCAATCCCCAACTTCCCCCGGTAATGGCAAAGAACGCCGGCGCGCTCCAACCGCGTGCGGTCCGGCAAGTGGCCAGGCCTTTGCCGTTCTCCGCGCCAAAAACAAAGCCTCCCTTGATCATGCGCGGCACCACGGCCACGCATTCTGCGTGATCCATTACTTCTTCCGGAATGCCTCTATCCGGAGCTGACATGATCTCATGCAGCACCTGTGATGCATTATTGACCCGGTTCTGCACCTCTTCACGCGTCTCACCCCAGGCGGCGCTAGCCGCACCCAGACTGAGTATAGCCACAAACGTCATCAGCTTCTTCATGCATCTCACCTTTTTTCTACCTATGCGCAGCTTCACTTGCTTTACGCGCATTGGAGGCGCACAAGGTATATCCAACAATAGTCAAAGCTGATTGTGCCGTCTGAGCAAGAACGCTCATCAAAACTTCGTGCGCGGCGCGGCATGGAATGGTCAGAAACGCCGGCGAAATAGTGCGCAACTTTCATCAGGCCGTTCGTCTCTCGATGTGAGATAATAAGAGGGATTGAACTATAGTACTACGAAGGCGTTTGTTTTTATGCAGATCCCCCCGCCAGTCGCCGGTTGCGATCTGGACCGGCGGCGCTACGCAATAAGGAGCCTTTACCAATAAGGAGGCTTTTCCATGTCCCATCTTTCCCCCTCTCATTTTGATATAGAAGCATTCCTAGGCAACGCAGGCCTGGGGCGAAGGATCGTCCGGCTGGAGCCCGAAGAAAACTTCTTTACGCAGGGGATCCCGCGGACGCCGTCTTTTATCTTCAGAAAGGCCGCGCAAAACTCACCGTTATTTCGGCGGCAGGCGAGGAAGCCACCATTTCCTTAATCCCCGCGGGCGCCTTTGTTGGTGAGGAAGCGCTCGCGGCCCCAGTTGGACCGCGCCTTTCCACGGCCACGGCCATCACCCCTTGCTCCGCGCTGAAGATCGGACTGGAGGAGATGGTCCGCGTGTTGCACACCGAGCATGAATTCTCCGATCTTTTTGAAGTTTCTGCTCGAGCGCAGCATGCGTGTCCAGTCCGATCTTGTCGACCAGCTCTTCAATTCCAGCGAAAAACGTTTGGGTTAGATACTGCTGTTGATGGCGGATTTTGGCGAAGAAGATGAATCGGAAAAGTTGATTGCAGAGATCTCGGAGGAAACTCTGGCGGAGACCATTGGTATCACGCAGTCCAAGGTCAGCTACTTCATGAACCGCTTTCGTGAGCTTGGCCTGATTGATTACGACGGTCGCATTCGAGTGCGCAAGGCTCTGCTTAATGTGATTTTGCATGATCAATTCCTCGATGATAATGCGGTAAAACCGGCCATTATCGACATGCCGCAGAGTCAATGAAAGTCGGCTGAATATGTCCATGCAGGCACCCGATTCGCTACCTGACAAGCGGTGGAATTTCGCTGATGGTTGGGCGTCTCGTAATGTGACCGCATGAATATGTAATTTCCCAGGTCCCAAAAACGGGACCTGGAGCACCCAGATTTGTTGCAATCCTCTGAATTGGGTCGTTTGTCCTCTGAAGAGGAGTGATTGGATACGATGGAATACCTGAAATTCAAATCGTTGCTTCGCCGCATGATCGTGGTTCCCATGGTGGTCACGGCAGCCCTTGCTGGATTGCTGTTGTGGGAAACCTTCGACTTGAACAAGTCCCTGCAGTGGGTTGATCATACCGATCGAATTCTCGACCAATCCGGGCATCTGCTCATGTTGCTGATCGATATGGAATCCGGCACGCGCGGGTACATTGCCACTGGCGACGAGACCTTCCTTCAACCCTATCTGGAGGGCACGAAGAGATTCGACTCCGAATTCCAGGCCTTGTATCCCATGGTTGCCGACAATCTACCGCGGCAGCAGCAGCGGCTAAACGACATTCATGCTGGCTATGCAGCGTGGGAGAGGTACGCCAACGGGATTATCGCCCTTCGCCGTGCGGGAAAAGCCGACCCCACTCTCTATGAGAACCAGCAAGGGAAGCTGAAAATGGATGCCCTTCGCGAGCAGGTCGCGGAGTTTCAAAGTGAGGAAGAAGAACTGCGTGCCGGGCGTGTTCAGGCCGCGCACCAACGATGGACTTTGATGGTGACAAGCTGCCTTGGTCTGGGGTTGGGATTTGGAGTTTTTCTTGCTCTGTTCACTCGCTACCACGTGGAAAAACTGGGCACCAGGCTGTTGCAAAGCGAGGAGCGATGGACTGCGACTTTGGGCAGCATTGGCGAGGCCGTTATCGCCACGGACAGCAAGGCGCGAGTCACCTTCCTCAATCCGGTTGCCAGCGCTCTGACCGGATGGCAGCCAGACGAGGCTCAAAACCAGCCGGTCGGAAACGTGTTCAAGATCATCAACGAGAAGTCCGGGATGAGCGCGGACGATGAAGTGCTCCAGGTGCTCGAAGAGAGACGGATTTTGACAGTGGCCAACAACGTGGCACTGATCACCAGGGATGGACGCGAAGTTTCGGTCGAGCACAGTGCCGCGCCCATCCTCGCCGGCAAAGAAAAAGTCATTGGCGTGGTGCTGGTTTTCCGCGACGTTTCAGAGAGGCGGCAGGAGCAGATAGAGACTGCGGAGCAGGCTGCCCTGCTCGAACTAACTCAGGACTCCGTCTTTGTGATGGACATGGAGGGGACGGTCCTTTTCTGGAGCCGCGGTGCTGAGGCGATGTTGGGATACTCCAAAAGCCAGGCTGCCGGCACCATCTCGCACGACTTGCTGCGGACCGATTTTCCGCAACCGCTGGCTGAGATAAGAGAGGAACTCCTGCGCGTGGGACACTGGGAGGGGGACCTCATGATGACCGCTCAGGACGGCCGGCGCATTGTGGTGTCCAGCCGCTGGGCATTGCAATGGGGCAAGCGCGACCAGGCGCCCCGTGTGCTGGTGATCAACAGCGATATCACGGAACGCAAGCTGGGAGAAGAGTCGCTGGTCCTGCAAAAAGAGCAACTGCGGGCGCTGGCTGAACGCCTGCAGTGGGTGCGCGAAGATGATCGCAAGAGAGTCGCACGCGACCTGCACGATCAAATCGGACAAATTCTGACCGCGATCAAAATGGATATGACATGGATGACTCGTCATCTGCCGGAGTCGGAAGACGCGGTGCTCGCTCGCCTGAAGGAATCGATCCAGTTGATCAATAATGGTGTCAAAGCGGTGCGCACGATATGCAGCGGGTTGCGTCCTGGGGTGTTGGATGACCTTGGCCTGGCGGCAGCCATTGAATGGCAGGCCAGCGAGTTTGCTTCTCGCAATGGCATCCTCTGCCAGGTCTCTGTTCCACCGGTTGATTTACACTTGGATGGTGACCGGGCCACCGCGACTTTCCGCATCTTTCAGGAGTGCATGACCAACGTGATTCGGCACGCGCAGGCAAAGTCGGTGCGCGTCGCCTTGGTTCAGGAAGAGGAAAACATCCTCCTGGTTGTGGAAGACGACGGAATCGGCTTCAGTGAATCCGGCCTGTTGAACACCCTTGGGTCTTTGGGACTTCTGGGCATGAAAGAGCGGGCGCAGTTTTGCGGAGGGGATGTGCAGATCTCCAGTTCTCCCGGCAAAGGGACGACGGTCACTGTTCGCGTGCCCGTGGACACTCCACGCGACAAGAAGGAGCAAACATGCACATCCTGATCGCGGATGACCATGCCGTCGTACGCCGTGGCCTGAGAGAAATCCTGGCAGACGCTCTTCCCTGCACGGACTTTTCCGAAGCTGGCAACGGGGATGAGGTGATGAGCCAGCTGGGGAAATCCCTAATCTCCCTGCTGGTGTTGGACATCAGTATGCCTGGGCGCAGTGGCATGGACGTGCTGCGAGATGTAAAGCACACCTATCCGCGGTTGCCGGTCATCATACTGAGTTGCCAGCCAGAGGACCAGTATGCCGTACGCTGTTTGCGGGCTGGCGCGGCCGCCTATATCAAAAAAGAAAGCGCTCCCGAAGAACTGGCGATGGCGGCGAAGAAGATACTGGGAGGCGGCCACTACGTCAGCGCGAGCCTCGCAGAGAAACTTGTCGCCAATCTGGATGAGTCCGTCGACAAGCCCTTGCATGAACTGCTTTCGGACCGGGAATACGAAGTGATGAGAATGATTGCCGCCGGCGTCCCCTTGACGGAAATTGGCGACAGGCTTCATGTCAGTGTAAAAACCATCAGCAGCTATCGAGCGCGCATCATGGAAAAGATGCAGATGAAGAGCAACGCCGACCTTACCCGCTACGCCATGACGCACGGCCTGATCGACTAGGGCTCTGACCGCTTGTTGTTGTACCCATGTGGGTGCCCCATCCTTGCAGCGTACTTGTTCTTGCCGCAAGGGTGGGAAGACGCAAATTTACGTGGTCGGAGACCTGGGGCTTGCCCATGTAGGAATAACCCTACAGCGCGAGCGGAATAAACCCTGCATAAATCACGGTTTTCCCTGATGTCACTTGCTTTTCACATCCGGTATTGTAGTTTCAGGTCGAATTTCGGCCTGGCAAACGGACACTACAATGAATATCCTGATAGCAGATGATCACGCGAACGTGCGACGCGGCCTGAGAGAGATTCTGGTCGATGCATTTTCGGACGCCAGCTTCTCCGAAGCCTCCGACGGGGAAGAGGTGCTGACCCAGTTGGTTGGATCTCAACCTGACGTACTATTGCTCGACATCAATATGCCAGGACGCAGTGGGTTCGAAGTGCTCAAGGACGTGAAGCAGATTTACCCCTGGCTCCCTGTAATCATGGTGAGTGTTCAGCCCGAGAGCCAGTATGCGTTGCGCTGCCTGCGGGCCGGTGCGGCCGCCTATGTCAACAAGGACAGCGCTCCAGAAGAACTGGCGCCGGTGATCAGGAAGATACTCGATAGCGGCGCAGAATTTGCACGGAATCCGGACAGAAACTAGATCTCTGACCGCTTGTTGTTGTACCGCCCATAGTGAAAGTCTCACGCTGATAGGCAGTGTGTCAGGGCACGACTTCAGTCGTGCCATTGAGCCTGTCCAATGGATCACGGGCTTTAGCCCCTGAGGAAATCTATCTATTTGAAACGGAGAATGTTGCCGCCATCTTGCTTTCTCCGCAGGGTTTGAAGGCCATTTAATTTAATCCGCTTGCGGCACGACTGAAGTCGCGCCCTGACACAAAACGGATTTTAACTGCGGGCCGTTTAACTCTTATTTCGATTGGCACGACTGGCATTTCGGCGTAAGGAAAACCCTACAAAGTCCGCGTGGCAAAGCCTACATCAATAATAGCTTTCGCTGATGTTCTTTCTATTTTAAACCCCGTATCTTTGACATATTGGGAACGCGAAGGATGACGGTAATTCATGCCTTTGCTCGCACTCTGTAACATTGAAAGGTATCTATGATGGCTACCAGCTTCGCTACCATGTCGAGTACAGCGCCCAGGTTTCCGCGGGGCCGCTCCTTTCCTCAGGCTGCGCATCATAAGTTGATGGTTGTTGCGAACGAGATTGGCGCTTTGCCTGGGAAGAATTCCGCCTTTGACCTTGAGATTCCGCTGAACAAGCTCATGGCCGGCAAATCGCGGCGCGACTACCTGACCGGCGATTCCATTTATTCGCAGGGCGATCCGGCCAATGCGGTTTTCTACATCCAGAGTGGCAAGGTCAAGCTCACCGTTGTGTCGATGAGCGGCAAGGAAGCCGTGATCGCCCACCTCCCGGCGGGCAGCTTTTTCGGTGAGGCTTCCCTGGCGGGTGAGTCGCATCGCATTTCTTCTGCGAACGCACTTCAACCCAGTACGATCATTCGCATCGAAAAGACGGTCATGCAGGAGCTGCTTCATCGCGAGCCGAAGTTCGCCGAGCAATTCCTCGCGCACCTGCTCTCCCGCAACATCCGCATGCAAGCTGATCTGGTTGACCATCTGTTCAATTCCAGCGAAAAGCGCCTTGCCAGGCTGCTCATGCTGATGGCTAACTTCGGCCAGGAATCGAAGCCCATTCCGGTCATCGCCAAGATCAGCCAGGAGACGCTGGCGGAAATGATTGGCACCACCAGATCCCGTGTCAGTTTTTTCCTCAACAGGTTTCGCGATCTCGGTTACATCGACTACAGCGGTGCCGGGATGGTTATCAATAGTTCACTGGTCAACATTGTGCTGCACGACTAAGGGTCGTCCCTGCAGCAGAGTAGCCCAGCTCTCACCTACACGCATAAAGGCCCAGAGGCTATCAACCTCAGGGCCTTTATGTTTGGCGGTGACTACCTCTGCCAAAGCATATGGAACATAACAGTAAGCGCCCCGATAGTGTCTCGGCATGTCCAAGAAATGGCGCATCCGCATATTTGGGGATACTGCATTGTTTGCGGAAATCGAAATAAGCAGGTACTGATTCGAATGGAGTTGCGGCTCGCTGGGTTTACCCGCCGGCGGCGGACGTTGTTACTTGCGCCTTTTCGGTCTGTTTTTATCAAATTCGTGGAAGGACTCACTTCAGAATGCCAAAATCAGATGTGAAGAACAGCTTGATGCAGTCTTGCCTGCAAACTGGCGCGCCATACTTCACAGTTCCGATGTGGATGGACCTCATTGATACTGAGGCGAACTTATACAGCGACAACCCGGCAGACACTGCAACGTCCCTCTAGGTGGTGGCGCATGAGCAAGTCTTGCGCAAATTGTTCGTCAATCAAAGCGGGTTCGGAATATCGCTGGCAAACAACTCGAGCAGCAGCAACACTCTTGCCTACGTTGAAGAGCGTGTCCTTGCTCACTGCAATCGCCAGTTTGAGTTTCGCACCATTGCGCCGCTGCTCTGTTTATCAATCAAGGGAGACAAATGTGCAAACGCAATTGCAAGGGTTTTCGGAAACTGCGGAAGACGTTGCGATTCCAGGGCAAGACCGGCCGGCATGGCAGATGATTCTTATTGCTCAGACGGGGGCAATGCTTGCGACTAAAGTGAGATGCGTAAGGGTAGATAGAAGACGGACCCGGCAATGCAGCGGGAATTCATGAATGCACTGAACCCCTTATGGTGACTGCTCGAGCCGCGTTGATTTAGCGGCTGCACGCAGCATCCCACGCAACACACTGAACCGCAGACACCTTAAAGGGGGGTCAAATATGCGCGGACTCAAAACTTTTCTCGGTACTTCAGCATTGCTCGCAGGCCTGAGCCTTGGCTTGGCGCCAGCGGCTAGGGCGCAAGTTGTCGTCGACATCGGCGTTCAACCCGTCTGTTCGTACGGCTACTATGACTATGCTCCCTACGCCTGCGCGCCTGTGGGATTTTACGGACCAGGGTATTTTTACAATGGAATCTTCCTCGGCATGGGCCCCTGGGCTAACTGGGGCTATGGACACGGCTGGGGCGGCCATCGCTTTAACGGTGACGGCGGCGGAAGGTATCGTGGTGCCGGCTATCGCGATGGTGGCTATCGTGGTGGTGGCTATCGCGGTGGTGGCTATCGTGGTGGTGGCTATCGCGGTGGTGGCGGCGGCTATCGCAGTGGTGGTGGTGGCTATCGCGGCAGCGGTGGTGGACATGCCGGTGGCGCACCGCATAGCGGCGGCGGTGGACATGCTGGTGGCGCATCGCGTGGCGGCGGTGGCGAACACGGCGGTGGCGGTGGTGGACGCAGGTAACCTGTAGCTGCGGTATCGAGTTGCGGGTCTATACGAAACGGCGGAGCTAACCAGCTCCGCCGCTTGCGTTTGTGGCTTCATTCCGTCCGCATCGTTTCCGTAGGACCGGTTCTTATCAAGCTCTATGGATCATTGCGCCGGATTGGCCACGGCTGGCGCAGGCGCTGGTAGAGGCGCTGGTAGAGGCGTCGGCGCCGAAAGCGGCAGAGGAGCGGACTTCAACTGGTTCAGATCGAAAAGCACTCTTTGCCAGCGGGCAGCATCTTTTTTGGTCTCGATAGGCAGCGCCGGGTCGGAATAGAAAGCGAGAATATTATCGCGCAGTTGCGGCGAGGTATGGTCGAACTTTCCGGAGGATAGCTTGGCAAGAAGAATGGCGTAGGTTTCATCCGCAAGCGAGTATTCTCCTGCCTTGGTCGTGTTGCCGTCATCGAGATTGCAGTCGGGCAGCACCAGCTTGCCGGCGCGCACTTCTTCCAGCAGGGTGCGGTAACTATCGGTGGTGGTGTTGATGCTCTTGATATACAGATCTTCAGTTTGCGGGGTCGGGTTATTGAACCCCAATCCTTTGAAGGGACCTATCTTGGGAACAAAGTGCAGAAGCGCGGCCAGGATTCGCGTGCCTGTTCCCGGCTTGGTATAAGTCGAGCCCCACTCCTTCTCATAATCGACGCGGGAAAGTCGATACAGGAACTTCCGCTTGGCAAAGTCAGGCGTCTCGCGCATCAGATCCTTCTTGTGCATCTTTAGCGCCACCTGGGTCATCTGCGGAATCATGCGGCTGGCAAAAAAACGATAGGAACCAATCGTCAGATCCTCGTGCGGCAGCACATCCTTCAACTCCAGCCCATAGACAACTGGAAAGACCCGCTCGAGCAATGGTTTCGAGACCTGGAAACCTATGAAATCGTGGTACTGCTGTGGCGCATAACGATTCTTAGCCACCTGCAAGGTGTCGAAGCCGAACTCCGTCTTCAAATGTGCCGAGGTGTTCTGGGCATAGCGAACGGAGTTGCCATATTTCGCGCGCAGCTTCGGATAATGGAGCGCGACCGCCTCGTTGACCGCCGGGTGGCCGTCAATGTCCGAGATATAGTGCGAAAGAGCTCCCAGTGCAAAGGCATATTCGTCGGCATCCTGGCTTTCAGCCAGCAACTCCAGAACAAAGTCCCCGGTGCGGACGTAATGGGCCAGGTTGCTGAACTCCTTGTCGCCGAATGGGTAGTAGCCAATATCCTGAATGACCGAGCCGCCATAGGCGTAGGCATGAGCTTCCCGAAGCTGGTCTTCGGTAAGTTCAGGAAAGCGCTCCAGCAGGAGGGGCCGGATCTCGCCCGTCCACATTAAATCCACAATCTCTTCGTGGGTCAGGACGGAGTATGCAAACGACACCCCAGTGCTGCCCATCAACACAACGAGAACAATAAACGCCGCGCGCAGCAAGTGAAAGCGCCGCAGCGTGGCCACGGCGCCCAAGGATGTCAGTGCCTGCCGCATAGTTTATTTCCTTCCAATCATAGATTGCTGCGCCGTCCGCTCACCAAGTTGAAGATGAGAACGATCACCGCGATCACCAGGAGAATGTGAATCAGGCCGCCGGCAATGTGGAAGCTGAAGCCCAGGAGCCATAGTACCAAAAGAATCACGAAGATTGTCCAAAGCATAAACCCTCCCATCTGCGCATTTCGGGCGCCTGAGAGCTGAAACCTGCCCAAGGCGCCCGCAATGCATCTTACCACCGATTATCAACCGCTAGTTCCTACCTGTCATGGGACTGCATTTTTGCATCCCTGACGGCGTCGAGGAACCTGTCTGCACCGGCAGGCGCCGCAACTTCGCCGCGCAGAACGCGGTGCGTGGAGACGTCATGCCCGTAGAAGACATCCATGGAATCGTTGTCCCGGCGAACATCGGCGCCGGTCAGAGTGAGCCCGGCAAAAGCGCCCTTGGCTCGCGAGTAGGTCAGGATCTCGGTATTCAGCTTCCAGTCGGTATCGGCTGTGGCATGACGCCCAACTGGTCCGGCGGCCGCTGAGGCATCCGCGCCCAACTGAAACTTGGCCGCTTCCAGCCGCTGCATTCCTCTGTCGCCCTGGAAGATCATGACCAGGTCCACGCCTTCGAGGCCGATCTGCAATCCCCAGCTACCGCCGGTAATGGCAAAGAACGCCGGTGCGCTCCAGCCGTTTGCGGTCCGGCAGGTGGCCAGACCTTTGCCGTTCTCCGCGCCAAAAACAAAACCGCCCTTGATCATGTGCGGCACCACGGCCACGCACTTTGCGTGCTCCATTACTTCTTCCGGAATGCCTCTATCCGGAGCCGACATGATCTCATGCAGCACCTGGGATGCATTATTGACCCGGTTCTGCACTTCTTCATGCGTCTCACCCCAGGCGGCGCTAGCCGCACCCAGACTGAGTATAGCCACAAACGTCATCAGTTTTTTCATACATATCACCTTTTTCTACCCATGCGCAGCTTCACTTGCTTTACGCGCATCTGAGGCGCACAAGGTACCTCCAACACTAGTCAAAGGCAGTTGCGCAGTCTGAGCAAGAACGCTCATGAGAAACTGCGCGCGCGGCGTGGCATGGAATGGTCAAAAACGCTGGCGAGCGAGATAGTGTGCATAATTTATATCACATCCTGTCCTGGAGTGTGATACGATAACAGAAGCTGGGTCTGTCACGCCACAAGGCATTTGTTTTCATGCAGATCCCCCGCCAGTCGCCAGTTGCGATCCCAGCCGGCGGCGCAACGCTATAAAGAGCCTTTTCCAGAAGGAGGCTTTTCCATGGTTCCGCTTACCCCCTCTCAATTTGATATAGGAGCATTCCTTGGCAGCGCTGGCCTGGGGCGAAGGATCGTCCGGCTGGAGCCTAAAGAAAACTTCTTTACGCAGGGAGATCCCGCGGATGCTGTCTTTTATCTTCAGAAAGGCAGCGCAAAACTCACCGTAATTTCTGAGGCAGGCAAAGAAGCCACCATTTCCTTGATCTCCGCGGGCGCCTTTGTCGGCGAGGAAGCGCTCGCGGCCTCGGCTGGACCGCGCCTTTCCACGGCCATGGCCATCACCCCTTGCTTTGCGCTGAAGATCGGGGTGGAGGAGATGCTCCGCGTGATGCACGCCGAGCATGAATTCTCCGATCTGTTTTTGAAGTTTCTGCTGGAGCGCAGCATGCGTGTCCAGGCCGATCTTGTCGATCAGCTCTTCAACTCCAGCGAGAAGCGGCTGGCGAGAATCCTTCTACTGATGGCTGGATTCAGCAATCCGGGTCAGGCGGAAGTAATGATTCCGCCCATTTCGCAGGAGACCCTGGCGGAGATGATCGGCACGACGCGCTCCCGCGTCAGCTTTTTCATGAACCGCTTTCGCAAGTTAGGCTTAATCGACTATAAAGACCGCATTCACGTGCACAGATCCCTGCTGAACGTGATTCTTCACGATCAAATGCCGGACGATAATGCTGTAAAGCCACCCATATCAGGCATTTCAGAGCAGTAACTCAGAACCGGCCGATAGTTTTCTCAGCCCTGTTCCAAATTGAACAGCCTTTCATCCCACTAAATGGGAAACTCACTCAGCTTCACTTTGGGAGCGCCAGCGGCGGGTGAATTAATATAACCGCGCTTGCAAGTACCCTCATCATGGACATTCTATTCATTGCCGCGGTTCCATGCATGATGCAGGGCGCGACTAACCTCAGCTATTAAAAGCAACAGGAAAGAGATAGACCATATGCGCAACATCGCAGAACAGAGCATTCTTATCCGCGAGCAGATCAAGCTTCCTGACGGCCTGAAACTGACAACCGATGAGTTTCGCGAGGGCTGGAAGCTTGCGCGAACCACCAATGTAAGCCAGCTAGAAAAACAGATCATATCGCGCGGGTGGAATCTGATCAATATTGCCGATGGTCTGCTGCACTGCGGCGTGGGTGGCACCTCACAGGAAGCGATTGCCAATGCGCTCCGTCTCTCTCTTCGCCATGTCGGTGAAGTTTCCAATGCCGTCGAGGTAGAGCATATCGAGTTGACGCAATACCCCTGGTTCTTTTTGGCTAGAGTACAAATCCATCCCATTCGAATTCAGCAAAGCGCGCTTCTGCCTACACCGGATCACTATGAACCTTTTCCGCCCAAACCCCGGCAAAGGCGCCTACCAATTCACGCAGATGCCCTGTATCCGCAGTTTGGCAGCGCCATGCCCCTGCTCAAGCAAATGCTGACCTCGGCCAGAACAGCACAGGCCAGGTTGCAATGACTATCCTGCAAACAGCGTTGATCTTGTTTGTATTTGCTAGAGCTTTGCGGGTTCAACAAGGGCCAGTTCTCACGTATAGCGGTTCTCTAGTTGCTATAGGGGGAAACCTCCACTGCTGAGTGGCTTTTTTCAAAGAAAGAGCCACCTTTCACACCACCAGTAACGCCACGTGAACTGGAGAACCGCTCTAGTATCGGCCGCATCCAGATGTGGCAGGTGTTCGCGACGGGCACGAGATGATCTCAATCAAGAAGCAGGCGAACCCGATGAATGCACACCTTGCCGAATGCCATTGATGCAGAAAATCGAGCCTGTGTTGCATAATTACACAGGCGAAGGAGGATCAATCATGTTCCATGCAGGATTATTGGTTCGCGCAGGACGGATGCCGGTTCTGATGCTGGTGCTGCTGTCGGTCATGCTATCGGGATGCAAACCGAAGCAGGAACAGGCGCTGGATAAGGCGCTGGATCAGGCCAAGCAGCAGGCGGCGGCAACCGGGCAGCCGCAACAGGTGGTTTCTGTAGACAAGAAGGGGACCACGACGACGATCGTGCAGCCACCGGCGAAGGGGCAGACAAACCAGACGATTACCACAACAACGACACCGCCCGCGGCTGGCGCGCCCGTTCCAGTATCCTCAGGCCCGATAGTTTCCGCAGTGCCGAAGCCGCCTCCGGCGCCGGTCAATATGACCATTCCAGCGGGCACCGCTCTGACGATCCGAATCAATCAGCGCATCAGCGTAAAAACCAGCCGCGCCGGAGACAGGTTTACGGGCGAGATAGTGGACCCTGTTCTAACTAGAGACAACCATGTGCTGGTGCCGAAGGGCGCGCCGGTGGGTGGCGTGGTAGACGCTTCGCATCGGCGGGGACACTTCAAAGGCAGATCGCTGCTGGAGTTGCGGTTGACCTCACTGACGCTGGATGGAACGCGGTATCCGCTGGCGACGCGGGACTTGGCGCGCAGCAAGAAGGGCAAGGGCAAACGTTCGGCAGCCTTGATAGGCGGCGGGGCAGGTCTGGGTATGCTGGTGGGTGGCGTGGCCTCCGGCGGAACAGGACTGCTAATAGGCGGTTTGGCCGGTGGTGGCGCAGGAACCGCAGCCGCGGGATTGACCGGCAACCGGGATATCGAGATACCGGCGGGGTCGATTGTGCGCTTCAAGCTGGCGGAAGATCTGGTGGTGCAGCCAGCGCACTAGGGTGAATATTTCCCCTTCTTATGAATGCAGGAGCGAAGCCGCTGGCTTTGCTCCTGCATTGGTTTGCCGCCCATCTTGAGGGGAAAGCAAACGCCTGCGGGAAGAAGCGCAAGAGAAAGCAGCCTCGGTGGTTCATTGCGTATGAAATGTTTCATCGCGTGAACCAGGTTTATCCATGCCATCGGACTTGCGCAGTCTGCGAATCTTCCATATTCCAAAACAGACGCCCGTGGCCAGCAGACCCACGAAGACGCAAAGCAGAGGCGTCGACCATCTCTGAAGGGTTCCAGAAAATAGCTGGACGATCCTGCGTCCGTAGACCACGCCGAGCCACGCGATCAACGAGTAACGCACACTGCGAGCCGCGCCGAAGACCACGAGAAAACGCCGGCGCGAGACGCCTAACGCTCCCGATGCGAGCGCAAACGGCAAGAGTGGAATCGGTGGAGGAAGCAGAGCGGGAACAAAGACTGCGAGAACCGGATTACGCTTAACCCACACCACGATGTGCCCAAGAAGACGCGCCGGCACATAGTGCCGCAGCGCCGCTTCGCCGCCACTGCGGCCAATTTGCCATGTGGTGTATCCGCCCAGGATGCTGCCAACAATGGCACATGGGGCCAGCAGCCAAGGATCGCCGCTGTGCGCCACCAGCCACAGCAATAGCAGGTCGGTGCTGCCGGGGAGGGGCAAAGGGATGACCGAGGAATCGACCACCGCAACGGAAAAGAGCCCCAGGAATCCCAAATGCGTGAGCCAGTGCGGCATCAACGAGTGATGCGCAAGGGTTACTGGAGATGGAGCCGGGTGTTGGACAAAGACACTCATGCAGACTGGCCTTGCATCCGCGTTTGAATACGTCAGATCCAGGCAACTTGGATCAGTATAGAACCTAGCCCGCACTCGGGCCATGCAGCGCAACCCAGTAGTATCGCCGCCAGCAGAATTTGCAACGAACCGGGCGTAGCGCAAACATCGCCAGCAGGCCATCGATCGGGCGTAACTCTGCCGGTTTGAATTGGACCGAATTGCAGCGCGGGCACTCGCGCCGAATCCAAAGCAGATGCGGCAGCCAATTGGGCCAATCCCGTCTTGTGTTGCTCATGATGTTATTCCTCTCGCTGATGCCGCCACGCAAGTTAGAATACACGTCTCTCTGCTGGACTCCAGCCAAGCGAGTAGGCGGCGGATACTTCCCGTGGCCAGCGCTATGCTGGTGTCGGCCGCGCCGTAATAGAGATGGATGGTGTCCCCGTCGGCGCCGATGGTTTGTCCGCACGGGAACACGACGTCATTGACGTCTCCGCAACGTTCATATGGAGCTTCGGGCCCGAAGATCCATGAATCCCCACGCTGCAGGCAGACATCGGGCCTCTCCAGATCGAAGAGCGCCAGGCCCAGTCGATAAATGCTTCCCGAGGCGGTTTGCCGCACGCCATGATAGATCACCAGCCAGCCTTTGGCGGTTTCGATCGGCGGCGAGCAGAGCCCAATCTTGTTTGCATCCCACCAACCGCCGCGCCGCGCTTCGAGGATAATCTTATGGCTTCCCCAATGCCGCAAATCGGGCGAATAGGAGATCCACATATGCGCGCCCAGCGCCGTCATGGGCCGATGAATCAGTGCCCAGCGGCCGCCGATGCGGCGCGGCAGCAGCGCCGCGTCCTTGTCCTCTGGAGGCATGATGACGCCGAATCTTTCAAAGCTTCTGAAATCCTTGGTCAATGCCAGCGAGACTCCGGGGCCTCCTCGCGCAAAAGATGTGTACGCCACGGCATATTGTTCGAGCTCCGGGACGTAAGTGATGCGCGGATCTTCAATGCCCCAGATCTCTTCGGGAAATTCCTGGGGATTGGCCATCATTGTCGGCTGCGGATCGATTCGCCAATGATCGACGCCATTGGCTGATCGCGCGGCGCAGAGATGCGACAAGCCGCTGCGGTCTTCCACGCGGCACAGCAGCAAGGTATCTCCATCGGCCAGCAGCACGGCCCCGGCGTTTAAAACACTATTGATCGGATAGGGCCAGTTTTCACGTCTGAGAATAGGATTTCCGGAATGACGCGTAAACAGGGGCTGATCGGCACATGTTCCCGGCTTGGGTACTTCTAGGGCGATGGCTTCTGCCGGCACGCGAGTAGAATCGGTTGGATTCAAAGAGAGACACTCATTCCATGATGCAGTTCGTCTGCGCTTACCACTTTGGCTGCCTGGATTTCCTGCAGCGCCATGAGAAACGAGAGCGTGGATTCAGCTCCCTGGTTTTCGTTCACGCGGTCCGGGTGAAGGCCGTCCCGGCACCCACCTGTCTGCGCGTCATACAACGGAACCTGCAGATCGTTTTTGCCGAGAAACCAGCGAAACGCCGTGTGCGCTTCCTCAAGCCATTGGCTTTCCTCTGTCAGTCGGTATACCTCCATACAGGCTGAGACGGTTGCGCAGGCCTCCACCGGTTGCTGATCGAAACGCGCCTTATCATTTCCTTCAATGTAGAATCCGCTGGACCCGATCGGAACGAAGATATCCTCATCGTCGCGGTGCTGCTCGGCAACCAGCCACTTCAAAGAATCCATTCCTGCTTCAATCATTCTCTGATTGTCACTCCGCCATCCGGCCAGGATTAGGGCCTGCGACAGCCTTGCATTCGAGTAGGAAAGGCTCTTTTCAAACCACTTCCACGTCTCGGAGTGACTCCTCTCATAGATATCAAGGAGCCTATTCGCCAAGGCGTTGCGAACTCCCTGAATGGCCCTGTCTCCAGGAAACCAATCCAGGTAAGCTTGCATGCCCAGAATGGAAAATGCCCAGGCTCGCGGACTGGTGAACTTGAGTGTAGCAGGAACAGCGGCTTCGAATAGCCTGCCCGCTGCTCCTCTCAATCCAGCATCTGCTGAACAGCCAAGCACCGTTCCCAAAGACCACAAAGCGCGGCCATGGCTGTCATCTGACCCAACATCTTCAAGCCATTTGCGGTCGTAACCGAGAAAGTTTCTGAATCTTCCCGTCTCGGGATGAAAGGCAAGCCATAAAAACGACAAATAGCGATGGGAAAGGTTTGAATACTCGCGTCTGCCCGTTCGCGTCTCGCTTTTGTCCAAAAAAATTGACACGATAAGCGCGCGCGCATTGTCGTCGGTCGTGTAACCCTCGCGCGTGTTCGGCACGGAGAAAATTGCGTGCTGCAAGATACCCGTGTCGTCCGTCATAGCCAGCAGGTGACCGGGGTTCAGCGAGGGCATAAAGTCAGCCAATTCGACTGCGGGATCGTCCTGTTGAGCGGCTTTTGGATGTAACGAGCGTTCAAACCGCGCCCGCTGAAAGCTTGCCATGTAGGCCCGCGCCGTCTTCGCCCACGTGGTCCCGCGAGAGTAAAGATAGGCGCGCTTGCGCATCGCATGACGCTCCGCATCGTTCTCCAGCAGCGCGAGAACCGCCTCGGCAATCGCCTTGGGGCTTT
>Ga0326727_10014209_pt1 | contig 17427 bp, 20 predicted proteins | sample MB2enrmetagenome_FD_207643 | JGI IMG/M metagenome (GOLD analysis project Ga0326727, IMG submission 207643) | Lab enriched peat soil microbial communities from McLean, Ithaca, NY, United States - MB29MY | ecosystem: Environmental > Terrestrial > Soil > Wetlands > Peat | place: USA: New York...
CCGGATGCGTGCGCATCACGGTGGGAACTCGCGCCCAGACGCGCCGCATGCTGGCGGCGCTGACCGAGGTCTGGAAAAAATGAGCCAGCCCATTCTGGTTTTCGATATGGACGGCGTGCTGGTGGACGTCACCGAATCCTACCGCGAGACCATCGCGCGGACCGTGGCGCACTTCACCGGCGTCGAGATCGCCCCCGAGCGCATCCAGGATTACAAAAACCGCGGCGGTTTCAACGACGACTGGAAGCTCACCCACCACATGATCGCCAGCGCCGGCGTGAGCGTGCCCTTCGAGAAGGTTGTGGAGCATTTCCAGAATCTGTTTCTTGGTAATGGCACGGACGGGCTGATCTTGCGGGAGCGGTGGGTTGCGCGCCCCGGCATGTTGGAGAAGCTCAACCAACGGTTCCGCTTCGCGATCTTCACCGGCCGCCCCAAGCCGGAGGTCGAGCTGACCCTGAATCGCTTTGCGCCGCGTCTGATTTTCGATCCGATCATAGGCATGTACGACGTGGCCAACCACAAACCAGCGCCGGATGGCCTCGTCGCAATCCGCAACGCCACGGGCGTTCCGAAGTTGTACTATATCGGCGACACGCCGGATGACGCGCGCTGCGCGCGGGCGGCGGGGGTCGCGTTCATCGGCGTCGCGGCGCCCTCGAATCCGCGCTATCTCGACCTGGTGTTCCTGTTTCAAGCGGAGGGCGCGTTCGCCATTGTGGACGACATCAATTACCTGGAAGAGGTGTTTTCATTATGAGGAGCGCTACCGTTCGGCGCGATACCAGGGAGACGCGGATTTCGGGCGCGCTCAAGATCGAAGGGCGCGGCAAGTACCAGATCTCCACCGGCATCCGCTTCTTCGACCACATGCTCGAGTTATTCGCCAGGCACGGCGGCTTCGACCTGACCCTGCGCGCCGATGGCGATCTGGACGTGGATCAGCACCACACCGTGGAAGACGTGGGCATCGTGCTCGGGCAGTTGTTCTCCAAGGCCCTCGGCGATCGCAAGGGCATCAACCGCGCCGGCTACTTTGTAATGCCCATGGACGAGACGCTGGCACTAGTGGCGCTGGACCTGGGCGGACGGCCGGCGCTGGTCTACCGGGACCTGGTGAAAGCGCGGCTCGTAGGCGATTTGCAGGCCGAACTGATAGAAGACTTCTTCAGCGGCTTTGTCAACCATGCGGGCACCAATCTGCACGCCAGGGTGCTCTACGGGCGTTCCAGCCACCACAAGATCGAAGCTGTTTTCAAGTGCTTCGCGCGGGCCATGAAGTACGCCTGCTCCAAGGACGCGCGGCTGAAAGACCAGCTTCCCTCCACCAAGGGGCTTCTGTGATTGCAGTCTTCGATTACGGCGCGGGCAACTTGCGCTCGGTCGAGAATACCCTCGCCGAGCTTGGCTCGGAGTACACCCTGATCCGGGATTCCGAAGGCTTGCGCCAGGCGTCTAAGATCATTCTGCCGGGAGTGGGCCATTTCGGGCAGATGATGCGCGCCCTCGATGCCTTGGATGTGCGCCAGACGCTTCTCGAGCGCATCCGCGCCGGCGTGCCCTTCCTCGGCATCTGCCTGGGGTTGCAGGCCCTGTTCGAGGCGAGCGAGGAAGCCCCGGAGGCCCATGGTTTGGGCCTCTACGGAGGTGTGGTGCGGCGTTTCCCGCTGGACGCGCGCGTTCCGCACATGGGTTGGAATGAGTTGGACGTGCGCCGCGATTCCCGACTGCTGCGCGGCCTGGATTCGCGCCCGTTCGTGTATTTTGCGCACAGCTACTATGTGCCGGAGAATGCCCGCGCGGCGGCGACATGCACCTACGAGGTGCCGTATACCGCGGCGCTCGAGGCCGGCAACGTGTTCGGCGTGCAATTCCATCCGGAGAAATCCGGCCCGGTGGGCTTGAAGATTGTGCGCAACTTTGTGGAGTTGCCGTGTTAGCCAAGCGCATCATTCCCTGCCTGGATGTGACCGCCGGGCGCGTCGTGAAGGGCGTCCACTTCGTCAATTTGCGCGATGCCGGCGATCCCGTCGAGTTGGCGGACCGCTATAACCGCGACGGCGCCGATGAGCTGGTGTTTCTCGACATTACGGCTTCCAGCGATGCGCGCGAGATCATGGCGGATGTAGTGGCGCGGACGGCCCGGAAGGTTTTCATTCCGCTGGCGGTGGGCGGCGGCATCCGCACGGTGGCGGACGCCCGGCGCATCTTGATGTCGGGCGCGGACAAAGTATCGGTGAATACGGCGGCCGTGCGCCGGCCGGAGCTGATTACGGAGCTCAGCAGGGAGTTCGGCGCGCAGGCCGTGGTGCTGGCCATCGACGCGCGCCGCCATGCGCCGGGGAACTGGCACGTCTTCACGCGCGGCGGCCGCGACGATGAAGGCATCGACGCCGTCGAGTGGGCCGCCCGCGGCGAATCGCTCGGAGCCGGCGAGATCCTGCTCACCTCCATGGATACCGACGGCGTACAGGACGGCTTCGATTGCGCCCTGACCAAAACGGTTTCCCGCGCCACGCACATCCCCATCATCGCCAGCGGCGGGGCGGGCACGCCGGAGCATTTCGTCCGCGTCCTGACCGACGGCTGCGCCGACGCGGCCCTTGCGGCCTCCATCTTCCACTACGGAACCTACACCGTGACTCAGCTAAAAGAAGCCTTAGCCGCCCGCGGCATCCCCGTGAGGCCCCCCGCATGACCAACAAAAGGGGACAGACGCATTTTTCGCCGCGAAAAATGCGTCTGTCCCCTTTTGCCCTTGAGGCAGCCACATGATCCTCCCTTGCATCGACCTGATGGATGGCAAAGTGGTGCAGCTCGTCCAGGGCCGCGAGAAAGCCCTCGAGGCCGCTTCCCCCGACGAAATGCTGCGCCAGTTTTCCCCCTTCCCCCAAATCCAGGTGATCGATCTCGACGCCGCCATGGGCCGCGGCTCGAACGACGGCATCGTACGCATGCTGGCCTCGAAAGCCGTCGCGCGCGTGGGTGGCGGCGTGCGCACCGTCGAGCGCGCGCAAGCGTTGATCGAACAGGGCGCGCACCGCGTAATCGTGGGAACGTCCGCATTCACCAAGGCTGGCGTCGATGCGCCGTTCCTGGCGGCGCTCGGCGCCGCCGTGGGCCGCGAGCGGCTCATCGTCGCGGTGGATTCCAGGAACGGGCGCATCGTGGTGAAGGGATGGCGGGAGGCCACCGAGTTCACGGCGGAAGAAGTGTTGCGCTCGCTCGAACCCTACTGTTCCGGCTTTCTCTGCACCTATGTAGACAAGGAAGGGATGCTCGAAGGCACGGACCTCGATTGGTTCCGCCGCCTGCGCGCGGCGACTTCACTGGAATTGACGGCGGCCGGCGGAATTACCACCATGGACGAAGTGCGCGCGCTGCTGGCGATGGACATCCACGTGGCATTAGGGATGGCCATCTATACTGGCCGATTGCGGCTGGCTGAACTGGCGGCGCTCTAGCACCGCGCCCCCGCGCCGCGTGTCCCCCGCAGCGAGGGAAGGAATCACGCAGTAATGGTACTGGTACCGCGGCCGTCCGATTCCTTCCTCAACGCCTCGAACCGCGGGCTGCCTCCTGGGTCGCCCGGCCCCTGCACCCACCCTTTGGAGGGGAGAGGAGGTCCCTCGCCCCCACGCCGCATGCCCCCCGCGGCCAGGGAAGGTATCACGCGGTCATGGTACTTCCCCTACCGGCTGAATACGGGATAGCAGACGATGTCACTCGGTAGCCAGTACCGTTTTGCTGCCTATAGTTAGTACGGTTTTTACTCCCAAAACCCAATTGCCGATGCGGAGTATAGGTATGGAGGCGTGGTGCTGCTACTCTCGGCCAAGTGGAGCACACAATGCAGTTTCATAAAGCAAGGACATCATCGATTGGAATCATCGCGGCGCGGATCGCGGTGCTGGGTCTGCTTGCGCTGGCGCTGGTTGCGCAGTCGCAGGCCACTACCATAAACCTCACAATGGCCCCCAGCATGAGTGATTATCACAGCTACACTTACTATGACCTAGGGGTTGGATACTCCCTGCCCACCGGGCCTTATCCCGCGACCCTTTCAGACGGTTCGTACCTGTCCGGCGTCGAGGTATTCGTGATGTGTTACGACATCAACATGGACGCCTATGTTGGGGCCACCTATGCCGGAATCATGGAATTGCCAACCACACCAGCCGAAATCGAGGTAGCCTACCTGCAAAAGGAGCTGGCGGCCGATGGTGGGTTTAACGCGAACGTGCAGACCATCAGTGGGCCCATCAGCCTGGCCGTCTGGCAGTTGATGGACCCATCCTCGCAAAACCCAGCGCCGTTCCCTGAGGACCCGGCCGCCGCCTTCTACGTCTCACAGGCCGAGGACGCCTATCTGAGCGGAAACTGGACTCAAGCGGACGCAGCCAACTACGCGTTCTGGGCGCCAGTACCCATTACCACGACGCAGCGATTCGGCTTCGTGTACGGCCAAGCCCCAGTACCTAGCGACATCACCACGCTCCCCGAACCGGGTTCCCTGGTCCTGTTCTTGCTCGGCGGCGTGCTGATTGTCGCGGGCAAAATTCACTCGTAACGCAGCGCCCGCGTCGGATCCACTCTTGCGGCGCGCCAAGCCGGCAGCAGGCAGGCGGCAAAACCACTGGCGGCGAGCAGGGTCACCACCGCCGCGAAGGTCCACGGATCGGTAGCGGAAACATCCCAAAGCTCACTCGAAATCAGTCGCGTCAGGCCGGCGCTGGCCAGAAGACCGATCGCCACGCCGGCGGCAATCAGCTCCAATCCGTTGCGAAGCACCATGCCGAGAATCTGGCCTTGGTGCGCGCCCAGCGCCATGCGGACGCCGATTTCGTGCGTGCGCCGGCCCACCGAGTAAGACACCACGCCATAGATGCCGATGGACCCGAGAATCAGCGCCAGCGCGGCGAATGTCACCACCAGCAGCATGTTCACGCGCCGCGGAGCGAGCAATCCGGCGCGGCGCTCTTCGAGGGTCTTCACGTCGTGCACGGGCTGGGATTTATCGATCTGGGCGATCTGGCTGCGCACGGCCGCCGCCAGGTTCATCGGGTCACCCGCCGTGCGGATTGCCAGGCCCATTTCAGATCCCATTTCGCCGCCGCTCATCCTGAGATGCACCTGTTCGGCCTGTAAGTAACAGAGGTACATCTCCGGAGCCGCCGCCACCTGCGGCCAGGGGCGGATATCGCGGACCACGCCCACGATCGTCCAGTCGGTCTTCCGAGGGGGGTTCTGGATTCTTCTGCCCAGGCAGTTCTCACCGGGAAAAAAACGGCGGGCGAAGGATTCATTCACCATGACGACGCTGGGCGCGCCTTCCCGATCGGAGTCGACGAAGTAGCGCCCCAGCACCAGGGGAATGCCCAAGGTCCGCAAGTAATCCGGGCTTACCATTACCAGTGAAGAGGCGACGTCGGTATCCGGCTTCCCTTCGATGGTCATTCCCGATACGGACATGGAGTAGCCTCCCAGGGGAATGGAAGTGCCCGCGCCCACGGCTTCGACGCCTGGGAGAACTCCGATCCGCGCGATCGCCTGTTGAAAGAACCTGGTCTGCTCCAGCGGTTTCGGATATTGGGAAAACGTCAGGTTAACGTTCAAGGTGAGAACGCGGTCCGACCGGTAGCCGGGGTCGATACCGCGCAGGCGCAGGAAACTCTTGAGCAGCAAACCGGCGCCGCACAAAAGCACCATGGCGAGCGTCACCTCGAAAACCACCAGCAGGTTGCGCAGGCGGTGGCCCGAGCGCCCGTCGGCGGCGCTGCGGCCGGCTTCCTTGAGGGATTCGTTCAGTTGAACCTTGGATGCCTGGAGCGCCGGCGCCAGTCCGAACGCCACGCCGGTGAGCAGTCCCAGCCCCAGGTTGAAGGCCAGAACGCGGTAGTCGAGATGGATGGGATCGAGCGCCGGCAGGTTGCGCGAGATCAAGGCAATCAGAAGGTTCTTGCCCCAGAATGCCAGCGCCAGGCCGACGGCGCCTCCCAACAATCCCAGCAGCATGCTCTCCGTAAGAAGTTGCCGGAGGACGCGGCCCTTCCCCGCGCCCAGGGCGCGCCGGACGGCCATCTCTTTGTCGCGGGCGGCGGCGCGCGAGAGCAGCAGATTGGCGACATTGACGCAGGCGATCAGAAGCACGAAGCTAACCGCGCACAGGAAGATGAGCAGCGGGCGCCGGGCGCCGCCGGCCACCCTTTCGTGCCAGTCCGACACGACGACGCTCCTCTTCCTGCGGAATTGCTGCATGAGCGGCTCCAAATCGGAGCGCACGGCGTTGATGCCGATGCCGGGTTTGAGCCGGCCGATCACTTGCAGCAGAATCTCCTTCGCCTTGCCGGTGTCGCCGATGGCAAAGGGTACCCAAAGGTCGTAATTGGATTCTTCCCGGTCGGGAATCAGGAACGTCGCCGGGAGTACACCGATAACGGTATAAGTGTTCGCATCCAAAGTCAGAGCCTTGCCAATGACCGAGGGATCGCCGCCGAAACGGCGCTTCCAGAAAGCGTGACTCAAGATCGCAACCGGCGGACCGCCGGGGCGATCTTCCTCGGGAGTAAACGTCCGTCCCATCATGGGTTGAACACCCAGCAGCGGAAAAAGAGACCTGGTCGCATAAGCGCCGGTGATTCGTTCCGCCTCGCCTCCTCCAGTGAAGTTGGCCTGAAAGCGCATGTAGCCTGCCATCTGGCTCAAGGTGCGGCTGTGGTTCTTCCACGCAGGGTAATCCATGGTGTAGGAGAATACATGGTCGCCGGGCTCTCCGAAGCTCATGGCGATATAGACCAGGCGATCCGGTTCGGGATAAGGCAGCGGGCGCAGTAGCACCGCATTGACCACGGTGAAGATGGCCGTGGTGGCGCCGATGCCCAAGCCGAGCGTGAGCACTACCGTGGCCGCGAATCCGGGATTGCGGCGCAGCATCCGCGTGGCGTAGGCGAGGTCTCGCGCCAGCGTCTCCAGGAATGGAATGCCGCTGCGGTCGCGGTGGCTCTCTTTGGTCGGTTCAACGCCACCCAGCTTGATGATCGCCGCTCGCCTGGCCTCGGCCGGGGTAAGGCCGGACCGAATGCCGTCTTCCACGTGCAGTTGAAGATGGGCTTCCAGTTCCTCGGCGAACTCGCGGTCCCGCCGGTTCCTGGCGAACAGGCCCTGGATGCGGACGAACCAGGCGCGCAGATGTCTCATGGGGCCTCCTTGGCAGGGGTGAGGAAGCGGTCCATGATGCTGGTTGCCTGCTTCCACTCGTGGGCTTCCTTGGCAAGCTGCTTCCTGCCGGCGCGAGTCAGTTTGTAGTACTTGGCCTTGCGATGGTTCTCCGACACGCCCCACTCCGAGCGGATGTAGCCCTCCTGCTCCAGCTTGAGCAGCGCCGGATAGAGTGTTCCGTAGTTCACGGAGAGCAGGTCTCCGCTGGTCTGTTCGATGCGGCGGGCGATTCCGTAGCCGTGAAGCGGCCCGAGGGCATCCAGCGTCTGGAGTACCATCAGGGCCAGGGTGCCTTGCCAAACCATAAGTCTCCTATTGGAATGCCATATTACCGCAAGTCATATGGGGAAGCAATAGGGAAATGCCGGTTGGCCTAGCAAATCCTGGGCAACTGGTCGCCCGACAGCATGTCCACAATGCGGCTGGGGCCGAGCAGGGTGCGCATGGTCACCATGCCGGGGTGCGCGGCCGTGACGATGCCGATGGCGCACGCTTCGCGGCCCAGCGGGTGGGCGCGCATGGCGGCCAGCACCGCATCGGCGGCGGCCGCGTCCACCATGGCGATCAGCTTGCCTTCGTTGGCCACATAGAGCGGGTCCAGGCCGAGCAGCTCGCAGGCGCCGCGCACCGCTTCACGAACCGGGATGGCGCTCTCCTCGATCTCGATTCCCACGCCGGATTGTCTGGCGATTTCGTTCAAGGAACTGGAGACGCCGCCGCGCGTGGGGTCGCGCAGGGTGTGAATCCGGGCGTCGGCCGCGAGCATAACGGCCACCAGCGTGTGGAGCGCGGCGGAATCGCTCTCCAGAGCGGTTTCGAACTCCAGGCCCTCGCGCTCGGAGAGAATGGCCATGCCGTGCTCGCCGATCGATCCGCTCAGGATCACGCAATCGCCGGGGCGTGCGGCGCCGGCGGAAAGCTCGACGCCCTCGGGCACCAGGCCAATGCCGGTGGTGTTGATGAAGATGCCGTCGCCGCTGCCCTTTTCCACCACCTTGGTATCGCCGGTGATGATCTGGACGCCGGCCGCGCGCGCGGCCACAGCGAGCGAATCCACCACGCGGCGCAGCGTCGCCAAGGGCAAGCCTTCCTCGAGAATGAACGCCACGGTGAGGAAGAGCGGCTGCGCTCCGCCCATGGCGAGGTCGTTGACCGTGCCGTGGACCGCGAGCGAACCAATATCGCCGCCGCGGAAGAATAGCGGCTTGACCACGAACGAGTCGGTGGTGACGGCCAGCTTCGCGCCGTTTATGGTCACCACGCCCTGGTCGTCCAGCCGCTCGAGCACTGGGTTCCGAAACGCGGGAAGGAAAATGGTCTCGATCAGATCGGCGCTGAGTTTGCCGCCGCTGCCGTGGCCGAGCAGGATCTTGTCCGTGGTAACCAGGGGCACCGGGCACATCATGACGTTTTCACGGTATCACGCCGGTACTGATAATACGCGGCGCAAGCGCCTTCGGCGGAAACCATGGGCGCTCCCAGCGGGTTTTCGGGCGTGCAGCGGACGCCGAAGGCGGGGCAATCCACGGGCTTCTGCAAGCCTTGCAGCACTTGCGCGGCGATGCACTCGGCAGGCTCTTCCACGGTGGCGTCGGCCAGGCCGAAGATTCTCTCGGCGTCGTATTCGGCGAACTCGGGACGCAGGCGGAAACCGCTTTGCGGGATGGTCCCGATGCCGCGCCACTTGCGGTCCACCACCTCGAAAACCTCCAGCAAAACCTTCTGGGCGATGCGGTTGCCATCCAGCGTGACCGAACGCACGTACTGATTTTCGGCCTCGGCGCGGCCTTCTTCGAGCTGCGCCACCAGCATCAGGATGGCCTCGATCAAATCCACCGGCTCAAATCCGCCCACCACGATGGGGACCCGGTATTGCCGGCTGAGTGCCTCATATTCCCAATAGCCCATCACCGCGCACACGTGGCCGGGCGCGATGAACCCCTGGACGCGATTGGCGGGCGATTCGAGCAGCAGGCGGATGGCGGGCGGCACCAGAACATGGGAGACCAGCATGGAGAAGTTCCGCAGGCCTTCGCGTTTGGCTTGCAAGACCGCCATGGCGTTGGCCGGGGCCGTGGTTTCGAAACCGATTCCGAAAAAGACCACGCGCCGCTCGGGGTTGGCGCGCGCGATTTTGACGGCTTCCATGGGCGAATAGGCGATGCGCACATCGCCGCCCGCGGCTTTGACCCGCAGCAGGTCGGTCGCCGAGCCGGGCACGCGCAGCATGTCGCCGTAGGAAACGAAGATCACATCCGGTTGGGAGGCGATTTGAATGGCCTTCTCCACCACTTCGAGCGGCGTCACACAAACCGGGCAGCCGGGGCCGTGGACCAGCTCGATCTGAGACGGGATCAGGGTGTCGATGCCGTAGCGCATCAAGGTGTGGGTTTGCCCGCCGCAGATTTCCATGAGGACCCACGGGCGCGTCACCTTGCGTTCCAGCGCGGCGAGCAGGGCGCGCGCAATCTTGGCGTCGCGGTATTCGTCGATGTGCTTCATGGGTCTCTGGGCAAGCTAAAGCATGCCCTACCTCTACTTCCAGCTTACCGCGCGCTACTCTGTGAATATGACCAGACGGACCGCCGTAGGACTCCTGGGAACAGCGATCCCCGCATTCGCCGCCCCACAACCGCAGCGGCCGGAGATCCCCATAGCGCCAGGGCCCTTCAAAGCCTCGCGCCAGTCTTTGATGGAGTACCAGATCCCCGACTGGTATCGCGATGCCAAGTTCGGCATCTGGGCGCACTGGGGGCCGCAGTCGGCGCCCGAGATGGGCGATTGGTACGCGCGGCAGATGTACATTCAGGGGCACCGCCAGTATAACTATCACGTCAAGACCTACGGCCACCCGTCGAAGTTCGGTTATAAGGATGTGATTCCTACCTGGAAGGCCGAGAACTTCGATCCCAACTATCTGTTGTCGCTCTACAAGAAAGCCGGGGCGAAGTTCTTCGTCAGCATGGGCGTGCATCACGACAACTTCGACCTGTGGAATTCAAAGCATCAACCGCGTTGGAACGCGGTCGCTACCGGGCCCAAGAAGAACATCGCGCAACTGTTCAAAGACGCGGCATTGAAGCAGGGCCTGCGCTTCGGCGTCAGCCAGCACCTGCACGCCAGCTACGAATGGATGGCCACCTGCTTCGGGAGCGACAAGACAGGGCCGTTAGCGGGCGTTCCGTACGACGGCAACGACCCCCAGTACGCGGATCTGTACCATGAGAAGCACCAACCCGCAGCGCAGCCTGGGGATGTGGACCACGTGCCGGAGTCCTGGAAGCGGCAGTACTTACTCCGGCTGCAGGACCTGGTCGACCAGCTCCAGCCGGACCTCATGTACCACGATGGCGTGATTCGCTTCGAACGCTACGGCCTCAGCCTGGTCGCGCATCTTTACAACCAGAGCGCGCGCCTGCACGGCGGCAAAGTGGAAGCCGTATACACCAGCAAGGGCATGGAAGACTGCCAGATCGGAACTTGCGTTCTGGATTTCGAGCGCGGCATTGCGCAGGGCATCTGGCCCAACTCCTTCCAGACCGACACCTGCATCGGCGGTTGGCACTACGACCGGGACGTCACCTACAAGACCCCCAAGCAGTGTATCGACATGCTGGTCAACGTGGTCAGCCGCAACGGGACCCTGCTGTTGAACTTCCCGCTGAAATCGGACGGCACGCTGGATCCGAAAGAGATGTCGATTCTCTCCGAAATCACCGCATGGATGGCCGTGAACAGCGAGGCCATTTATGGCACGCGCGCCTGGAAAGTGTGCGGCGAGGGCCCCAGCGTTGAGGGAACGGTGAGAGATGCCAGCGTCTATAAGCCGCTGCCCGCCATTCCCGATTCGTCTCCTGGCGCTACGCGCTCGGCCGGTGGGCGCGACAGCGGCAAGCCGTTCACCGCCCAGGATGTCCGTTTCACCGCCAAGGGCGCGACGCTCTACGCCTTCATCATGGGCTGGCCGGAGCGGGAGGCCGTCATTAAGTCTCTAGCGCCGTCCGGCAAGGTCGCCAACGTAGAGTTACTGGGCTTCAAGGGCAAGCTGCAATGGTCGCAGAATGAGACCGGGCTGACAGTGACGATGCCCGCCGAAAAACCCTGCGATCACGCGATTGTGCTGAAGATCGCGCTCACTTGAACAGCCGCGGAGCGAAATCGTTCAAGCATCGGCGCCACGTCAGCCACTCATGCGCCGTCCCTGCCGACTCGAAGTAGACATTCTTGATGCCGGCCTTAGTCAGCGCCTCGCTGAACTCCTTCGTGCCGGGGCCTTCCACCGAGCCAATCCCCAGGAACAGCAGCTTGACCTTCTTATTGAACGCTGCGGCATCCGCGAACACGCCGTTACTGGACGTCTTGGGTTCGAAGCCACCGCGGCCGCCGCTGCTGCCGCTGAATCCGCCGATGTAAGCGAACTTGTCCAGGTTGGCGAGCGCGGTGGTAAACGTCTGCCTCCCTCCCATTGATAGTCCGGCCATAGCACGGTTTTCCCGGCCGGGAAGCGTCCTGTAAGTCCGCTCGATCATGGGGATCAGATCGGTGAGCATCATCTCGGTAAAGGTGGCGCCGAAATTCGCGGGAAATCCTCCGCCCGGCCCGGCAGGCGCCGCCGCTCCTTTCCGCCCGCCTTCGGGTCTCATCGGGGCCAACAGCCCCCGGGCCGCGAACATCGACGCGTCCTCACCCGGCTTGACGGCGTTGAGGTTGTCCATGACGATCAGCATCGGCTTGGCCTTCTTGGCCGCGATCAGGTTGTCCATGATGAAGTCCACATGTCCCTGAACGTGCCAGCCTTGCTCGTCTTCTCCCCAGCCGTGCAGCAGGTACAGAACGGGATAGCGCGCCTTCACGTTGTTGTCGTAGTCCGGAGGCGTGTAGACGTAGCAGCGCCGCCACTTGCCTGTAACCTTTGAGGGGTACCACCGCTGCCGCACGTCCCCATGCGGTACGTCTTTGGCGCTGTAGTAGTCTACGCTCTGCTCGGGAATCTCGATGCCGCTGTTCTCCCAGCCGGACCCGAAGAACGTCTTGCTTGCCGGGTCGGCCACTTGCACGCCATCCACCGCCAGTGTGTAGTAATGGAAGCCCACCACCTGCGGCGGGATTGTGACGCTCCAAACTCCGCCCGCGCCGCGGGTCATATCGTAGGCCCGCCCCAATCGGACCTGCACGTTCTTGGCATCCGGCGCCGCCAGGCGGAACGTCACGCGATTATCGGAATAGACACAGGGGTACTGCGCCCCCGGGACGTTTAGCGTCGAAGGCTTGCAGTCATTCGCAGCCTGCCCCCAGCACAACCCGCTGCCGAGAACTGCCAGTGTGAACGTTAGCCTCATAGGTCCTCCATTGAGGAGTGTTCCTTTTCATGCTACTCCGTGCCGATGCCCGTGGCGACCCGCGCCGGCTGCTGGTAGTGTCTTGGTGGACACCAACGTCGTGGTCGCGTATTCATGTTGGGAAGCTGACCAGCCAGCATCGAGGCGGTTGTCCGTCCCCTCGGAAGTCGGCCAAGAATCTGAGGATTGCGCCCTGCCCAGGCTTCCGCGGCGCCCATCAGGCTAAGATCAGGCGCCGCCCCTTCGGCTCTGGAATCGGATCGCCGAATTCCTTGGCGGTGTCGATCCAGAGGCGGATTGCATCCTGCGCGTTGCCGAGCGCGGCTTCGTGGGTGATGCCGTGCGCCATACATCCAGGAAGTTCCGGCACCTCCGCGATGAACGCCCCGTCTTCGTCGCTCCAATAGATGATGACTTCGTATTTGATCGTGCTCTGGAACCCAGCTTCGCTTTCAGAATCACGGACCGGACCTGCTTCACCTGGTACGGCTTCGCCTGCGCACCCGCCCTCTGCAAGTTGATGCTGTCGCGGAGTCGAGAGCGTCCGCCCCATTCGCCGATAGCCGGGGGTCAGCCGAGAAGTACCAAACAATGGTGTGTGTATCGACAACAACAGCAGGCATCAGATACCTTCCCTGGGGAAGTTCCGCCACATGTCCCGGCGATTCTCCTCGATTTCTTCCGCGGACAACGAAATACCCAGGTCTGCCCACAGGCCATTGACACTCTTGAAGGGGACCTTGCTGCCTGCTTCGAGACGGAGCCTGGCGGCGTGGTTGGGTACTTCTTGCTGTTTCTCAGCCGGTAACGTCCGGACGGCTTCCAGGATCGCCTGTTCGAGAGACATGATAAACCTCAACTTCAGTATCCGCCGCGGCGCTGGCAATGAAAAGTGGCCTCAACCAGGGCCGGGTTTCGGGCACTCCGACGGCGACGGGAGCGACAAGACCGGGCCGTATGCGGGCGTGACGTACGACGGGTTGAGCGCGGCTTCACTGCTCCCGTTGTTCTTCCCAGCGCCGCAGGAAATCGGCCGCCGGCAGGATCGGGGCGCCAGCGTAGGTTCCCAGCCGTAACAGGTCTTTATCGGCGGAGAGGATGAAATCCGACCCGGACTCCACCGCGCATTCGAGGATGCGGTTGTCCGGCTCATCCTCCTTCACAACGTCCAGTGTTTGTACCGGCGTGACGAGCCGGGCAAACCCCAGAATCTGCTGCCTGGCATCGTGGAGCCGATAACCATCCCAGTGGAACTTATCTCGCAGAACCCGTATCACTTCTTCCATGATCGCCGGCGATACGGCGATCTCAATGTCGCCGTTCACCGCCATATGCAGAAGCCGCATGCCGCCGAACTGAAAGGCAGACACGTAAATGTTGGTATCGAGGGTGACCTTAGGCGCCACGGTTCTCACGCCGGGATTCGGCGATCAAGCGGGGGACATCGGCCTCCGTGTAGCCCAGCCGGAGCGACTGCTCACGCCCATACTTGCCGAGTTCCTCCAGCTTCCGGTGCGCCAGGTATCGCCGCAAGGCATCCGCCGCGATTTCATCCGTGGTTTTCCCGTCCGCACCCGCCGCTTCATTCACCGCGCTCAGCAGATCGTCCGGGATATGCAGGTTGTTCTGTGTTGCCATACCGCCCTATGTTCCAGGGTAGCGCATATGCGCCAGGTTGGAGGCTCTCCCGGCAACTCCCGCGGTTGCTTGCCGGGGTGATCGGGCCGGTGTACCGTAAGATCTGTGATCCCTCTCGATTACATCTTCGAGGACCTGAAAGCTCTGCCGCCGGACGGGCTGGAGATGGCCGCCAATTTCATCCGGCGGCTCAAGCCGATCAGCGAGGCAGAACGGGAAGCGGCTCTCGCCCGCACGTTCGGATGCCTCTCGCCGGAAGAAGCTGACGAATTGGAAAGGGTCATCGAGGAACGCTGCGAACAGGTCAATGAACGTGGCTGGTAGTGTCCTGGTGGACACCAACGTCGTGGTCGCGTACTTTCGCGGTGACAAGGTTATGCATCCACGGTTCGCTGGAGTCACCCCCGTGTAGAGAAGACACCATGCTGCGATACCCGGTCACCTTGGAACGCGATACCAACGGAACCATGCGGGTGGAATTCCCCGACGTTCCCGAAGCCAATACCTTCGGCGAGGATGCCGACGAAGCGCTCATGCAGGCCGTGGACGCACTCGAAAGCGCCCTGAGCATGTACATTGAGGATCGCCGCGACATTCCCAAACCTTCACCAGTGAAGCCGCGGGGTAAAGCCGTAATCCTGCCTGCCTTGACCGAAGCGAAACTGGCGCTCGATTCCACCATGCGCGCCAATCGCGTAGGAAAAGCCGAACTCGCACGCCGCCTGAACTGGCATCTCCACCAGGTGGTCCGCTTGCTCGACCTGCTCCACGCCTCCCGGCTCGATCAGCTCGAAGCCGCATTCCGGGTGCTCGGGAAACGGCTGGGCCTCGAAATCCGGGAAGCCGCGTAGCGATACCCACGCCGTCAAGATCACCGATCACCATAACGATATAGCACGCGGCCGGCGCGGGAAGTTTGGGTCTGCTAGAATGGAAGCTCACCAAGCCAGACCGGGAGGGTCCACGATGGGCGCACTCAGGCCACCGCGCCGAGTGGCATTTCTCTACATGCTCCTCGCTGTCTTCGAAAGCAGGGCAGTAGCCCAAGCGAACGCATCCTCCGCGTTCTCATTGGGTGCAACGGTGGATGACACGTACAAGGCGTTCGGCCCACCCAGCCAGTGGTATGCATGGACTCCACCGGATTCAACTCACATTCTGAACTCGAACCTAGAGAGGGACGCCGCCTTGCAGGTTTGCGGCGTGAGGGCTGTCGGAGATGTATACATGCGGCAAACCTCCATGAATCTGTACCGAATCAAGGTGGCGTGGTTGCCGGACGAAACCACCTCCAGATTGCACCCGACAATGCGGGTGCGGTGGCTCAAAATGGATGTGGACAAACCAGCCCCAGCGGCAGTGATCCTGGGAGATCTTCCAGAGGCGGTCGAAATCTGCAAGACCGGGTGCGATCTGTACGGTGTGGCCGAAGGCGGCATCGACGTGTCGGGAAGTTTCGTGCTGGCTTTCCCATCCAGGCCGTCGCCCGAGCAGCTTCACACGGGCCTACTGCTTGCAACGAATTTCCAGGGCGGCGAAGTTCGTCAAAACTGGTGCGTGGGGGTGATGCTGGCGCTGGAGAAAAGCGGAGGAATGTGGGGTGGCGGGGAGCTGCCCGATTGGAAGGGCGCAATCGCATCCATCGCGATTAGCACGACTTACGCGCCCGTTGTACCCCCTGATCGTCCACCACCCAAAAAGGGGAAGAAGGCACCGGAGAGAAGGTTAGGCGACTCGATACCCCCGGTCAAACTTGGGACGTGGGCGCCGGAATCGCGTTGAAAACTGCCTCCTGATCGCATCTCCAGTCCCAAGAACGCGCCGGTACGGAGTATGGTTACGCTCGCTCCCGGCGGTTGCAGATCGCTCAGCCTTCCCATCCGTCATTCCTCCTGCGCTCTACTTAGAGTGAAGACGTATCCCCGCGGCTTGAGCGTCCCCGTTGAGATGTCCCACGGACGCAGGAACACCTCCTTGCCGCCCGAGACCACAGGGCTTCTCCTGCCTTTGACCTTCACCGAATGGACGATGAACAGCGCCGAGTTCTTGTGCTTCCGCGCGTGTTCAACTTCGTTGGGGGTGAGTGAAACCGAGTTGCCGTTGTCTTGCGTTCCCTTCACTTCTGTATATAGCTCCGCGCCGGATACGTTGCAGAGGAAGTCGTAGGACTTCGTTTTGTGCATGTCCTTCGGCTTGTACCCCAGCTTCTTGAGTCGTTTTTCGGCCCGCTTCATCGCATACTCCTCGATGGCCCGCCGTATTCGCGGGTTGCTCTGATAACCAGCGACATGCTCAATGGTGCTCTGGAGCGTCTCTTCAATGTCGGTGTCTACATCGCTTTCGGGTTCCCGGGCGCCGTTTTCGAGATCGTAGGAATCGATATATTTCAGTGCTTCATCCATCCATCGTGCCGCGCTTTTTGGGTGCCCGTTGTCATCGAGTGCGTAACAGACATTCGCTTGTCCGAAGCACCCCTTCCCTCTGGAGGGAATTTCGTTGAACGACCGCCTCGGTTCGGGGACGAGGACGGCTGTTCGTGTCCTAAGGAAGTATCCGAAGGAATTTCTTCTCTTGTCGTTCGACGGCTGTTCGTGCCGGTAAACAGTTGCGTCCCGGTACCAGCCGACGATCCGCTGGCCGCCGTTTTCTGGGTCCGTCGCCACGAAGACCGCTAGCACGCCATTCAGCGCCTCGCCAGCAAAGCCTGCTTCGATCCGCTCGAGCGCGATGGTGGACGGGTGCTGGAAAAAACCGAGGGTGCGACCATTCAACGGGAGAAAGTTGAATGCCTCGTTACCGAGCCCCCTTTTGTTGTAACTTCCGCCACCGATTGGTTTTTCATCATCCGGCTGGGGGCCGCGAAACCATTTCATCCAGCCTATTCTCGCGAAAACTACTAGAGCCATTCCTCGCCCCCGTGTTTCCTTCCAAACCGACCCTATCGCATCTCGCCGTTCAGCATAACATAACGCCCTTTACTTCTTGTAATCAATGGAAATCACTACGTTGATCATGGTCTGGAACCCAGCTTTGCTTTCAGAATCGCGAACCGAACCTGTTTCACGTGGACGCTCTCCCAAGTTTCCTCAGCCTGGCGATTCAGCCGCTACTCTTGCCGCGGCTGGCGCTCGCGCGCCAGCCGCTCGGCCAGGAAGACCTTGAGCAGAGATTGGTACGGAACGTCGCGCCGATTCGCCAGTACTTTGAGATCCTCAATCATGGAGACCGGGAG
>Ga0326727_10014210_pt1 | contig 17426 bp, 21 predicted proteins | sample MB2enrmetagenome_FD_207643 | JGI IMG/M metagenome (GOLD analysis project Ga0326727, IMG submission 207643) | Lab enriched peat soil microbial communities from McLean, Ithaca, NY, United States - MB29MY | ecosystem: Environmental > Terrestrial > Soil > Wetlands > Peat | place: USA: New York...
CGCTGAAATCTGGTACGAGTTGCAAACCGACTACGATTTGTGGCAAGCATCCCGAAAAAAGCAGCCGAAGATCGCGCCTTTCAGCCGCGCCGCTTAAGATCCAACCGCCGTGTACTCCCCCAGAAGCCGCAGATACAACCGGTAGTCCTCCATCGAAACCGCCGGCGGCGTCTGGTGGTCCACGCTGGGAATAAATCCGCCCGTCCGCATCAACGGCGTCAGCCGCTCGAACTCGTCCCGCATGGCCTGCTCGCCCAGGTGCATTACCAGCTTGTTGTAGTGGCCCACCATTCTCAGCGTCGGATAGGCCTCCCGCAGCACCATCCCGTCCACTTTGGCCTGCCGTTCCAGCGGAAGCACGCCCTCCACCCCGACCGATTGAATCCACGGAATCAGCTTGGTGCAATCCCCGTCCGTATCCATGATGGCCACGGCATTCATCTCCTTCACCCGCTCCAGCAGCCGCAGATAATAGGGAGTCATGAACTCCTCGCAGATCCGCCGCGACACCATCGGCCCATGGTTGTAGGACATGTCCTCGGCAATCGTCATGAAGGTCGGAACACAGTTTTCGCCGATCTGCTCCAGCAGCCGCAGGTTGAACGCCAGCAGGTCGGCGTTGATGTGATGCAGCAGCTCCGGCTGATCGTAGTAAGCCAGCATCAGCTTTTCAAACCCCAGCAGCGTGCGCGGAAACCAGAAGAACCCTTCCAGCGTGATCCAGACCACGGCTTCGCCCTCCGCCTGCCTTGTGGCCCAGGGCCGCATCGACGCAATCGCAGCGCTGTGGTCGGGATAGAGAGATGGCAGGATGCGCAGGTAGTCGTCCACGCTGGAGACGGTCCCCTCCACATGGTGTTGAACGGCCTCGATGGTTGGCGCGGTGGTCGAAAACCAGAATTGTTTGTAGGGATCCAGTCCGAAGTATTGCGCGATCTCGAAAACATCGTTCAACTCCGCCGGCAACCCTTCGCCATGCCAGCGGTCGATCGTCAGGTCCCACCACATCGCCCATTCCCATCGCGGCAGCCTGTCCACCGGCTTGAAGTTCATGAGCGCGCGAAAGCGTTCCACATGATTCATCGTGCCAACCTCGGCACAATCGTACATCCCTGACCGGAAGATGCATGAGTCCCCACACGCAACAAGGCCCTCCCCGAGGGAAGGGCCTTGCCGTTGCAACCGGATTTGTAAGGGCTTACGCCACCACTTCAATCCCCATCGACCGCGCCGTGCCCTTGATGCTCTTGATCGCCGTCTCCACCGAGGCGGCGTTCAGGTCGGGCATCTTCTGCGTGGCGATCTCGCGCACCTGCTTCTCCGTCACCTTGCCCACCTTGTCTTTGTTGGGCGTGCCGGAGCCCTTGGCAACGCCGGCTGCTTTCTTCAGCAGAACCGCGGCCGGAGGCGTCTTGGTAATGAAGCTGAAGCTGCGGTCGGCGTAGACCGTGATGACAACCGGTATCGTGAGCCCGGCCATCTCCTTGTTCTGCGTGCGCGCATTGAACTGCTTGCAGAACTCCATGATGTTTACCTGCGCCTGTCCCAGCGCGGGTCCAACCGGCGGCGCGGGCGTGGCCTTCGCGGCCTCGATCTGCAGCTTCACGTAGCCGGTAATTTTCTTCGGAGGTGCCATTGTCTGTTCCTTCGGAACCAGCTTCCAGCTTCTAGCCGCTAGCTACTAGCTCTTTTGTTCCTACTACAGATTTTGAAATCACAGCCTGCTGCTTTGCCCCCAACTGGCGCCCGCTAGAAAGAATCACCAGCTAGAAGCTAGAGGCTAGAAGCTAGAGGCTGTTATTCAATCTTTTCCACCTTGCCAAACTCCAGTTCCACCGGCGTCGATCGTCCGAAGATGGTCACCATCACCTTCAGCGTCTCGCGATCTTCGTTGATCTCGTCCACCACCCCGTTGAAGTTGGCGAACGGCCCGTCCGTAATCCGGACCTGCTCGTTCTTTTCAAACTTGATCTTGAGCCTCGGTTTGTCCTTGGCGGTCTCGCTGCGGAACAGAATCGAGCTCACCTCTTCTTCAGAAAGCGCTACCGGCTTGTCGCCCGTGCCCAGAAAACCCGTCACCTTCGGCGTGTCCTTCAGTACATGCCAAAGATGGTTGTCGAGCTCCATCTCCACCAGCACGTAGCCGGGCAGAAATACCCGCTCCACGGTGCGCTTCTTGCCGTTGACGATCTCCGTCACCGGCTCGGTGGGGATCATCACCCGGCCCACCCTGTCCAAAAGTCCAAATGCCTGCACGCGGCTCTCGATGGATTCCTTCACCTTGCGCTCAAAGCCCGAGTAGGCGTGAAGGATGTACCACTTGAAGCGCTCGTTCCGCTCCGGCTGTGGCGCCGCAACGGCTTCTTGAACGGCCTCTTGCGGCTCGGCGGGTTGTTCTAGCTCATCTGCCATTCTGCTCTCGTTTCCGGGCTGCGCTTGCTACTGCAATCCACCCAGCTTTAACAGCAACTGGTGTATGCCGATGTTGAAGATCCAGTCCACCACAAAAAAGAACACGCCGAAGATGAAGACCGTGATGATAACTACCGATGTCGTCACCTTCACTTCCTTGCGCGAGGGCACAACCACCTTGCGCATCTCCGCGCGCACATCCGACAGAAAGCGGGTCATGTTGTTCCACGCGCCCAATGCATTGCCGGAAAACTCTGACAGGGCCCCCGGCTCCTGCCGCTTGGCGGAACGCTCTTCGCCCTTCTCGATTGCCGTCTTCGTTGCCATTCCTTCAATCCTTCGCGCCCGGCGGTCTCACCCGGCGCATCTCCTAAGAACAGCCTTTAGCTCTTAGCCATTAGCTTCCAGCTTCTTCCCGGTGAGCCCAAAAGTCCACCTTCCCGGTCAGAAAAGCTAGGAGCTAAAAGCTGACAGCTAAGAGCTGCTTTGCAATCTGGCAGGGGCGGAGGGATTCGAACCCCCAAGTTCGGTTTTGGAGACCGACAGTTTAACCGTTGAGCTTACGCCCCTAAATGCAGCTTTTAGCTTTTAGCCTCTAGCTTCCAGCTCATTCTTCGGTTCGCAAGCATCTCGACCCTCCGACGAAAAAGCTAGGAGCTGGAAGCTAGCAGCTAGAAGCTGTCTTACTTCGTTTCCTTGTGCACTTGATGCTTGCGGCAGCGGTTACAGAACTTCTTCATCTCCAGACGCCCCGTGGTCGTCTTCTTGTTCTTCGTCGTCGAGTAATTCCGCTCCTTGCACTCGGTGCACTGCAATGTAACAATTTCCCGCATTTCCCAAATCCTTCCAGCTATCCGCTATCAGCCTTCAGCCACAAACCCGTGCCCTAAACTGAGGGCTGAGGGCTGAAAGCTGAAAGCTGTTACTTCACAATCTCCGTAACCGTGCCCGCGCCCACCGTGCGCCCGCCTTCGCGGATCGCAAACCTGAGCCCCTTTTCCAACGCCACCGGCGTGATCAGCTCCACCTCGAGCGCCACGTTGTCGCCCGGCATCACCATCTCCACGCCCGCCGGCAACTCCGCCACTCCCGTCACGTCCGTGGTCCGGAAGTAGAACTGCGGCCGGTAGCCCTTGAAGAACGGCGTATGACGTCCGCCTTCTTCCTTCGAGAGCACGTACACTTCGCTCTTGAATACCGTGTGCGGCGTAATCGACCCCGGCTTGGCCAGAACCATGCCCCGCTCCACATCCTCCTTGGGAATGCCGCGCAGCAGCAGCCCCGCGTTGTCGCCCGCCAGGCCTTCGTCCAACTGCTTCTTGAACATCTCCACGCCGGTCACAACCGTCTTGCGCGTCTCGCGGAAGCCCACAATCTCCGTGTCCTCGCCCACCTTCACCTTGCCGCGCTCGATCCTGCCCGTCACCACCGTGCCGCGGCCGGAGATCGAGAAAATATCCTCGATCGGCATCAGGAAGGGCAGGTCCACCGCCCGGTTCGGCTGCGGTACATACGTGTCCACCGCCTCCATCAGCTCGTCGATCTTGGCTTCCCACTCCGGCTCCCCGTTCAGCGCCCCCAGAGCAGAGCCGCGAATCACCGGCACGTCGTCGCCCGGAAACTGGTACTTCGACAGAAGCTCGCGAACTTCCATCTCCACCAGGTCGATCAGCTCCGTGTCCTCCACCGCGTCGCACTTGTTCAGGTACACCACGATGCACGGAACCCCCACCTGACGCGCCAGCAGAACGTGTTCCTTGGTCTGCGGCATCGGCCCATCGGTCGCCGCCACCACCAGAATCGCCCCGTCCATCTGCGCCGCCCCGGTAATCATGTTCTTGATGTAGTCGGCGTGGCCCGGGCAGTCCACGTGCGCATAATGCCGGTTCTTGGTCTCGTACTCCACGTGCGCGGTCGCAATCGTGATCCCCCGCTCCCGCTCTTCCGGCGCGTTGTCGATCGAGTCGAACGAACGAAACTGGTTCTTCGGATTGTGCTTCTGCAATACCTTGGTTATTGCCGCCGTCAACGTCGTCTTGCCGTGATCGATGTGTCCGATCGTCCCCACGTTCACGTGCGGCTTCGAACGATCAAATTTTTCCTTGGCCATCTTGCTAATCCTCTCCCACTTAGGCGCTAAAGCCAATTCGTGATTCTGGCGCTTCCTGAGTTGGTTCAATATCCAGGACAGCGGTTGAAAAATAATCCCACTTGAGCAGCATGAGCGGATGCGGCTTACCGGAAACCGGTCGGCCCACTACAATCCACGCGCCCAGATCATCCACCACTTCCACCAATCCGAGGAAAGATTCCTTTTCAAAAGCTCCCGCAAGCGCTTGCTTTCCTTCCGGCGATAATCGAAACCGCACGACCCTTCCCTGCAGCCAGGTCATGATGCCCTGCGCACCGCGGAACTCTCAAGTTTGGTCAACAACAGATTATCGAGCTGCCCTTTACTGAATGCATCCCCTGACTCCACGACATCGTCTACAAGTTCCAGAGGTATCTCAACTTCGCTTGCGCGCCCCGATGCGTCAAAGCGGGCAACCCAGATACGATCGACACCTCTCCGAACAAGCGAACTCAGTTCCCATCCCTTTCCTGCGCGATCGAGGAATCCGTTGATAATCTCGCCCAATCGTCTCCCTTTCTCCTGTTGACGCCTTTCCGCAATATCGTCGGCAAGGATCCCTCGCGCATATTCCGTCTCCGTCATCCCGAGCCTATGAGCCGCCTCCCTCTGAGCTTCGCTCAGCATTGGCAAGTCAGTCTCTGCCGCCTCCATCGCCTGACGCCATGCCTCGAGGGTAACCGTTCCGCCGGAGACATAGATTCGGAAATCCTGTGTGGCCATAACGAGTTCGCTCCCTCAGTAGTACGCGTACGTCTTGTAGTACCTCTGCCGCAATTCCAGCGGCACCGCTTCCACCAGCCGCAGGTAGCGCTCCCGCGTCAGGCCCTGGTCTGAAACCGGCAGCGCCTCGTACAGCCCCACAGCCTCTTTGCCCAGCAGCCCGCGCCGCAGAATCCCCTCGTAGTCGCGAATCCTAAGCCTGGTGCGCGCCACGCGATTCAGAAAGACTTCCACGTCCCGCGGGTCGAACGCGGCATCGATCAGCGCATGAAGCTGCGCGTATCCCCGCTCATCCCGAACCGCGATCGCCGCCTGCTCAAACATCGTCTGCTACCCTCGCTACAGCTTTCAGCCGTCAGCTTTCAGTTTCACTCCGCTCACGCCCGCCGCATCCGTCAAATCCGTCACCGCGCAAGCTGAAAGCTGATAGCTAAAAGCTGATAGCTGAACCCTGGAGCGGGAGACGGGGATCGAACCCGCGACCAACAGCTTGGAAGGCTGTGACTCTACCACTGAGTTACTCCCGCAAAACTGCCGCTAGCTCTCAGCCTTCAGCTCTCGGTTCATTCCTGCCTGTGCAAGTCACAACGGCTTTGTCCACCAATGCACAAGCTAAGAGCTGAAAGCTGATAGCTGATAGCCGATCTTCTGGAGCTGATGACCAGGATTGAACTGGTGACCTCTCCCTTACCAAGGGAGTGCTCTACCAACTGAGCTACATCAGCCCTCGAACCACAACTCTTAGCTATCAGCCATCAGCTTTCAGTTCCGCTCCGAAGGCATTGTCCAAACCGGCTCAATCCGCCACTGCCGAAGCTGAAAGCTGATAGCTGAAAGCTAGGAGCTGCCTTTCTCCCCGCCGCGGCGAATTCTCTCCGCCGAGCGGGCCAAAACCGTGCGCAACGCCAGCCCCCCGATGATAATGAGCGGAACCAGCCTCAACTCCACCGGCTTGCCCATCACCAAAACCTTGCCCGCGTCCATCGTGAACCAAACCAGCGCTGCCAATACGCCATAAAGCGCCAGGGCGATCCAGAACTTCCGTTCCAGTTCCGAACCGGTACTGTGCAACCCCTCTGTCGCGCGCTTGTGGTTAAGATCGTATGCGGAACGTTGCCACAAGTGCATTCCAGTTCCTCAAAATCCGTGGTGCACAGGGGAGGATTCGAACCTCCGTAGCTCGCAAGGAGCGGCAGATTTACAGTCTGCTGCCATTAACCGCTCGGCCACCTGTGCCCATGCACCCCAGCGACGAAGACCTGTCGCCGGGGACCCTGCCCATGCACCCCAGCCACTTAGTCACGTCGCCGGAGACCCAACTTAACCCGCCTGCCGTCCCCCTCTTTTCAAGCCCCTTCTGCGCATTACGCCCCGCCCGGAGAGCCTCCGGCATTTCGGAGCATGCACCTCAGTGGGATCGCCGCGGAGGACAGGCCCGGCGCTACTCAAAATACCATGCACGCCGGTCAATTCTTGCTGTTCCAGGCTCCATTTTTGGGGTTCCGAAAGTGGAGCTGGCGAAGGGATTTGAACCCCCGACCCTCTGATTACAAATCAGATGCTCTACCAGCTGAGCTACGCCAGCCCGCACCGGCTTCACCATTGCCGAACCTCGAAGCCGCTGTCGCTAAGTGTCTTTTTCCGTTAAGAAAACGACACCCTGCTAAACGCCGACAAGGGCAGGTAAGTTGTGGAGCCGGTTTGCCACATCGAAATCCGTTCACCCCGGAAAACCTGAAACCTCCCGCAGCCGCGCACGGACACACTCCCGCTCCGGGCGCACCACGGCACAAAAATCAAGGTTAGCACACCCCTGCGAGCGGAGCAAACCCCGGGAACAGCGCGCCAACACCATCCGAACACGATATCGACCCATTCCGGAACCCGCACCTGGCCGCAAATCCTGCCTCCCAGGCGCCCGCTCTTCGCCGATTTACCTTGACAGAACGAAGACCGGGGGACAAACCTGTTTTCAGCCCCGGACTTTCCCTTTAAGGACGACCCATGACCCACAAGAGATTCCTTTCGATTCTGGTATTTCTCCTGGCCGTCGTAGCTGGTATTGCTGACCGGCCCGCCGGCGCGCAAAACGCTCCCACCCGCCGGCCTCGCATCGCCGTAATGGATTTTGACTACGCCACCGTGCAAAGCACTTCCGCCGCCATGTTCGGAAATGATGTGGACGTGGGCAAAGGCATCGCCGACCTCCTGGTCACCGATCTCGTCAAAGACGGCTCTTTCTCGATCATCGAGCGCAAGGCCCTTGACAAGATCATGGCCGAGCAGAACTTCTCCAACTCCCAGCGCGCCGATCCCACCAGCGCCGCCAGGATAGGCAAGTTGCTGGGCGTAGACGCAATTCTCGTCGGCAGCATCACCGAGTTCGGCAATGAGACCAAGAAGACCAACCTGGGCGGAGCCGGCGGCAACTGGGGCGGCTTTGGCCTGGGCGGACTTGGCCACTCCAATTCCAAGGCCAACGTCGGCATCAACGCCCGTCTGGTCAACGTGGATACGGGCGAGATTCTGGCCGTGGCTGAGGGCGTTGGCCAGTCCAGCCGTTCCAGCACTTCGATGCTCGGCGGCGGCGGCAACTGGCACGGCTTCGGCAGCGGCAACGCCGACTTCGGCAGCAGCGACTTCCAGAACACCATCATCGGCGAAGCCACCAAGGCCGCCGTTGACAAGCTCACCGCCGATCTGGTCTCCGACGCGTCCAAGGTCTCCGTCCGCACCATCACCGTCGAGGGCCTGGTGGCCGCGGTCGATGGCGGGCAGATCATCCTCAACGTGGGAGCCAAGGCCGGCGTCAAAGTCGGTGACCAGCTCCAGGTCATGCGCGTCGGCAAGGAGATCAAGGACCCGGCTACCGGCGCCGTCATCCGCCGCCTCACCACTTCCATCGGCGTTGTCAGAGCCACCGACGTCGACGACACTTCATCGGTCTGCACTCCCGTTACCGGCACCGGCTTCCAAACCGGCGATATGGTCAAATCCATCACCCAATAGTTCTCCGCTCATTCCAAAGTGTGGGCTCCCGGGTCTCAACAATCTGAGACCCGGGGTTCCACTGAAGCAGATTCACACGGCGCCCGCCCCTTCTCCCGGAGGGAGAACGCGAAAATAGCCCAGGGCCGGGGTCCCCAGCGACAGGTCTTCGTCGCTGGGGTGGAGGGTGAAGCGCAGCGAAACCCTGGGTTAGCACACCCTCCACCCGTACCGTCCCGTAGGGCCGGCCGAAACTCACCCCCACAAGTAGCGCGGGGCGTATTCAATGCGCAGCCGGGCGCCTCATCCTTGCGCGTTTCTCCTCGCGCAAGGGCGGGAACCTCAAATCCCAACCGCCTTCCGCTTTTCGCCGCCTCAAGCCGCCCTGCGCACCACTCTCTTGAGTGCGGCATTCGCAGCCGCCCGCCGCAAATCGTACTCGTTCTGAAGATTGAGCCAGAACTGCGCCGGCAAGCCGAAATAAATCCCCAGCCGCAACGCCGTATCGGCCGAGATTGCCCGCTTGCCGCGCACGATATCTCCCACCCGCGGCGCCGGTACTGCCAGGTCCTTGGCCAGACGGTAAGCCGTCAACCCCAGCGGCTCCATGAACTCGGTCAGCAGAATCTCTCCGGGATGAATCAACGCGGCAGTTCCAGGCATCTCAATCTCCTCCACGCCCATAGTTCAGTGATAGTCCGCCACTTCCACATCGTGCGCGTTTCCATCGCGCCACACAAAACAAATCCGGTAGCGATCGTTGATGCGGATACTGTGCTGGCCTTCGCGGTCTTTGCGCAGCTTTTCCAGCCGGTTGCCCGGCGGCACAGTCAGGTTCTCCTGTGCCAGCGCGGCATTCAGCATGTACAGCTTCTTCAATCCTTGCCGGTTCAGTGGGGCCGGCAGCCGCTTGCATCTGCCCGTCCTCCAAAGCCTTTCGGTATCCGCGTCACGGAACCCGGCGATCATGACCTATAGTAACGCGATGCGTACATAAATGCAATGCGTACCTAATCGCAAGTTGCCGGGTGCCCCAGGTCTCGTCTCTGAGACCTGGGATACCACCGGGCGCGAGCGCTCACCGCCCCCCGCACCCGGTTTGCTCCTCCGCCAACAATCCCCTTGCGAGAGGCTGCCTTGGGGTTGGATGATGGTCTCGCCACCTCTACGGGCCCTCAACGGTTCCTGAAACCAAGGAGAATCCTTATGCGCAAGAGCCTTATCGCACTTCTCTTTCTGGCTTTTTGCCCCTTGCTTATTGCACAGCAAGCGCTCAACAACGACTCCATCGTCAAGCTCGTCAAGGCCGGATTGTCCGACGACCTGATCGTTACCACCATCAATGCTTCGCCTGGAACCTTCGACACCTCGGCGAATGGCCTGATCGCGCTCAAGCAGGCCGGCGCCAGCGACAAGGTGATTTCGGCCATCCTGTCGAAGTCCGCGGGCACAACGCCGGCGGCTGCAACTTCGGCTCCCGCCCCGACGCCGGCCCCGGCCTCCGCTCCCGGCCTGCCCGCAGGCATCGACGATGTCGGCGTCTACTACAAGGACTCGACCGGCGCATGGGTACTCATGCTCCCCGAGATCGTCTACTTTGAAAGCTCCGGCAAGCTCAAGAACATCGCCTCGGCGGGCATCGTCAAGGGCGACCTCAATGGCCGCATCGACGGCCCCCGCTCCAGGCTGAACGCCACCTTCCCTGTCACCTTCGCCGTCTACCTGCCTGAAAACGTCGAGATTACCGAATATCAACTCCTGCGCCTGCACACCAGCGTCGACTCGCGCGAGTTCCTCTCCGCATCCGGCGGAGTCCTTCACACCACTGCGGGAGCAACCCGCGACGCCATCGGCTTTCAGCCTCAAAAGCTTGCCCCGCGCCTCTACCAGATCACGTTGACAGCCAGCGCCGGAAGCGGTGAGTACGGCCTCCTGGCTCCCGGCACCAACACCGGCTCAAACAAGGGAGCCAGCGGCAAAATCTACACCGTCAGCGTCTACCAGTAGCTAAAGCGCCGGCGGCAAACTCACATCGTCGCCAACGTAGGCCTTTAGGGAGGTCCCTTTCTTGATGTCGATGTTCTTGCCGTGCTTGATCAATCCGATCGGCCCGAAGAGAACCGTGAGCACGACAGCAGAGGTGGCGCCACTCTCTCCCTCCTTGCCTTTGGTTCCGCGCAGTTTCACCTTTACGTTCCCGACTTTAAGATAGTCGAGGCGGATGCTCAGGTCGCCGGCTTTACCCATCATTCCGGATCTCTCCGCGTGGGTCACCTCGCCAAAGGCCTTGCTGCCCTCCTTGGCGACGACCACATTACCGACCTTGATGTCGTCGGTGAGAACGAAGGCCACCGGATCGCCTTCCGCGGCGGACTTGGAGCTTATATCCTCATCGAATGCCAGAGAAACATCGGTCCCTTCCGGCAAGAACAGCGTACCCTGAGGCGCGTTAGGCGAGGCTGCGGGAGCGGGGGCTGAGTTTTGTCCCGAGGCCTGAGTCGCCTGGGGCGCGGGCTGTTGAACGGCAGGTTGCGCTGCTTGTTGAGCGGCTGGCTGCGCCGTCTGTTGCGCATAAGACAACGGATATCCCTGAATAAGAAGCAAGAATGCGAGAAGGATGGATTTCCAAGTGCCCTTCATTTACACGTTCCTCCGAGAGCCCAGTTGCAGGCTGACCCGCATCATACTCCCCCGCCAGCCAGGCTTCGTGTGCCTGCCGTCAACGAAATGTGTGATAGAGCCGCCAGTAGCCCGGTTCGCGCGCATCCCCGCTCCTGACCCCAGGTGGTACCGTATTCCTGACGGCCCCCAATGAACCGGCGCACCCGCAGAACGCTCCTCATCGTGGCCGCGGTCCTGCTTATCCTGACCGTGGCCGTCTTTCTGCGCTCCAAGGCTCCGCCCGAGGCCGCCCGCCTGCTCCCCGAATCCGACGGAATTGTCTACGTCAATCTCAAGCCCATCCGCACCTTCTTTCAAAAGGACCTGAAGCCGCCTGAGCGCGTGCCCGACTACCAGCAGTTTGTTGACGCCACCGGCATCGACTGGGAGCGCGACCTGGACCAGGTGGCCATCGCGCTGCACCGCATGCCCGACCCCAACGGCCCCAACGGCCCGGTTGCCTATTCCATGGTGCTGGTAGGCAAACTCACCGGCCAGCGGCTCAACAACTGGCTTGAGAGTCACGCCGCCTCCCGCGAGGCTTACGCCGGCCACACCATCTACAACCTTCCCTCTGAAGGCCGCACCGTCCGCGTCACCCAGATCGGCTACGACATGATCGCGGTCTCCAACACCCCCACCCCCGAGCAGATTCACTCCATCGTCGACCGCCATCGCACCGCCGCGCTGCCCTTTTCCGGCTCCTCGCTGCTGGCCCGCCACTACCACGACGTGCCGCTGCTCTCCCTGGCCTGGGGCCTGGGCCAGATCGGCCTGCCCTTCTCTGAGCGCGGCGCCATCAGTATCTTCGGCCTCTCGCTGCCCATCGAGGCCGACTCCACCATCATCGCCAGCCTCCGCTGGACCGGCTCGCTCCACCTGCGCGTTGAAGAGATTGCTCCCAGCGAGGACAAGGCCGCCGGCCAGGCCGCGGCTCTGGCCACGCTGGTCACCCTCGCCCGCGGCTTTACCGCGCCTTTGGGCGACAACTCCGCCAACAACGGACTGAGGGAGTTGCTGAAAACCGCCGAGGTGACCCAGAAGCAGGACCGGGTGGTGGTAACCGCCCAGTTGCCGCCCTCCTTCCTGGCCGGCCTTGAACTGGAAGCCGAGCCCCAGGAGAGCAAGCCGGCCCAGGTTCAAAATTCACCGTCCCCCTCTGCGCCGTGACCGGCCCCCGATGCGTCAGACAAGGAAATGTGATCCGGGGCCCCCACGGACTCGGGGTCTGCGCACTAAGCAGGGGGGACGAGCGTTTTTTGCTCGTTGGGGTGAAGGGGCGGGTCTTTGTCCGTGGGCCGGAGGTCTCGATTCTGCCTCGTGGGATGGTACGCACCCGGTTATCCACATGAAAACTGCATACCCGAGGGGCAACTCGCCACCCTCTTTCCTGCTCTAATCGAATCGAGGAGAAACTATGTCCTATACCAGATTTCTTGCTTTCTCAGTTCTCGTAATTGCCCTGTTGAGCTGTGCCTCCCTGGGGTCGGCCCAGGTGTCCATCGGCATCGGCATTGGGGTCGCGCCTGTATGTCCCTATGGGTATTTCGACTATGCTCCGTACGACTGCGCTCCCTACGGCTACTACGGGCCCGACTGGTTTGTTGGCGGGATGTTTATCGGAGCCGGTCCCTGGTTCCACGGCCCGCGCGGCTTTTACGGCCACGTCGACAACCGCTATGACCCTCACAATGGCTACAGAGGACCGCTGCCGGAGCGCGGGGCGGAGCCATTCAACCATTTCCGCGGAAACGAGGCCAGGGATGGCCAGGGCCACACAGGCAACGCCGGCCATGATGCAGGCAATGAGCACGCCCTCCCCGGATATAGGGGCGGCGGCAGCCATGGCGGCGGCGGCCATGCCGGCGGACACCACTAGAGCGTAATTCCCTTTAAACACGCGACGAATCGGGTGCCCCAGGTCTCGATTCTAAGACCTGGGAAGCCGGGTGCCCCAGGTCTCGATTCTGAGACCTGGGAAGCCACATCCCTGCACCGAGGCACTTATCTAGTCCCTAGTCCCTAGTCCCTGCTCTTCAGCCCCAGCGCCCCCACCACCGAGCCATCCGCCTGCGCCGGCTGCCCGTCCTGCTTGGTCACCACCCCAAACCCGCCGCGATAATCCCACATCGCCCAGCCGATCCCGTCCGCTTCGAGCGCCGTCCTCACATCGTGAATCCAGTTCGCCCGCGATACCGGATCGGTGAAGCTGCGGTAGGCTCCGAACTCGTTGCAGATCAGAGGCGCGTTATTCTCATGAGCCCAGGCCGCGGCCTCGTCGATCAGCATGCGGATGCGCCGCGAGTCCCAGCGGTCGAGCCAGTAATTCTCCAGAGCAAAGCGGTTGGCCGCATCCGGAACCTCCTCGAGCAGCGCCTGCATCGAGCTGTCGGCGGGCGGATAGGGAATCCCATGCGTATAACTCCACCACGCCGACCCCCAGTTGGCGCCCTGGTGCGTAAACTCGTGGGGATCGTAGAAGTGGAAGTTGTAGATCACGTTGCCGTCGGCCAGCGGATGCTGGGTGAGCAGGTCGGGGATATCGGAATAATTGGGCCCGGTGGCGATGATGGTGTTGCGGGGCGCCGCCTCGCGTATGGCCGCCGCAACCCGTGCCTGGATGCCCGCCCAGCGATAGGGATCGTTGACCTCCGGCTCGTTCATGATTTCAAAAAAGACCCGCTCGGGGTCGCGGTTGGCATAGTGCGCCGCCAGCTTGCGCCACAACATGGTCAGCCGGTCCACTTGATCGTTGCTGGTGCGCAACTGCTGCTTGTAGCTGTCCTCGGGATGCAGATCGATCTCCACCGCCAGTCCATCGGCCAGCATGGTGTCCACGGCGTTATCGAGCCGGCCCACGAAGTCGGCGTTCAGCCCGTCGGCCCCGCGCGGATACTGTTCCAGCGGAACCGCATCGATGCTCAGGCGAACATTGTCAAAGCCCAGTTGGGCCATCAGCGCGATGTCCCTGGAGTCGATGTAGCGATTGGTGCGCGCGGCGGAGTAGTCGTTGGCCGACTGCGCAAACCACTGCGACGCGTTGATCCCGTGTTGCAAGTGCCGGGCGCGGGCAAAGGCAGTCTGCAACCCCGCGGCGCGATCCTGCGCGGCTGCGCAAAGTACAACGGCAAGCATCGAGGCAAGCACGACGCCCAGGCAGCGAAATCGAAGATGCACGGTAAATCCTCCTCAAAAAATCGATCCGAGCCAACCATACCACGCGCGGACCGCTCATTCGCCTTGCCGAATCCCACCAAAAAGAAGCACAATACCGGAAACCCGCCGAAAGCAGGTATTGGATGAATCGACTTCCATTCGCGCCGCCGCCGCAACTCCTGATCGCCCTGGTTGCAATCTGCCTGGCAGCTTCCGCGGCCGCTGCGCAAGACCCGGCCGCAAGCCAGGCCACGCCCGCGGCTGCCCCTCAGCCGGCGCAACAGGCCCAGCCCGCGCCCAACCCCGACAACGCCTGGCTGGCCAATGCCAACCAGCTCTACTATTCCAGCACCAGGGCCGGTCTCTCTGGTTTCGATTGCACAATACACCCTGACTGGCGCACGGTCTTTGCCGGCGCAAACAAGGGCGAAACCATTGCTGAAGACGATCCGCGCATCGCTCTGCTCAAAACGGTCAATATCACGCTCCATGCCCGCATGAAGGGCGGGTCCACCATCGACTGGGTGGCGCCGTCGAGCCCGGATAAGCCGCTCGACAAAAGTTCCACCGACCTGCTCGATGGAATGCACCAGGGCATCCAGCAGGTGCTGCAAGGCTTCATGCAGTTCTGGACCCCCTTCGTTGACGGTTCCGCCGTTCCCGATTCCGCTGCAGGCCTCGAGATTACCCACACTCCCACCGTGCATACCATTCACGTCAAGCAGGGCGACACGGAAGTGACCGAGATCATGTCCAAGGACCTGGTGCTGGAACAGTTCAACGTCACCGTGAACGGCGCGTCGATCAAACTTGCTCCGGCCTACAAGCCCACGGCGCAGGGCCTGCTGGTAAACGGGTTCGTAGCCCACATTCTGCCCGCGGGAGCCGCGCCCAGCCAGGCCCAGGATATGACGGTGGGCATCGAATACCAGGCGCTCGGCGGGCTCACCATCCCCAGCCAGGTAAATATTGACGTGGTGGGCTCAGGCACTTTCAACCTCGCGTTCGATGCTTGCGCCACGAATCCAAAGCCGAACTAGAGCTTTGATCGCTCGTTGTTCTATCAACTGCGGGTGCCGGGTGCCCCAGAGCCTGCCCTGAGCCGGGTGCCCCAGGTCTCGATTTTGAGACCTGGGATTTGACGGGTACCGGGTGCCCCAGGTCTCGATTTTGAGACCTGGGATTCGACGGGTGCCGGGTGCCCCGGAGCCTGCCCTGAGCTTGTCGAAAGCCTGCCCTGAGCCTGTCGAAGGGGGTCTCGATTTTGGGCAATTATATACTTGACAAATCATGCGAATTGACCTATGCTTAAGTCATGAAAGCACCTAAGACACTTCAAGAAGCCATCATTCACTTCGCAGACGTGGACAATTGCCTTCGCTACATGGTCGCCCATCGCTGGCCAAATGGCGTTGAGTGCCCGACCTGTGGCCGCAAGGATGTGACCTATCTGGAGAGCCAGAAAAAGTGGCAGTGCAAGAGGGCCCATGCGAAGCGGCAGTTCACCGCGAAGGTTGGAACCATCTTCGAGGATTCGCCTCTCGGCCTTGAGAAGTGGCTCCCCGCTGTCTGGCTTATTGTCACTTCTAAGAATGGCGTTAGCTCCTGCGAGATTGCCCGCTCCTTGGGTGTGACTCAGAAGACCGCATGGTTCATGCTTCACCGCATTCGTAAGGCCATGGCGAATGGCTCCCTGATGAAGATCGGCGGCAACGGTGGCGAGGTCGAAGCGGATGAAACTTTCATCGGGGGCAAGTCGCGCAACATGCATCTCAGCAAGCGGGCGCGGGCAATCACTGGGGCTCCGAACAGGGGTAAGGCAATTGTGATGGGAATCTTGGAGCGCGGCGGGCAGATACGGACCACCGTAATTCCGAACCTCAGCAGACCAATTCTTCATGGCGAAGTTCGCAAGCATGTCGAAGCGGGCACCGCGCTCTACACCGATTCGATGCACTCTTACATCGGTCTTGATCGTGACTACATGCATCAGATCATCGACCACGCCGTCAGGTACGTTGATGGTCGCATCCACACAAACGGACTTGAGAACTTCTGGAGCCTCTTGAAGCGGGGCCTTCACGGTACCTATGTGAGCGTCGAACCGTTCCATCTTTTCCGTTACCTCGATGAGCAGGTATTTCGCTATAACAACCGGGCGACCAAAGACAATCCGTTGACTGATTCCGACCGCTTCTCTCTCGTTCTATCTCAAGTGGCTGGCAAGCGCCTCACCTATGCCGAGGTAACCGGCAAGGTGGGAGAAACGACGTTCTAATCCTTGGCGGTTGAAACGGGGTCCGAAGAAATCTCCAGAGTCAAGGTGAATCCTATGGGCGCATCTTTGAAGGCGTTCCGCATCTCATTCAACGCTGAGACAAACTTAGCGATCAGCGGCTCATAAGTAGCACCACCGAGAGTCGCCCATGGCCTTTGGCAGACGGGGCAGATGCTCAACTTCCCTACATCCTCACGCCGTGCCATATCCCGCGATGAAGGAATTGCAAGTACACTTTCGCAATGTTTGCACTCCAATTTCAGCGCCAAGATATCAGACAGTTCGATGAACTTTTGCGTCTGGCTTGTCATACGCTCTCCATTGCGCCTAGTAGTTAGCGCCCGGTGTGACCGATGCGAGATTCTCGACCGTGCACCAAAATGTCTGCCCTTTATTTGGGCCAGATGAAACGACGGTTTTTACAACTTTGACATCCTCAACTGTCTTGGTGCTCATCAAATCCGCATCTACTAATTGGAGTTGTGTGCCCTTATCCATCCCGGCGCAGTCGCTATCTTCGCCATGGTATATTTCAGCTTCCGTGAGGTCGGTGTACACTTTGAAATGCTCCAAAGACTTGCACCCCGGAAGGAAACTGGACAGCACGATTTGTTGGCCTATTTTTAGTCCGGTTCCCGCCAATGGCGATTCAGTTGATTTCTGAATAAAAATTATTGTGCCGCAGACCACCAATGCAGCAAGGCATATCAGCAGAACCTTGCCGCTACCCCGACTTCGCTTATAGCCACAATGCGGACAAGCGCTGGCATCCGAGGAGATTTCCTTGCCACATTCTTTGCACGAAATCATCGACATAATAGCCGCCCGAATACTAGGTCCATTTCGAAGTCACGTTTTACTTCGGCCATCCCTCTGGTGATTAAAGCGTGGCCCAAAGCCATTCTCAAAGAGACGATAAGAATTCGAGTTTGAACTGGCACTTCATACTCGTGCTTTTGCGAAGCGTCAGAAGGCCTTGCCGTATCTGCTCCATCGCTTTTTCCTCATCAGTGGTCGGAGCTATCCACATCGCAGGGCAGTTCTGACACTGTAGTGGAATGCGGTTCCAGTGCTCTG
>Ga0326727_10014211_pt1 | contig 17426 bp, 15 predicted proteins | sample MB2enrmetagenome_FD_207643 | JGI IMG/M metagenome (GOLD analysis project Ga0326727, IMG submission 207643) | Lab enriched peat soil microbial communities from McLean, Ithaca, NY, United States - MB29MY | ecosystem: Environmental > Terrestrial > Soil > Wetlands > Peat | place: USA: New York...
CGAAATCTCGCTGCGCCACGCCGGAGCCGTAAAGACGAGGATAGGATTGTAGGGGAAGAGACGTGGGATAGTGCGCCTCCTTGCGATCCTAGAGCAGCAATTGAAGCCAGCAAACGCCCGTCACGTTCCAGCTTGTACTGTGTATCCTCGTCAATAGAATCATCGCCTAGTAAGTGTTCATCGGATTGCAACTTATCCAACAAATAGTCAGTGACTTCTCTGGCGAAATTGGTGTCAAACCTGTCTGGAACTAGGTCTGCATACAATTTTTCTGTGAGAAGCTTCTGAACCCTTGTATAGTCACCTGGAGAGTTCCCGCGGTACTGCCCAATGAATAGATCCCATTGATTTTCACGCGCGTTGAGCGCATGAAACTCGCGAACAAAAGCGTTGCGGAGGTACCTATAAATGTCAGGACCCTGAAGCTTACCTATTAGGTGCTGAGTTTCTCGGAAATCGGTCGCGCTAATCCATGCGTGATATGAAACCTCCTCAAGGACTACCGGGGCAAGGAGTATTTTTCCGCCAAGTTGTATCCACCTCAATAATAAATCCCGAACAGAACGGTGATCGGAGGAATGTGGGCAAAGATAGGTCAAAAGGATATCAGTATCGGGGACGACTCCACCATCGGTCAGAGCTTTCTGAATTGCTGTGGCTGAATTAGATTCAATTCCTAGGCAACAAAGTACAACAAATCTCTCACACGTTGCAGTTAACCAATCAAAGGCGGTTCCCTTTCTGTAAGCAAATCGAGAATTGCCGTTTGGATTAAATCTTGGTCGTCAGGAAAGCTTGAAGAAGCGGATGCCACTCGACGGGCGCCATCCCGTAGCATCTCTTGAAGCGATGCAGTGTCAATTTCCTCCTGTTCCTCATGAAGAATCCCCTCAAGGGTGCGGATGACATCAAGGCCGTTCTTGTAAAACAATGATGAGAGAAAGTCCAATAGAGTCGACCAGATGCGCATGTGCTGATCGTCCGATAGCTTTTTCCCGATGAGGGTGTCGATTCCGTTGCGAATAACTGCGCGTCCGGTCAGTATGGCATCAGCTGCTTCGGGTGGATATGTGGAGATTATCTGTTCGCCGGCATCAGTCAGTTGCCATCCGCCACGTGACCATTGAGTAAGCCCCTCTTGGACAAGCTCCCTAGCAACCCTGTCTATTGTTGCAGCCTCGATTCGGCGAGGCAAACCGAAATCGGTCGAGAATTCTTGTGCAACCTCTGTAGCGCTGTGCGGCGCGTCCTTGGAAAGACGCTCCATAACTACACGCTTAAGTACGTCTTCTCTCAGGGTTGCCCCCTCGGATTGGCCTGCAGTCAGTAACGCGAGCCGTAAACTTCTCTTTTGCTCATCGTTGCTTGATACGTCTGAACGAAGGGTCTCGCGGATACTCTCAATTTCGGCATGGAAGTGCTTTTCAAAGACCTGCGGGAACTTTGTGGCAAGCTTAGCCAACTGGAGGGATCCATAGACAGTTGAGCCGCCCGATGGTGCATGTCTCTTGATCGACTTCGTAAGTTGATCGGCCTTTTCTTCAGAAAGGTATTGAGACGAACAGTAAATGAGATGATCCGGACTCGATGTTGCGGTTATGCGGAGGAGGTCTGCCTCGACCTTCCCGTCGATTTCCCTGTTTAACGTGGAGCATAGGAGATTGCGGTGCGATCCTCGGGATGGTCCGGCAGATCTTCCGTCTCTACCACGATCCCAACTCTGGGATGTCGGCAAAAACTGGATCTTGTGTTCGGCAGAACAGATTTCAAGGGAAAACTGCTCGAATGAAAAGTCATTGTGACAGTTCTCAATTATGAGCTTTGCGATGGAATCGTTCATACATAGGCCACCTGTGGATAAATGTTACACCGCAGGTGGCAATAGGGGTTTGCAGATTATTTCTCGCTCAAGGTGCACAATTGAAGCAGTCGCAAATGCGAGGCCCATATGACCACCGTCCAATCTTCAATGCGCCGAATCCTATTCCCTATTCCCTGTTCCCTGTTTTTTCCCCGTTTCTTCCCCTAAAATCCACCTGACCTCCACCCCCCTCCCTGTGGAAATCATTTTTTCGACCCCTCCGCAGCTAGTAACTAACACGGAATCAACAGCTTGCATTTTTGCCCTGTTGACGAATCAGTAACTGCAAACCCCGGATTTTGCCCCTTTTTTGGCCCAAAAGGGTGCCATTTAACCCCAAAATGGTCGCTTTTTCGCCGGATTCCGCGCCCTATGAAACCCCACCAAGACTGGGTGCCTCAACCTTCGTACGCTTGCGCCCGTAGATCACCAGCAGCGCCGCCAGCAGCAGCAGAATCACGCCGATCACCAGCAGGCTGCCCTCGGGGCCGTCCGTGCCGCCGCTCCACAGCGTGTTGCCCGCTGTGCTGGTAATCAGGTAGTGGCCGGGAGCGACCATGCCGCTGTTGGCGGTGCCGTAGAAGAAGGTCTCTGCCCAGTCCCAGGAGGCGTGGCAGCCGATGGCCCACCAGGCCGTGCCGGTCACACGCACGCTGACGCAGAAAACAAATCCGATCAGCGCCGCGGCAAAGATGCCGATCCAGTTTTCGCCGCTGTTGCCGAGATGAATATAGCCGAAGAGAGTTGAAGTAACCCAGGCTGCCTGCCAGAACCCACTCCGTGAGATTTTGCGAATGTGCATCATCAGGCAGGGGAGAAGCCCCAGCAAGGCCATGAGATAAACGCCCCAGGCGCCGCTGCCTATATTTCTATGCAACAACTCTATGCAGAGGATGCCAATAACTCCCGCCGCCCACCAGAAGTTGATGCCGCGCGTCAGCGTGAATTGCAGATAGCCGCGGAAGGTTCCCTCCTCCATGCAGCCCACCAGCAAAAACGCGGCTGCCCACAGCGCTCCATACTTGAATATCTCCGCTCCGGAGAGCGCGACAGGGCCGAAGCGCAGCCAGCCGCCCCAATTCATGGCTCCCACCAGAGCTGAGAGCGCCAGGAATCCCGCCGCCAGCCCGCTCAAAAAGTGGGGAACGCGCCGCGGGCCGGTCAAGTTGAAGGCCAGCAGGCTGCGGCGGCCCTCGATCTGAGCCATCGCCGTTGCCGCTCCCACCAGCGCCAAAACTTCCATCAACTTTTCACGGACCGCCAAAGAAGCGGTCAGGTGATCCATCTGGCTTAAATCGACAATATGGAGCCGGACAAAAACAAATCCAATGGCGGCGCCGAAAAGACCGAGCAATAGAACGAAGATCAGCGCCGACCAGCCGGAGCGCAGGCCCTGGCTGCCGTTGAAGGTCCAGTTCATCCAGTGAAAGATCCGCTCTTCCAGAGAAGGGGTAACGGTTTCATGCGCTTGGATTGCCGCCGCGCTCTCTTCGGCGAACGGCGCTTCCGGTCGTGGGCGGTCAATCTCCGGCTCCATGGAGCCTCCTTCGAGAAAAAAACAGCTTCCTGTGCTGCATCGCACTGTTGGTAAGATACTCTACGCAATCGCTGAACGGGCAGTTCATAAACTAGAAGGATTCGGGCCACTTCTGCGCACCATGGAGAATGCGAGTGGCTTTTTACTCGTCGCGCAGGGCCGCCATAGGGTCAATACTTGCGGCCCGGCGCGCCGGAATCCAGCTTGAGCCCAGCGCAATGGCTGCAATGGCCGCAGTAATTCCGGCGAAGACGGCGGGATCGTCCGGACGAACGCCGCGCAGCAGGTTAGCAACCATATGCGCCAGGGCGAAGGCCAGCAACAGGCCAACACCCAACCCTGCTGCTGTCAGACCCGCGGCACGGCCCAGAATCATGCTCAGTATGTTCTCGCGCCGCGCGCCCATCGCCAGCCGCACCCCGATCTCCCGTGTCCGCTCGCCCACCAGGTTGGCCATCACGCCGAAGATGCCGATGGCGGCCAGCAGCAGGGCGATCAGCGCATCGACCCCCAGCATGGCGGCGGCGTAGATAAGCCCGGTCAGCAATTCATGCACGTATTGTTCGTAGCTCATTACGGTATCGAGCGGCAGCGCAGGGTCCAGGCCGGCCAACGCCTTGCGCGCCGGCGTGGCCAGGGCCAGCGGATCGCCCTCGGTCCTCAGCGCATAGGTGGCGCCGGGAGGTGGCATCTGCGCGGTGCTCAGGTATACGGCTGGCCGGGGAGTATCGTCCCAGGTGGAGTAGCTGGTCTCCTCCGCGACGCCAACAATCGTCAGCCAGGGCTCCTCACTGTTCTGCCCGCCCATGCGAATACGCCGGCCGATTGGCTCTTCGCCGGGAAAGTAGAGGGCCGCAAATCTGCGGCTCACCACGGCCACCGGGAGCGAATCCAGCGCGTCGCTCTTCGTCAACGCCCGTCCACCACGGATGGGAATGTGGAAGGCGGCAAAGTAGCCGTCGCTCACCGTCAGGCGCAGCGCGCTTTGGAACTTGCCGGGAAGCGCGGGGCGATTCTCGATCACGCAATCCTGCTGCCAGGCGTTGTCGCTGTAAGGCAGCGCCGTGCTGATCTCGGCCTCGCTGACGCCGGGCAGCGCGCGCAGTTTTTCCAGGCTCTGGGCGTACCAGTCAGACTGCTTGCGCGGCGTATCATAGCGCGCCGGAGGTAATTTCACGTTGAAGGTGAGCAACTTGGCCGGATGGTATTCGTCGGCGCGATGCAGCATCGCAATCATGCCTTTGGAGATCAACGCCGCGCCGATGACCAGCGCGACGGCCAGTGCTATCTGCGCCATGGCAAAGATGTTTCTCAGCCGGTGGCTGCGGCCGGAACCCGTGGTTCCACGCGATCCCGCCTTCAGTTGATCCACCAGGTTCAAGCGCAGCGCTTGCAGCGCGGGCGCCATGCCTGCAATCAAACTCGCCACCAGGGCCAGCAACAGAGAAAACGCCAACACCCGGCCGTTCAGCGAGGTGTTGGACCAGCCCGCCATGAAACGCGCCACCCGCGCCGGCATGGTGATGAGGATTAGGTGCAGATAAACGGAAGCAAAGAGCAGGCCGCCCGCCGCGCCCACCAGTCCCAGCAGGATGTTCTCCGTCAGCAACTGTCTCAGGATGCGTCCGCGGCCGGCGCCCAGCGCGGTGCGCATGGCCATCTCCGGCCGCCGCGCAATGCCGCGCGCAAATTGCAGATTGGCCACGTTGGCGCAGACCACCAGCAGCACAAAGAGCGTGGCGCCCATCACCATCCGGTAATACAGCGGCGTCAAATCGCCGTTGATGCCGTCCAGAAGCGGCTCGACTTTGATGGATAGCCCCAAGTTGGTTGCCGGATAGGCCTGCGACAGGCGCTCGGCGATGAGCCGCATCTCCGCCTGCGCCTGCTGGACCGTGACGCCCTTGCGCAGCCGGCCGGTCACCAGATAATTGTGAGTGCCGCGGTCTGCCAGTTGCGCCGGCGTGGGCGCAAAGGGAAGATAGAGGTCGGCGTCCGAGGGATACTGAACGGTCTTCGGCAGCACGCCGATGACGGTGTACACACGCTGATCCAGTTCGATCTTGCGGCCCAGCACCGCCGCATCGCCGCCGAAGCGCCTCTGCCAAAAGCCATAATTGAGAACCGCCACGGCGTCGCGGCCCGGCCGACATTCGTTCGCGGCATAGAGACGGCCCACCAGCGCCTGGGTGCGCAGAACGCTGAAAAAGTCGGCCGAGGTCAGCGCCGTCCGCACCTGCGCGGCATCGCCCGCCCCGGTCAGGCTCATATCGGCGCCGGTACGCACCGCCAGGCTCTCAAACGAGCGGCTCTGCCGGCTCCAGTCTTCATAGTTGGCCAGCGCCACCGGCCGATAGCCGCCGCGCTGCTGCAAATCGGCAACCGTCACCACCCGCTCAAGCTCTGGCACCGCCAGCGGATGCAGAACCACCGCATCCATGCTGCTGAAAACCGCGGTGTTGGCGCCGATGCCAATGGCCAGGGTGAGCACCGCCGTGAGCGTGAACCCCGGCGACTTCCATAACTGCCGAATGGCAAAACGCAGATCCTGAAGCAAGGTGTACATGAAATCCCCCGGTTCCCAAGGAATCTACCTCTGAGAACCCATTCATGGAGTGAGCATTTCTCTGGCCAAATCGCTCAAGAGCTTGGCTGTTGATTGTAAACAACTTAATCCTGTAGAGTCGTGCGAAAACTCCCTCCGCACGTTCAAAAATCGAAACCAACCGTCCGTAAATGAACAATAGCGCACGCCGGAAACCGGAGAAATCTGCCTTCCGCCTTGACACAAACGGCTGCTGCCTTGATGCTAAACAGTTCAGATCATTCGACATTTTCTACGCACAGAGGGAGTTCAGAACTTGCAGGTTCGCGTCTTCTATCACGACAAATGCTTTGACGGAGCCTGCTCAGCCTCGCTCTTCACGCGCTTTCATCGCGAGTGCATCTCACGCGGCGCGAGCTACTCGTACCACGGCCTCGTCCACCGCGCCGGCGCATTGTTCGACGAGAACGAGTTTACCGGCGACGAAAACGCCATCGTCGATTTCAAGTACTGCGCCTCGCCGCGCATCACCTGGTGGTTTGACCACCACCTTTCGGCCTTTCTCACTCCTCAGGACCAGGAGACTTTTCTGGCCTGCAAACAGGACCCGGACTGCGGCGGCCGCAAGTTTTTCGACTCCGGCTACACCTCCTGCACCAGCTTTCTGGCGCACATCGGCTCCACCCGTTTTAACTTCGACACCGCGCCGGTCACCGAGCTGATTCAATGGGCCGACATCGTGGACGGCGCCAAGTATGAGAGCCCCCAGGCCGCCGTCGAGATGGCCGCCGCGGCCATGAAGCTCACCCTCATTATCGAGTCCACGCAGGACGACGCCTTCATCCCGCGGCTGATTCCGCTGCTCACCGAGATGCCCCTGGCCGAGGTACTCAGTCAGCCCTTTGTTGCCGGGTTGCTGCCGCCCCTGCTGGAGCGCCATCAGCAGGCCATCCAACTCATCCGCCAGCGCGCCGTAGAGCGCGACGGCACCATCTTTTTCGACATCACCGACCAGCCGCAAGAGGGCTACAACAAGTTCATCCCTTACTATCTGCACCCGAAGGCAACTTACTCCATCGGCCTCTCCAGCTCCAGCTTCCGCACCAAAGTCTCGGTCGGCTCCAATCCTTGGACCAAGGCTGACCCGGCAAAGATGACCAACCTGGCGGCCATCTGCGAGCGCTACGGCGGCGGCGGCCATGCCCGCGTGGGCGCCATCAGCTTCCCGCCCGGCCAGGGCGAGCAGGCGCGCGAGGCGGCTGCCGAGATTGTAGCCGAGCTGAGGGCGAATAACCCGATGGGATGAGGCGTATGTTCACGAGCGTATCAATTTGAAGAATAGTGATTGCTATATTTTTTGACTCACGCTATTCTTGCGGCCATGCGACGCATAACACTTCTTCTCTTGTTTGTTCTGCTGTTCATGGCCTCTGGGAGAACGGAAACGGGTAGCTCAAAGCGTAAAATTCCTTGCAAGACTCCCGCAATCGCTGCCACTTGTTATTGGACCCATGGTCGTCTGGGGTTTACTAATGGCACTCCGGCTCTTCGTTTGTGGAAGATCGGTACTCATAGGCTTCTCGGCATTTACAGTGGGCCATTGACCTGCAACCCGACAGCATGTGACCTATACGGCGACAACGAGAATCCTGAATTGCCGCTGAATATTCAGCAACTTTTGAAAAATTTCGATAGACGAATTTTCGCCGATTTTGAAGTCTGCCCTCTAATACCTGAGAAACCAAGCTCTATGCAGGGAGCGTGTATCGAGTCGGCAAAGAATATCGTAGTTGAAAAGTGATTGCAGGAAGCATGATATGGGCTACAATGTAGCTCAGGAGTCTTATATGCCTGCCAACGCCGTTGTCCGCGCCAGAATCGACGCTCGTGTGAAGGAGGAAGCCACGGCCATCTATGCCGCCGCCGGTCTCACGCTTTCCGATGCCTTCCGCATGATGTTGATGCGGACAGTGGCCGAGCGCGCTCTGCCCTTCGAGCCTTTGATGCCCAACGCTGAAACTGTGGAGGCTATGAAGGCCGCGCGGCGGGGCGAACTAATCAAGATTGGCAGCATCGACAACCTATTGGCCGATCTCCATGCGGACGATTAAGCGTACCAGCCGATTCAAGAAGGATTACAAGCGTGAGGCGAAAGGTCAGCATAGAGCGTCGCTGGACGCTGATTTGCTGGCTGCTGTTTCTCTCTTGGCCGCGGATGCCACACTGCCGGAAAAGTTCCACGATCACCCACTGGCCGGAGAGTGGACAGACCACCGCGACTGCCACATCAAACCTGATCTTGTGCTGATTTACCGTGTGCCGAATGCGGAAACATTGGAGTTGGTCAGGCTCGGATCTCACAGTGAGTTGAGCTTGTAAGGACTCTCAGTTTGAGCCGCATTCGCAGCTCTTTCGTCGCTACATTCCATCGCACGTTTGTCGGACCGGCCCGCGGCTCCTAATCCGTTTTGTCGTGCCCAACACTCTGGTTGAATGTGTTCTTAATTGTTCCGACCACGAGAGCGCGCGGCGGCGCTGAAAATATGGATCTGGCCAAATCGCTTTTCCTTTATATCTCCACCGCGCCCTTCGGTTAAAAACAGAATGGAATCAACTAGTTGCCTGATTGCGCGCAGTCACTCTCTGCTCCGCTTGAAGAACCCCTCCTGGCCGCCATTCCCACTTTCTGAATTTGCGCCATGGCCTGCACGGAAAGCCTGAAGTTGCCGATAAGACCTATAGCACTTGCCGGTAACGGCATCCCTGTTAGATCCGACGGCAAAATCGTGGAAAGGCCTGGCTCTCATGCGTCTTCCCGGTTTCCTCAAGAGAAGGAGCCAAACCTCCGGGGACTCCTCGTTTTCCATTCTCTTGACGACAACCACGGCAATCCTGGCGATCGCATCGGTTACGCTGATCGGCTGGGGAACCCATCTGCTGCTCCTCGCTACGTGGTTGCGATATGCCGTCCCCATCGCCCCGCTGGCCGCGCAGATCTTTATCGCGTTCGCCCTCTTGCTGCTTGCCGATGCCCTATGGCCGAACTGCGTTTACCTTCGTTTGGCCATGGTCCCCGCGGCGTTCTTCGCCATCGTCGAATCAGTGAAAGCTCTGTTGTGGTGTACGAGCATCCAGACGCTTTCTGAATACTTCACCATGCGGCACGATAAGGTCTATGAAAAGATTCTTCAGGGCAGGATGTCGGTGCTTACGGCACTCAGTTTCCTGCTTGCGAGCCTCTTCCTACTGCTGTGCGCCATGCGGCGATGGAACCGGCCGGCCAGAGTCGCGGCGGATATTCTCGCTGTAGCTGTCTTCTGCATCGGCGCATTTCCCTTGATCGGCTATCTTCATGGAACCCCTCTCCTCTACGGCGGAGGGGTCGTGCCGATCGCTCTGCCGACTACCATCCTTCTCATTCTGCTTTCCGTCGCCTTGATGGCCCACGCCCCCGCCAGGTCGCGCACTCTTCATCTCTTCCTCGGCCCCTCCACGCAAGCGCGCCTGGTTCGCGCATTTCTCCCCTCCCTGGCTCTCCTGATGCTGGTCGTCTCGCTCTCAGACACGGAGTTGGTTCCATGGCTGGCACAAGCCAACCCAGCCATAGTTGACACCCTGAGCACGATACTCGTGCTTTCGGCGACAACCTTGCTGATCTTCTTCGTTGCCCCGCGCGTGGGCAGGGACCTCGATGCCGCGCATGAAGCCTTGTCCGAGTCCCAGGGTATCGCCGCCGCGGCCTTCGAGTCCTCCGACGGCATCTTTATCAGCGATGCCGAGTGCGTGATCCTGAGGGTCAACCTGGCCTTTTCCGGCATCACCGGATACTCCGCGGAAGAAGCCGTGGGGAAAAAGACAAATCTGCTCAAATCAGATCGCCATGACTCAGCATTCTTTGCGGCGATGTGGGAGAGCATCCTGGCCCGCGGGTCATGGAGCGGCGAAATCTGGAACCGGCACAAGAACGGAGAAATCTATCCGCACTGGCTGAGCATCACTGCCATCAAAGGAGCCGCCGGAAAGGTCACGCGTTATGTGGCGACTTTAACCGACATCACGCAGCGCAAGAGTTCCGAGGAGGAGATCAGGAATCTTGCTTTCTATGACCTTTTAACTGGCTTGCCCAACCGGCGGCTGCTGATCGACAGGCTGCAACACGCGCTGGCTGCCAGCATTCGCAGCCACAACTGCGGAGCGCTGCTGTTCATCGATCTGGACGACTTCAAGACGCTGAATGACACGCTGGGCCACTATGTCGGCGACCAGTTGCTGGTACAGGTTGCGCAGCGCCTGCAAGCCTGCGTTCGAGAAGCCGATACCGTGGCCCGTTTCGGCGGCGACGAGTTTGTGGTCATGCTGGAAGGTCTTAGCGAAGACGTCGATGCCGCGGCCGCCGAAAGCAAGAAGGTTGGTGAGACAGTGCTGGGCAAGCTCGAAGCGCCCTACTCTCTCTCTGGGCTTGAACACCGCTCTACGGTGAGCATCGGCGTAGCCCTCTTCAACCAAGGACGCAAGGACATCAATGAACTGCTGAAACGGGCCGACATCGCCATGTACAAGGCCAAGGCGGAGGGACGAAACACCATGCGTTTCTTCGACCAGAAGCTGGAGGATGCCGTTTTTGCGCGCGTTGCCCTGGAGAAAGATCTGCGCCATGGAATCTCGAATGGCGAGCTGATTCTCCACTATCAGCCCCAGGTCAACAGCGCGGGCGGCATCACGGGCGCGGAGGCTTTGGTGCGCTGGCAGCATCCCCGGCGCGGCTTGGTCTCGCCGATGGAGTTCATCCCCCTGGCCGAGGAGACAGGCCTCATCCTGCCTTTGGGGCGTTGGGTCATGCAAGTCGCATGCGCTCAAATCGCCGCCTGGGCAAAAGATGAAGAGACTGCCCATCTCACGCTGGCCGTCAATGTCAGCGCGCTGCAACTCCAGCAGCCGGACTTCGTCGATGAAGTGTTGTCGCTGCTCGCCCGCACCGGCGCCGATCCGCGAAAGCTCAAGCTGGAACTCACGGAAAGCCTGCTATTGAGCCATATTGAGTCCACCATCGCCAAGATGGCCGCGCTCAATGCGCGGGGCCTCACGTTTTCCCTGGACGACTTTGGAACAGGCTATTCCTCGCTCTCTTACTTGCGCCGCCTGCCCTTGAGCCAACTGAAGATCGATCGGTCCTTCGTTCAGGATCTGCTCCTCGATTCCAACAACGCCGTGATTGCCCGCACCATTATCGCCCTGGCTAATAACCTCGGTCTGGATGTCATTGCCGAGGGCGTGGAAACGCAGGAGCAGTTGGAGCAGCTCAAGATGGATGGATGCGCCTCATTTCAGGGATTCCTCTTTGGCCGTCCTGTGCCCATCGAAGAGTTTGCCTATCTGTCCGGGCAGACAATCATGATGGGCTGAGAGCGGGGCGACTCCATGGCTGCAATAATGTCTTGCCGCGCTTGCGCCTGATAAAAGGCGCAAGGACCGGGCACGGTGTATTTGTGCGGAGGCTGGGGCTCCGCGTCACACCTTCGCCTTCAGGCTCGGCCACTCCGCCCGGCGGTGATGCAGGAAGGCTTCGACGCCTTCCTTGAAGTCCTCTGTGGAGCGTTGCTGCTCGCTCACTTCGATGGCGTCTTCGATCTCTTCGTCCAGCCTGCGGCGGGCCTGCCTGGCCAGCATGCGCTTGACCGCCTGCATCGCCCGAGGGCTGTTCATCAGCAGCGTCTGGGCCAGCGCGTGGGCGGTTTGCATCAACTCCTCGGCGGCCACTACCTCCGTCACCAGCCCCATTTGCTGCGCCTCCTGCGCCTTCATCAGCCGGCCGGTCAGGAGCAGATCGCGGCGGCGCTTCTCGCCCACCTGGCGCATCAGGAACGAAGCCGCAATCGATGGCACAAAACCCACCCGCACCTCGTTCAGGCCAAACTTGGACTCTGGCGTGGCCAGCGTGAAGTCGGGGATGGTGGCCAGGATCATCCCACCGGCGATGGCTGGACCGTTGACCGCCGCAATCACCGGCTTGGGAAAGTCGTAGAGCGTGCGCAGCGCCCGCGCCATCTTCTCCGCGTCGCGGCGGTGCTCCTCGGGTGTTCGGACGCGCAGGCTCTCCAGGTACTCCAGGTCAAGCCCGGCGCTGAAGGCCGGACCCGCCCCGGTTAGAATCACCACCCCGCAGGCGCAGTTCTCCGCCTCGTTGAGCGCCTCCGTCAACTCCTCAATCATGCGCAGCGAGAGCGCGTTGCGCTTTTCCGGCCGGTTCAGGGTGATGGTCTTCACCCCGTTGGCAGACTGGACCAGGATGTGCTCATAGCGGGCCATGGAAACCTCCTGCATGCGCCGGACCTAATCCGTATCCAGCGCGGAAAAACCTATCGTAGCGCAGATTTGCCTCGCCTGGAAGGTGATTCGGGTCACTGTCTGTGTTCTGACATTTCCTGCGCCGAAAGGACGCCGCCTCAACCACCCAGAGTGGCGCGGATGATTGCGGCCAACTCGGAGAGATCGCCGTGCATCACGGCAAGGTCGCGGGCATGGTAAAGCCGTTCGCGATCTTCCGCCCTCTGCGCCGCCCGGGTCCAATCCAGCCGATGGCCGGCTGTTCCGGCGAGATCCGTCGTAAACACTCGCAGGGTTCTTGAATTTCCGTCCCGGAAGGCGTGGATGGCGTCGAGTTCACCGTAGTAATAGGCCAGCCGTTTGGCCATCGTATCGGTGTCCAAACCATGCAAATCGTTTTCGGCCTTCAAGGCCGCAAAGAGGCTCGCCAGAGCGCCTGGAATATTCTGTGAAGGCCCGTAGGCGACCACAAAGCCGGAGCGGTTCTTGGCCATCATGCCAATGTCTTTGCGTAATTCGCCCGCCCAAGGGTACACCTTGGAGAAGATGCGCCGATGCGTCTCCTGCAAACGGCGAACGTCGAAGGGGCCGGCGATGGGACGGCGCTTCATGGCGGCAAAGGCCAAGAGAACCGCGTCCTCCTCGAATTGATTTAACTCAGCCTGTGTGTGATAGTCGCCGTTATTGATGAGAACATTCGTGCCGGGATAGACGTACGGATCGCGCGCCGCCGGACTCATGCGATTCTGGAGACGGCGGCGGGTATGTAATGAGCGCAGAGTTCGGCTTCCGCCTGCTCGATGGTGATTGTGCCGTCCAGAACCCGCTTTTTTAGCGATTGGCCAAAAGGCGTTGGCGTCAGCCCTTCCAAGAAAAGGCTGGCTTCGCCCTCGGCAAACCCGCGTTCCAACTTTTCCTTTTCGTCTGGCTGCAACATGGGGAACCTCAGTACTTCGGGGCGAATCAATGCGCTCCATCTGCATCAATTTTACCATCGTTTCTGTGCAGTTTCCGGTGCATTTTCTAGCATGACTAACTCTCTCTCAATCTCAGCCGACCGGAAAACTGTTAGCTGTTAGCTGAAAGCTGTAAGCTGTCCTTCACAGCCCCAACTCCCCCGCCCGCCCCTTCATCGCCTCCAAACAAAACGTAATGTGCGCGTCCAACTCCACACCCAGCTCCGTCGCGCCCTGCACAATGTCCTCGCGGTTGACGCCGCGGGCGAATGCCTTGTCCTTCATCTTCTTGCGCACGCTGGGCACCTCCACCTCGGCAATCGCCTTGGTCGGTTTCACCAGCGCGCAGGCGGTCAGAAAGCCGGCCAGCTCGTCGCAGGCAAACAGCGACTTGGCCAGATGCGTGACGCGCGGCACGCCGCTGTACTGCGCGTGGCCCAGAATAGCGATGCGCATCTCCTCTGGCCAGCCCTGCCGTTCCAGCTCGCGGACTCCAACAAACGGATGCTCCGCGGCCGTGGGGTGGCGCTCGTAATCGAAGTCGTGCAGCAGCGCCGTCGTCGTATACAGCTCGATGAACGCTCTTCGTTCCTCCCCGGCCAGCCCCAGCCGGCCGGCCTCCGCCTCGCCCATCGCCGTGACGCAAGCCTCAACCGCCAGCGCGTGTTTGCGCAGGTTCTCGCTTTGGGTCCACTCGGTCAGCAGTTGCCAGGCTTCTGCGCGCCCGTAGCAGGAACTGTTCCCAGTTGCATCATTTCCGGTACAGGTATTCATTGCTTTCTCGGCCTCGTTGTTAACTAACTAGGTTCGCCCTTTTCGGGGTTTTTCCGGTCATTACCGGGGTCTGATCCGCGAAAGTTGGCTTTGTATCCAAGTTTTCACTTGACAGTTATGGTTCACATCACGGAAAGTATCACATATCGTGGTGCTGCGATGCACCGCGGGGTCCTTGCTCTGGCACTCCGCACACCGCACATGGCAACTACGCTGGCATGCGTGGAGACACGCGAAGTTGTGCACTGCCGATTCTGCAAGCTGGTTCAGTTCAGGCCAAGCAATTCTCATTGCGTAAGGTGCCGCAGGCCCCTGGATGTCGAGGAGCCCGTTCGGCTCGGCCCAATTCCGGTTGACAGCCCCCCTGTGGATCCCGCAGCAGAAGCTGGCCTGAGAGTAGCCGGCCTGGTGAAGGAGATCCGCCGCGCGCGCCACCTCAGCCAGCGTCAACTGGCCGGGCGTATGCAGGTGCCCCGCACCTACATCTCCAAGATCGAGAATGGCAAGGCCATCCCCACCCTCAACTCTCTGGAACGGCTGGCCGATGCGCTGGGAGTGGATGTGCGCAAACTGGTCCGCGACGCCCGCAGCCAGCGGGACGAGGAAGTGGCGTCGATCCTGGCCGACCCGTTGCTGGCCGAGATTGCGGCTTTGCTGCCTTGCCTGGACCCGCTGCACCGCTCCCTGGTTGCCGGTGCGGCGCACGACATGGCCCTGGGCCACCGGCGCATCGCGTAGAGCGCAGCGAAGCCATGCGGTAAGCGGCGAAACCGGACGTTTTTCGTTTCCGGTTTTGGGCCGACTGTGCCGCTGCACTCTCCGCGGGACGCTTCCGCGCGCGCGCCTTCAGGACGAAGCCCGGCGGCAATTGCGGCGCAGGTGCGCTTGTGCTACGGTCGAGGATGAACCGCCTCGGCTCGCGGCGCAATGAGGATTGTGTGCCGGCCGATGGCTCGATAGCATTGATTGAGGCAAATATTTTGGTTCCTGTTGCCAAGCTGCGCATCGATGAGCTGCCCTCCGAGGAGCGCGCCGTCTACGCGACCCTCAAGCCGGAGCTCCTGCCCCAGCATGTGGCCATCATCATGGACGGCAATGGCCGCTGGGCAGGCCATCGCTCGCTCAAGCGCTTCCTCGGCCACCAGCAGGGCGCCAACAGCGTGCAACTGGTCACCGAAACCGCCTCCCGCATCGGCCTGCCCTGGCTCACCCTCTACGCCTTCTCCCTGGAAAACAACCTCCGCCGCCCGCGCGCCGAGGTCAACTTCCTCATGCGCCTGCTCAAGACGTATCTGGAGTCCAACCTGCAACGCATGATGGACAACAACGTGCGCATGAAGTACATCGGCCGCACCCACGAGCTGCCCGATGAGGTCCAGGAGAAGATGCGCTGGGCCGAAGAGGCTACCGCCGGCAATACCGGAACCACCCTCACCCTGGCTCTCAACTACGGCGGACGCTCGGAGCTGGTGGACGCCTTCCGCGCCTTGTCATTCGAGATGAAGCAGAAGCACATCAGCCCCGCCCACATCACCGAGGAAGACATTCACCGCCATCTCTATACCGCCCACATACCCGACCCCGATCTGCTGATCCGCACCTCCGGCGAGATGCGCCTGTCGAATTTTTTGCTCTGGCAGATTGCCTACACCGAGATCTACGTCACCGAGCGGCTGTGGCCCGATTTCCGCGGCATCCACCTGCTCGAGGCCATCGCCGACTACCAGCTCCGCGAGCGCCGCTACGGCGGCCTGAGCGACAGCGTAGGCGAAGTGGAAGAGAACGTCGAGGAAATCAAGATCGCGGCCAACTGAGTACTTTGGTTCTTCGACAACCCCTTCTTTCCGGATGCAGAGGTAGCCTTGCGGGTGAATCCTGCCGACGAGCAGGATAGGGGGTAATTTATTTTGGAAAACAGCAGCACGGCGCCGGAAAAGGGGCCCATTCAGGAAGATTCAGCAGCCCGGGCGAAGCGATTGACTGAACTCGTCCGCGTGCGCTTGAAGGAATCCACGGCGCAGAACGCCGGTCCCCAGGCTCTCCTCTATTGGCTGCACGCGGACGGCGCAAAGAGCGCCTGACCGGCCTCTTCCACACAAACCGGCTCCTACTCCTCGGAATCATCGGGCTTTCTGGCCTCTCTGCCGGTACAAACCCAGCCCCGGCGGTGTATCCTCATCCCTAATGAAACGTGTCTACACCGCTCTCATCCTGATTCCCCTGGTTCTGCTTCTGGTCTTCCTTGGGCCGTGGTGGCAGTGGCTGTTTACCCTGGCCGTTGCGTCGGTGGCGGCGCTGGCTGCATGGGAGTTTCTCGGCATGGCGGAGAAGGCCGGCGCCAACCCGCCGCGCATTGCCGTGCTGGCGGCCGTTGTGGCGCTCTTTGCCTGCAACTTCGAGTGGCCCGTCCAAACCGCGGCCACGCTGGGCGTTCTGAGCCTGGGCCTGCTGGTCTATTGCACCTTTTCCAGGCCCGTCGAACAGCTCATGGCCGATGCCTCGACCTCCATCTTCTGCCTGCTCTACATCGGATTCACCCTGATTGCCCTGCCCGCCCTGCGTGAGAACCCCGAGGGCAACGGCCCCTCCCTGGTCACCTTCCTGCTGTGCGCGGTCTGGGCCGGAGACACGGCCGCCCTCTACGTAGGCCGCGCCTGGGGACGGCACAAGCTGGCCCCCACGCTCAGCCCCAACAAAACCTGGGAGGGCGCGCTCGGCTCGGTGGCCGGCAGCTTGCTTGCCACCGGCATCCTGCTCGGCCTCGCGCAACTGCTGCAAATGTGGGACGTGGGCTGGCTCTCCTACTCCGGCGGGGTCTGGTGGTACTGGCTGGGCCTGGCCGTGGTGGTCAACGTGGCCGCCCAGGTGGGCGATCTGGCCGAGTCCGCCCTCAAGCGCTCGGCCGGCGTCAAGGACTCCGGCTCCCTGTTGCCCGGCCATGGCGGCGTCCTCGACCGCATCGACGCCCTGCTGATCGCCGCTCCCGTCCTCTGGTACGCCCAGATCATTCACCAGTGGCTCTGAACGGGGGGATAGGAAAGGGAGTATCACGAACGAAAATTGCGCTATGATTCTAGTAGGAGTTGATCCTGATGACGACCCGAATCGTTCGCGTTGGAAACACACTCACTGTCGAGATTCCCGAAGAGTTGGTCGCTCAGGCTGCGCTGCCTGTCGGTGAGCCGGTCGAATGGGTCTCGAACGGGAACGGAAGCATCACGCTCGTCAAGCAATCCACCTCCACACAGCTGCGTAAACGTAAAACATTGGAGGAACTTCTGGAAGGTATTCCAGAGGGAACTCGTATCCCGGAATACGAATGGGGCCCTCCACGCGGGGTTGAGGTTTGGTGAAACCCTACTGCCCTGATTGCGGCGATCTGATTTGGTTCGACTTCGATCCACAGGCCGGCCGTGAACAAGCTGGACG
>Ga0326727_10014212_pt1 | contig 17424 bp, 1 predicted proteins | sample MB2enrmetagenome_FD_207643 | JGI IMG/M metagenome (GOLD analysis project Ga0326727, IMG submission 207643) | Lab enriched peat soil microbial communities from McLean, Ithaca, NY, United States - MB29MY | ecosystem: Environmental > Terrestrial > Soil > Wetlands > Peat | place: USA: New York...
GAAAGGCCCTGACGCCGCCCCAACCCGAGGCCGGAAAGGCCGAAACCGCGCCCGCCGAAACCCCGACCCAAAAGGCGCTGGTCGCCATCTGGCAGGACGTCCTGACCCTGCCCACGGTCGGCATCGATGACAATTTCTTCGCCATCGGCGGCGATTCCATCCTGTCCCTGCAGATCGTCGCCAAGGCCAGAAAGCAGGGACTGGCCCTGACTCCCCGTCAGGTCTTCGAATTGCAAACCATTCGCCGCATGGGCGAAGCCGCCGGCCAGGCCGCCCCGGCCAGCCCCATGGCCGGCGCCGGCAGCCCCGCCGAGCTGCCGCTGACGCCGATCCAATCCTGGTTCTTCGACCTGGATCTGGCCAAGCCGTCCTTCTGGACCCAGATCGCCTGCCTTGATGTCCCCGCCGCACTCGGCGCGGAGCGCGTCGCGTCGGCGCTACGGGACGTCGCCGCCGCCCACGACGCCTTGCGTCTGCGCTTCGAACAGGGTGGCGACAGGGGGTGGCGTCAGCGCCTGTCCGGCGATCCCGCCGACCTGCCGTTGGAGGTCTGCGACCTGTCCGCCCTGTCCGCCGCCCTGCAGGTGGCGAGACTGCGGGAATTGACCGTCCGGATGCAGGAAGGGCTCGACCTCTCGGCCGGCCCATTGGCCCGGGCCGCCTGGTTTCGGTTGGACCAAAATCGCGCCCTTCTGGTCGTCACCGCCCATCACCTGATCATCGACGGCGTGTCCTGGCGCACGCTGTTGGCCGATCTCGCCGATGCCCTGGCCGGGACGCCTCCGGCGCCACCGCCGATCGCCTTCGCCACCTGGGCCGCGGCTGTCGCGTCGGCCGCCGCCGCGCCGGACCTGCGTGAGGAGATGGCCACCTGGGTGGACCTGAACCGGGGAACGCCGCTGGCGCTGCCGGTCGACCGGCCCATCGCCCCGGCCGACGACAGGGCCGGCGACACTCGCGCCGTCACCCTGAGGTTCGATACCGCCGAGACCGAGGTGTTGCTGAACGCCGCACCGGCGGCGCGTTTGCGTCCCATGGACCTGATGCTGACCGCACTGGTCCGCGCCCTGGTTCCCGAAGCCGGCACCGGAGTATTGCCGGTGGCCCTGGAAAGCCACGGCCGCGCCGCGTTGGACGGCATCCTCGACTTGTCACGAACCGTCGGCTGGTTCACCGCCCTGTACCCGGTGGCACTGCCGGTGCCCCAGTCGCCGGACGACTGGGCACTGCTGCTGGCCATCAAGGCCAGGCTGCTTGGCGTGCCACGTCTGGGTATCGGCTGGGGGCTGTTGCGCCACGGTCCCAACCACAACGACCGCGCCACGCTGGCCGCGATGCCGGAGCCGGCGGTGTCCTTCAACTATCTTGGCCGTTTCACCGACGAGGCCGCCCAGTGGACGGTGCGCACCGACCTCGACCTGCCGACCCAGGCGGAGGAAAACCGCCGGCCCTTTGCGCTTGATGTGGTCGCCTTGATCGCCGATGGCCGGTTGACGGTACGCTGGTTCCACAGCAACCGCCGCCATGACACCGCGACGATCGAGGCATGGGCCGCCCGCTTCGCCGAAACATTGCGCGGCCTGCTGGCCCGTTGCAACGCCGGCGAACGCGCCGACCTGCCTGCCGATTTCCCCCTTGCCCTGCTCGACGCGCGCGGCCTGGCGGCTCTCCTCGCCGCCGTTCCAGCAACGGTCGAGGACATCTACCCGCTGTCGCCCCTTCAACAGGGCATGTTGTTCCACGCGCTGGAAAGACCAGAGGACGGGGTCTACGTCGAACAACTCACCGGAACCTTGACCGGAAACCTCGACGAAGCCCGGTTCGAAGCCGCCTGGAACGATGTGATCGCCCGCCACGCCGTGCTGCGCAGCGTGTTCGTCTGGGACAGGCTGGCCGAACCGCATCAGGTGGTCCTGCGTGTCGCCGCCATGACCCTGTACCGGCTGGATTGGTGTGGGCCGGCGGCCACCGAAGACGACATCGAGGATCGCTTCCAGGCCCTGCTCGCCCGCGACCGGCGTCTCGGTCTGGCGCTCGACCGCGCGCCACTGATGCGCTTCACGCTGATCCGCACCGCGACCGGCGTGCACCGCTGGATCTGGACTCATCATCACATCCTGCTCGACGGCTGGTCATTGCCGGTGCTGTTCGGTGAGGTGCTGGCCGCCTACGAGGCACGCTGCGCCGGCCATCCTCTGCCGACGGCACCGATGGAACGCCCCTACCGCGATCACATCGCCGGCCTGCGCGCGCGCACCTCCGATGCCGCATTCTGGCGTTCCACCCTGTCCGAGGTGACGGCACCCTGCCGGCTGGAGTTGCATGACGACGCCGAAGCCGACACCGAGGGTCACCCCGGCGCTATCGACCGGACGCTCGCCGCCCCGCTGGCCGACGCGCTGAGTGCCCTGGCCCGCCGCGAACGGGTGACGCTCAACACCATCATGGTGGGGGCCTGGGCGCTGCTGCTGGAGCGGTTCGGGTGTGGTCGCACGGTCACCTTCGGTGTGACCGTGTCGGGCCGCTCCAGCGATCTGCCCGGTGTCGAAACGATGATCGGCCTGTTCATCAACACCCTGCCACTGGCCGTGCGCATCGATGATGACGCCCCCCTCGGCGATTGGCTCCGTGCCATCCAGGCGCGGCAGATGGAACTGCAGGAACACGACAATGATCGTCTGGTCGATATCCAGCGATGGATCGGCCTGCCCGGCGACGAGCCCCTGTTCGACACCCTGTTCGTCTTCGAGAACTACCCCGTGGCGGCGGCACTCAACCGGTCGGCGGCGGGCATCGCCGTCGGCGACATCCGTTTCCTCGAACGAACCAACTACCCGCTGACGCTGGCGGTAATCCCCGACACCCGGACAATCCTCAGGCTCAACCATGACGGCCGGCATTTTGGCCCGGACCGGGCAAGAGCGTTGCTCGACGGACTGGAACGACTGCTGGTCGCCATGACGGTGCGGCCGGACGACGCCATCGGCCGTCTGACTCCTCTGTCGGCCGAACAGGCGGCGGCCGCGACGCGGGGCTGGACGGGTCACCGGATGGCCGCCGCCGCCCCGGTGCCGATGCACCGGCTGATCGAGGCCCAGGCCGATCTGCGCCCCAACGCCCGGGCGCTGGCCTCGGCCTCCGGCACCCTCGGCTACGCCGCGCTCGACACCGCCGCCAACCAACTGGCCCATCGGCTTATCGCCGCCGGCGTCGGGCCGGAGGTAGTGGTCGCCGTCGTGTTGCCACGCTCTGCCGCACTGGTGGTGACCGTTCTGGCGGTCCTCAAGGCCGGCGGCGCCTGGCTGCCGCTCGACCGCGCCTATCCGGTGGATCGCTTGCGCCACATGCTGGAGGACAGTGGCGCCGCCCTGATCCTTAGCCATGGCCCGCCACCGGAAGGGCTGGCGGACATGCTGGCGTCCAACGCCCTTGACCATATCGACCTCTCCGCGGAGGCATCGGCCATCGTGTCGGCGCCGAAGACACGTCCCGCCGTGGCCGTGGACCCGGATAACCTCGCCTACATCATCTACACCTCGGGCTCGACCGGTCGGCCAAAGGGCGTTCTGGTGCCGCACGCCGGCATCGCCAACCTGGCATCCGTCCAAGCCCGGGAGTTCGCCATCGCGCCGGCCGATCTGGAGTTCCAGTTCGCGTCGCCAAGCTTCGACGCGTCGGTGGCCGAGATGGTGTCCGCGCTGGCCACCGGAGCGACGCTGGGCCTGCCGCCGGACGGCGCGGCCCCTGATGCGCTGGAGGGTATCCGGCAGGCGGCGGACCTGGGCACCACCCACATCACCCTGCCCCCGTCGCTGGCCGCCGTCCTTGGACCGACCGATCTGCCCGGTCTGAAGACGCTGGTGCTGGCGGGGGAGGCGGCGCCGGCCGCGCTGTTCCGGCGTTGGGCCGCCCATGCGCGGGTGATCAACGCCTACGGCCCGACCGAGGCGACGGTCTGCGCCGCCATCGAGGATTGCAGCACCCTGGTGGGAGAACCGACCATTGGTCGGGCCATCGACGGGTGCGCGCTCTATCTGCTCGATGCGCGGGGAGATCCGGTGCCCGACGGCGTCCCGGGCGAGATCCACATCGGCGGTGTCGGTCTTGCCCGCGGCTACTGCGGCCGGCCTGACCTGACCGCGGCCGCTTTTCTGCCCGACCCCTTCGCCACCGTCGCCGGAGCGCGCATGTACCGGACCGGCGACCTTGGCGTGCGCACGACGGACGGCAAGATCCGTTTCCTCGGTCGCGGCGATCATCAGATCAAGCTGCGCGGCTTTCGCATCGAATTGGGAGAGGTGGAGGCGGTGCTGAACAGCCATCCCGCCACCGCCAGCGCGGTCGCGCTGACCGCCCGCAACGCCGCCGGACAGCCAGAGCTGACCGCTGCGGTCATGCGCCGGACGGGCATGGAGGTCGCGCCCGGGGACCTGCGCCAAACCGCCGCCGACGCCTTGCCGGCCCATATGGTGCCGACACGCGTCCTGGTGCTTGACGCCTTCCCGCTGACCCCCAATGGCAAAGTGGACCGCCAGGCGCTGGAACACCTGATGGTCGCCGCGGTCAGCGACGCCGTCGATCCGATGGACGGTCCCCCCACCGACACCGATGCCCCGACGGACATTGAAATCCTGCTGGCCGCCATCTGGAGCGAGACATTCAACGGAACTCCGGTCGGCCGCCATGACAACTTCTTTGCCCTGGGCGGGGATTCGATTCTGTCGCTGCAAATCGTCTCGCGCGCCCGCGCCGCCGGGATCGACATCGCGCCGCGCCAGATCTTTGCGCACCAGACCGTCGCAACCCTGGCCGCGGTGGCGATCCGCGCGCGACCCGTCGCCCGTGACCCCGAACCGAACCAGGCCGAGATCCCGCTGACCCCCGTTCAGCGCTGGTTCTTCGCCCAGGACTGGCCGGCACCACACCACTGGAACCAATCCTTGAGTTTCGCGGTCGATCCCGAGATTGACGCCGACGCGCTGGAACGGGCGCTTGCCATCGTCCAGCGCCGCCACGATGCCTTCCGTCTTCGCTTCACCACCAGCCCGTCCGGCTGGCGCCAGGTCTACGACGGCCCCGCCCAACCCGTCGTGCTGCAGCGCTTTGACCTGTCCGGCCTGTCGGTCGGCGACCGAGCCGCCGCCATGGACCGCCACGCCGATGCGGTGCAGGGGACCATGGACCTGGCCGCCGGGCGCACCTTCATCGCCGCCCTGTTCGAGCCGGGACCCGGGTTGCCGCGGGTCCTGCTGCTGGCGGCGCATCATCTGGTGATCGACGCCGTGTCCTGGCGGGTCCTGCTGGGCGACCTGCACGCGGCCTATCGCCAGGCCGCCGGGGGTTATGCGGTGTTATCGCCGGCCGCAGGCGCGTCCTACCGACTGTGGGCCGAACGGCTGTGCCAAGACGCCCTGCGTGGACGTTGGACGGCCGAGGCGGACCGTTGGTTGGCCATCGTTGCGCCGCCCACCGTGACCTTGCGGGCGGACGGAGAACCGGCGGACGGAGACCGCGTCGCCGAAGAACGGGTGGTCCGCATCTCGCTGCCCGCGCCGCGCACGGCTGTCCTGCTGCGCCAGGCCGGGAGCGGCCGGGTGCTGGAGCCGCTGTTGGCAGCGCTGTCTATCGCCTTGGCCGACCAGTGCGACGGCCCATCGCTGACGTTCGACATGGAAGGGCATGGACGCGGGGGGGGCCCTCACGATGCCGGCCTTGACGGCGCCGACCTTACTGTCGCCGACACCGTGGGTTGGTTCACGACGATTTACCCGATACGCCTTGCTCTCGACGCCGAGGGCGATCCGGCCCAAGCCCTGCGGACCGCCCGCGGCGCCCTGGAGGCGATTCCCGGCGACGGCCTGGGCTGGGGCGTGCTGCGCCATCTCGGCCCCGATCCGGCGCTGGCCGCGCGGCTCGCCGCAGCCCCGGCCCGTCCGGTCAGTTTCAACTATCTGGGCCAAACCGACGGCACCGCAACCGCCCTCGACGGCTTCACGCCACGGACCGCCCCGCTTGGAAAGGAACGGGACGGGCGCCAAAGCCTGCCGCATCGGCTCGCCATCAACGGGCGGATCGAGGACGGACGGCTGACCATGGGGTGGAGCTTCGACCACCGCCGCTTCCGCCCCGACACCGTGGAGCGACTGGCTCAACGCTATGTCGCGGCGCTGGAGACGGTCCTGGCCCATCTCGAGGGCCTTGGCTCGGACGACAGACACCTTGATCCGCAACGGTTCGGCCATGTCGATCTGGATGCCGGCGCCTTCGACGCCTTGCTGTCCGATCTCGACATCGACCTGACGTAACCAGAAGGCCACGCCCGACCGATGACAGCCAAGCCCACCATCGTCGAAATCTACCCCCTGACCCCGCTGCAGAAGGGGATGTTGTTCCACGCCCTGCTCGAGCCGGGCTCGGCCGTCTATTTCCAACAGCTGCGCTGCCGGTTCGAGGGCGATCTGGATCCGGAGGTCTTCACGGCGACCTGGCGGGCGCTGATCGAACGCCACCCCGCCTTGCGCAGCGCCTTCGTCACCAAGGGCCAGAAGGACCCTGTGCAGGTGGTGTTCGACCAGGCCGTCCTTCCGGTCGTCGTCGATGACTGGCGCGGGCTGACCGCCGAGGCGCAGACGACGCGGCTGGACAGCTTCCTGGAACAGGACCGCAAGGCCGGGTTCGCCTTCAACCGGGCACCGCTGATGCGGGTCAGCCTGTTCCGGCAGAGCGACAGGCTTTGGCAGATGGTGTGGAGCCACCACCATCTGCTGCTCGACGGCTGGTCGCAACCATTGCTGTTGCGCGAGTTCTTCGCTCTCTACCGGGCGCACCGGCACGGCCTGCGCGCCACCTTGCCCGCCGTGCCGGCCTACGGTGACTATCTCGGCTGGTTGCGCCGGCAGGACATGGCGGCGGCCGAGGCCTTCTGGCGGCGCGCGCTCGATGGTTTCGAGGCGCCGACGCCGCTGGGAATCGACACGGCCACCGGCATTGCCGCCGCGGCGCCGCCGGACATCGCCTATCACGTCCATCGCCTGCCCGCCGCCGTTCTCGAGAGGGCCAAGGCCCTGGCCCGCGACACCCACGTCACCTTGAACACGGTGGTTCAGGCCGCCTGGGCCTTCGTCCTCGGCTGCTACGCCGGCAGCGACGATGTCGCTTTCGGCGTCACCATCGCCGGACGTCCGGCCGACCTGCCCGGCGCCGACCGCATGGTCGGGCTGTTCATCAACACCCTTCCGCTGCGCCTCACCGTGGATGGAACGCGCCCCGTCTCGGATTGGCTGGGCGATATCCAGATCGCCCAGGCCGACTTGCAACGTCACGGCTTCGCAAGCCTGACCGACATCCAGGGGTGGAGCCCGGTGCCGCGCGGCGAGCCGCTTTTCCACAGCCTGTACGCCTTCGAGAATTTCCCGTTGAACGACCCGTTGCCGGCCACGGACCTTGGCTTCGCGGTGCACGACGCCAGGTTGGAGGAGCGGACGAACTATCCGCTGACCCTGGTCGTGGTCCCGGGTGAGGAGATGACCGTCAAGGTCGCCTTCGATGCCAACCGCATCCCGGCAACAGCGGCAGAGGCCTTGCCGCGCCACCTCATCGCCGTGCTGGAGGCCATGGCCCGCGATCCGCACGCCACGGTCTCGACGCTGTCCCTGCTCGACACGGCACCAGCCCTGGCCAGCGCCGGCGTAACCGCCGCTGTCGAGGAGCCTGTCTCGCTGGCCACGGCCTTCGCCGACGTCGTCCGGCGCTTTCCCGACCGCATCGCGATCAGCGACGGCGATGCCTGCGTAACCTATGCCGAGCTGGAACGCCGTGCGACCGCGCTGGCCCACCGGTTGACCGCCCATGGTGTCGGTCCCGACCAGCGCGTCGGCATCTGCCTGGACCGCTCCATCGACCTGGTCGCCGCCATGCTGGCGGTCGCCAGCGCCGGCGGCGCCTATGTGCCGCTCGACCCGGCCTATCCGGCCGACCGGCTGGCCTACATCCTGGACGACAGCGGTGCCTTGGTCACCGTGACCTCGACCGCCTTGGCCGCCCGTCTGTCGGATGCCTGCCCGCTGTTGTGCCTCGATGTGCCGGCCGAGACCAGCGAGGACGGCCGGGATCACGCTCTTGCCGCCGCCGGGCCGGACGATGCCGCCTATGTGATCTACACCTCGGGCTCGACCGGCCAGCCCAAGGGCGTCGTCGTCACCCAGAGGAACACGCTGCGCCTGTTCAGCGCCACCCGCGACGCCTTTGGCTTCGACGAGACCGACGTCTGGAGTTTCTTCCATTCCTTTTCCTTCGACTTCTCGGTCTGGGAGCTGTGGGGAGCCCTGCTGTTCGGCGGACGGATCGCCGTGGTGCCCTGGGCGGTCAGCCGCGATCCCGACGCCTTCCTCGACCTGTTGGTGCGAGAGCGGGTCACCGTGCTGAACCAGACGCCCTCGGCCTTCAACCAACTGATCGTGGCGGAAGGGTCGCGGGCCACGCCGCCCGCTTTGGCGCTGCGCAGCGTCATCTTCGGTGGCGAGGCCTTGGCGCCGGCCATGCTGGAGCCCTGGTTGGCGCGCCACGGCGACCGCGTTCCCACCCTGGTCAACATGTACGGCATCACCGAGACGACGGTCCATGTCACCTATCGCGTGATCCGCTCCGCCGACCTTGCCCACGCGAAGCGCAGCGTCATCGGCCTGCCCATCGCCGACCTTTACATCCGCCTGCTCGACCGCTTCGGCCACCCGGTGCCAACCGGCATCGCCGGTGAGATTTGCGTCGGCGGTGCCGGTGTTGCCCGCGGCTACTTGAATCGCCAGGATCTGACCGCCGAGCGCTTCGTCAAGGATCGTTATTCCGATCAGCCCGGGGCGCGACTGTACAAATCCGGTGACCTTGGCCGCACCTTGCCGGACGGCGAGATCGAATATCTCGGCCGCATGGATCATCAGGTGAAAGTGCGCGGATTCCGCATCGAACCCGGTGAAATCGAGGCGACGCTCACCCGGCATCCCGCCATCGCCCAGGCTCTGGTCATGGCCCCGATGGGGCCGATCGGGCGGCGGCTCGTCGCCTGGCTGGTCCTGCACCCCGGCGCACGACCCGGCATCCCGGCGCTGCACGCCTTCCTGCGCGAACGGCTGCCGGACCACATGATTCCGGAAGCCTTCGTTCCACTGGACGCTTTTCCCCTGACCATCAACGGCAAGATCGACCGCGCCGCCCTTCCGCAGCCGGACACGGCCGCCGCGACGGGTTCGGCGGAACCGCAGACCCCGACGGAAAAGACGCTGGCCGGCATCTGGGCAGAGGTGCTGGCGCTGCCGCGCGTCGGCATCGATGACGATTATTTCGCATTGGGCGGTGATTCGATCCGCAGCATCCGCGTCGCGGCCCTGGCGCGCGAGCGCCATGTCGGCTTCAAGCTGCAGCGCCTGTTCGAACAGCCGACGATCCGACGCCTGGCCGCCACCATCGACGGCGACGCAAGCGAATCCGCCGCCCTGACCGCCCCCGGCCCGTTCGGACTGCTGTCCGACGCCGATCGCGCATCGCTGGAAGGACTGGACCTGGAGGATGCCTACCCCCTGACCCGGCTTCAGGCCGGCATGGTGTTCCACGCCGACTTCGACAGGAACCGCAGGCTCTACCAGGATCTCTTCACCTTCCGCCTGCGCCTTCCGGTGGATGCGGCCGCCCTGCTGGCCGTGCTGGGCGAGGTGGTGGCCGAACAGCCCCTGCTGCGGACCGGCTTCGACCTCGACCGCCAGGGCGAACCGCTTCAATTGGTCCGCCGCACGGTTGCCCTGCCTGTCACGATCACCGATCTGCGGGACCTCGCAACCGACGAACAGAACCGTGTCCTGGCCGACCACGTCGCCGATGAACGCCGGCGCGGCTATGATGCGCGTGGGCAGACCTGCTGGCGCATCGGTGTTTTCCGGCTGGCAGAGGACCAGTTGTTGTTCAGCGTCGGCATCCATCACGCCATCCTCGATGGCTGGAGCGTCGCGACGCTGATGTCGACGGTGCTGCAACGCTATCTGCACCGGCTGGGCCGCCCTGTCGGCCTGCCACCCGCTGCCCCGGCCGGGCATTTCCGCGACTTTGTCGCCCTGGAACGGGCGGCCATCCAATCCCAGGCCGCCCGCGCCTACTGGCTGGGCGTGCTGAAGGACCTGCCCGTGACAACGGTGCCGGCACTGCCCTCCAATCCCGCCGCCGCAGGCGGTGCCCCGCGTCTCGACCGGGTCGCCGGGGCCGCCCGGTCGGCCCGGCTGAGCGACATCGCCCGCACCGCCAAATTGCCGATCAAGAGCCTGCTGCTGGCTGTCCACCTGCGGACATTGGCGTTGCTGAGCGGCGAGGAGGAGGTCGGCACCGGGCTGGTCGTCAACGGCCGTCCCGACGATCGCGACAGCACCCGCGTGCTCGGCCTGTTCCTCAACACGGTTCCCTTGCGTCTGACGGCTGGCGCTGGCCGATCCTGGCTCGACCTTGCCCGCGCCGCCATGGTGGCGGAAGTGGCGCTGATGCCGCACCGGCGCCTGCCCCTGCCGGAGATCCGGCGCCTGGGCGGCAACCGGCCGGTCTTCGAAACCTCCTTCAACTTCGTTCACTTTCACGTCTACCAGGGCATCGCCGATCTGCGCGACGTGACCTTGCTCGAGACGACCTCCTTCGACGAGATCGACATCCCCTTTTCGGTCAGTTTCAGCGTCGATGCCACCGGGGGCGGGCTGCGCTATTCGCTGGCCTGGGACCCGACCCGCTACGGCGCGCGGCAGATGGCTTGCGTGGCCGATCTTTATGCCGAGGCGCTGGCCGCCTGCGCACGCGATCCCAATGCCGACGTCACCCAAACGACGGTTCCTTGGCCCCCCATGCCCGAGGCACCGTGGCCCCTGGACAGCCTGACCCCTGTTCACGAGTCGGTGATCCGGCAGGCGCGGACGACCCCGGACGCCACGGCCGTCCGCATGGACGACCGCAGTTGGCGGTACCGCGACCTCGATCTCGCCTCGGCCCGCTTGGCCCACCGTTTGACAAGCCTTGGCGCCGGACCGGAACGGCCGGTGGCCCTGCACCTGGAACGGTCCTTCGCGATGGTCGTCGCCATGCTGGCGGCCTTGCGCGCCGGAGCGCCCTATGTGCCGCTGGACCGGGACTACCCGAAGGCCCGGCGCGCCCAGGTGCTGGCCGCCTGCAGGCCGGCGGTGGTGGTCGGCGATGGGTTGGACGGGTTGCCGCTTCCCGCCGGAACCAGCGTGATCGAGCCCGGGCAGGACACCGATGCGCCGTCCGTCCCGCCGCGGTCCGCCGTCCATGGCGACTCCCTGGCCTACCTGATCTACACCTCCGGCTCGACAGGCACGCCCAAGGGCGTGGCCGTGCCGCATCGGGCCTTGGCCAACCACATGCGCTGGTTCCTCGACCGCTTCCCACTGGGGCCTGACGACGTGGTGTTGCAGAAAACGCCGGTGATGTTCGATGCGTCGGTCTGGGAGGTATGGGCGCCGCTGATGGCCGGGGCGGAGTTGCGACTGGCCCCGCCGGGCAGCCATCGCGACCCGGAGGTTTTGGTGGCAGAGATCGTCCGGGGCGGCGTCACCGTGCTCCAGGTGGTGCCCAGTCTTCTGGGCCTGTTGACGGCCACACCCGGCTTCGCCGCATGCCGAAGCCTGCGCCGCCTGTTCAGCGGCGGCGAACTGCTGAGCCGGACGCTGGTCGATCAGGTCGCAACGCAGCTCGGCTTGCCGGTGGTCAATCTTTACGGACCGACCGAAACGACAATCCAATGCTCGGCGCGGCAGGCCGACGGCTTCGAAGCCGGGACAAGCGTCACTCTGGGCGATCCCCTGCCCCATGTTTCCTTCCACATCCTGGACGACGCGTTCCGGCCGGTTCCCGTCGGGGTGGCGGGGGAACTCCATGTCGGCGGCGCCTGCCTTGCCCGGGGCTATTGGGGCGCGCCCGACCTGACCGCCGAACGCTTCATCCCCGACCCCTTCGGGGCAGCCGGCACCCGGCTCTACCGTACGGGAGACCGGGTACGTCGCCTGCCCGACGGAGGCCTCGAATATCTCGGTCGCGTCGACGAGCAGGTGAAGCTGCGCGGCCATCGTGTCGAAATCGGCGAAGTGGAGGCCCGGCTGTCCGCCCTGCCGCAGGTCCGCCGCGCCGTCGCCGGGATCATCGAGGGACCGGAGGGCGCCCCGCGCCTGGCCGCCTGGGTGGAGGTCGACGCCGGCACGCCTTGGCAAACCGCCATCGACCTGGCGCGAGAGGCGCTGCGCGCCGCCCTGCCCGACTATATGGTCCCGGCGCTGTTCCAGCCGGTCACGGCTTGGCCGGTGCTGCCCAACGGGAAAGTCGACCGCCTGGCACTGCCGCGTCCGCAGGCCCCCCCGCTGTCTGGCCGGCCTTATCGCGCGCCGGCGCCGGGCGCCGAGGCGATCCTGGCCGCCGTGTGGCATCAGGTCCTGGCGGTCGACCGGGTCGGGGCCAACGACGACTTCTTCGCGCTGGGCGGCGATTCCATCCTCAGTCTCCAGGTGGTGGCCCGTGCCCGCGCCCAGGGGCTGGCGCTGTCCGTCCAGGATGCGTTCCGTCACCCGACGCTGTCGGCGATGGCGGCGGCGGCAGCAACGGTCGCCGCGCCAACCATGCAGCCCATCGCCGGCGAGGTGCCGTTGACCCCGGCCCAACGCTGGTTCTTCGACCTTGACTTGGCGCGCCCGCAGCACTGGAACCAGAGCGTGCTTCTGGAGGTCGACGCCGGGATCGACGCCGACCGGTTGGCGTCGGCCCTCCAAGCCCTCGTGGCGCGACACGATGTCTTCCGCCTGCGTTTCACCCACCAGGATGGCGTCTGGCGACAGCGCTATGACGATGGACCGACCGATGTCCGCCTGGAGCGGATGGCACTGTCCGGCAATGACCGGACCGCCGCCCTGACCACCCATGCCGAAACGGTTCAGGGCGGGCTCGACCTTACCGCCGGGCCGCTGTTTCGCGCGGTTCTGTACCAGTTCGACGAGGGCCCGAACCGGCTGTTTCTGGCCTGCCACCACCTGATCGTCGACGGCGTGTCCTGGCGCCTGCTCCTTGCGGACCTGGCCGTTGCGCTGGAAGACCCCAAGGCCCTGGCCCCAACGGCCAATGCCGCCTTCGGCCATTGGACGCGCGGTCTGGCCACCGCCGCGACGGGGCCCGGGATCCAGGCGCAACGTCCCTTCTGGACCGCCCAGACCGCCGAGGGCACCCGGTCGCTGCCCCTCGACACCGACGGGTCCGATACCGAGGACCTTGCTAAGACCGTCGAGACGACCCTCGACAGACGCGAGACCGATCGTCTGCTCCGGGCCGTTCCCGCGACGCTCAGGGCCTCGGCGTTCGAACTGCTGACCGCAGTGCTGGTCGATGTCTTGACGGCCTGGACCGGCGGGTCGGCCGCCCTGATCGAGTTCGAAGGGCATGGCCGCGAAGACATCGTCCCCGGTGCCGACGTCGCCGGAACGGTCGGCTGGTTCACGGCGCTCCATCCCCTGCGGCTGGAACCGGGCGCGGGACGCCCGGCCGAACGACTGGGACGGATCAAGCAACAGTTGCGCGCGGTGCCGGACGGTGGCATCGGCTTCGGTTTGCTGCGCTACGCCACGGACGCCGCCGCCCTGGCCGATGTGCCGCCGCCTCAGGTGGCCTTCAACTACCTTGGCCAGTTCGACGGAAGCCTCGACGCCGATGGCCCATTCCGCCCGGCCCCCGAGCCGGTGGGCGCGGCCAGCGACCCGACCGCCCGGCGCGTCCGCCCGCTGGATGTGGTCGCGATGATCGTCGGCGGACGGCTGGTGATGCGTTGGGTCCATGGAGCGCGGGTCCTGGATGGTGCCGGCATCGCCGCCCTGGCCGACGGCTTCATGGCGCGGTTGCGCGTCTTTCTTGACCTCGACGCCGAAGCCGGGCGGGCCGCCTGGACGCCCGACGACTTCCCGCTGGCCGGCCTCGACGCTGCGGCGATGCAGGCCGCGCTGGGCGACGCCACCGACGTCAGCGACCTTTATCCGTTGGGGCCGGCACAGGAGGGCATGCTGTTTCACACCCTGAACGACGAGGCCGGAAGCGGCGTCTATGTTCAGCAGGTGACCGGCCGGATGGAAACGGACCTGCCCGGCGACCTGCTGGCGCGGGCCTGGCAAACGATCCTGGACGCACACCCGGCGCTGCGCGTCTCCTTCGCCTGGGCCGGGCTGCCGCGCCCGATGCAGCGCGTCCATGCCGGGGTCGTTCTGCCGGTGACTTTTCTCGACTGGGGCGACATGACGGACGAGCAGGCGGATCTCCGTCTGGCTGGATGGCTGGCGGAGGACCGTCGGCGCGGCTTCACGCTCACCCGACCACCGCTGATGCGGCTGGCGCTGATCCGCCTTTCCGGGACAGGGTGGCGCTTCGTGTGGAGCCATCATCACCTTCTGCTGGATGGCTGGTCGCTACCCCTGGTCTTCCGCCGCGTGCTGGAGGCGGGGGAAGCGCTGGCCCGGCACCGCCAGCCCGAACTGCCCGACGACACCGGATTCCGCCGCCATATCGCCCGGCTGACGACGCGCGACGGGGCGGCGGACGAAGCCTTCTGGCGCGACGCCCTGGCCAATTGCCCGGAACCAACCTTTCCCCTTGGCAATACGAAGAGCCCGGTCCAGGCAGCCCCAACGCCGCGCGAGCGTTCGGCCGAGTTGGACGCGCCCGCCCTGGCGGCACTGACGCAGGCGGCACGGGCGGGTGGCGTCAGCCTCAGTACCCTGGTGAACGCGGCCTGGTCCCTGGTGCTGGCGGCACATGCGGGCGAGACCGACGTGATCTACGGCGTCACGGTATCGGGCCGCCCGGCCGATCTCGACGGCGCAACGGACGCCGTCGGCATGTTCATCAACACTTTGCCGTTGCGGGTGCCGGTAGACCCCACCCGGCCGCTTGCCGACTGGCTGGCCGACCTGCACGCCCGTCTCGGCGGCCTGGTCTCCCATCAGGACAGCCGGCTGCTGGACGTCCAGTCCTGGAGCGGGCGACCGCGCGGCACGCCGCTGTTCGAGGCGATCCTGGTCTATGAGAACTACCCGGTTTCCGACGCTTTGCGCCGGCCGGGCGGTCATGTCAGGGTGGCCGATGTCCAGTCGCTGGAACAGAACAACTACCCGCTCAGCCTGTACGCCATGCCCGGCAACACGCTGCGGCTGTCGCTCTGCTATGACGCCGGGCGGATTGATGACGCCGCGGCCGGCGACCTGCTCGACCGTACGCTTCACCTGCTGACCCAGCTCGGTACCGGAACCGCGCGGACGCCGGCCGAGCTGGCCATCGTTCCGTCCGGCGTGACCGCCGCCTTGCTTTCCGGTGGAGCCGCCCAGGGACCTGTCGGTCCCATCGGTCCGGCCGTGGTCCTGCGCATCGCCGCCACGGCGGCCGCCCATCCCGACAAGCTGGCGGTGGTGGCCGAGGACGGCACGCTGACCTATGCCGCGCTGGAACGTCGGGCCGAAGCAGTCGCCACCCGCCTGCGGACGCTGGGCATCGGTCCCGACGTCACCGTTGGCGTTCATCTCAACCGTGGCGCCCATCTTCTGCCGACGCTGGTCGGCATCCATAAGGCGGGCGGAGCCTACATCCCTCTCGACCCGGCCTTCCCCGCCGACCGTCTGGCGATGATGATCGATGACGGCCGCCCCCGCGTCCTGGTGACCGAACGGGCGCTGGCGGCAACCTTGCCGCCGGCCGGCTCGGCTTTGGTCGTGGCGATCGAGGACATCCCCGACACCGACGTTGCCAGCGACGATGTCTTGCCGCCTCCCCTGCCGCCGCACTCGCTGGCCTATGTGCTGTTCACCTCCGGCTCGACCGGGCGACCGAAGGGCGTCGCCATCGACCATGCGAGCCTGGCCAACTGCTTCGATTCCTTCGCCAAGACGCCCGGGCTGTCGTCCGAGGACGTCCTGGTCGCGGTAACGACCCTGTCTTTCGACATCGCCGCGCTGGAGCTGCTGCTGCCCGGCTGCGTCGGGGCGACGGTGGTGCTGGCGTCGCAGGCAGTGGCGACGGACGGTCGCCAATTGGCCGATCTTCTGGAGCGAAGCCGGGCGACGCTGATGCAGGCGACACCGGCGACATGGCGCCTGCTGCTGGCCGTCGGCTGGCGTCCGCAGCCCGGTTTCCGCGCCTGGATCGGTGGCGAGGCGGTGACCGAGGATCTGGCCGGCCCTCTGTTGGCGCGCGGCGTGCGGATCTGGAACGTCTACGGTCCAACCGAGACGACCATCTGGTCAACCGCCCGCGCGGTGGCGAATGCCGCCGAGGCCCCGCAGGTCGGCGGCCCCGTGCGCAATACGCGGCTCTCGGTGGTCGACGTCCTCGGGCGCCCGGCGCCGGTCGGAGTGCCGGGCGAGTTGGTCATCGGCGGCGCGGGACTGGCGCGTGGCTATTATGGTCGCCCCGACCTGACGGCCGAGCGCTTCGTTCCCGATCCCGACCCGACGAGGCCCGGCGAACGCCTGTATCAGACGGGCGATCTGGCGCAGTGGCGGCATGACGGGACTTTGCGTTGGCTGCGACGCATCGACACCCAGACCAAGATTCGCGGCTATCGCATCGAGTTAGGCGAAGTGGAGGCGGCGTTGAACGCCCAGGACGGGATCGAGCAGGCGGTGGTGGTGGTGGCCATCGACCAGCGCGGGGAAAACCGGCTGGTCGCCAATCTGCTCTGGCGGCCGGGCGCTGCCCTATCGCCACCAGCCGCCTTGCGCGAGGCCCTGCTGGCCCGTCTGCCATCCTATATGGTGCCGACCGTCTGGCGGACGCTTGAGGCCCTGCCCTTGACCGAGAACCGCAAGGTCGACCGCAAACGGCTGTCGGCCATGACCATCGAGGCAGCGCCGGTCAAGCATGCCGCGCCGCGCGACCCGCTGGAACAGGCGGTGGCGACCATCTGGCAAGAGCTGTTCGAAATGGAGGCCATCGGCATTCACGACGACTTTTTCGAGTTGGGCGGCCATTCTCTGACCGCCACCCGGCTGCACGCACGGCTCACGCGGGTGTTCAAGATCGACATCACGCTGCGGGAATTCCTTGGCTGCCTGACCGTGGCCCGGACGACCGAGTTGATCCGCCAGCGCGACCCGCAACCCGGACAGTCCGATAAGATCGCGCTGGCATATCTCAAGCTTCAAGCCATGTCGGAAGCGGAAAAGGCCGCCCGCCGGTCCGCCGCTCCGGCGACCAAATCCAGAGGATCGGAGACGTCATGACCGACGATCTCGGCCTCGATCTCGACCTGCTCGACCTCCTGATCGAAGAGGAGGGCGTCAACGTCACGACGCCGACGCGGATTACCCCCCGCGGTCAGGCCGAGGCCCCGGCTTCCTTTCAGCAACGGCGGTTGTGGTTCGTCCA
>Ga0326727_10014214_pt1 | contig 17423 bp, 16 predicted proteins | sample MB2enrmetagenome_FD_207643 | JGI IMG/M metagenome (GOLD analysis project Ga0326727, IMG submission 207643) | Lab enriched peat soil microbial communities from McLean, Ithaca, NY, United States - MB29MY | ecosystem: Environmental > Terrestrial > Soil > Wetlands > Peat | place: USA: New York...
CCGCTTCAAGCTCGAACCCGATGGCAACGCCACGCTGTTCTTCAAGGGCGAGGCCTACCACATGTTCGACTTCGACCACACCGGCGCGGACCAGGTAATTACGCTGGAGGGCGGAGGCGGTGGTCCCGGCGCGGGCGGTACCCAGACGCTGCGCGTTTACGGCAACGCCAACGTCGTCCCGCACCCAAAGAAATGCGATGCCGAATGCCGCAAACTCATCGCCAACCACACGCACTACTGAGAGCTGGTTGAACGGCATTGAATACACGGTCTGCCGTTTCGTTCGAAGAATGGCAAAAGGACACGGCCATCCGGGCGTGTCTTTTTGACACAGTGTTCACTCATTTGTCGTTGATTCCCGATGAGCTTCCGAACTGTTTCCTCCAGGCAGGTTGTATCCTACAGTCATGCCCCACTCTGTAGCGGATCCGCAACCAGCAACGACCGCGCCTCCCGCATTCGAGTCGTGGGGGCGGTATCCCAGGTACGACGCGAAGCTCGTTCCCCTAAACTGGCAGAGCGATTTTCCCAGCGTGCTGGCCGGGTTGCGCGGAGGCGCATTGCCGGTGGGACTGGGCCGCAGCTACGGCGATGTGTGCCTGCTGAAGGACGGCAACCTGCTGCTGACCACGGGTATGGACCGCCTGCTCAACTTCGACCCCGAGACGGGCATCCTGACCGCCGAGGCCGGAGTCTCGCTGGCCAAGGTTCTCGATTTCGCCATGCCGCGCGGCTTCTTTCTGCCGGTGACTCCGGGAACGAAGTATGTCACCCTGGGCGGCGCCATCGCCTGCGACATCCACGGCAAGAACCACGAGGTCGCCGGCTCGTTTGGCAACCACGTTCCCAGCTTCGAGCTGGTGCGCTCGGACGGAAGCCGCCGACTCTGTTCGCCGACCGAGAACTCCGACTGGTTCGCCGCGACGATCGGCGGAATGGGCCTGACCGGCGTCATCACCTGGGCGCAACTGAAGCTGCGGCCAATCGTCTCGCGCAAGATCGACTACGAGGGAATCCAGTTCCACGGCATCGACGAGTTCCTCGACCTCAAGCAGCGTTACCAGCATGTGGAGTACACCGTGAGCTGGGTGGACTGCGCCTCCACTGGCAGGAACTTCGCGCGCGGTATCTTCATGCTGGGCGAGCACTCCAGGGCGCCCGGCGAGCTGAAGCCATCGCCTGAGCCCAAGCTGGTCTTCCCCTTCGATCTGCCTGGCTTCGCGCTGAACCACACCACGGTGAGCCTCTTCAACTCGGTCTTCTTCCACAAGCAGATGAAGCCGCATGTGAAGACGGTGCTGGACTACGAGCCGTTCTTCTATCCGCTGGACGCGGTGCTGCACTGGAACCGGATGTACGGCAGGCGCGGGCTGGTGCAGTTCCAGTACGCCATCCCGTGGCAGCACGCCAAGGAGGGCACGGTCGCCATCCTGCGCGAGATCGCCAACTCCGGCCTGGCCAGCTTCCTGGCGGTGCTGAAGGCCTTCGGCGAGGTCCCTTCGCTGGGAATGATGAGCTTTCCCCAGCCCGGCATCATGCTGGCGCTCGACTTTCCCATCAAACCCAACCTCACCTTTCCGTTGTTGCAACGCCTCGGTGACATGACGCTGGAGTTCGGCGGACGGCTCTACTCCGCCAAGGACGCGGCCATGACTCCGGCGCAGTTCCAGGCCTTCTACCCGCAGTGGCAACGGTTTGCGCAGTTCCGCGATCCAGCGTTGAACTCCAGCTTCTGGGAGCGCGTCACGGGAGGAGAATGACCCTATGAGCACACTTGTTACGCGGCCTATGGATGCAGCGCTTGCCACAATCTCCGAAGCAGTGGTTGCGAAGAAGATTCTGGTGCTGGGCGCAACCTCCGGCATCGCCGAGGCGACTTGCCGCATCTGGGCGGCCCAGGGCGCGCAGTTCTTTCTGGTCGCGCGCAACGCGGAGAAGCTCGCCGCCGTGGCCGCCGACCTGAAGCTGCGCGGCGCGTCGTACGTCGGCGCCGCCGTGGCCGACCTGGACGACACGGACCGGCACGCCGAGCTACTGACGCACGCCGTGAACTCGCTCACCGGCATGGACATTGCCTTCCTCGCGCACGGCATTCTGGGCGACCAGGCGCGCGGCGAGCAGGAGTTCCAGCACGCGGCGCAGATCATCTACACCAACTTTCTGGCGCCGGTCTCGCTGCTCACCTGGCTGGCCAACTACTGCATGCAGCGCCATGCGGGTGTGATCGCGGTGCTCTCGTCGGTGGCGGGCGAACGCGGACGCAAGTCGAACTACATCTACGCCTCGTCGAAGGCAGGGCTGACCGCGTTCCTCTCCGGGCTGCGCAACCGCATCGACCGCGAAGGCGTGACCGTGATGACGATCAAGCCGGGCCCAGTGAATACCGCGATGACGGCCCACATGAACATCCGCAAGGCCGACGCACACAAGGTGGCCGCGACGATTGTCAAAGCCATCGACAAGCGCGTGGACACGCTCTATGTGCCGATCATTTTTCTGCCCATCATGTTCATCGTCCGCCACATTCCCGAGTGCATCTTCAAGAAGCTGAATCTGTAACAGAAAATCATCCGGCCGTTCGATGGATTGCGATATTATTCTCACCATGCGAACACGAACGCTCTTTGCTGTTCTTGCTCTCTTCGGCCTGATTCCGTGCAACGCGCAGACCCCCAAACCCACAGAAGTTGCTCCTGGCATCACGTTGCCGGCCGGTGGCGACGGCACTGTCTTTATCCTTGACACACCAGCCAGCGGACCCGTTCTGCTGCACATCCAGCCGCATGAAGTTCTCACCGCGTCCCACGCAGCGACAAACTTTCTTCGCGGCATGGTATACAGCGGGCCACACATGAGCTTCGCGGTGGAAGGCCCCAAAGCGCCGACCACTCTGGCCTCGGAGAAGGCAATCCTTTTCGTGCGACTCACTGGCGAAGAAGCGGAGATCATGCGAACGCGCGTTCATCTGCTCTGGTTGCAGCCAGGGAAGAAGCGGCGAGAGATCTCCGACTTCAGCATGAACATCTTCGGCGGCCAACGCACACGCGACGTAGATGAGGTGCCCTGCGACACGGAGATGATCGAGGGAACCAACTGGCTGAAGATCACGCCAAAGGACCCGCTGCTGCCGGGCGAGTTTGCCGTCGCATTTCTTCCTAAGGATGTGAATCAATACCCTGACGTGGTCTTCGATTTCAGCGTGTCTGGTGGAAAGCCCAGCACCAGCAATCCCTACGCGCCCAAACCGCCTGCGAGTTCCGATACGCCGAAGCCCTGAGTCCTTTGACAACTACTGTTACTGCTGCTGGGCCATCTGTTGTTGGCGGGTGGGGGGTGGGGGCAGGTCGGGGAGGGCCTGGGCGCGCTCGACGAGGATGGACCACTCCTCAGGGACGGGGAGGGCCTGATCGAGCGGGGGAGTGCCTTCGCTGGGGGTGACGCGGACGGCGACGGTGAGCTCGCTGCTGGTGTGGCCGCGGAAGATGCCGTGGGTGGGCGGCACGGCGGAGTAGTCGCGGCCGATGGCGGTGCGGATGTGACGGTCGCCGGCGACGAGGTGGTTGGTGGGATCGAAGCCGACCCAGCCGAGCTCCGGCAGGAATGCCTCGACCCAGGCGTGGGTGGCCGCGGTCGCCGAACGGTCGTGGTCGCTCTGGCTATGGAAGAGGTATCCGCTGACGTAGCGGCAGGGGATGCGAAGCTTGCTGCGGACCAGCGCGATCATGATATGGGCGAAGTCCTGGCAGACGCCGGCATGGGTGAGCAGCGCGAGGTCGATGGGCGAGTCGACCTTGGTGGACTTGGGGACGTACTCGAAGTGGTTGTACATCTGCAGGTTGATCTGGTGGAGAACGCTGAGCGGATCGTCGCGGCGGCGCACGTCGAGGAGTTCGGCGAGGGCGTCCAGGGCGGGGGTTGGGGCGGTGAACTCGCTGGGCAGAAGCATCTCCCAGTAGTCTCCCTGCTGGATGAGGCGGTCGAGATCGTCCCAGGCTGTGGGCGCGAGAGCGGCGGGGACGGGCGTGGCGGGCTGCACCTCGACCAGCGACTCGGCGACGATGACCAACTGGCGGTGCTGGCCGGGGATGTCGAAGTGATGGACCTGGTTGGCGAGGTGGTCGCGGTAGCTGAAGACGCGGCAGCGCGGACTGACGGAGAGATGGAAGGTGAGGCAGCGCTGGTTCTGGTCGCTGCGCGGATGCATGCGCGTCTCCATCATGCTCTCGCTCACCGGGTTGGAGTAGAGGAACTTGGTCAGATGACGGATCGAATAGTACATATTCCTCCTCGGGTCGCGCGTGTCTTTCAACCAGGTGCTCACAACTCACAACTCACAACTGCTTCACCCCGCCAGCGCGGCCTGGACGGAGTAGTCGATGTAGAGGTTGTAGATGGCCTCGTGGATGGTGCGGCACTCGATTTGGATTCCGCGCAGGTAGGCGACGACGTCGCCGGAGAGTATTTCGTCGACGCTGGAGTAGCTGAGCATGGCCTGGAGGCGGCCGGAGAGGCGGCGCAGGGGTTCGGAGCGGCTGCCTCCGCTCTCGCCTTCGATACCTTCGAGCGCGTGCTGCAGGTTGTCGATGGCGAAGCGCAGGGAGTGGGGAAACTCGGTGTTGAGGAGCAGGAACTCGAGGATGCGGTCGGGCGTGAGGTCGGCGGTGTAGACCTTGCAGTAGGCCTCGAATGCGGTGGCGCAGCGGAGCAGACCCATCCATTCCAGGTACTCGTTGCCCTCGGGGATGCGCTCGGGCTGGCTCCAGAGGTCGGCGTGGTAGGCCTCCAGCAGGAGTGCGGTGGCGGTGGCGCGCTCGATGTAGCGACCGACCTGGATGAACTGCCAACCCTCGCCGTGGCTCATGGTGGAGTCGGTGACTCCCTGGAACTGGTGGACTGCCTCCATCACCTGCTGCAGGAACTCGGTGGGCTGCTCGGCGCCTGTGTCGGCGGCCAGTTGCAGCTCGGGACGGGTGACCTGGAGGTAGAGGCTGTTGATGCGGTGCCACTGCTCGGTGGAGATCTGCTCGCGGACGTGGCGGGAGTTCTCGCGCGCGGCGATGATGCAGGAGAGGACGGAGGCGGAGTTGGCGGTGTCGAAGATGAGCTGGCGGGTGAGGGCGTAGGGGTCGCCGGCCCAGACCACGGACTTGGGGTTGCCGAGGGCGTGCAACATGCGCTGCCAGCGGCGGTCGGCGCTGGTGGCGCTCTCGTCGAGCATGAGGTTGAGGTTGACGTCGAGCAGGCGCGTGGTGTGCTCGGCGCGCTCCATGTAGCGGCTCATCCAGTAGAGGCTGTCGGCGACGCGGGATAGCATTTTGTCTTCCTCCGGTTGCGTTATTGACTGAGCACCCAGGTGTCTTTGCTGCCTCCGCCCTGGCTGGAGTTGACGACCAGGGAGCCCTGCTTGAGGGCGACGCGGGTGAGGCCGCCGGGGACGATGGTGACCTTCTCGCCGTAGAGGATGTAGGGGCGGAGGTCGACGTGGCGCGGCTCGAGTACATCTCCGATGAGGCAGGGGGCGCGGGAGAAGTTGATGGTGGGTTGGGCGATGTAGTTGCGCGGGTCGGCCTGGATGCGGCGCGCGAACTCCTCGCGCTCGGCGGCGGTGGACTGCGGGCCGATCAACATGCCGTAGCCGCCGCTCTCGCCGACGGCCTTGACCACCAGCTGGTCGAGGTTCTGCAGGACGTGCTGGCGAGATTTGGGGTCGGTGAGCAGGTAGGTCTTGACGGTGGGCAGGATGGGATCTTCGCTGAGGTAGTAGTGGATGATGTCGGGGACGTAGGCGTAGATGGCCTTGTCGTCGGCGACGCCGGTGCCGAAGGCGTTGGCCAGGGTGACGTTGCCGGCGCGGTAGGCGTTGAAGAGGCCTGCGACGCCCAGGATGGAGTCGGAGCGGAAGGCCATGGGATCGATGAAGTCGTCGTCCACGCGGCGGTAGATGACATCGACGCGGCGCAGGCCACTGGTGGTGCGCATATAGATGACGTTGTCGTGGATGACCAGGTCGCGGCCTTCCACCAGCTCGATGCCCATCTGGCGGGCGAGGTAGGCGTGCTCGAAGTAGGCGGAGTTGAAGACGCCGGGCGAGAGCAGGACGATGTTGGGCTCGGGACGGCCCTCGGGCGCGAGGGAACGCAGGGTGCCCAGCAGCAGTTGGGTGTACTGCTCGATGGGGCGGACGTTGTAGCTGCGGAAGAGCTGGGGGAAGATGCGCTTCATCACGCGACGGTTGGTGAGCATGTAGCTGACGCCGGAAGGAACGCGCAGATTGTCTTCCAGGACGACGAACTCGCCGTTGCTCATGCGGATGAGGTCCGTGCCGCAGACCGCGACGTAGACGTTGCGCGGCACCTGCAGGCCGACCATCTGGCGGCGGAAGTGCTTGCAGCTATATACGATCTCGCGTGGGATGACGCCGTCCTTCAGGATGCGGCCCTCGTTGTAGATGTCCTTGAGGAAGAGATTGAGGGCGGTGATGCGCTGGGTGAGGCCGCGCTCGACGGCGGCCCACTCGGATGCGGTGACGATGCGCGGGACGGGGTCGTAAGGGAAGATGCGCTCGGTTCCCTCGTCGCGGCCGTAGACGGTGAAGGTGATGCCCTGGTTGAGGAAGCTGAGGTCGGCGGCCTGCTTGCGGCGGCGCAGCTCGTCGGTGGGCAGGGAACTGAAGTGCTCCAGCAACGGCTGGTAGTGGGGGTGCAGCACGCCAGGGCCAGAGAACATCTCGTCGTAGGCGCGGTCCAGTAGATAGTTCTTCAGTGCCGCGCGCTCGAAGTGGGTGGTCTGGATTGGCTGCATGGGAGATTTGAGTATAGCGGGAGTTGGACGGTGCAACAAAAACGAGGCTGCGGCGGTGGGTCGATCGGAAGCTACCCATGTGAGGCGGAAAGCCGCCCATTCCGCAGAGGGAACGGAATGGACGGTCACGCACAGCCCAGGTCCAGAGACCCGCTCAGAATGCGGTTGAGCCGGGATGGAAGTCAGTGACCTGGTTCCCCACGAAGGTCACGACCATTGGCTTGCCGAGGTTGTCGTAGACCACCGAACGGTTGCCGTAGTCCTTACCCTCTTCGCGGGTGAGCTGGCCAAGCGAGAGCCCGACCTGCCGCTCGTTCATCCCCAGGATGACCTGGTGCGCATCCACCGCCTGCCATATCTTCGGCCCCCAGTGCTGGAACAGGACATGGGGGTCGTCATAGAAGAAGATCTGGTCGTTGGCGAAGGAGTAGTCGCCGCCCAGCTTGTAGCCCACGGGCACCGCGTACAACTTGGCCGGGTCGGCCGAGCTGGGCAAGGTGAAGGAGAGCAGCACCTGCTTGTCGCCGCGCTGTATGCGCAGGCTGGCCGACTGGGGCGCCACCTGCTCGAAGGCGTCCTTGATGGCCAGAGGCTCGGCCCCGAGCAGCGCGCCGACGGGTTTCGAGTAGTCCGCCCGCCGCCCCGCGCAGGGGTAGTAGTAGAGCTGGCCGCCCGCCTCCATCCATACCGTTGTGCCGGCCAACTGCTTCACGTCGGCCAGCGACGAGGGCCGCTGCTGCTTCAGGAAGACCAGATCGTCCGGGTCCATCTTTGCGGTCGGAGCCACCGGCACCGGCTCATTGCGCTCGTGGTGCAGCCACGCAAGATCACCGCCCACTGCCAGCAGCAAAATCACCGTTCCGCCGATCGCCATCTGTTTGTTTGAAATCATCGAATCCCTCGTTTCTTCGTTGCTGCTCTCCTGATTCTAATCCACCGGCTCCGCGACGCTCTGTTGCAGATCAGTCTCCATCAGCGATTCCGACGAGAGCTCATCGGCGTTGCGTATCGTGGGGAAGAGTGCGCCGGCCAGCCCGGTGACAGCCAGGCATCCAATGCCCCCGATGACCACGGCACGGACGGCCCCCCACCACAGCGCGGTGAGTCCGCTCTCGAATCCGCCAATCTCATTGGAGGCCCCCACAAAGAGGCCGTTGACGGCGCTGACTCGTCCGCGCAGCCTGGGCGGCGTCGCCAGTTGCAGCATACTGGCGCGGATCACCACACTGACCGTGTCGCTTGCGCCCACAATCACCAACGCCAGCAGGCTCAGCCACATCGTGCGCGAGAGGCCGAAGACGATGGTTGCCGCACCGTATATCCCCACGCAAAAGAGCATGATCTTGCCGGAGTTGCGCCGGATGGGCCGCACCCTCAAGGCCAGCAGGACCACCATGGCGCCCAGGGCGGGCATGGCGCGCAGCAGCCCCAGGGCGCGCGGGCCGCCGTGCAGAATCTCCGTGGCAAAGATGGGCAGCAGCGCCGTGGCGCCGCCCAGCAGCACGGCAAACAGGTCCAGCGAGAACGACCCAAGCAGCAGCTTGGTCCGCAATACATACTTGAATCCGGCCAGCATGGTCTCCAGGTTGAATGCGTTTTTGACCACGCGCACCGGCCGGGTGCGCATCATTCCCACCAGCACCAGGAAGGCCAGCAGCGTCAGCAGGCTGAAGGCGTACACCGCCGCTCCGCCGTTCCAACGCGCCGGCACGCCTTTCAGGTGCAGGGTGAAGAGCAGGCCACCCACCGCAGGCCCGGCGATGTTGGCAACCTGGAAGACCATCGACCCCCAGATGACCGCATTGACGAAGTGATTGCTGGGCACCAGGCTGGGCAAAAATGCAGCCGACGCCGGACTGCTGAAGGCGCGGCCTGTCCCCACGCCGAACAGCACCGCGTAGATCGGCCACACATGGCCGGTCGGATGCAGCGCAAACTGGATCAGCGCGACGGTGCAAAGGGCCTGAAGCGAATAGCAGGCGAGGATCACCGAGCGCCGGTCGTAGCGGTCGGCCACATGCCCGGCGGCAAGCATGAAGAAGAAACCGGGAGCGAAGATTGTCAGCCCGGTCAGGCCCAGATAGAACGGCGAATGATGAGTGATCTGGAAGATCTGCCAGGTCACCGCGATGTACTGCGCCTCCGCGCCCAGGATCACCAGCAGGCGCGCCGTCTGGTAGAGTCCGAAGTCGCGCGAAAGAAACGCGCTGCCCGCTGCCGCTTCCGATCCAGCCTCCGCCAGTCCAGCCCTGCACTCAGCCATATGCGCCTTTGTTTTCACATTGTAGACGGCACAGGCATGGGAGAAGCTGCACACAACCGCAAAACAAATGCTTTCCAACGGCCTGTTTGTGAGGGAGTGGCTACCGGCACTGTTAGGGAATGGAGTTTTCGCCGGGCGCGCGTCCCTCGCCCCAGTGCTCGGAGTGGATGGGCTTCATGCCGCTCCAGTCGACTCCATATCTCTTCAAAGGTGGGCTCAGCAGCATCTTGACGTTCGCGAAGGTCATCGCAGGTACGTAAAGCGAGTTGAAAAACAAGATAAACAGAACCGATGAGTGGCCAGAACCCCTGAACAACCAGCCCGCTAAGCACGCCGCGCCGCATGCGATCCAGATAATAAGCACAATCGTCGTGACCCGTGGGCGATTGATCCACAGCCGCAAAGCCTTCAGTTCGTCCTCGTTCCAAACCTCATTGTCTATACCACTTTTAAGTCTCTTCTGAGCAAGCAACCCGACTACGACCCCCCACGCCATCAAGGCAAAGGAGACAAACAAAATCATCCAGTGAATCGGATAAAGTCTATCTGCTGTTCGCAGATACTTCAGTGGAATGAGAAGCGTCGTAAAAACGCCGAGAACATAAATCGACATGCCAACCACGACTCGGCGGCCCAACTGAATTGGCGTAAGTCGGTTCTGCTCGCCCATCCTGCGATGTTAGCTCTGGTTTTGCGCTGGTACAAGCTGAATTACCGGCCCAGGTATTGCTTGTACTGGGATTCGACGACGCCAGTGTTGCGGGCCAGCGTGAGCTTGGCCTGGTTGAACTGGAACTCAGTAGCCACCAGCCGGCTCTGGGCGGCGGCAAGCGCGGCCTGCGCCACGACGACGGGGAGGTTGTCGGCGACGCCGGCACGGAAGCGGTCGCGCGTGTCGGCGAGCGCCTGGGCGGCCAGATCGACGTTGCTGCGCGCCACCTTGACCAGCGCGGCGGAGGACTCGACGTCCATCCGGCTGGCGCGGATCTGGGCGTCGATGGTGACCTTGAGCGACTCGATCTGTCGCTGCAGGGAGATCTGCTGGGCCGCGGCAACCTGGCTCTCGCCGCGGAAACGGCCCTCCTCGAAGATGGGAATCTTCAGCGTTCCCTGAGCGGTGAAGACGCCGTGGTAGTTGCCCTGGGTCACGCCCAGCACCCCGTAGTCGCTGTTGAAGGAGAGCGATGGAAGGCGTTCGAACTTCACCGCCTTCTGCGCTCGCTGGGCGACTTCGAGCTGCGCCGTCAGCGCGAGCAGGTCCTTGCGGTGCTCATAGGCCAGCGAGCGTGCCTGGTCGAGCGGCATCTCGGCCAGCTCGGCGTAGGGAACCGCGTCAGTGAGCGAGAGCTCCTGTTCAGCGGGCAGCCCGATGAGGCGGTTGAGCGCGATCTTGTCCTTGGCGAATGTGTTCTGGGCGCGCACCAGCGCCTGCTGCTCCGACTGCAACTGCACGCGGGCGCGCAGCACGTCCAGGTTGGTGCCGACGCCGGCGTCGTGCGCCAGCGCGGCCTGGCGCAGCACCTCTTCATCGGCGGTCAAAAGGGCCTGCGCGTTGGCGATCTGCGCCTGGTCGGCCAGCGCCGCCAGATACTCTGTGCCCACCGCATCAACCACCCCTCCGCGCACATTGAGCGTGTTCATGGCAACGACGTTGGAGGCCTTCTTTGCCGCCTGGTAGAGATAGAAATCGGTCAGGTTGAACAGCACCTGGTCGGCGCTGAACTGTGCGCTGGTGGTGTCCACCTTGACGATCTCTTTGACGGTTCCGGGCGCGAAGCCGAAGGCCGCCAGCGACGAGGGCTTGAATCCCATGGCGGCCAGGTTGAGTTCGAGCGCGTTGCTGTAGGCGGTCGCCCGCATGTTGGGAAGCAGCGCAAAGTAGACGCCCAGGACCTGGCCGCGGACAGACTGCTCGCTCTGGGTGGCCAGCAGCACCTGCAGGTTGTGCTTCAGTCCGCGGCCGATGGCGTCGTCCAGCGAGAGCGGCAGAGCGCCCGGCGTGGCCTGCTCCACAGGGAAGCGAAGCCCCGAGGTTTCCCCCGCCTGGCCGGCGAAGATGGGTTGGATGAAGGCGCGATCGGCAAGCGGCTGGCCCGCCATGCGGTCCTCGGACTGCGCCGGCAGCGCGGCCAGCAGGGCGCTGGGAGCCATGGGCAGGGAGGGATTCTCCTGCGCACGCGCGGCGCCGCCCAGTCCGGCGCATGCCAGCGCCAGCAGCGCGCCTGCGCAGCGCCCTGTGCGCCGATGGACCCGCGCTCTTGCGCCGGAAAAATTCGACTGGAAGATAGTAACCACGCTCATCTCCAGTTTAGAGCGTCGCGGCCCCTTGTGGGGTACCAAAGTCGCCCCCTGCACGGCAACGATTATGGATTGTGCATTGGAAGTTTGCGGGTATATGCTCTCTGTGTTTGCTGGTATATGTTCCCTGAGAGGATACTCATGTTGAACCCTCCCATTTTTCCCGCAATTTTCTTCCCCGCGCTTGGCGTCTTTTGGATCTTCGTGATCTGGGTTCTCTGGAAGATTGTGCAATCGCTTCGAGGCATCGATGCGAGCCTCAAGAGCGCGGATGAAAGCCTCAAGGAGATTTCGGACAGCCTGAAGAACAAGAGCTGAAAACGAATTCCTTGAACTGTCGGCTGACCCAGAAGTGTTGCGTAGATCAGCGAATCTGCACCAGGCCCGGTTCGGCCCCCGAGCTGGCGCCAGGTACGCCGCCGGGAGTCACGTGAGAGGTCTGCGGCGCGCGCCAGTGGTCGATATAGCTGACCTGATGCACGCAACTGATGGTGCAGTTGGGGGCGCAGCTCTTCTCGGTGAGGAACTCGCGGCGCAACTCCGCCCTGCCGTACTGGGCCAGAGGCACACCGGGATATCCGCGCTGCTGTGAGCAGTAGTGAACCAGCCCGAACTCGCAGATGTACAGATAACGCGCCCCCGCGCGGCATCGCCAGTCGTTGGGCTGGCCGTTGGCGATGGCCTCCTGAAAATGGTTGAAGCGTGAATAATTGCGCCGCGTCAGCCGCCGCACCTTGTCCCACACCGTGCGCTCCGCATCGCCCAGCGGCTTCAACTGCCCGCTGCCATCGTGAATAATGCCAATGGTCGAAGTGAATCCCAGCGCCAGCGCTCGTTCGCTCACCGTCAGCGCGTCGGACGGATTGGCAATGCCGCCGCCCACCACGGAGTTGATGTTCACATGGAAGTCGGCTTGTTCGGCCAGCATGCGCAGCTTCGCGTCCAGCACCTTCAGGCTCTTCTTCGACACCGCGTCCGGCATCACATTGTCGATGGAGATCTGCATGTGGTCGAGGCCGGCGCGGTTCAGCCGCTCGATCCGCTCCGGCATCAGCAGATAGCCGTTGGTAATCACTCCGGCGATTGCGCCGGTGCGGCGGATGCGCGCGATCACGCGGTCCAGCTCCGGGTGCAGCAGCGGCTCGCCCCCGGAGATGGTGATCACCGAGGTCCCTAGGCGGCCCAACTCGTCGATGCGCCGCTCCATCTCCTCGATGGGCACGGGGTCGGAGACGTCGTCGAACTCGTTGCAGTAGGTGCAGGCCAGGTTGCAGCGCCGCATGGGCACGATGTGCGCCATATACGGGTGCCCGGTGTCCATGAGCGCCGACGCGATCGAGGCCATCTCGCGCAGCTTGCGCGTCGATGATCTCCAAATGCGCTGCGCGGCCTTCCATCGGCGGAGCGCAGTGTCGGGACGTCGCGAGGCTGTATTCTCCAGGGCCATCACTGATAGATTCCTTGCATCATCGCTGGATTCATTGAATCACACCCCAGCCGCGCAGAGCGACCCCGCCAAGGTGTGCGGCGGCATGTTCATGGCACAGTGCGCGACGTGCCGGAGTCTTGCGACGCAGTGCAATCCCCGTCGAGACCGTGATTGCAGTAGCATGGCAGACGAGGGCCCATAGCTCAATTGGTCAGAGCAGCGGACTCATAATCCGTTGGTTCCAGGTTCAAGTCCTGGTGGGCCCACCAAGCATTCCGCGGCAAATGCGATCGGCTGCGAAGGCGCGGGATTCGACAGGCCTGAGACCGACTTAAGGCCTGCGCAGTTTGCGGGTCGCGATACTATGAGCTAAGTGAACACAGCGATGATCTCCGTGCTGATTCTCACCAAGAACGAAGAGCGCGATCTGCCCGCAGCGCTGGCCTCGGTCGCCTGGTCGGACGACGTGCATGTCTTCGACTCGCACAGCACAGACAGGACGGTGGAGATTGCGCGCGCGGCTGGCGCGCAGGTCCACAGCCGCGTCTTCGACGACTACGCCACGCATCGCAATGCCGCACTGGGCGTGGCGTTCAAGCACCCGTGGGTCTTCCTGCTGGACGCCGACGAGCGGCCCACCCCGGAGCTGTGCGCGGAGATGCAGCGCGTGGTTCGCGAGGTGCCGGCAAGCACCGCCGCCTTCCGCCTGCGCCGCCGCGACTTCCTCTTCGGCACATGGCTGAAGCACGCGCAGCTCACGCCGTTCTACATCCGGCTGGTGCGGCCGGAGCGGGCAAAGTACACGCGCGCCGTCAACGAGGTGCTCCAGGTCGACGGCCTCATCGCCGAACTGGCGCATCCGCTCGACCACTTCCCGTTCTCGAAGGGGATTGCGCACTGGATCGCGAAGCACAACGTCTACTCAACCATGGAGGCCGAGCTGATCTTCCGCCAGCAGGGCCTGCAGAACCCCAGCCTGCGCGCCGCGCTCGGCCATCCCGACTTCCACACGCGGCGGCTGCACCAGAAGGCGATCTTCTACCGGATGCCGGGAAGGCTGCTCATCAAATGGCTGTACATGATGTTTGTGCGCGGCGCAGTGCTCGACGGCGCGGCGGGCGTCACCTACGTCACACTGCAGGCGATCTACGAGACCATGATTGTGCTGAAGACCAAGGAACTGCGTCACGGAGGCGCGTGAGGAAGTTCTGAATGAGTTCTACAGATTCCCTCAGCGGCTAGCGAGCATTTTCACAACTGCTATAGAGGGAAAAGAATTGTAGAGGGAAAAGAATTGTCATTCTGACCCTGACCCTGAGCGCAGTCGAAGGGGAAGGGAAAGAATCCCCGTATTTGTTCCTAGCGCGGCACTCTACTTCATTTGTGAAAATGCTTTAGAATGCGGGCACCCCACATCCGGGGTCCCCGGCGAGCGCATTTGCTCGCTGGGGTGGGCATCCGGGGTCCCCGGCGAGCGCATTTGCTCGCTGGGGTGGGCATCCGGGGTCCCCGGCGAGCGCATTTGCTCGCTGGGGTGGGCATCCGGGGTCCCCGGCGAGCGCATCAAGCGTCCTTCTCCCCTCTCAGCTAAAATTCTCCTGCGGCTTTTTCTCGCGCCGCGCAAGGGAGAAACCTCCGTGAGCGTTGTGGCAGGGGTCGACTTCGGCACGCTGAGCGTGCGCATCTCCATCTTCGACAAGCTCCGCGGCAAGCTCGGCTCGGCCCTCGCCGAATACCCGCTGCACAGCTCGCCCTCCGACCCGCAGCTCAAGACGCAGTCGCACGACGACCAGATGTCCGCCCTCACCCGCGCCATGCGTGAGGCGATTAAAGTCAGCGGCATCGACGGCCACGAGATCAAATCCATCGCGCTCGACACCACCGGCTCCAGCGTCCTCCCCGTCGGCGAAGGTCTCGTCCCCCTCGGCGAGTACTACCTCTGGTGCGACCACCGCGCCGCCGCCGAGGCCGCCGAGATCACCCGCGCCGCGCACGCCGCCCACTTTGAAGGAATCGACTGGTGCGGCGGAGTCTACAGCTCCGAGTGGGGCTGGTCGAAGCTCCTCCACTGGCTGCGCCACAACCCCGAACTCCGCCCCAAATTCGTCACCGCGCTCGAGCACTGCGACATGGTCGCCGCCACGCTCTGCGGCATCACCGACCCCGCCGAAGTTCCCCGCAGCGTCTGCGCCATGGGCCACAAGTGGATGTGGAACCCGCGCTGGGGAGGGCTCCCGCCGGAGGAGTTCCTCGTCTCCGTCGACCCGCTCCTCGGCGGAGTCCGCGCCAAAATCTCCGGCCGCTACGCAACCTCCGACAAGATCGCCGGCCGCCTCTGTGCAAAGTGGGCCGAAGCCCTCGGCCTCACCCCCGGAATCCCCATTCCCACCGGCGCATTCGACGCGCACTGGGACGCCCTCGGCGCCAACATCCGCCTGGGCGATGTAGTCAACGTCATCGGCACATCCACCTGCATCATCGGCCTCAGCGATCAGCAGACCCTTGTCCCCGGCGTCTGCGGCGTCGTCCCCGGCTCGGTCGATCCCGCGCACGTCGGCATCGAGGCGGGAATGTCCGCCGTGGGCGACGTCTTCGCCGCCATCGCGCGCCGCGCCGACTCCTCCGTCGCCGCGCTCACCGATGCCACCGCCGACTACAAGGCCGGCCAGACCGGACTCTTCCGCCTCACCTGGGACAACGGCGACCGCACCGTCCTGGTCAATCCAGCACTCGGCGGCGTCACCTTCGGCTGGAACCTCCACCACACCCCAGCCGACGAGCTCTTCGCCGCCATCGAAGGCTCCGCCCTGCACACCCGCGTCATCTTCGACCGCATGGCAGAGAACGGCGTGCCCATCCGCCGCGTCATCAACGGCGGCGGCATCCCCAAGAAGAACGCAAAGCTGAACCAGGTCTACGCCAACGTTCTGCGCAAGCCCGTGCTCGTCCCAGTGGGAGACGTCACCTCGCTCGGCTCCGTCATCATCGCCTTCCTCGCCGCCGGCGATTTCCCCTCCATCGAGGCCGCGCAGAACGCCCTCTGCCCGCCCTTCAAGACAGTTCTTCCCGAACCCGCCGAGGCCGCGCGCTACGACCGCCTCTTCCCCCTCTTCCGCGACGCCTACTTCGCGCTTGGCACGCCCGACGCCCCACCCGCAGCCCTCGGCCGCATCCTGCCCGAGCTGCAATCCATCCGCCGCGACACCACCGCCGCCCACTAGAAGCGAAGCCGCCTTCAGAACCCCCGCGTCAGCTCATACGGAAAGAACGACAGCGTCCCATCCGAACGCAGGACCTTCAACGTCAGACTGGTCGTTCCATTGATGGTCGCCTCCACCACCGTCCCCGTCGCGTCCCGCTTCGAGAAGTCCACATGGAACGACTTCACCGGCCCCTTCCATTCGCTCTCGGTCGTAAAGTCTTCGGTGAACCGCTGCAACGGATAGTCGGCGTATCGCTGTGTGTGCTGCTGCCACTCGGCATCGTTGTTCCATATCCCATACGCCTTGGGATACTCCCCCGCCTTGACCGCCGTCAGAAACACATTCACCCTGTGTTCCGCCGGCAGGTTGGTGAACAGCCATCCGTGCCCCAGCAGAAATCCCGCCAGCGTCAGCACCGCCATCGCCGCAACAAAGATTCCCGACCCCACCCATATGTTGCGTCTCCGGTTTTCCTTTCGCTCGTCATATTCCGGTGCATTCAGCAGCGTCATCGCGCAGGTCCTCCGTGCAGAGATTCCCCTCCATTAGACACCGAAGGCGCTCCCCAGGTGCCCGCCATGGCAATGCCGTCACTGCCACCCGAAGGCATCCTTGAAGATCGTGAACTCGTTTGCCCCGCCGGTCGAGTACACCGAGACCACGTCGAAGCGCACTCGGACCGTCCTCCGCTCGTCCTCCGGCAATGTCCGCAGGTAGGCCCTCGCCAGGTTACGCACCATGTTGCGTTTCTCCTCATCCACGGCGCTCTCCGCCGGAGTGATGTCCCGCTCGGTCCGCGTCTTCACCTCGACCAGGCAGAGCCACTCCCCATCCCACCCGATCACATCCACATCCCCACGCGCCCGGGTGCTGGTCCAGCGCCGCGCCACCACCCTCAGTCCGCGCCGCTTCAGCTCGAAGTACGCCGCCCACTCGCCTTCCAGGCCCGTAGCCAGGTGCGGGGCCGCCGCCGGCCCGTTTCCCATCCGCGCCCACAGACCATGCATCCGTCCCAGCGCCCACTCCTGCGCGTCAATCCACAGCCGCTCCAGCTTCCCCGCTGCCGCCATGCTCGCGATCATACCCCACACATCGCTTCTATGCGAGTGCGGAAATCGGATCGGCCCTCCCTCGAACCTCGAATCTAGTACCTCGAACCTGAATCCCCCATTGCCCCCGCCCCGGATTCCTGCAATACTTAAACGTGCCCCACACGCGCGGCCAATCCAAACAACAAATTATTCGGAGGCGCAGATGTCAGCAAAATACATCTTTGTAACAGGCGGAGTTGTGTCTTCGCTCGGCAAGGGTCTTGCCGCAGCCTCCATCGGATGCCTGCTGGAGGCGCGCGGCATCAGGATCAACCTCATGAAGTTCGATCCCTACCTCAACGTCGATCCCGGGACCATGTCCCCCTTCCAGCACGGCG
>Ga0326727_10014216_pt1 | contig 17419 bp, 3 predicted proteins | sample MB2enrmetagenome_FD_207643 | JGI IMG/M metagenome (GOLD analysis project Ga0326727, IMG submission 207643) | Lab enriched peat soil microbial communities from McLean, Ithaca, NY, United States - MB29MY | ecosystem: Environmental > Terrestrial > Soil > Wetlands > Peat | place: USA: New York...
TAATTTCCTTCGTTGCTGGTCACGAGTTGGCGGATGGTGCCATCCATCCATGACCAGAAGCCGCAACTTTCCACGTGCGTCGCCTGGAGCTGTGACCCCATCCAACGCACGGTCCAATCGGGCGCCGCGATGCCGCTGGTCCGCGCCTTGATTTCCGGGCAGGAGAGGCCAACGTTGAACAGAATCGTCAGGAGCGGCTTGCCGTGATGGTAAAGCCACAGGTTTTTGTATTCGGGCTTGTCGAGAAAGTTCGCCTTCGTCCAGGCGATGATGCCATTAATCCTCTGGATGTCGTTCGGGACCCGTCCACCGTTCTGAAGACCCAGCATGATGACCAGTTTGGGCGGATGCTTCCCTTCCCTTTCCAATTGGCTGTAGGTTTTGAAGAGCAGGGCGGTGGTTTCCTCCAGTTCCCGCGTGGCGCCCTCGTGTTTTTCCCACTCCGGCTGCGTCCAGAGCATGTTGCTCCAATCGAGCAGCAGCCAGTTGATGCCCAAGTCCTCGAACCACTCCTCGTGCTTGCGAATCACGCTGACGTCATAGGAGCTGTATTTGCCCAGAATTGGTATGGCTTCGGCGGTGGCGTAACTGCCGGCATTGTGCGGAGTGAACCAACTCTCGTATTGGAGCCCGATCAAACTCCCAGGGTATTGGGTGGCCTCTAATATCCCGGCGGGCGTTGCGGCGGCGGGCGTTGGCGGATCATCACCGGCGCCCCGGCAAACCATGCTGCCTGCCATCAGGATTGCACCTAAGCAAGCGACGATTTGAACCCATCGGCGGGAAATATTTTCAACACTTACGGGAAAGTTTGGCATAGGGGATCCAATTCATAATTCAGAATTCATAATTCATAATTTAGGAGCCCGCCAATTCAAACCACGGTGATTTAGGCTGGCCATCCGCGTGGAGGTGAATTTTCAGCCCACCCTTTATTTTTTGAATGTCATTTTTCCCCAATGGCGTCAAGCGCTTACCGGCACCATCCAAGGGAAAAACCTTGAGGTTACGGTGGGTGGTGCGCAGAGTCAGAAACGACTCGACCCGCTCAAGCCAGGCGGGCGGCACGGCATCTGTGCCGATTCCCGGAGGTTTGCCCCGAGGAGAAAAAGCCTTTTCGAGAGTCCACCAATCATCCTGGGAATCATAATGGACCATCTTTTGCGGCCGGAGAGGATCGCTTCCCGGCTGAGTCCCATAAGTGTACCCGGGCAGCGACAGGAGCATGTGGCGCGACTCATCCAGCGGCCGATCATCGAGCGCCGTGAGAAAGAGCGTCACAAATCCTCGCGCGCCGGGCGCAAGCTCCAAATCGATCACTCCCGCGGAGACTTGGTTTCCGGTTCCGAGGAAGCCAAACACTCCCGCCGCCTGGGGCGCGTGCACCAGGAACAGCTTCTTCATGTGGTAGGTCATCTCGCCGGTGTTCGAAGTGTAGGGCGACGCCCCCGCCGGCGGGAGCGGCGGCGCATTGGGCCGATCCTCCGCGCGGACAAGGCCCACCGGGTGAATCAGGGCAATCGTCTCGTCATACCCGGTATTCTCGTGCAGCCACCCTGCCATGGGATGACTCTTCTTCATGCGGGCCATTTTCAACCGCGTTTCCTTCGCCTCCGCGATTTCCAGTGGCCGCTTGCCCGCCTGAATCGCTCCGGAGCGGAACGCCCACGCGGACTGACCAAGATTGGCGAACTGGGACCAGTTGCCGGAAAGACCCATCCCGCGGGGAATCGGCTCCGGATCTTCCGAATTCGCGGCCGTGTAGCAAAAGTGCATCAGCGAGTCCCAATCCTGAAAGGCCCCGAACACCGCCATGGTGGGGTCAATTTCCGCGTTGTAGCTGTTGGGCCAGGGTTGGTTGTACTCGCTGATGGTGAAAGGCGCCCCGAGCACGCGCGTGGCAGCACAGTCCAGGCAATATTTCAGCCCGCCTCCGATGGAGGAGGAATTCCGGATGCGCCAATTCGACAAATCCCAATCGCGGCCGGGGAAACTCGGGTGGTCCTCGTAGAAATGCAGATCGAAGTAATCCATGTCGCGCTGTGCGTCGAGATTCAGCAGGCCACCGTACCACATCTGCGTGGCGCTAACCGGAACCAGCGGGTCGAGAGTTTCGTGCACGGCCTGGCGATGGATATCCCAATAAGCTTTGTCGCGGCTGATGAGAAATTCCACGAAGTCGTTGAGCCGAGTTTCGCTGGTGGTGAGAGTGTCCTTGGCGCGAACCAGGGAAACATTCGCGGCCTCCAGCGATTCACCTGCGGCGAGCCCATTGACTTCCGTCGCCCCGGAGTTCCATGCCGCACGCAGCGCAGCGCTTTCACTGTAACGGTTCTTGAGATATTCATTCCACTGGCGAGCAAACTCGGCCTCGTACGCGCCGGCCAGATAGCGATCCAGGTCGCCTGTCTGCCACGCACGCAACAAGGAACCTTCGTTGAAGATTTCCACCAAACCAAGTCCCGGATCATTCTTCAGCCCAATCGCCGTCAGCAGTTTGCGCGTGTATTCAACCTGAAGTTCCACCAGGCGCGGGTAGAAGATAAAGATCTTGCTGGCCAGTGGGATTTCCTCGGGATTGGTGGCAAGCGGAGGAAGTCCGTCGCGGCCCGGCTTGAATGTGTAGCCCGTGTTGTGCAGGATGAGGTCGAGGTAAATGCCCTCCGCTTTGAGAGCATCCAGCCATTGCCGGAAGCGGGCCACGCCGGCCTCATCGAGCGTGGGGAAAGGCTTCTCCTTGTCCACAAAGTAGCCGGAGGGAATCCGCGCCAGGTTGATTCCCAGCCGCCGGAGGCGTTGGGCGATTTTGGGAGCCAGGCTCGCATCGGAAACCGTTTTTCCGAAGAAAAGGGTGACGCCGAATAGACGAATGTGGTTATTCCGAGATTCCCCGCTACTCGGGGCAACTCCCCGATCCCCGGCTCGGTAAAAATGTCCGTTTTTGACCTGGAGCTTGCCCGCCGCAGTCAGCGGGTGGTTCATCCAGCTAAAGTCGGGTGCGCCGTGCAGGCGATCTTGATCGATGGCAAAAGTGTAAGCCGCGGATGGGTCTCCCCCAACGTCGCCCGCCGCGCCGAAGCAAGGGATGCGATTAAGGGCGGCGGCGCCGGCCATTGCGGCAGCGGAAGTCTTCAGGAATCTCCGGCGCGAATAGCGCGCTTTGTGGTTTTGCCTTGTCTCAGACATATTGTCACTCAAGACCCATACCCTATGAACTGCTCGCAACGCCTCATAGATTTCGCACCGTTCCACCCAAGCGCTACCGGACTCCCGTGATCTTTCGAATGACAATTAGTCCGGATTCCAGCGATCCCAGACGTAATCTCAGATTCTCCAAATCCCGCCCGCGCACGACGGCGCCCGGTTGGCCGTTGACGGGGAAGTGGTTGAAGACATCCTGCACGAGGTACTGGGAATCCTCCTCCCAGGCAAAATGTCCGCGCGGCAGGCTGACGTGTACGTCGAGGCTGGACGGCCCCATGTTAGTCAGCGGCACGGCCCAGCCGGAGGGCGATTCCCAGCTCACGGCGAAAACGGCGTCATCAGAAACCTTGACCGCCAGATAATCGCAACGCCCCTCGGTAAGCTCCGGCAGCTCCCCGCGCAGTGTCAGCACGCGCTCGGTAAATTGTTCGTTGCCTTCTTCCGCAGTGGGATACTGCATCAGGCCGCCGTCGAGGGTGGCGAGCAGGAAGAGCAGAGCGCGGTAGCCGTCGGGGCCGAACTGCTGGCGCCGGAACTTGTAGCCCCACGGCAGCCACCAGAAGGAATCGTGCGAGTCCACTTGGTGAACGGTGAGGGAACCCTTGGGCATGGTCCGGCGGCGGCCGTCCAGCCACACGCGAAACAGGTACGCCGTCATGCTGAGCCCCTCGGGCGCGACGGGCGGCGACATGCGCAGGTCCGGTTTCACATCGGGCGGCTTATTTCTGCGCCAGGCCAGCATTTGCTCCAGGATCCAGAGTTCGTCGTAGGCGTAGTTGACGTCGAACATGCGACGGAAGGCGGAGCCCATGGCCTCCGTGTAAAACATCACCTCGGGCTTCACGCCGAGCACCGCGGGCCGCGCGCGGTCAAACAGCCGAATGGCGCCGGTTTGCGACAGGCTGGCGCGGTAAGGCAGCTTGGGGTCCCAATTGGGAAAGGAATTCCACGTCGGGGCATCCACGCGGAAGCCGTCAACGTCGTAATCGCGGACATAAAACTTCAACGCGTCGATGATGTACTTCTGCAACTCCGGATTCTCGAGGTCGAAGGCCCAGGTGTAGATGTGACCCATGCTGCCATCCTGGAATTTCATGAACCATTCCGGATGCTGGGCGCGCAAGGGGTTGACCTCCGGCGCGGATTCAATCCACGCGGGGCCGAAGTTGAGCACGTAATCCGGCAAGCCCGTGTGCTGGTAATGCTGGTCGTCGACGGACCTGATTTGCTTCATCAACTGCCGCGTAATCTGCTTGTCGATGACCCCGTGTACGAGCCAGTCGAGAATGATGTGCATGCCGCGCTTGTGCACTTCCTGCACCAGGGTCTTCAGTCCGCCGTCGCCGCAGAATTGCTGGGCGGGGTCAAAATAATCATAAACGGCGTAATTGGGGCAGGGGGAATGAGGCATCAACTGGATGGCGTTGAATCCCATGCCGCGGATATAATCCAGTTTATCAATAAGCGACTGGGTGGTAGGATAGGGGTTAAACCGGTTCTGCCCGCGGTCGAAGAGGGCGGCGCCGATTTGGGTCTCATAAAGGACCACGCGCTCCGCCCAGCGCGGGCGGTCGCTGGGGGTGCGGACGCCCATCTGGCTCCAGCGCTGCTGGAATTCCTCCTCCGCGGCCGGCCAATCGCCCTCGACCAGCCAGAAGTAATCCTGCCCCCAGGCCACTTCCGTACCCGCCTTCATGCGCGCGGCCAGCCGGGCGGAATAGCTAAACCGGAGAGCACCCGCCGCCACCTCCACCCTTTGCCGGACATTCTCCGTCTCGGTGTAGGTCCCGAACAAGAACGCGCGATGGGTGGTGGGATTGCGCAGAGCGGCCATGCTCGGATCGCCCAGCCCCAGGGTCCGTCCGACGACCTTGGTGGGATCGAGCGAGGGCGGAAAGGCTCCGGCGGGAAGTTCAATCAGGTCCCCCGCCTGCACGAGGATGTCCGGAACGACAACATCAACCTGCCGAAGGTACGGTTCACCCGGCCCATCGTAGCCAACGCGGAAGCTTCTCTCCACGCGGTGCTGACCGCGGGAAATACGAAATATGAGGCTCGCCGACCACGGCCCCTGCCGGTAATTCACGCTCAGGACGGTATCTTCCCCTTCGTCCGTGATCGTGTGCGAGCTGTACTTGAACCCGGAAACGGTGGTGGCCCCCGAAAGTCCATCATCGCCGGGCGGCCGGAGCAGGACGGGAAAAGGGGATTCCTTCCCATCCACAATCAGGGTGAAGGTGGAATAATCCGGCGAGGACTTCATCAGCGCGGCGCCGGTTTTTTGATCCACCAGCTCGGTCCAGGCCCCGGTGCGAGTGTCAATCTTCAAATCAAGCCCCGACACCGAAAAGACCAATTCCTTTTCCCCATTGCGGTCTTTGGCGGTGGTCGCCAGGGCGGGCAGTTGCGACACGGAACCCGCCAGTAACAAGCCTTTGAGAAGATCTCTACGCCCGGTTTTTTTCATGGGTTTTGATAATCCGTTGCCTCGATTGCATGGCGGCCACTGAGTTCAGAACGCTCGTGCGCCCGCTTTGGGCTGAACAGTATAGCGGGATGTAATCCAACTGTGGGAAAAAACGAAGGCGTAGATTCGAGGCTCCCCTGAGGCAGAGATAGGATTCAACGTTCACGGCGAGCCGTCGAAGCGCAGACCGCCATTGTTGCAACTTGCTTTGCCTAACTGACGATGAGCGTCAGCGTCATCGTATGGGTGAGGGTGGAAGACCCCGAGCCCGTGGTGGCCGTTACCGTCAGCGTGTAGGTTCCGGCGGGTGTTCCGGGATTCGGCGATGGCCCCGTACCGCCGCTCCCTCCTCCGCCACATCCGGCCAGCGCCAGAGTCAGCAACAACCCCGCAGCCAGCGGAATTATTGCGGACTGCCATCGGCTTACGCCGGGTTGCTTCCGGCGCATAATGGCCCCTGCCATCCCCGCCATAGCCAAGGCGAGCATCCACAGACCTGGCAGGCCCGGCCGCAGCGGTGGGACCGGCGGCAGGGGCCGGGAGCGTGGCGCGCTCGCCGACGGCGCCGTGGTGGTAACGTTGATGGTGACATTGGTGGGAGAGCTTCCCGCCGTTGCCGGGTTCGGCGAAACCGTGCAGGCGGCCTCGGAAGGCGCTCCGGTACAGGTAAAGGTTACGGTTCCGGATAATCCTCCTTCACCACTCACACTTAAAGTATAGGTTGCAGGCGCACCGGGCACGACCGTGGCCGAGGTGGAAGAGCCGGAGGGTGGGGCGAAGGTGAAATCCGTCACCGCCAGGGTGACGGTGGCGGTTGCTGTGTTGTAATCCCCTGTGTCGGTGGGAGTGAAGGTGACCGAAAGCGTATCCATTCCGGCTGCCGGAGTCGTTCCTGCCGCCGGGTTGTAGACGAACGTCCCGGGCGCCGATGCCGTGGCGTTCAACTGCGTGCTGCTGAGCGCGGTGCCAGAAGTGATCGACGCGGGCGTGGCCCAGGTAATCGTGGGCATCGCTTTGCTCACCGTCATGTTCCCCGGCACATAGGTGAAGTTGTAGTTGCCGTCCACCGCTCCCGCGCAGGTGTTGGCTCCGGTGTCCGTCCCCACCGGGGTGGAACTGGTGGCCGTGGTTGTGCAGGTGGGAGCGGTGGTCAGGCTTGCTACCGTGTCCGTGCCCGCGAACGCGCTGTAACCGGGGGTGACGGTGGGTGGCGTCCCGCCGTAGGTCACCGTTGCATTGCTGGCGGTAATGGTGAGGGATGCTTTGCCGACCGTCACGTTGCCGGGCACATAGGTGAAGTTGTAGTTGGGGTCTACGGCCCCCGCGCAGGTCGAGCGGTAGGAGCCCACCGGGCTCTGCGAAGTGGCGGTAGTGGTACAGTTGGGCGGCGTGGCGAGGCTGGCTGGCGTGTCCCCGTTCACAAAGCCGCTGTAACTGGGTGTGATGGTAGGTACCGCCCCGCCGTAAGTCATCGAAGCACTGCTTGCCGTGATGACCAGGGGCGCCGGCGTCCCGGTACCGCTCAATGTCACCGTCTGCGCGCTGCCCGCCACCCCATTGCTGTTGTCGGTGATGGTCAGGGTGCCGGTGAGCGTGCCGGTCGCCGTGGGTGCGAAGGTCACGTTAATCGTGCAGGAGTTACTGGCCGCGACACTGCTGCCACAGGCGTTGGTCTCACCGAAGTTGGAGCTTGTGGTGATGCCGGAGATGTTGAGCGGCGCGTTACCCGAATTGCTCAGGGTGACCGGCAGCGACCCGCTCGCCGTCCCCACGTTTTGTTTGCCAAACGTCAGGTTGCCGGGCGACACGGCGGCCAGCCGAATGGGCGGCGACTGGAGTAAGACGGAAGCGTTGTTCGAGTCATTGTTGGCAGTTGCCAAGTCGAGCGTGCCATCACCGTTAAAGTCTCCCACGACAACGCCCTCTGGCGCCGCTCCCGTGGCCGGGGATGAGGCAGTGGGAGTGAATGTGCCATCGCCGTTCCCGAGTAAGATCGTCACGTTGTTGCTGTTTTCATTCACCACGGCCAAGTCTAATTTCCCATCCCCGTTGAAGTCTCCCACGGCAACTTCCAGTGGGGCATCTCCCGTGGCCGGAGATGCGGCGACGGGCGTGAACGTGCCATCACCGTTCCCCAGTAAGATGGTCACGGTGTCGCTGGAATAATTCGCCACCGCTAAGTCCAAATTCCCGTCCCTGTTGAAGTCCCCCACCGCAACATTCAATGGCTCATTTTCAGTAGCCGGAGATGCGGCGACGGGCGTGAACGTGCCATCGCCGTTTCCGAGTAAAATCGTCACGCTGTTGCTGCCAAGATTCACCACCGCCAAGTCCAATTTCCCATCCCCGTTGAAGTCCCCCACCGCAACTCCCACCGGCTCAGTTCCAGTGGCCGGAGATGCGGCGGCGGGGGTGAACGTGCCATCGCCGTTTCCCAGAAGGATGGTCAGGTTGTCGTTGCCCTGATTCACCACCGCTAAGTCCAATTTCCCATCCCCGTTGAAATCCCCCACGGCGATTGAATTCGGTCCGTTTCCCGCAGAAGGAGAAGCGGCGGGCGTGAACGTGCCATTGCCGTTACCCAATAGGATCGTCACGTTGTCGCTATCGAAATTCACCACGGCCAAGTCCAATTTCCCATCCCCATTGAAGTCTCCTGTCGTTACTGCCCAAGGAGAGGTTCCAGTAGCCGGAGATGAGGCGGCGGGCGTGAGCGTGCCATCCCCATTCCCCAAGAGAATCGTCAGGTTGTTGCTGCCCGCATTCACCACCGCCAAGTCCAACTTCCCGTCCCCATTGAAATCCCCCGCTGCCAATGTTCTTGGACTACTCCCCGCCGCCACGGGCGAGCCGTTCGCGTCGCGGAATGTAACCGTCGTTGTGGGTGGACTCACCGGGAAAAACGCCACGTTCGAAATCAAAGCCGAGCCGGCGTTGGCCACGGAGATCGCGGCCGTCCCCGCTGAGGCGGTGTTTGCCGCCGGCACCGGCGCTGTAAGCTCTTCAATACTTACAAAAGTCGTCGCCAGCGCGATGCCATTCCAGTTGACCGATGCGCCGGGGGCGAAGCCCGTGCCATTGACCGTGAGAGTGAATTCCGGCCCGCCGGGGGAGACGCTCGTGGGCACGAGGGGTTGGTTGATGAACGGGATGGGAATTGCGGAAGTACCGGTCAAGCCGACCGTCTGCGGACTCTCCAGGGCATTGTCCGTAACGGCAAGGGCGGCGCTTTTGCTTCCCGCCGCCGCCGGTTTGAAGGTAACCTGGATGGCACAGTTGGCTCCCGCGTTCAAACTGGCCCCGCAGTTGTTGGTTTGGGAAAACTCACTGCTGTTGCTTCCCGTGATGGCGATGCCGAGGGGCGAAGGGCCAAGGCTCAGAGCAATGTTGCCCGTGTTGGTCAGGGTCACGGTTTGCGCAGTGCTGCTGGTCCCTGGGGTTTGGTCTGAGAAGGTCAGGAAAGTGGGCGACAAGCCCACACCAGCTCCCACACCGGTTCCGGTCAAAGTCACCGTCTGCGGGCTGTGGGGGGCGATGTCAGTGAAATTCAGTGAGGCGCTACGATTCCCCACGTAGATCGGCGTGAACGTCACGCTGACCTTGCAGGTGCCGTTGGGCGCGAGCGTGGCTCCCGTGCAAGTGTCGGCGCTCCTGGCAAAATCGCTGGCGTTCGCGCCGCTTATGGTGACCGCCAGAATGGCAAGGTTCGCGGTCCCGGTGTTGGTTACGGTCACGCTCTGCGCGGTGCTGCTGGTAAAGGGGACTTGGGGTGGAAACGCGAGGCTGGATGTAGACAAGGTCGCCGAGCTGGAAAGAAAGGTGGCCACCAGGTTCGAGACATTGACACTTCCAATCCCTGTGGCGAAGTCCCACCCGGTACCGGCTCCGAACGCGGGTTGATCGTTGTCACTGGTGTTGAACGCCAAGGCCGCGCAGGTCGCGCCCGTCCCTCCCCCACCGCTGAGAACGCAATGAGGCAAAGTGGTGTATCCGCTGCCGCCGGCGGTAAGGCTGACGACGGGTCCAATCTGCTTGGTGGCGGTGCAGGTTGCGCCGGTCCCGCCGCCTCCGCTGATCGTGCAGGTGGGGGGGGAGGCGTAGCCGCTTCCGAAGCTGGTGATAAACACCCAAGCAATAAAACCCGTCTCCTGCCCGGCTGGAATGGTTATGGCCACTCCGCAACTCGCGCCCGTCCCGCCCCCGCCCGTCAGGGTGCAGGTTGTACCCGTGGGAACATAACCTGACCCGGGGTTCGTGAGAGTAACCGAGGAGACCCGGCCAGTCAGGGTGGCGCTACAGGCCGCCCCTGATCCGCCCCCACCGCTCAAGGTGCAGGAAGGAGCGCTGGTGTAGCCGCTTCCGAGGTACGGAACATACGCATAGGTCAGGGCCTGCGGGGCTGTGGAAAGGACGCCATAGGCGCCCGAGGGTAGATAGCAATTTTGCCCATTGCAGGGCACGTCGATATCGCCTCCCGTGCCCGATCCCCTGTAGATAAGCGGGATCTGGGTTACGTCGTAGAAAATACAGTTGGTGGCCACCGCACTGCCAAGGGCGGAATTACAGGACGTGCTGCCACCGGAACCGTACTCCCCGGCCGCCAGCGAGTAATAGGCGGGATTGGGGTTACCCCACCGGCTCGCGGAAGCCTGATTGACGAGCGACTGAATCGCCGCCATGATGGGCGCGGAAAACGACGTCCCGCCATAACCAGACCACGTGCCGGGAGTACCGCTGCAACTCTTGCCATCATTGTTCGGGTCAGAAAAGCACACCAAGTAGTCGTGGCCCCAGGCTGCATTGGACGCGAAGAGAGAAACATCGGGTATGTCTCGAACGCCATCGTTCGGGTTGCCGATAAACCCGGACTGCCACGGGGGTTTGGCATATCCCGCGCAGGTACCACCTACCAACCCGTTAACATCCGGCGCGCCGGTGGCGCAACCGCTGGGACCGCCGCTACCCGCGATGGTGTTAAGATCGGAACCTTCATTGCAAAGACTGCTCGAGCCATAGGTCGACAAGACTCCTATGAAGTCGCTGCGCAGCGCGCTGGCACAGGAATTGTTCCAGGGAATCTCGGGAATATAGGAAAGGGCCGACCCGTAATTGGCAGAGTTGGTGGAACTCCAATAGGTGGAGTTGTTTTTTTCGTAGGTGTCAGCGAAATCGGTGCCACCCACCGATACGTTGTAAGGGGTGGAGGTGAATCCATTGATGTTGATTCCGGCTTGGGCGGATCCTGCCCAGAGATCCGACGCCGCCGCGCCGGCATCGCCCGAGGAGACGAATACGGAAACTCCCTCCGTCACCGCCTGCTGATACAAAGAGTTGGTGTAGGCGTTGAACGCCGCGCCCATGAGAGACTCGGACTCACCATAGCTGACACTGACAATAGCCGGCGGCGTGTCGCTGGCGTTCAGCAGGTTCTGGAGGGCGATGAAGCCGCCGAAGTTGGTTTCGGTATCCAAGCAGGATGCCAGCTCGATGGTCGCGTCAGGAGCTCCCGCGCTCGCCCATTCCACATCCGCGGCGGCTTCGTCGTCGTCACCGTTATAGCCTGGGTCATTGCAGTTGTTCGCAGGGCTGCTGGGGGGGTGGACCTGCGCCAGGGAGCCGGAAGGGTAGGCGGAGGCAAGGCCTAGGACGGAACGGAAAGTATCCCAGTCCGCCGTGGTATAGAGGTCGGAATCTTCGATCACCACAATCGTCTGCCCCTGGCCCGAATAGCCCGCGGCAAAGGCCGGGTTGAAGTTGTAGATCGTCCATAAGTCCGCCGGCACAACTGGGTAGTCGCCGGTGCCGGGAGTGAAATTGGCGCGCGGCTGGAGCATCCGCTGCGGCCGGAAGTCATTCAGGGAAACGACACCCGCCACCACTGAACCCAGCTCCGCCGGAATCTGCGGGTCGCTCATGTTGGCCATGTGGGCCTGGCCATTCACCAGCAGGTTATGAATTTCCGTGTGAAAAGCTTGGCGAATCTGGCTCGCGGTCCCGGTAAAATCAATCACCATTTGGTTGGGATAGACCAGGTTGACCTTGAACCCCTGCGACTCGAGCCATTCCGTTACCTTGGCGACATCAGCCGGGGCGACGCCGTACGTCTGCCCGAATTCCGCCGCCGTGAGCCAATGATGAAAGAGCGGTGACGTGGGATCGTGGATCTCTTTGATGAATTGCTCGAGTGCTTGCTCCTGCTCCGGAGTCCGCTGCAACTGGAGCATCAGGTGCTGGATGGTCATGTCATCAGACACTCGCCCGCGATCGTTCATCGCCTTTGCTTCCGGCCGAGTGTTGCCCCGCAGGGTAACCCGCGCGCCTTGTCCCGCGTCAGGCGCGGAAGGCGTGCCTGCTTGCGGACCGGCGCTTACCGGGCTCGCAAGTACTGCGGCCAGCCAGCGTGGGGACAGCTTGCTGGAACTGGGGGTAGGCTGATCCGTGGGCACGTGAATGGTGGCCGCGCCGGCCACTTGCAGCGAGATAAGAGCGTAAACAGACACAAAGCTCAGCGCGGCGGCGCGCAGGAAATGCCTTGTAATGGGGTGCATCGGGGTCGTGACCTCCCAAACCTTGGGATACTGCGATCGAAGTCCAGCCTGCGGTGGTGTGGTAGCGCTGGGGGCGCGGGGATGGGTGACCGCCACTGAGGCGAGGGACCGAATGGCAAAGCGGAATACTAGGACCCAAGAGAGTACATGTCAAGCCTGGAAATTATATACATAGAATGGTACACGGACGACTTGTCTATTATGTAAATAGTGCACAGACGATTTGCCCGTAGATTGGATTGAAAAGCGGCGTTTGGAGCTGAAGAGGGCCAGGTCCAGAAACTCGTAAAGGAGGGCGCGGACCTCCGCCTCTGGTCCGCGTTTCTTCCCAAGACTCGCGCTCCCGAACCCGAGGGCAGGCGGCCGTCATGGAGATTTGTGGTTATTGCGCAGGAAGAGCTGCGGACCCCAAGAGCGGGGGTCCGCGCTACCGTAATCTCCGCCGCTCGCCCCGATGGGTAAGGAAGAGCAGCGCGGGGGCACGGGGACGGGACGCGGGGACGCGCCCACGCAAACGGCTCGCCGACAAAAGGCAGCGACGCGTTACCTTGAACCCGCGAGCCGCAACCATGACCAGCACTTTATGTCGTGGGAAAACTGGTGAACATGGTACCAGTCCCCTTCCCCGTACATGAAAATGTGCGAAGCACCTTGGAATGCGGCCCCGCCTGCCGATCTTCGCAACATTGCTGATGTTCACCGGTGGTCATCCTCTCTTTCGGAGGGTAAAGGCGGTAGCTGCTGCCACCGCACCCCCCGGCGCCTTCGGCACGGGCGCTTCCATGCCGAGCAATATTTCTTCTTGACAAGAAAGTCTTGACACTGGGGTGCACCGCATGATACAAGGGCCGCGATTCGGGGATGTGTTCTATCCACTCACTTGAGTGGCGGTGAAAGCTGATCGAAATGGGCCCCTGGTTCGTCCCCGCAGTAGAGGTTTTACTTCCGGCAAGCAGTCCTTACTCGAGCCCCGGCTTCTGCTTCGAGCTGAAAACCGCAAGTGTTCAACCCACAGTAACAACTTCTCCAGTACCCACTTCTCTAGGGAGGTATTCCCATGGCACGTCAGCAGGCAGGCATCGTTCTCCCGGCATCTTCCGCAGGACTTAGTGTTTCCTTTTTCCTGGTGATCCGGCGCGCGCTTGGCGCTGGCCGCGTGCAGGCGGCGCGGGCAGCAAAGCGTGTTGCATTGCACGCGGCAACGGCGGCCGTGGGCGCGCTCGTGCTGCTGGCCGCTTCCGTCCCGGCGTACGCTCAAAACGTGTCCTTCGATCACGTCCAAACCCATGTGCTCGGCGGATTGGCAAGCCCGGAAGCTGTGGCCGTGGATAGAGCGGGCAATGTCTTCATCGCGGACACCTTCAACAACCGGGTGCTGGAGGTTCCGTGGAACGGCATGAGCTACGGCACCAAAATCATCCTGTGTGGATCCGGGGTCGCGGCGTGCAATGGACTGAATCGCCCGAACGGTGTGGCGGTGGATGGAGCGGGCAACCTCTTCATCGCGGATACCGAAAACAGCCGGGTGCTGGAGGTTACGCCCGGGGGTGTCACGACCACGGTGCCGGTCAGCGGACTGTGGTCCCCCTGGGGTGTGGCGGTGGATGCGGCGGGCGATCTTATCGTCGTGGATTTCGGCAATTGTGCGGTGTTTAAGGTTACGCCCGGTGGCGTCACGACCACGGTGCCAACCAGCGGACTGGATAGCCCGAATGGTGTGGCGGTGGATAAATGGGGCAATGTCTTCGTCGCGGATGAGGGCACCGGCCTGGTGGTGGAGGTTCCGTGGAACGGCACGAGCTACGGTACCCAGACCACGGTGAGCAGTGAACTGGATGATCCGCAAGGTGTGGCCGTGGATGCAGCGGGTAATGTTTTCATCGCGGATAGCGACAACAAACGGTTGGTGGAGGTTCCGTGGAACGGCACGAGCTTCGGCGCCCAGACCACGGTGGCCAACAGCATGGGTCAGCCGGGAGACGTGGTGGTGGATGGAGCAGGCGATCTCGTCGTCGCCGATACCAACAACAACCAGGTGGTGAAGGTCCTGCGCGCTCCGGTCAACATCAACATCTGCCCCGGGGGGCAGACAACCCCTGCGCCCTGTAGCCAGGTGCTCACGGCGTTTTTCACCATCAAGTCTGATGATGGGGTCACGTTCAGCGGGAACCCGACGGTCCTCACCCAAGGCGCGCCCAACCGGGATTTCACCCTGAGCACCGGCGCCTCTTCCTCCTGCACGGGAAGTAAGTGGACCTACTGCAATGTCAACTTGGAGTTTGCACCGCTCGCGCCCGGCTTGCGCAGGGGCGCGGTCCAGCTCACGTACCAGCTCAATGACTCTTCCGAAAACCCTACCGGCAGCAACCTGCTGGCGACCGGGTTCGTTGATGGTGTAGGCCAGGGGCCGGCGATAGCCTTTGCTCCCGGCGTCCAGAGCGCGCTGAACGTCACGGCAGTGAACCTGCAAAACCCCTGGGGTTTGGCGCTGGATGAAGCGGGTGATGTCTTCATCGCGGCTGAAAACAATGATGTCGTGGTTGAGATTCCCGCCGGGGGCGGCGCCCAGACCACGATGTGCAATACCGGGGATCGCACCCCAGGCGTGGCGGTGGATGGAGCGGGCAACCTCTTCTGCTCCGATGCCCAAGACAACCGGGTGTATGAGGTTTTGGCCGGTACTAACAGCGAGACGGAAGCGGCCGGGAGTATTCAGGAGCCCACGAGTTTGGCGATCGATGGAAGGGGCAATCTCTTCATCGTGGATGACCAGGGGAACCAGGTATTGAAGGCGCCGTATAACGGATCGGGCTACGGCCAGACCATCAAGGTGCCGGCCAGCGGACTGAATTCCCCGGAAGGGGTGGCGGTGGATGGAACCGGCAACGTCTTCATTGCCGATAGCGGCAACAACCAGGTGGTGGAGGTTCCGTGGAACGTAACGGGCTACGGCGCCCAGACCACGCTGATCAGCGGACTGAATTTCCCGGAAGGGGTAGCGGTGGATGCGGCGGGCGACGTATGGATCGCCGATAGCGGCAATAACCGCGTGCTGGAGCTTCCGGCCGGCGGCGGCGCCCCGGTCACGCTGGATGTCATGGTAGGGGGCCTGGGGCTGAATAACCCGAGAGCGATCGTGGTGGATGCCACGGGCAATATCTTCATCTCCGACAGCGGCAACAACCGGGCGCTGGAGGTGCAGATGTCCGCCCCGCCCTCCTTGAGCTTTGCCCTCACCGTCGTGGGCTACACCAGTACGGACAGCCCGCAATCGGTCACAGCGCAGAACATCGGCAACGCGACACTGAACGCCGTGGCGCCAGGCTTGAGCGTAAGCCCGGATTCTTTCCTGCAAGTGGCGGGCGCGGGCACCCCCAGTGATTGCGCCAGCGGCTTTTCCCTCGCCCCCGGCGCAAGCTGCAACCTCAGTATCAACTTCACGCCACAGGCTACCGGCGCGCTCACGGGTTCGGCGACGTTTACTGACAACGCCCTGAACGCTACGACGGCGACGCAGAGCGTGAACTTGAGCGGCACGGGGCGGGGCGCAGCCATCACCAGCGCTGCCAGCACCATGTTTACCGAATCCCAGATAAACTCGTTCACCGTAATCACCGAGGGATTTGCCCCCGCGCCGGCCATCACCGAGCTGGGCATCCTACCCCTTGGCGTGTTTTTTGTTGACAACGGTAACGGTACGGCGACGCTGTACGGAACTCCCGCCATCACCACCTCCGGGACTCACAACCTCACCTTCACCGCCAGCAACGAAACCCAGAGCAACACGCAGAGCTTCACCCTGACGGTTACGGTGGGCGCCCCCTTGACCATCACCGCCCTCAGCGCGCCCATGACCTATGGCGGGACGGTGCCCACCATCACGCCCATTTACAGCCTGCCCTCGCCAATCGTGACCGGGGTTACCTGCTCGACCCAAGCCACCAGTTCCAGCCCCGTGGGGACGTACACTTCCTCCTGCACCGGCGCGGTGGGCGACTATGTGATTAGCTATGCCCCCGGCACGGTGACGGTGGGCCCGGCCACGCTGACCGCCTCGATCATCGGCAATCCGGCCAAGCCCTACGATGGCACCAACACCGCCACGCTGGGTTCGTCCAACTTCTCCCTCTCCGGTCTGGTGCCGGGCCAGTCGATTACAGTGACGGGCACCGTGACGGGCACTTACGCCAGCGTGAACGTGGGGACGGGGATCCCCGTGAGCGCCAACCTGGTGAGCGTTGACTTCACGGCGGGCGGAAATACGCAGCTCTTCAACTACACGTTGCCCACCACCGCCAGCGGCACGGGCCAAATCACCGCGGCGACGGTGACCCCCAGCGTCACCGCGAGCAACAAGACCTATGACGGGACGACGACGGCAACCACCGCCTGCACGCTTAGTGGAGTGTTAAGCGTCGATACAGGCAATGTGACGTGCGCGGCGACTACCTCCGCATTCGCGACCGCCAACGCCGGGAACGGCATAACGGTGACGGCGGCGGGGATCACCCTGAGTGGCAGCGCGGCGGGCAATTACATACTCTCTTCGACCACCGCGACGACCACGGCCAACATCAACCAGGCCGCGGCCACCGTGACCCTCAGTAACCTGACGCAAACCTACACGGGCAGCGCGCTCACGCCCACCGTTACTACCGTGCCGTCCGGACTTAGCTACTCCCTGTCCGGTGCGCCCGATACCGGCGCGGGCAGCTATCCGGTGACGGCGACGGTGACCGATCCGAATTACCAGGGCAGCGCCAGCGGCACCTTCAACATTAACCAGGCCGCCGCCACCGTGACCCTCAGTAACCTGACGCAAACTTACACGGGCAGCGCGCTCACGCCCACCGTTACCACCGTGCCGTCCGGACTTAGCTACTCCCTGTCCGGTGCGCCGGATACCGGCGCGGGGAGCTATCCGGTGACGGCGACGGTGACCGATCCAAATTACCAGGGCAGCGCGAGCGGCACCTTCATGATCAACAAGGCCGCGGCCACCGTAACGCTCGGCAGCCTGACCCAAACCTACACGGGAAGCTCGCTGTCGCCGACTGTTACCACCGTCCCGTCCGGACTTAGCTACTCGCTGTCCGGTGCGCCCGATACCGGCGCGGGGAGCTATCCGGTGACGGCGACGGTGACCGATCCGAATTACCAGGGTAGTGCCAGCGGCACTTTCAACATCAACCAGGCTGCG
>Ga0326727_10014219_pt1 | contig 17415 bp, 17 predicted proteins | sample MB2enrmetagenome_FD_207643 | JGI IMG/M metagenome (GOLD analysis project Ga0326727, IMG submission 207643) | Lab enriched peat soil microbial communities from McLean, Ithaca, NY, United States - MB29MY | ecosystem: Environmental > Terrestrial > Soil > Wetlands > Peat | place: USA: New York...
TTTGCCGGCCGGTTCGGGACCTTGGCTATATTTTATCCTCACACCCCATCTTTCGCCGTCGCCGAAATAATTGATGATTTGCTCAGCTAAGTAGCTGACCGCAAAGACAAAATCTTTGATCCCGCAGGCGATTATCGGCAGAATGACCCATTCCAACAACGGTTTGCCATGCAAGGGGAGCATGGGTTTGGGCACATAATTAGTTATAGGACGCAGGCGAGTACCCTTACCCGCCGCGAGAATAAGCGCTTTCATGGCAACCTCTCCCTGCCGGCCAATTGTTCGACCAAAATAGCGGCCGCCGACGCACCGCCGTATTTTTCGCCCAACGCTTTGAGCCTTTGCGCATTGTTCCGGAAAGAAGGATCACTTAGAATCTTTTGGACTGCTTCAGTCAAAGCGCTTGGGATTAAATCGCTTTTGTCCAAGACAATACCTGCTCCGTTTTGGGCCAGAACGGCTCCATTATCTTCCTGTTCGGCCATGGAAGGCACCACTACCGCTGGTGTCCCACAAGCAAGGCAAGTCATCAGGGTGGATGAACCACCGTGAAATACCGTCACATCGCTGGCCTTAATTAATTCGGAGCCGGGAACAAAACCACGAATAAACACATTCTTCGGCGGGTTATAACCTGCCAACTGCTCCGGTTCAAGGGCTAAGCCTGTGGCAATTACCACGCTGATGTCCGGCAAACTGCGGAAAGCATTCAGAACAAGGGCCAGAAAATCCTCACCGATTAATGGGGTGCCTCCTCCGATCGTTACATAGATCAGCGGCCTATCTTTGTTCCCGGCATGACGGAGCTTTAATTCTTCTCGTGAAGGCAAGCTTTCCGGCGCCTCCACCAACAGTGGTCCGGTAAAACGCAGTTTATCTTTTATGACTTCAGCCCATTCTCCTTGGAACTCTGCACTCGCTCCACCGTCCAGTTCCGGCATGCCTTCCATAATGAGCAGATTCACAGCCTTTAGTATGTTGAGGTTTTGAGCTTGGGTCGGCAATCGTCGGGTAAAGAGCTCAATTGTTTTTCGTCCATGCGGTTGTAAGATGACCATGACACAGGGGATATTATAGGTTTGGGCAGAGGACGGGCCTGTCAAATTACCGCAAAGCAGCACATCCGGCTTTTCTCTCCAAATTATTGCTTGCTCTGCTTCGGCAATCGGTCGCATCATTTCTTTAATACGAGTCATTATTTCTTCTCTTGCCTTATCATCCGTCCCTAACAAAGCTTTAAATGGAGAATCAAATTCGGGCAATGACGGCATAGCCAGGAAATCAAGCTGCTGACTTTGCAGGATCGGGATTTGCTTTTCCCCGGCAAGAACTTTAACTTCGTGTCCGTTACGTTGCAGCTCCTTGGCTACCGCGATTACGCGCATGGTCTGACCCAATGCTGTTCCACCCATCTGAACGGTACATAATATTTTCACTGTTCTGTCCTCCTTCGATTTCATGAATGATCAGCTGATTGCTGGTCAAGAAATCATCCAGCAAATTGTGAAGATACTCCTTATAATGAGAACTGATAACCCCCCTGATTTCCGGTCGAGGCGGAAAGGCATTGGTTTCTTGGGATGTAGCTTTGAGAGAACCCATCGTATTTCCCATGATTACCGAGCTGATGGGGTGATGATAAGATTTGATATAATTATAAATAAACCCCGCCGAAGAGGAGTCACCGCAGCCTGTCGTCTCCAGCACCTGCCCGATGTTGGTGACGACAGGCACCCTAGCCCAGTAAATGCGATTTTCCCTGCGCCAGGAAATTAGGGATGATTGATCCCCAAAAGTAATCCAGCAAGCCTCCAGCCCTAAGACAACGATGTCGGTGGCAAACTGCACAAATTCCTCAAATTCTTTCAGAGGATGGCCGGCTACCCAAGAAGTTTCATTTTCATTCATCTTGAGAATATCAATTTCTCTCAGCCATTCTTGAGCATTTAGCCACGTCTTTCTAAACCTCTCGCCCTTTTCGTTTACGCCGGTAACCAAGCCGTGAACGTCGAGAAAGAGCAGTCCGCGTGATAAATTTCGCAACTTTTGCACACATTCCAAGGGAATGTCGCTTTCGTTTAGAGGCATAAGCAACACGGCTTCACACCCTGCCAATAAATCCATCTCGGCGAGAGTTAACGGCAGCATGACCTTGATTTGACGACTTAGCCGTTCTTTTTCGTTAATATAAGTTAGTTCAATCTCGGTCGTCCCATTGCTGACTTCTCCCAAACCCGATAAATCAATATTAGGATGGTCTAAGAGAGCAGCAACTGCTTCCCTATCGCCTGCTGCCAGATGGGAGAGACAAATCACTTGATCCGAAGTGCCTTCCAGAAGCTTAGCCATGGCACTGGCGCTATACGCTACGGCTCCGTATCTTTCTGATTTTACTCCCGTCGGCAGGATAATATAATCCTTCGAAATTGGGCCAACAATACCAAATTTGATGGGCATTCCCCTCCTAACTCATCTTCAGCGTGAGCATTCACTGAAGATAACCTTAATAACCGCTAGGCAACAAGCTTATTATTCGACGGAATACTAGGCCATATGCATTAATTCCAGAATTATATTTTGGGGTCCAAAATAAAAAAATCCCCTCGCTGGGAGGGGGGAGTAAAGGAGGGAAGAATGAGAAAAACCCTTTATGTAAACCGCTAAGCCAGCGGATTGTTTTCAACTTGTAACTGAATTATATACCTCATTTGTTAGCCTTCCTTGAACATTCTATGAAGAATTCGTTAAACCATATAATGGTTCATTTTCCGAAAAGTTCTGCATAATGAGTAATAGCCCCCCGCAATCAGGCTGAATCCTGAATCCATCCTTTTATCCGGTCCTTCTCTTGCACCTATTGATCGTTTCTTGGCTTATATAAAACTCATAAATTAATAAATCTAATTTCTCGCTGATACTAACCACTCTCGGGTCCGTGAGATCTTTATCCGAAGCAATTTTCTGCATTTGCAATCTTAACTCTTCAATTTGTGCATAAATCATCGTTTCACTTTGAAACGTCTTATCCATTGCACTGACCTCCCATATTTTGTAATATCCCCGATACTAAATGGGATGTTCTTCTAATTCTATTATAAAATAAATTTGTTACCATTTGAAGAATATTGTGTAATAACTATGTTAAATATACTTATAATGGCAAATATTCAGAGGTATTCTTCACAGGCAACATACAAAACCCTGGGCACGATTATTCGATACCCAGGGTTTTAACAGTTTTCAAAGAATCCGGCGAAGTATTCTTCATTAAAATAACAATAATGGCCGGTGAAGAACCTCTACTTGACAACTTCTTACCCTGAGAATAATATAGTTCATGTGGGAACTGTTCTGGAATGAACTATATTATTCTTGTTGGGGAGGTAATAATTATGGATTACACTGATATCAAAGTTATACAAGCCGGAGAACTGGTCAAATCCTTTATCACAATCAGCAAAACCCTAGCTAAATTTACTTTACAAAATGCTACCAGCTTAGGGCTAACGCTACCCCAAATGGGGATATTGAATGCAATCAGCTCTTCTCCTGAAATAACTCTCAAAGAGATAACTGTCAAATTACAACTCCCTAAAAGTACCGTCAGCACTACAGTAGACGAGCTTGTTAACTTAGGGCTAATTGGCAGAAAGACCAATGACAACGATCGGAGAGAAATTAAATTAACTTCAACGGCTGCAGGTGCAGAGTTGTCGAGTAAGTCTTCCCAGAATGCGCTGTCCTATAGAGCAATGATCTATGCCCTGGAAAAAATGCCCGAGGAAGACGTTCGGGTTTTAACCAGAATACATGAGGAAGTTTTAAGCCATCTACAAACCTTCAAGTATTAAAGGCCGATATTCATGATCATAGCCGCATTTGTCTTAAACCATAAGGGGAAGTGTCGTAATCTCAACTTCTCCGGTCAGCACACTCATCGTTATACTTCGACTGATAACTCCCCCAAGGTGAGCCTCCACAATCTTTAAGTCCAGATCGGAGAGAGTCTCGCGAACTGCCCTAATATTTTTTTGCCCTATTTTAAAACAGTCATCCGCCCTTAAAGAGGCGGCACCGCCGAATAATCTGACTTGAAGATCCTCACGCCGGCTTCTGAATTCCCGACAGATATTGTGGATCAGGATAGGTATACCGGAGGTAGCATAGTAGCTTGGTCTGCGCTGAACATCTTCCTGATCTATAGCATCCGGCAGGGCGATATGAATCATCCCTGCCAGATGAATGAACGGATTGTAAACCGTTACGTCTATACAGGAAGCAAGCGCAAAGGTTTTAATGAAGTCCTCCCGCTCATTCGAGATGACATATTCGCCAATACCAATAATTTTATTCATTGTTTCTCCTTATTTATAAGCAGATAAAGTCATAGTTTCAATTCTTCATTTTCTTCACGCGGATCTTCGCTATAGTTAACAAGTCCGCCTGACTTTAACCGCCCTTCTATTCTATCACAAACTGACGCGCCAATAAATACGCAGCCCACTCACCGCCCCTATGCAATAATATCCAGCACAAAAAGTTTAGAATAATATGTGACCTTTTTCTATTATCCTTCGTGTTATAGATGAAAGGAGATTCTTACATGCCCCAACGGCCGAATAGTAATTTTTTAGAGAAATACAATTCGTATGGCAATATGGTCTTTTAAATCGCCATGGTTAATCTTGGGAATAAAGCTGATGCAGAAGAAACTTTGCAAGAGGCATTTTATAAGCTTTTGTACAAAGCGCCGGAATTTAATGATGATGAGCATGAAAAGGCCTGGCTCATTAAAATTACTGTAAATCTTTGTCGGGATATCCTGCGAAGTGTATGGCACAGACGAGTTGTTAAACTGGAAGATATCGATAAATATTACAACGATCCCACAGATTCCGGTGTTATGAAAGAGATTGTTAAATTACCAACAAAGTATAAAACCGTTATCTATCTCTATTATTTTGAAGATTATTCCGTCAAGCAGATTTCAGAAATTCTTAAAACCAAAGAGTCTGCTATAAAAATGCGTTTATTACGTGGTCGTCAGCTGCTTAAGATTGAATTGAAAGGAAATGAGCATGAATAAAGATGATCTAAAACGCGTCATTGGAAGGCTCGAACCTGATAATGACCTGGAGTATCGATTATCAGCGCAATTAGAGAAGAATTTTCAGCGGAGAGTTTCCTTTAAACCTGTTGCAGCAATAGCGGCAGGACTTGTAATGATTATTGGGGCAGGAGCTTTTGCTAATTATCAAATCAATAGCAATACAAAGGAAAAATTAGGTATAAAAAGTCAAAACGGCAGCGTTAATAATTTAATAGCGCTGTTGCCTGATAACACGTCACCTGCAAAATCCTCTTCAAACAGCCAAGGCGGTCCCGCTGACAATTCCGCCGCGCTGCTGCCCGATAATACGGCACCTGCAAAATCCTCTCTAAACAGCCCAACCGATCACTCTGACAATTCCAGTGCGCTGCTGCCCGATAACAACGAACCTGCAAAATCCTCTTTAAACAGCCCAACCGATCACTCTGACAATTCCAGTGCGCTGCTGCCCGATAACAACGCACCTGCAAAATCCTCTTTAAACAGCCCAACCGATCACTCTGACAATTCCAGTGCGCTGCTGCCCGATAACAACGCACCTGCAAAATCCTCTTTAAACAGCCAAGATGATCGCACCGCCAGTTCCGGCGCGCTATCTCCCGATAACACGGCACCTGCCAACTCCTCTCTGAGCAGCCAAGACAGTCGCGCTGACAATTCCAGTGCGCCGCTGCCTGAAAGTACGGCGGTTGGAAAATCAGGAGTAATCGGCCAGAGTAGTTATGCTGACAGTTCGGCAGAAATGCCGCCCGCAAATAAGGCAAATCCGGAACCCGGAACAATGACCCCTAGCAATCCTGTCGATAACCCAAAGGTACAAGTGACCGGAGGTATCAATGGTCCAAATGAAGGGATTTATGTTCCAAAGCTCCAATTACCTGTGAATACAACGACAACAGCAACAGCAAAAATGTTGGGACTTATTGTATATCGAGGCAGTATCTACCTTCAAAGCGCTTTACAGATCGATTCAAAAAGTGCTGAACAACTGGTTGGCGAAAAGCTAGGCACAACCAAGGGAACTCTAACTGAATGGAGCAAACAGGATGATTATGCCGTTGAGCTGGCTTCAACGGTAGGGATACAGGACGTTTATACGGTTAAAGGCTATGACAAGAGCTTCAGAATCATGACCTACGAAAAAATCAACGGAGAAGCTTATGCGTATTTCTTTGAGTGCCTGAATGACATTACCGTGAGAACAGGGAAGGATATTTTTGGCAAGTTCAAAATGGAGAATAATCTAGAATCGGCTAAATATGAAAACTTCGATAGTTGGAACAACGGTAAGGGAAATTACAAATCACTAACCAATCTTGATGGATTCAATAACTTCCTGACGGCATTAGAAAACTCTCTTCCTCATGATCCCGAGGGTTTAGCCAATTTATTTGATAACCAAACCGCAACCGATCAAAAATTTATCTATCTAAAGTTGAACGATGGCAGCGAAGTTACTTTAAGACTTTTTAAGGACGGATATGTTTACTATAATGGCGTTAATCTATTCTTCAAAGTCGATAGCCCTGCCTTTAATAACTTCTGGAATGGCTTGGAGTAAAGGTTCCGATCAAATTCACATCAAATAAAGGAGGTGATTTCTACGAGCAGCTCGATGAAGGGGTTTTTCCCTGATACCCTGTTTTTCCTTTGATACCCAGGCTATACTTAGCTCTGTAAAGGTCAAGTATAACCAAAATGAAAAGAGATTTTTATAGATAGGCAAAATGTGCAAAATAATTATGAGGAGGAGTTTATTTTGAAAAGTAGTTTAAAAATTTTATTTGTCTTATTTGCACTGTTATTAGTATTTTCACAATCGGCATCAGCTGCAGAGGCACAGCAAACTAATGCCATTGAGACTTCGGCAACGAGCGTGGTAAACGTGGACCCTGACGTCGTTCAACTTAATTTAACCATAAGGACGGAGGAGAACAGCGGGGCTTTAGCGCAACAAAATAATGCTATCGCTGCCAACAAGGCCATCGACTTGCTTCTGAGCGAAGGTCTTACTAACGATGAAATTAAAACTACGAACTACTCAACCTATTCCTACATTAAGACTGTTGGCGATAAGGATGCGCCAAATGAAATCACAGTCTATTCAACGAGTAGCGGTCTGGAAGTAACTTTTAAGGAGTTAAATATAGTCGGGGAAATTTTGGATAAACTAGCCGGTATAAGTGAGGTTAATGTGAACTCAGTTAACTACTCTGTTCAAGATCCCACGCAATACAAAGAACAGGCAATTGCCGCAGCTATCGCCGATGCAAAGCAAAGTATTCTTTATAGTGCCGATGCTTTAGGTGTTAAACTCGATAAATTAGATTACCTTATGATCGATTTCAGTTCAAATTCCGGCAATCAGACTTTCTCTAGGAGTCCTGTTGCCCTTTCAGGATCTGCCGTTCCCCAGCCGCAAAATCCTGACAAAATAACAATTACGGCTACAGCGAATATGTCCTATTCTGTCCAGCAATAACCAATCTGAAATTAAGCAGTATAAAACAAACACGCAAAAGACTCCTAGTGCTGACGAGTCTTTTGCGTGTTTGCTGTTATTTCCTTACTATCCTTACTATCCTTACTATCCTTACTATCCTTACTATCCTTAAGCCATGAACATTTTGAGATCATCTTCTACGTTGGTAATACCGGCAATGCCAAAGTTATCAACTAAAACCTTGACCACATTAGGGGACAAGAACCCGGGAAGCGTCGGTCCTAAATGGATGTTTTTTACGCCGAGATGGAGAAGGGCCAGTAAAACGATCACTGCCTTTTGCTCGTACCAAGCGATGTTGTAAGAAATCGGGAGCTGGTTAATATCCTCCAGGCCGAAAACTTCTTTGAGTTTCAGAGCGATCACTGCTAAGGAATAGGAGTCATTACATTGTCCGGCATCAAGAACTCTCGGAATACCGCCGATGTCCCCAAGGTTAAGTTTATTGTATTTGTATTTTACACACCCTGCCGTGAGAATCACAGTGTCTTTAGGCAGTGCTTCGGCAAAATTAGCGTAATAATCACGGCTCTTCATGCGACCGTCACACCCGGCCATGACGAAGAAGCGCTTAATGGCCCCAGTCTTAACAGCCTCCACGACTTTGTCCGCAAGAGCCATAACTTGATTATGAGCGAAGCCTCCGACGATCTCGCCGGTTTCAATTTCAGTCGGCGCCGGGCACTTTTTGGCATGTTCGATTAGTGCGGAGAAATCCTTGGGCTTTCCCGCTTCGCGATCAGCGATATGCTTAACACCTTCAAAGCCAACAACACCGGTGGTGTAGACGCGATCTTTGTAGGAGTCTTTTGGCGGTACAAGGCAGTTGGTGGTCAAGAAAATCGGCCCGTTGAAGGAATCGAATTCTTTGTCTTGTTTATACCAAGCATTGCCGTAATTCCCCACAAAATTCTCATATTTCTTAAAGGCCGGATAGTAGTGGGCCGGGAGCATTTCGCCGTGGGTATAGACATCCACTCCGGAGCCTTCGGTTTGGATGAGCAATTCCTCAAGGTCTTTCAGATCGTGGCCGCTGATGAGAATGGCCGGCTTATTTCTCACTCCGATGTTTACTTTAGTCAGTTCCGGATTACCGTAGGTCGTGGTATTGGCCTTATCCAGCAGGGCCATCACCTCAACACCGAATTTTCCGGCTTCTAAAACCAGAGCAACGAGATCACTGACGGCCAGCGTATCATCAAGCGTGGCAGCCAAGGCTTTCTCAATGAAGGCGAAGATCCCCTCTTCTTTGTACTCCAGAGTATAGGCATGCTCGGCATAGGCGGCAATCCCTTTTAAGCCATAGGTGAGGGTTTGTCTTAAGGAACGAACATCTTCATTCTCCGTGGCTAAGACTCCAACGAGGGCTGCTTTTGCTTCAAACTCAGCGGCAAGTGCCGTCCAAGTTGCCGCATCATTTAAGTTCGCCGGAATCGTACCGCCCGCTTTCAGAATCTCTTGTTTAAGTCCTTCGCGGAGGGTGAGTCCTTCGCGGATTCGTTGCACAAAACGACTCTGATCGAAATTGGCATTCGTAATTGTACTGAAAAGACTTTCCATGATAAATTTATCAATTTCCGGACGTATTATACCGAGTTCACGCGCTTGAACCGCATATATCGCGATCCCTTTTAAAGTGTAAATCAGAAGGTCTTGCAATTTGGCAATATTTTCAGTTTTTCCGCATACCCCTTTGATCGTGCAGCCGGTCCCTTTGGCTGTTTCCTGACACTGATAACAAAACATACTCATTTTTGTTTCCTCCACATTCTTATTTGAATTTTCAATCGCCGTTGCTGATTGAATTTAGTTTACATCAAATCCGAGTATGGTGCTGTGATCAATATCACACTAGCCTGCGAAGAATAGACTTAAACAGCTGCAAGTATAACTTTCTGCATAAGCCTAGAAGTCTCGGTTCAGCTGCACCTCTTTTATATAAAGTCCGCTCTAATCTTCTTGGTTCCCTATAATCTTTAGCCGTAAAAAGAAACAGCTTTCGTAAGTGAGGATACCCCCCCCGAAAGCTGCTCCATGATTTTTATAAATATGTCGCTTAAATAAATCTATTATGGTCAAGCAATTCATTTCTGCCGAAGGACTTATCGGGGGTGCTGTCATTTTCAACAGAAGATTCCGTGACAAAAGCTTATAACTTACATTATTTTATTTTCAAACAAAGCTCTTCTCTTCAACTCGACCATCAGCTCTTCGAACTGCTTTAAATCCAAGGACTGGACACCGTCGCAAAGGGCCCTGGCTGGATCATTATGAGCTTCAATCATAAGACCATCAGCCCCTACGGCCATTGCCGCTTTGGCAAGCGGCGCAACCAGGCTGCGTATTCCTGCCGCATGACTGGGATCAACGATCACCGGAAGGTGAGACTTTTGTTTGAGCAGAGGAATTGAGGATAAATCCAAGGTATTTCTCGTCATCGTCTCGAAAGTACGGATACCTCGCTCACAAAGAATGACCTGCTCATTGCCCTCGGACATGATATACTCTGCACTCATCAACAGTTCTTCAATGGTGTTGGCTAGGCCTCGTTTCAGTAGGACAGGTTTTTTACATTTACCTACTTCCTTAAGCAGGTCAAAATTCTGCATATTCCTGGCCCCGATCTGGATAATATCCACTTCATCCAGCAACGGAATCTGGGTTTGATTCATGACTTCTGTCACAACGGGAAGTCCTGTAGCCTTTTTTGCTGCTAAAAGCATTTTCAGGCCTTTTTCTTGCAGCCCCTGGAAGGCATAGGGCGAGGTACGCGGTTTGAAGACACCGCCGCGCAGAATTGCTGCCCCGCTGCGCTGCACGGATTGGGCAACCTCAAGGATTTGCTCCTCACTCTCCACTGAGCAGGGACCTGCAATGACCGTAAAGTACCCCTCGCCAATCCTGACATTCCCCACCGTAACGATGGTATTGTCAGGGTGAACGATCCTATTCACCGCTTTATATGGCTCGGTCACGCGTTTGCCATATTCAACAATGTCGTTGGTTTGGACAATATGATCCACATCCACCTTGGCCGTGTTCCCGATAAGACAAATCACAGTGTGCTCTGTACCGGTGCTCAGGATCGTGGAAAAGCCTTCTGCCTCAAACTTATGAATAAAGGCATCTATCCGCTCCCTCGTTACACTTGGTTTTAGTACAAATACCATATGCCTTCACTCCCTTTGTCAACTTAGTACATTGATCAATCCAGTTCCTTTACAGCGTTTTTCATACTTCTGACGTATTCATAAATATATGCACCGGCGTTATCGCCGTGCTTCTCAATAATTTTGACGATGGCGCTCCCAACAATTACACCATCCGCAATTTTGGCGATCTCCCCGGCCTGTTGAGGTGTATTGATCCCAAAGCCTACGGCGATGGGAATTGAACTCGCTCCCCTGACAACCTCTATGATCGCCGCCAAATCCGTTTTAATCTCACTTCTCATCCCCGTAACGCCCATCGAGGAAACCACGTAGATAAAGCCGGTTGCCTCCTGAGCAATCTGTTTAATGCGCTGTTCCGAGGTGGGGGCAATTAGCGAAATAACGTCGACGCCAAAACTTGCAGCAATTTCAGCTAACTCATCTTTTTCCTCATAGGGCAAATCAGGGATAATGATGCCGTCTACGCCCAAATCAGCACAGCGGGCGAAAAAGCGGTCGTAACCATAATTAAAGACAGGGTTTAAATAGGTAAGAAAAACCAACGGCACCTGAGTCTTTTGGCGCACCGAGGCCACCATCTCGAAAATTTTGTCCACGGTTGCTCCGGCAGACAAAGCACGGATATTCGCCTCTTGAATGACCATCCCCTCGGCTGTGGGATCGGAAAACGGAATTCCGATTTCCACCAGATCAGCGCCACCGCGGACCATTTCCAGAATAAACTCTTCACTCTTGGCCATAGAGGGATCTCCTCCCGTAACAAATCCAATAAAAGCCTTGCCGTCTTTAAAGGCCTGTGCAATTTTACTCATCGATATTTACCCCCTTGTAGCGCGCGATAGCGGCAACATCCTTATCACCGCGTCCTGACAGACAGACGATAATAATTTGGTCCTTGCTCATCGTCCCGGCAATTTTCTGCACATGGGCGACGGCATGAGCACTCTCAATAGCGCAGATAATGCCCTCTGTACGCGCCAAATATTCAAAGGCTTCCACGGACTCGTCATCGCTGACGGGCACATACTCGGCCCTGCCTGTATCATGAAGATTGGCATGTTCCGGTCCGATCCCCGGATAGTCAAGACCGGCGGAAATTGAATAGACCGGAGCAATTTGCCCGTATTCGTCCTGACAGAAATAGGACTTCATGCCATGGAATACGCCCAGTTTTCCCTTCGCAATGGTGGCGGCATGTTTTTCGGTATCCACACCGTGTCCGGCTGCCTCGCAGCCAATTAACCTGACGGTTTCATCACCGATGAAGTTATAAAACATCCCGATCGAGTTGCTGCCACCCCCTACGCAGGCCACCACGGCATCGGGGAGTTTGCCCTCGATTTTCAAGATCTGCTCTCTGGCCTCTTGGCTGATCACACTCTGAAAATCGCGGACCATCATCGGAAACGGATGGGGACCCATCACCGAACCCAACACATAATGGGTGTCATGAACCCGGGCAGTCCATTCTCGAAACGTTTCATTAACCGCATCCTTCAAGGTCATCGTACCACTCGTAACTGTGTTGACTTTAGCGCCTAACAGCTGCATGCGATAGACATTTAAGGCCTGTCTGTCCGTATCTTCCTTGCCCATAAAAATCTCACATTCCAAACCGAGTAAGGCCGCCGCAGTAGCCGTCGCCACACCGTGCTGACCGGCTCCTGTTTCGGCAATGACACGGGTTTTGCCCATTTTCTTGGCCATTAGAACCTGTCCCAACACGTTATTGATCTTGTGTGAACCGGTATGATTGAGGTCCTCACGCTTCAAGTAGATTTTCGCCCCCCCTAAATCCCGGGTCATTTTCTCCGCATAGTAGAGCAGAGACGGTCGGCCTGCGTATTCACTTAACAACTTATTCAATTCGGCGTTGAACTCTGGGTCGTTCTTAAAGTGCTCATAGGATTTTTCCAAGTTGATGATTACATTCATCAAGATCTCCGGAATGTATTGACCCCCGTGAATGCCGTATCTGCCTTTACTCATTGCGCATTCTCCTGACTATTTCTAAAATTTTTTCTCGGTCTTTCCTGCCGTCCGTTTCCACTCCGCTGCTTAAATCGACAGCATAAGGACCGGTAGCTAGGATCGCCTGTTCAATATTGTCCGCTTTTAACCCACCGGCCAGGAAAAAGGGTTTCTGCACCTTCCTGACCAGACTCCAATCAAAGCTCTCGCCGGTTCCGCCGGTTCCGTTGTCTAACAGCAGAAAGTCGGCAACCGTCTGCTGAGCTGCCTCTATATCATCGTGGGATAAAACGCGGACGGCCTTGATGATCGGCTTGTCGCTCAGTGATTTCAGTTCCCGGATATAATTTTCATTCTCAGCTCCGTGAAGTTGGGCCATTTCGATGATGTGATTGTTTAGGAGCTCGGCCACGTTGGCTAACGATTCATTGACAAAAACGCCAATCGGCGTGATCTCCGAACTGAGCCTCCGACGCATGACTTCCGCCCATCCCGCACTCACTTGCCGGCGGCTTTTGGCGAAGACAAAACCAATAAAGTCGGGCTTGGCTTCGTTAACGTAGTCGATATCGCAGTCACGGAACAGTCCGCAAATTTTTATTTTCATTAAATGAAATACGCTCCCCTCGCAGGATGGCAAGCTGCTCTTGTTTATTAGCGCTGCGCATTAAGCTTTCCCCGATCAGGACAGCATCCGTCTTGTTCACTTTCAGCCTGGCTACATCCTCGGGAGTTTTAATGCCGCTTTCCGAGATGAATAGGAGCTCATCCGGCACTAAACCGCGCAGCCTTAGGGAAGTGGTGATGTCAACCTCAAAGGTCTTCAAGTTGCGGTTGTTGACCCCGATCACTCGGGCCCCGGCAGCCAGAGCAGACCTGACCTCCTCCTCCGTATGGGCTTCCACCAGGGCGGACAACCCTAAACTATGGGCGGTATCCAGATACTCTTTTAAGGTATCAGTCTTCAGCAGAGCACAAATGAGCAGGACAGCCGAAGCGCCAATCAGCTTCGTCTCATAAATTTGATAGCTGTCTACGATAAAATCCTTACGCAAGAGAGGAAGCCCTACTTCTTGGCTGATCTCTGTGAGGAATCGGTCTTGACCATGAAACCAATAGGGCTCCGTGAGAACTGAAATCGCCGCGGCTCCCGCCGCCTCATATTCTTTGGCAATCTGTATATAAGGAAAATCCTGAGCGATAACTCCTTGCGAGGGCGAGGCCTTTTTGAGCTCGCAGATAAAGGATAAGCCCTCTGCTCGCAGAGCATTTTCAAAAGGGAAACCGGTATTCGGATCGAGAGCCTTGGCCTCTGAAATGACTTGTTCTGCGGGTTTTCGTTGTTTCAGTTCAGCAACCCGCTCGACGGTTCGGTCGGCTATTTTTTCCAGAATCATAACCCTACCTCGTTGGAAAGTCTCACGAATTCTTCAAGTTTATTGATCGCCGCTCCGCTGTCGATGAGCTCCTTGGCCAGGGGAATTGCGCTCTGGATGGTTGCTGCCTTATCAGCCAGATACAAACACACTGCTGCATTGAGAACGACAATATCGCGCTTGGCACCCTGCTCGGAACCGTTTAAGATGCTGCGGGTAATTTTGGCGTTTTCCTCAGCGTCGCCTCCGACGAGCTCAGCCAAAGTGCAATAGTTTAGACCCAACTCCTCCGGATCGAGATAATAGCTGCTTAAAACTCCCTTTTCTATTTCGCAGACTTTCGTCTTAGTCGTGAGAGTCGCCTCGTCCAAACCATCGCAGCCGTGAACCACCATGCCGCGCTTGACGCCGAGATTGGAAAGCACCTTAGCCAAAGGCTCCACAAGGTTTTCATCATAGACGCCCATCAGCTGCAGATTGGCACCAGCGGGATTGGCAAGCGGCCCTAAGATATTAAAGATTGTGCGGACACCCATTTCCCGTCGCACGGGAGCACAGTGTTTCATTGAGCTGTGATAGGTTTGGGCAAACATAAAACAAAGGTTGATTTCATCTAAGATTTTCTGACTATACTCAGCACTAATAACGATATTGATGCCCAACTTTTCCAAGACATCCGCCGCGCCGCTTTTACTGGACACACTGCGGTTGCCATGCTTCGCCACGGGAACTCCGCCGGCTGCGACGACAAAGGCAGTCGTCGTGGAGATATTAAAGGTTCCTACTTCGTCGCCGCCGGTGCCTACAATATCCATCACATCCAGAACAGGATTCAGGTGGATCGCCTTTTCACGCATCGCCAAAGCACTGCCGGTAATTTCATCGATAGTCTCACCTTTCATCCGCAGCGCCACCAGAAAGGCACCCATTTGAGCATGCGTTGCGGTTCCATCCATCATTTCTCCCATGACCGCTTTTGCTGTATCAAAATCCAGGTCCTCTCCTTTAATGATCTTGTAAATTGCTTCAACTATCATGCTCGGTTCCCTCCTAAGAAATTCTCCATGATGGTTCTGCCCTGGGGGGTCAGGATCGACTCCGGATGAAACTGGACTCCATAAACTTCATAATCTCTGTGTTTCACTGCCATTATCTCTCCGTCCTCCGTGCGAGCGATTACTTTCAGTTCAGTGGGCAAGGTGTCTTCGATGGCGGCCAGCGAATGATAACGTGCACCTTCGATCGTTGCGGGCAATCCGGCAAACAGCGGACAGTCGCTATCAACGTTTATTTTGGACTGTTTGCCGTGCATCAGCTCCCGAGCATAAGACACTGTGGCTCCAAACCCCTCACAAATGGCCTGATGCCCGAGACAGACCCCGAAGATGGGGACTTTACCTGCGAAATGTCTTGAACTTTCGACACATACCCCGGCATCGCCCGGTCTGCCGGGACCGGGGGAAAGGATAATCGCCTCCGGAGCCAGAGCCTCTATTTCCGAGATACTCAGCTCATCGTTGCGGATGACCTTAATATCCGGATTGATAGAACCGATAAGTTGATACAGGTTGTAGGAAAAACTGTCGTAATTATCAATTAAGAGAATCATTAGTCGATAACCTCCTCAGACAGCTTCAGGGCATTCATAACCGCTTGGGCTTTGTTGATACATTCCCGATATTCGTTTTCCGGCACGCTGTCAGCAACGATTCCGGCGCCGGAGCGAACAAAGACCTTGCCGTTTTTCTTAAAGGCAATGCGGATGGCAATGCAGGTATCAAGATTACCGGTAAAATCGATATACCCGATTGCTCCACCGTAAATCCCCCGCTTATTGTTTTCAAGCTCGTTGATAATCTCGCAGGCTCGGATTTTGGGTGCTCCGGAGAGAGTTCCGGCCGGCAACACGGCGTCTACGGCATCTAAGGCATTTTTATCGTCCCGGATCTCCCCCTGAACCGTAGATCCGATGTGCATCACATGCGAGAAACGCTCAATGGACAAATATTTTTCGACCTTTACCGTCCCAAATCGGCTGATTCTGCCTAAGTCATTCCTGCCCAAGTCCACCAGCATATTGTGTTCGGCCAATTCTTTGGGATCGGAGAGTAAATCCTTTTCATACTGAAGATCTTCCTCAGTCGTCTTGCCTCTTGGTTTTGTGCCTGCCAGGGGGAACGTGTGAAGAGTGCCATCTTGAAGTTTGACCAGGGTTTCAGGGGAAGCACCGGCAATTTCAAGATCATCGCCGGAAATATAAAACATATACGGCGATGGGTTTAAGGTTCTCAAAACACGATAGGCATTGAGTAGGCTGCCTTCAAAATCCGCTTCAAAACGGTTGGACAACACGACCTGAAAGATATCCCCTTCATGAATATAATGCTTCGCCTTGTTCACCATAGCACAATACTCAGTCTCCTTAAACAAAGGGCGGAATTCCGAGGTGATTTTAGCAGGCTGTGCCTCTTGATAGGCACCGTGTTTAATGAGCTTTACCAGGCTTTCAATTTCCATGATGGCCTTGTTATAACCGGAATCCAGTTCTTCGGTTTTTACATTAGCAATCAGGATGATTTTCTGTTTCAGATGATCAAAGGCGATCACCTTGTCAAAAAGCATCAGGTCTACATCCTTAAAACCTTCCTGGTCCTCAGCGTCCAGTTTTAGCGACGGCTCATTGTACTTAATATAATCATAGGAGAAATAGCCTACCAGACCACCGGTGAAGGGCGGCAAGTAATCAAAGCGTGGACTTTTGTTCTCGTCAAGAATCTGCTGGATATACTCACGGGGATGTTTAGTATTGACAGTAGTTTTGGTACCTGAATTGAGGTTGAGCACTCCGTTTGTGCAAGTCAGCTCCAGCTTCGGGTCAAAACCCAAAAATGTGTAGCGTCCCCACTTTTCAGCACTCTCCAGGCTTTCCAGCAAAAAACAATGACGGCTGACGTTTTTAAGGATTTTCAAGACCTCCATCGGTGTCCTGACATCAGAAAAAATTTCACAGCTAACCGGAATCATCTTGTAATCCGCTGCAATTTCCTTGGCTTCATTTAAGCTTGGTCTGTACATATTTACCCTCCTTTGGACGCAAAAAACCCGCCCATGACTTACTAGTCAAGGACGGGTTTGAGATCAATCCCGCGGTGCCACCTTGCTTTGCGGAAAATCCGCACGCTTAACAGAATACTAACATATTCCTGGCAACTGACGTATGCCTTCACGTCGCGAAATACTCGGCCAAAGCCTTTGATCGCGCCCTCCGTGGTCCATTTAACA
>Ga0326727_10014220_pt1 | contig 17415 bp, 18 predicted proteins | sample MB2enrmetagenome_FD_207643 | JGI IMG/M metagenome (GOLD analysis project Ga0326727, IMG submission 207643) | Lab enriched peat soil microbial communities from McLean, Ithaca, NY, United States - MB29MY | ecosystem: Environmental > Terrestrial > Soil > Wetlands > Peat | place: USA: New York...
TCTTCGATGAGCCGATGGAGTTCACCGGAGGTGATCATTTGACGGCGAATATAATCCAGCCATAGACTCTGGCCGAAGGTCTCGAGCTTTCTCAACGGATTGTTCACCATGGTTGACCCTCCATTTCGCCAACCGAAGGGGGCTTCATATCCAGCAAATTTATTCCTTTTCCACGGGAAAGCTTAAGCTGGCGCCATACCAGCCGATTGCGGCCACCAGCGGCGACAGCGCCGCAACCAGACCGCCGTTTACCAGGGCAGTCCCCTGGTCAGGGCCTCAAGGGTCCACCGGTATTCCCGCTCCAGGAAATCCACCAGGTCCAGCTTAAGGTCTCCAGGTAGCTGCTCCCACGTATAAGTTTCAATTTCCAGGTGACGAGTGAAGCCCTGCCGAGCGAGTCGCTGCAGCACCTTCCGGGTTTCTGCGTGGGTAGAGGTAAGACATCCATATTGCTCGATAAAGAGCGGCACATGATAATGGATCCGCCACTCCTGATCGAAGGAAGTGGTCAATTGCGGTAAAGCCTCCGAGAGATCCGCATAGCAGTTCAAACTGCCGTCGGTTTTCCGGCCCCGCACCTGATGCAGGTAGGTGGAGCGGCTGAAGGGTGCCAATTCCCCGGCGAGTTCAGCTAAGCGGGCGCTCTCACGGGGCAGGGCTACTTGCCAGCCGGAGGTGACTTGCACCTTGCCTACACGGATGCCAGTGTCTGCCAGGCTCTTTAAAGCTAATTCCGGATCTTCATAGGCCACGGCCAAATGGCAGGTATCCAGGCAAACCTGGACATGTTCCAGGAGCGCCTCCCGAGCCCCGGTCGGGGACAGGCCAGCCTCCTCTTCCAGCAACCTGCCGCCCAGAGGCAAGAGCCATTGCTCAAAAAATGCCGCCACTTCGGCGCAAGTTTCCACCAGGCCGTCGGGTTCCGGCTCAAGATCCAGGTGGATAAAAAGACCAGAATGCGCCCGGACTTCTATGAGCCGGTGAGCAAGGACCGTCAGATTGCGGGCGATGCGTCCCAGGGCTTCCGCCTCCAGCGAGAGCAGCCAGGGCTTATAGGACAGGGGGGCGGTGGAAATACTCCCTTCCAGGCCAGGAGGCAGGAGTTCCTCCAAGACCTGGACAAGTTGTAAGGTATAATCAAGTCGAGCCTGCTCCCGCCAGTCTGGGGCAAAGACCTCGGCTTTCACCTGAGGCCCCTGAAAAGGGCCATAGGGGAAGCCGTTCAAAGTGAAAACATAGAGATCGTGGGCGGCAAGGAAGTCCTGGAAGGCCGGTAGGCGGTCACCGCTGAGCAATTCCTCGCATTCCGAGGCGGAGAGACGCAAGCCTAACCCGAAGGGAGCCTGGGGGGAGAGGCGGGCTTTCAGCCGGGGCACGCAGGCCTCAAGCTGCGGAAAGACCCGGTCCCAGCCATGGGCGGGATGCACCTTGCTGCAATAAGTTAGGTGCGCCCCTTCGGGAGTGGCGAGTTGCATAACCGTATCCTTGGCAGATTGACCTGGGTGGAAGGCCTGGGAACGAATATTCTTCCTTCCGGTTAAACAGGAACTGCGGCCGGCCTCTTTGCGGCAGATTGCCGGCCCTCCCCGGCAACCCGGCGTCCTAAATAGGCGATGGCCTGTTCCAGAATCTCCGGCTCCATCTTATGAATCTCCAGGGGCTGGCCGATGTCGGCCAACAAAATTATCGTCAGACGCCCCCCCAGATGCTCTCGGAACTCCTGAAGCCCTTCCAGTACTCGCGGGATATTCGAGAGCAACGGAGACCAACGGGGGAGCCCCAACCTTTCCAGGAGAGCCAGGATCCGCCACCAGGGGTCTGGGGGTAGCAGACCCATCAGGTAGGAATAGGTGGCATCCAAGGCGATGCCGATGGCCACCGCTTCCCCGTGGCGAAGCTCAAAAGAGCTGAGTTGCTCCAGTTTGTGGGCCGCCCAATGGCCGAAGTCCAGAGGACGGGAGGAGCCGAACTCGAAGGGGTCACCGCCCTTGGCGATATGCTCTAAATGCAGGGTGGCGCTCCGCTGGATTACCTGCTGCATTGCCTCCATATTCCGTTTCTTCAAGGCTATGGCCGACTTTTCCAGAAAAGTGAAAAAGGTAACATCCTTGATCAAGGCCACTTTAAGGGCCTCAGCCACCCCGCTTAGCCAATCCCGCGGTGATAGGGTCGTTAGGAAGGAGGAATCATTGAGGACCGCCCAGGGCGGTGCGAAGGTGCCGAGGAAATTTTTCTTGCCAAATGCGTTGATTCCGTTTTTCACGCCGATGGAGGCGTCGGCCTGGGCCATAACAGTTGTGGGGATCCGAATGAGGCGCAGACCGCGGTGAGCTGTGGCCGCGGCATAACCGGTCATATCGATGACTGCGCCGCCCCCCACCGCCACCACATAAGAGTGACGGCACAGGGCGGCCTGATGAATGGCCCGGTGGACCAAAAATAACGGCGCAGTCTCATTCTTTACTCTCTCACCCCCCGGGACCAGCAAAGGGGGATAGGCGAGTTTGAGCTCCCGGTAATGCCCCAGGTATTCCGCAATGGCCGCGAGCAGATAGGGATGGTGGTGATGGACTCCGCTATCTACGACAACCAGGATTTTTCGGGGGAAATCCGCGCCATCGCTTGCCACTATCTCCGACAATAAAGAATTATGGAGAGCAAAGACATCTTTGGAGAAGTAAACTCTAAAGTGGAAGTTAACTCGAATTTCCTGGTAGAGGCGGATCATCTGGGGTCATCACAAATTGGAATTCTACGTTGGCGTTGAAGGCGAGAAACCAGGGTTCGGCAAATGCCAGGACCTTGGAAGGGTCGGGCAGATTGATGATCAAGATTGCTCCCGTTGTCCGTTCTGCTCGACGAAATATAGGGAGCCTTTCTAATTTGCTAATAACCATTTTGACCGCGCTGTCAATGGCCTCCTCCCTAAATTGATGGCTTGCTATGTTTCCTGTTCTCTGTAGCCATGGTGTCGATATATTAGCAAAAATCACCCTGGCCATGGGAAAATTAGGAAGCTTCCCAAAATTATAAAAGGTTCAAACCATATCTTTCTTCGGGGGTGAGTTCGCTTACCAAATAGTCCAGGTGCATCCTCTCGAAATCGAATCCCGCGCTCTTGATGATCTCTTTTCTCTTGGCAACAGACTCGGCGGCAAGGATTTGGCTCTTGAATTCCGAATCGCTCCTCATCTTTTCCACAAAAGCCCTAGCTGATTCAATGGACATGATGACCTCCTTTGGACTGATTTTTGTTCTGAAAGGGACTTCCTGTCCTTCAAAGGTCAAGGGGGGGTCGACCCTTTCCTCATGTTATGAAGTATTGGCATGGTCGTACTTGTTTCAGGCCACGCTTTCCGCAATAATGGAAATAAGTCTATCTCAAAGGGGGACCAAGTTATGACAACTCCTGCCAAGCAACCGATGGTAGACCACTGATGCTACTGGCCTTCCACATCTACTGGGGAGAGAGGATTGAGTCACTCATGTTTCTTCCATATTAAAATTATAACGCTTAAAAACCAGGTTACTGGCGCGGCGTTGCGCCCTCCAGTGTCTTAAGAACACAGACGATATATACGGTATCGGCAATCTCCGGCCGGAAAATAGTAGTTTCCGTGCGGTCGTAGATTTCAAAGCCCAACCTGCCGTACAGGCGCTCCGGGTTCCGTTGCGGGCAAGAAAAGAACTTGGCGTAATAATGTTTAACTCCTACGGCCAGGAGCATACCCTCGAAGGTAATCAGAAGTCGACGGGCCACCGAGCCCCGACGCAAAGTTTTCTCCAGATTGGCGTGCAGGTGTGCTGCCCCGTCCGGGTGTTTAGGTTGTTCCATCAGGCCCCGGGTCAAGACCCAGCGCACAAATTGTTCGCTCCTGGGATGTTGGCTGTACTTCCCGGTGATTAGCCGGCTGGCCATCTTGCAGGCCGTTTGAAAGCCGCTCAGCATAAGGGTGCGGTTGAAGTGCCGGTCCACTGAGCCAATCAGATAGCCGGCCACCCGACCTTCACTTTCAGCTACCAGAGCCCACTCCGGCTCGTAGTCCAGGTAGGGGTTGGTAAAGAGATCTGCAAAAAGCTCACGGTCCTGGTACATCCCGTCAATGGGATTTCCGAGGAACCCGGTGTCGCAGCAGATTCGGCGGATCTCTTCCCGGTCGGTGTCCTGGTACTGCCGCACCCGAACCCGGAGCATTGCTGCCGCTCGGTCCTTAGTTGCTCCGAAGTCTTCAATGCCGGATTGGACCCCTTCGAGGCCCCATAGCATCGGTGCCAGTCGCATTTCTCACCTCCATACCCGGAATCGAGACTCAGATTACTTCAATCTGGAGACCTCCTGGCAGAGTTCAAGCACATCTTCGTCGGTGTAGCCCAGATTCAGGTCTGGAATGGAAGTGTCGAAGGCGAATTCATAAGCGCCGCCACGGAATATGATGACCGTCATTTCAAAGAAATCGTCGTTGATGTGTTTGAAAATTTCTAACCCATAGTCATTGGTGAAGCGGAGAATAGCCTTATGTCCGTACATGGCCGGACGGACATTAAGGGAAGCAATCTTTGGAGCAATTGGATCTAAAAGATGCCTCAGTTTGGGCCAACCTCGGGCTACTTGTTCCAGTGCCATGGCATTTGCCTCCTGTTCGCAGGATCAGGAACTTATGGATATGGTGCGCTCCTATTTATCAACCATATCTTCGCCTTTGCTGGCCGCAGCCTTCGTGGTCGAGAGCTGGCCAGGGTTCCCAGCCATCGCAAATAGCCAATGCCGCCATCTCCAGATGCTTAAAACCATCCCTCCGGCATTCGCCCTAGGAATATGGATGAATTTCAATATAGCCTCGACGCTTGATGTCCCTTGATCCGCCCCAGAAAGCACAGGCGCCACATAACTTGGAAGCCGCGGGAAGCGCAGTCAAGATAACGCCGACTCTGTTTTGCCGGCTTCCAGGTTTAGATTTCTTCATTGGCTCGACCCCGTATTTGCCTCATTTGAGAAGCTACAGAGAGGCCGCGGTGGGCATCAGGCCACCCCTCACATCACGGGCGTAATCATGATCCGGCTGAATAGCTCTTGCTTTTTTCTGACACTTTTTCCCATAGGAACCTTGGCCGCCTTAACTGCCGCCGGCTTTTCCAGACATCGGCCCACCCGGGAAATCAGTTTGTTAGGAGTGATAGGCAGCAACAGGTAATCGTCTACCTCGATTTGAAATGCTTCCAGGGGAATGATAACATTGCAATCCGCGCTGACCACCATGATCCTTACTTCCGGGTTCAGCTTCCTGGCTCTTTTCAGCACATCCAGACTTTGCGAGTCTTCCATACGAAGCTTGGCGACGATCAGGTCGAAATCTTGCTCGATCAGGTGAGCCAGCGCGGCTTCGGGACGCGGTGTCATTCTGACGCAATAGCCCTTATATTCCAAGGCCCAGCAAATGGTCTGGAAGAGATGCCTTTCATCGCCAAAAACCAGAATTTTGCGGCCATCCATGGCGGACATCCCTAGGTTTCTCGTTTGTAGGCATTATGGGTCTTCCGGGCAGGCAAATAAATGAACAAATAATGATAAACCCATAGGTCAAAATACCTAAATGGATTGAAGTAAATTATTTACGGCTGGATTCTGGAGGAGAGGAGGGGGGCGCTTTAGGCATCATTGGCCAAGCGCAGTATAGCCTTTGGCAATGGCATATTTGATCAGGTCGGCATCGGCCTTCAAGCCCAATTTATGTTTAATATTGAAACGGTGCCGGTTAACGGTTGGAATGCTGATAAAGAGCAGATCGGCGATCTCCCGGGTGGATTTCCCTTCAGATATCAGCTTGAGAATGACGGTTTCCCTCATGGTCAGGTCACTGGTTGACTTGCTACAATCCTTATCACTCAGGATGATTTCCTTGATCTTGGGGTAAACCAGATTTGAGATATATTGCTTTCCTTTCTGAATAGTTCTTATGGCATTGATAAGGTCCTCATAAGCGTTTTCCTTGAGAAGGTAGCCGTCGGCTCCGGACGCCAGGGCGTTGCGGAGATGGTCATGGGAACTATGCATCGTCAATATAAGGATCTTGATTTTGGGATAATATTTTTTAACTTCTTGGGCTGCCTCAATGCCCTGCATCATGGGCATGGAAATATCCATGACAATTAAGTCAGGTTGTAACTTCATTAAGAGTTGTAATAACTCCATCCCATTGCTAACTTCACCAATGACCTCCAGATCGGGGAAACTTTCTATACTTTTCCTAAGGACGTGACGGAATAGGGTATGGTCATCGGCAAGTATTATCTGATAAGGTTTCATGGCCGCCTCAATTTGCCTTTATGGGAAGATTAAAAGATATTTTGGTCCCCTCTCCTGGCTTAGCCTGGATATCGATTGAACCGCCCAAGATCCTCACTCTCTCCTCCATGGAAAAAATTCCCAAGCCTTGTTTTAGTCCCTTTGGACCAACTATATCAGCCTTGTCGAATCCTGAGCCATTATCTTGGATTACAAAAGAGACATGATCTTTTTTCTTTTTTACCGTGATGGAAAACTGGCTGGCATGAGCGTGCCTACCAATATTCATCAGGCCTTCTTGAAAGATACGATGTTCATTTCATATGACTGCCTATCTGTTTCTGCTATGATCCGAGACTGATCAAGCTGCTGAAAAAACTACCTATCCGGAACATATCTTTACTTTTTGGCCTGGAGAATCCCTTTCATTTACCGCGGATGTTTTGGCTTCCTCCTCTTGCAGGAACCTGACATCATCCCCCCACAAAGGCCCATAGGAGTGATCGGTTATCATGCAACTATCGCTTACACTACAACCTGCCACCGGTTAGACTATAGAGAAGCACCCCCAGCACGATCAAAGTAACCACGACATAGATGCGATCTCGTTGCATGGCAAAGGCCAGGATGGAAAAGGCCACCCGGATGATGGGCGTGGCGATCAACAGAAGGAGACCGAATTGAATGATGCCCTGGGGATGAAGGGCCAGGAAGTCCCTGATAATCCCGCCGAGGTGGCGCAGGTCGCTGGGTTCCCCGAGGAAAACCCGGTAATGGGGTGAACTGAAGCCATAGTGGAGCAGATATAATACCCCGCCCGCCACCACGATCAGGGCCGAAGTCAGGACGCCGCCGCGCAGGATCGCCCCGATGATCAGGTCTATCTGCTGGTCGGTCCAGGCCTTATGAGAGCGCAATTTAGAGCCTCCCGGTAATGGCGCCATATATCATCTCCGCCCCCAGGGCCAGGATGACTAGGCCGAAGGTCAGGCGCAGCCAGCGGGGTTTGGCCTCGGTCAGCACTCGCGCTCCCAGCATGGATCCACCCAGCACCCCCAGCATGACCGGCATGGCCAGCCCGGGATCGATATAGCCGCGATTTAGATAGATCCCGGCGCTGGCTGCGGCCGTCACGCCGATCATAAAATTGCTGGTGGTGGTGGAAACTTTAAAGGGAATGCGCATGGCCCGGTCCATGGCCAGGACCTTGACGGCACCCGAGCCGATTCCCAATAACCCCGAAAGCGCGCCAGCCACAAACATCAGGCTGAATCCGGTGGGAACGGCATGCACGTGGTAGGATACACGACCCTCGAGCCTCGGATAAGAGCCATCCATATGGAGACGGGTGGCCAGCGGGTCGGAAAATTCCGTGTCGGAACGGCTGTGGGGAGGATGCGTCGACAGATAGGCCGAATAGATGAGGACCAGGCCAAAGATTATGGCGATGGCGGCCGTCGGGATCCTGGCCGCCAAGGAGGCCCCGAAGAGAGCCCCAAAAGTTGTGGCCATTTCCAGAAACATGCCGATGCGGATATTGGAGAAGCCTTCCCTGACATAAGCGGCCGCGGCACCCGAGGAGGTAGCGATTACCGAGACTAGGGAGGCGCCTATGGCATACCGTAGATCAACCCCCAAAAACAGGGAAAGGAGCGGAACGATCACCACTCCGCCTCCCAATCCGGTCAAGGATCCCAGGAATCCCGCCGTCAGCGAGCCAACAAAGATGACACCGGTAAATTCGAGAATGTTCAAGCCCATTGCCATTCCCGGGCTAATGATTTTTACCCAATCTACCTTAGATTGAGCGGGCCACCCTGCCTCACAAGACGGATATTTCGCCCTTCGATTCATTAAAAATAGGAATCATTTTGGTTTTTGGCAATATGGCGGGTTCGGCTATCAGGGGGGTAGGAGTCCCATCCCGGGTTTTTGGTTTTGGGGCCGGAAAATCTTACAGGTGCAAAGCCTAGGAAGGTGGGGGGCCGAAAAAGACGGCTGAAAGGTGCCCGGAAGGACCAGGAGTTAAAGGCCACCTCCAGCACTTTGAGGTGCCAGGTGTTGATATCCTATAAGTCAAGTCCGATATCCAGGTCATATCTGGTAGGCCGTATCCAACGGTAATAATTGCAGGTCCTGGCAAAATATTCCCCAGTTCATCCCTCGCTAAAATTAAGTATTGGCGTTGGATGATAAGGAATGTCGAAGGAGAACAAATTTACTAAGCCTGCAGCCGGCATGAAACCCTACCAATTAGCACCTAAGGCCCTCATTGACAACGCCGGCGAGAGCCTTACCTTGAAGTCAAGCGTCCCTGGATTTCTTTTTTCCTTTCAAATTATAGGACTTGCCTTTGACCAGCATCTCGTTTGAACTTTCCCCGAGGCCCCCCTTCCGCTTGGATCTGACCGCCTGGTTGCTGCGGCGGCGCTCCCATAACTTGGTGGATCGCTGGGACGGCCGGACTTACCAGAGAGTTCTGGTGGTTCAAGAGGAACCGGTGCTCGTAAGCGTCTTCCAGACCAGGCCGATCGATGCCCCCGCGCTGCAGGTCAGGGCCAGGGGCGATAACCTGGAGGCAACGAGCGTGGTTCCGCCCCTCAAAGCTTTACTGACGCAGATGCTGGGCCTGGATGCCGATCTAGAAGGATTTTACCGTCTGGCCGCCCAAAATGGGCGACTGCAGGAGCTGGTCCAGCCCTGGCGCGGGGTTAAGCCGCCCCGGTTTCCCAGCGTTTTCGAAACCCTGGTCAATGCCATTGCCTGCCAGCAGCTCAGCCTCGCCGTTGGCATTCATCTGCTCAACCGGCTGGCGGCAACCTATGGGCCTGGTTTTAAGGGGGCTAACGAGGTCATTGCCGCCTTTCCGCGGGCTGTCGACCTGGCCGGGGCGGACTCGGATACCCTCCGCCGCCTTGGGTTCAGCCGCAGTAAAGGACGTACTCTGGTGGACCTATCCCAGGGTGTCGCCCAGGGGCGGATAGATCTGGAAAAGCTGGATACCCTGGACGACGGGCAGGCCGTTAAATACCTGGAATCCCTTAAGGGCATCGGCCGCTGGAGTGCGGAATACGTGTTGCTGCGGGGCTTGGGCAGGTGGCGGATCTTTCCGGGAGACGATGTGGGAGCCCGCAAGCGACTGCAAGCCTGGTTGGCAATACCAGGGCCGCTGGATTACCAGGAGGTCGGTGGGTTACTGGACCGCTGGCAGCCGTTTGGCGGCCTCGTTTACTTCCACTTACTACTCAATCACTTGGCAGAGAAAGGAGAACTGACTCCGTGAGCGCCGACAAGCCGGGATGGACATTGGTTTACACCATCGGGCATTCCACCCGCCCGCTTCCGGAATTTATCCGGATGTTGCGAAATTATGGCGTAACCCTGGTGGCCGATGTCCGGACGGTGCCCCGCTCCAGGCACAACCCCCAGTTCAATAAAGAGATTCTTCCCAATGACCTTGCGTTTTGGGGCTTGGGCTATGTCCATCTGGCGGGGCTTGGCGGCCTCAGGAAGACGCAGAGGGATTCTCTCAATCAAGGTTGGCGCAGCCCGGCCTTCCGGGGCTTTGCTGATTACATGCAGACGACGGAGTTTGAGGCTCAGCTTTCCGGGTTAATCGAGCTGACCCGGAAACAGTTTGTCGCCATAATGTGCGCTGAAGCCCTGCCCTGGCGCTGCCACCGGTCTCTCATCGCCGACGCCCTGACGGTGCGAGGGGTCAGGGTGGAACACATCCTGGGATTGGGGAAGAGCCAGCCCCACCGGCTGACCCCTTTCGCCAGGGTGGCGGGTGCCCGCCTCACCTACCCACCGCAGGAAAGTCAGGGAGCCCCGGGGTAAAAGCGGGACAATTTTGGCCGGCTGGCCTGTTCCACCTTAAAACTGCCGTATTCACGGCGCCAGTCACAGCCCCAGGGGAGAAAGTTACCGGATGCTTCATGCTTGTCTCAACGCAACTAGCATCACTTTCTCGGAGTTAAGGACATAATCATTTAAGTCTAATTCATGACACCTTAATGCCTTGAGGCAATGAAATCGTTAATTCCAGTGCCGCTGCTGGTTGGACCCATTTCAACCAATTCACTTGAATTCCGCTTTCCAATGATTACTAAAAAAATTACCTGTTCGACTTCCCGAACAGGGACTGCCTAAGTGCCCTTTCGGTTCCCCCTAGTTTCTCCTGGGAGAATTCTCATGACCAAGAGGCAATTCTTGTCCTCCCTGCGATTCTTTCGCCCTCTCCAACACTTCCGAACGGAGAAAATAGCCCAAGGCTGGGCTGAGTCCCGCTGCCAATCCAGGAAATGGGAGGAAATGTACCACCGGCGCTGGGAACATGACAAGGTGGCGCGCTCTACCCACGGCGTCAACTGCACCGGCGGTTGTTCCTGGCACGTCTACGTCAAGGATGGGATCATCGTTTGGGAAACCCAGGCCCTGGATTATCCGCACTCGGGAACCGACACACCCAATTACGAACCTCGGGGCTGCAACCGGGGCGCCACCTTCTCCTGGTATATTTACAGCCCGCTGCGGGTTAAATATCCCTACATGCGCTCGACCTTATTGGAGTTGTGGCAGGAAGCCCTGGCAGCCCATCCCGACCCGGTGACCGCCTGGGGCAGCATCATGGCCGACCCGGACAAAACCAAAAAATACCGGGAAGTTCGTGGAAAAGGGGGGCTGGTGCGCGTCTCCTGGGACCAGGCCGCCACCGTGATCGCCGCCGCCCTGGTCCACACCATCAAAAAATACGGGCCGGACCGGATCTTCGGCTTCACCCCCATTCCGGCCATGTCCATGGTCTGTTACGCCTCCGGGGCGCGGTTTCTCTCCCTAATCGGTGGTTCGCTCCTAAGTTTCTACGACTGGTATTCTGATTGGCCGGCGGCGTCGCCCCAGATGTGGGGTGAAAAGACCGATGTGCCAGAAAGTGCCGATTGGTATCAGTCCTCCTACGTGATTTGCGCCGGCAACAATATCAACCAGACCCGCACGCCGGACGCCCATTTCTATTCGGAACTCCGGTACCGTGGGGGCAAGGTGGTGGCCGTCTCCCCGGATTATGCTGAATATGTCAAGTTTGCCGATACCTGGCTGCCCGCCAAGGCCGGCACCGACGGCGCCCTGGCCATGGCCATGACGCACGTAATCCTGAAAGAGTTCTACCTGGACCGCCAGGTGCCGTATTTTCTCGATTATGCCAAAAAATACACCGACCTGCCCTTCGCGGTAATCCTCAAAAAAGACGGCGACCACTATATTTCCGACCGCTTCCTGCGGGCCCCCGACCTGGGGTTGGAACTTGCCAACGGCGAATGGAAGACGGTCTTTTTTGATACCAAAACCAAGGCCTTCGTGGTCCCCCCAGGTAGCATCGGCTTTCGCTGGGGCGAGGAGCCGCAGTGGAATTTGAAGCTGCAAGATGCCGCCAGCGGCGCGGCAGTCGAGCCCGCCCTCAGCTTTGCCGCCGAAGGCGAAAACATTGGCTGGGTGGCGGTGAAATTTCCCCGGTTCGATTTTAGCGGCCCCAGCCAGAGCATCGGTATGGTCCCGGTCAAGCATATCAGCCGGGGAGGGCAAGAAATCCTAGTGGCTACGGTGTTCGACCTATTCCTGGCCCACGTGGGGTTGGAACGGGGCCATGGCCTGGGCGCCCGCGATTACGATGGCCCCATCCCGTTTACTCCGGCCTGGCAGGAGTCCATTACCGGGGTGCCTCGAGGTGAAGTGATCCGAGTGGCCCGGGAATTTGCCGAAAATGCCGAAAAGACCAAGGGCAAATCCATGATCCTCCTGGGCTCGGGCACCAATCACTGGTTCAACAGCGATATGCTTTACCGAGCCTACCTCAACCTCACCACCCTCTGCGGTTGCCAGGGGGTGAACGGCGGCGGCTGGGCTCATTATACCGGCCAGGAAAAGGTGCGGATGGAGTCGGGTTGGGCTACCCTGGCCTTTGCCCTGGATTGGCTGCGGCCGCCGCGCCAACAAAACGGCACTTCATTCTTCTACTTTGCCACTGACCAGTGGCGCTACGAAAAACTGAGCCCCGTTGCGCTTGCCGCTCCCTGGTATGCCGGCAAGGTAGAGAAACATCCGGCTGACTGTAACATAATTGCCGCCAGGTTGGGGTGGCTACCTTTTTATCCGCAGTTCGACCGCAGCCCCCTGGAACTCTGCAGAGAGGCGCGATGTCATGGTGCTTACAACGAGGCAGAGATTGCCGTTTACGTCGTAAACCTGCTAAAGGTTGGGGCCTTGCGATTTGCCGCTGAGGACCCTGACAACCTTATGAATAGGCCTCGGATCATGTTCTTCTGGCGGGCCAATGTCCTGGGGGCCAGCAATCGCGGCCACGAATACTTCTTGCGGCATCTCCTGGGGGCCGATGACGCCGTCTTGGACGAGGAAAACGAAGCCATGCGGCCCCAGGAGATGCGGGTCCGGGAGGCCGATCCCCAAGGCAAGCTGGATCTGCTGGTCACCTTGGAGCTGCGCATGAACACCAGCGCCATCTACTCCGATATCGTCCTGCCGGCCGCCACCTGGTATGAATTCGACGATCTAAACACCACCGATCTGCACCCCTTTATCCATCCTTTTACACCCGCGGTGGACCCGCTCTTTGAATCCAGGACCAACTGGGAGCAATTCAAGACCATCGCCCAAAAATTTTCGGAACTGGCCGCCACGCATCTTGGCCTCCAGGAAGACCTGGTGGCGACCCCGTTGAACCACGACACTCCCTTTGAAATCGCCCAACCATTTGGCCGGGTGAAGGATTGGAAAAAGGGGGAAACCGAACCCATCCCGGGCAAGACCATGCCCCGGCTCAAGGTGGTGAAAAGGGATTTCCCCAATACTTATAAGATGATGACCGCCCTGGGACCCCTGGTCAAGGGTGATGAGGGGGTGGAAGGCAAGAGCGTTTCATGGGAGGCAGCCGAGGAGTATGAGGAACTTAAAGAACTGCTGGGTGAGGTGACAGAGACGGGAATCACTCAAGGGATGCCCCGGGTGCTGACCCAAAAGGACGCGTCTGAAGTCATCCTGGCCCTGTCTCCGGAGTCCAACGGCCGCGTGGCAGTCAAAGGCTGGCGGCACCTGGAAAAGATTACCGGCCTGGACCTGGTGCCCTTGGCCGCGGGCCTGGAGGGCGAACGCTACACCTTTGAGGAGGTGGTAGCCCGTCCCCGGCGGGAGATCATGAGCCCCATCTGGACTGGGGTGCATTCGGATAAGCGCACCTACACAGCCTTCTCGTTAAATATTGAGCATCTGGTGCCGTTTCGCACCCTCACGGGCCGGGCGCAGTTCTACCAGGACCACGAATGGATGCTCGCCTATGGCGAAGCTCTGCCGCTCTTCCGACCGCCGATAGATTATCAAGGGTTGGGATACACCGATACCCAGGTCCCGAGCCAGCCGGGGAAAGAGCTGATCCTCAACTACCTCACCCCCCACGCCAAGTGGTCCATTCATACCACCTATCACGACAATCTCATCATGATGACCCTGTTCCGGGGCGGGGCGGTGCTCTGGCTGAACCACGAGGACGCCGCCCGCGTGGGCATTGAGGATAACGACTGGGTGGAAATGTTTAATCTGAACGGCGTCATGCTGGCCCGGGCGGCGGTGAGCCACCGGATTCCCCAGGATAAATGCATCCTGTACCACGCCTATGAACGCACCATGAATGTGCCTCTTTCCCGGATTACCGGGAAACGGGGCGGCATGATCAACAGTCTGACCCGCATCTTTATGAAGCCCACTCACATGATCGGCGCCTACGCTCAGCAGAGTTTCGGCTTCAACTATTACGGCCCTACCGGGGCGGAGCGCGACGCCATGATTGTGGTGCGCAAAGCCGGTGAGGTCAGCTATGGCGAAAAATAACGGCGAGGTCGCTGCCCATGAAGGTTAAGGCCCATTTTGCCATGGTGATGAACCTGGACAAGTGCATCGGCTGCCATACCTGCAGCATCCCGTGCAAGAATGTTTGGACCACCCATACGGGGGCGGAATATATCTGGTACAACAATGTTGAGACCAAGCCCGGCATCGGCTACCCCAAGCATTGGGAAAACCAGGACATTTGGAAAGGCGGTTGGATATTAAAGAACGGCAAGCCCGTCCTCAAGGCCGGAGCCAAGGTCGACAAGCTGGCGAAGATTTTTTACAACCCCGACCTGCCGCAAATTGATGAATATTACGAGCCCTGGACCTATAACTACGAACATCTCACCGAGAGCCCGCTTGGCAAACACCAGCCGGCCACCCGGCCCAAGTCATTGATTACCGGCGAAAATCTGGCCATCAACTGGGGTCCTAACTGGGAAGATGACCTGGCCGGGGCTGATGCCACCGCCATTGAGGATGTCAACTTTGCGGACCTGGAGCGCCAGATCTATTTTAACTTTCAAAACGTCTTCATGTTCTGGCTACCCCGCATCTGTGAGCACTGTCTGAATCCGGGCTGCCTGGCCTCCTGCCCGGCGGGCGCCATTTACAAGCGCGACGAAGACGGCATCGTTTTGATCGACCAGGATAAGTGCCGGGGCTGGCGTTTTTGCGTCTCCGGCTGCCCTTACAAGAAGTCTTATTATAACTGGCAGGCCCACAGATCGGAAAAATGCATTTTCTGCTACCCCAGAATCGAGGCAGGCCTCCCCACTCTCTGTGCCTTAAGCTGTGTTGGGCGAATCCGCTATATCGGGATCATCCTTTACGACGTGGACCGGATCAGGGAGGCGGCCGCGGCTCCAGACCAGGAACTCTACCCGGCCCAAACCTCCATCTTCCTGGACCCGCGTGACCCGGAGGTGGTGGCGGCGGCCTCCCGCAGCGGGATATCCGACAATTTTATCGAAGCCGCCCAACGGTCGCCGGTCTATAGACTTATTGACTGGAAGCTGGCCCTGCCCCTGCACCCGGAGTTTCGGACCCTGCCCATGGTTTGGTACATTCCCCCGCTCAGCCCCATCGTCACGGGTATGGCTAAGGAACCCGAGGCTAATGACCTGGCGCGCCTTAGAATACCCCTCAAATATCTGGCCAATTTGCTGGCCGCCGGCGATGAAGCTCCGGTCAGGCTGGCTTTGCAACGTCTTATCGGCCTCCGCCGCTACATGCGGTCGGTCCGGGTAGAAAACGCTCCAGACGTCGCCACCCTGGAGGCTGTGGGCCTGACCCCGGATACGGCCCGGGAAATGTATCAACTGATCGCCATTGGCAACTTTAATGAGCGCTTTGTCGTTCCTTCAGTCCGTAAAGAGAAAGAAGAAGACCTTTTCCAGGGCCACGGCGAAGCCGGGTTCCGGCCCAAGAGCATAGGTTAAGCAATGACCCGGGAAAAATCAGTAATCATCAAAATGGTCTCCCATTTTCTGCAATATCCGGATGAGGACTTGCTCATTTCTCTGGCCCCGCTAGCCGAAGAGATCGCGGCCTTGCCACCGGGGCGGGCCAGGGAGGTCTTGGCTGACTTCGCCGGGTATCTCCAAAGCCGCCGACTCATCCGCCTGCAAGAGGAATACAGCCGGCATTTCGACCTTAATCCCGCCTCCTCCCTCAATCTCACTTATCACCGTTATGGGGATAGCAGAGATCGGGGGGCAGCCCTGGTGCAATTGCTGCAGGTTTACCACGGGGCCGGTTATGAGCCCGCCACCCGGGAGTTGCCGGATTATCTCCCCCTGGTCCTGGAATTTTTAGCCATCTGCTCGAAGGCGGAATATGACTGGCTGGTACAGGAATATCGGCCTCAGGTCGAGGCCTTGGCGGACCGGTTAAACCGGGCCGGGACGCCGTATGCCCATATTTTGTCAATCGTAGTGGATAACCTGCGCGATTGATTTCGGTTGAGAGGAAAGAATATGTATCCTGCGATGCATTGGGATTTAGGCGTTATCGCCTTTGCCGTTTACCCTTACATCTCCTTGAGCATCTTGATCCTGGGAAGCATTTACCGCTATCTGAAAAATCCTTATAGCTGGAACTCGAGGTCCAGCGAAATTCTGGAAAAAGGGAGTTTGAAATACGCCTCGGTGATTTTCCATTACGGGATTATCCTATCCCTGATCGGTCACATCGGTGGTTTGCTGGTGCCGCAACCGTTTTACAATATGATCGGCTTCACCGAGAACAGGCATCTGTTCGTGGCCATTTACACCGGCATCCTGTTCGGCTGGGCTGCCTTTATCGGCCTCTTGCTGTTAACCTGGCGCCGACTATGGCAAAAACGGGTCTTTTTAACCTCGAGCCTGAGCGATCTCCTCACCCTGCTCATCCTCCTCATCGTCGCCGGTTTGGGGACCTACAACGTCACTTTCGTGGCCTATGATAATGTCCTGCATGACATCGCCCCCTGGCTGCGCAGCATCTTGGTATTGGCGCCAGCCCCCGAGTTGCTGGCCCCTGTGCCGCTCACCTATAAAGCTCATTTTATTGCGGTTTTTACCCTTTTCGCTTTTTACCCGTTTAGCCGGCTGGTGCATATTACCAGTGCTCCGGTGACTTATATTTACCGGGTTTGGATTCTCTTCCGAAGGCGCGGTGAGGTCTTATCGGGATGAGTCAGCTGCTGGGCAACATCGGCTCCCTGATTGCAGGTCTATCCCCTGATTACTTCGCTCTGGTGATGTCCACCGGTATTGTCTCCCTTGCCTGCCAGCTTTTGGCTTTGCGCTTCCTGGCCATCCCCTTGTTTTGGCTTAATGTGGGGCTATACCTAATCTTATGGGTGCTCTTTTGCATACGTTTAGCCCTCTATCACCACGAGATCCTGGCCGACTTCCGGAGCCATTCCCGGGGAGTAGGATTCTTGACGATGGTTGCCGGAACCTGCATCCTGGGCAGCCAGTTTGTTATTTTGCTGGACTCTCTAAAGATAGCTGTGGCCCTGCTGTGTCTCGGGACGGCATTGTGGCTCTTATTCATTTATGGCTTATTTACCGCTTTCGCCATCAGGCGGAATAAGCCTTCTTTGTCTGAAGGAATCAATGGGACCTGGCTGGTGGCCACGGTGAGCACCCAGTCCATCTCCATCCTTTCTTGCCTGGTAAGCCCGCAGTTTGCCCGATATCAGGAGGTGCTGCTTTTTGTTTCTCTCTGCCTATTCCTGGTGGGGG